>Ga0181519_10000072_pt1 | contig 89091 bp, 87 predicted proteins | sample PEATcosm2014_Bin_26_FD_121102 | JGI IMG/M metagenome (GOLD analysis project Ga0181519, IMG submission 121102) | Peatland microbial communities from MTU Mesocosm Facility, Houghton, MI, USA - PEATcosm2014_Bin02_10_metaG | ecosystem: Environmental > Terrestrial > Soil > Wetlands > Peat | place...
CTGATCAACGAGGCTGGCGGCCTGATCGACGGCAACCAGGCCACGGCGCTGACGATCAACACCGGAGCGGCCACGATCGCCAACGCCGGGATCATCGAGAACGCCGGGACCGGGGGAACGATGATCATGAGCGCGGTCAGCAACACCGGGACCCTGGAGGCCCTGGCCGGGACCATCACCTTCGACGGCGCGGTCACCGGGGCCGGAACCGTGCGCATCACCGCGGGAACCGCCGACTTCGTCTCCACCTTCGCCGAGAATGTCACCTTCGCCGCCGGTTCCACCGGAACCTTGGAGCTGGGCAAGTCCCAGTCCTACACCGGCCAGATCAGCGGCTTCTCCAAGACCGGAACCAACTTCCTCGACCTGGCCGATATCGCCTTCATCTCGGGAACCACCAAGGCCACCTTCTCCGGAACCACCACATCGGGCGTCCTCACCGTCACCGACGGGACCCACACCGCCAAGATCACCCTCACCGGCAACTACACCACCTCCACCTTCGTCGCGGTCACCGACGGCCATGGCGGGACCCTGATCCACGATCCGGCCAAGGCAGTGGCTTCGGCGCCCATCTCCCCGCCCTGGTGGCACGGGCCGGCGCCGCTCGTTCCCTTTATCGGCGCCATGGCCGGGTTCGGCGCCAGCGGAGTGGCGGCCTCATCCTCCAGCCTCATGGCCCCCATTCTCAAGCCGGCGCTCTTCGCCCCGCCCCACGTGGCGATCGCATAACTGAATCGTTCCTCCCGGGCGCCGCCACTCTCCGCACGGCGGGGCGAGGACCGCCCGGCGCCAGCCCAAATCACGCCGCACCGCAGCATCGCGGCTTGCCATTTTTCAAACGCTTGTTAGTCATCTCGCATGGCCGACGATCAACCCAGCGACATCATTGCCGAGCAGCGCCTGGAGGAGGACCAGCCCCAGCCGCTGGCGCCGGGCCTGCCGCCGGAGATCGCTTCGCCCCTGGCTCCCTTCGAGGGCCGCGAGCCCGAGAGCCCCCAATGGTTCAAGGACGCCATCGCCTGGGCGCCGGAGCGCGGCTTCGTGCCGGTGGATGGGGCCAATATCGAGCTTCTCACCTGGGGCGAGCGCGGCAAGCCCGGCCTGATCCTGGTCCACGGCAACAGCGCCCACGCCGACTGGTGGAGCTTCATCGCCCCGTTCCTGGCCGATCACTATCGCGTCGCCGCGCTCTCGCTCTCAGGCATGGGCGCGTCGGACTGGCGCGAAAGCTATAGCTTCGAGACCTTCGCCACGGAGATCTTCGAATGCGCCAAGGCCGCCGGCCTCTATGAAGCGCCCGTGAGGCCGGTCTACATCGGCCACTCCTTCGGCGGCGCCCAGGTATTCAACTCCGCCGCCCGCTATCCCGAGCGCATGCGCGCCTGCATCATGGTCGACACCGGTTTCGGCGGCCCGCCGACCGCCGAGGAGCTCAAACGCTGGGAGGAAGAAGAGCGCGCCCGGGGCGGCGATCCAAGCCGCTGGCGTGGGCCTTCGCAGCGCGGCGGCCCTAACAAGGTCTATCCGACCCTGGAAGCGGCCCTCGCGCGCTTTCGATTCATGCCGCCACAGGTTCCCGGCAATCTCTACATCGCCGATTTCATCGCCCGCCGTTCGCTCAAGCCGGCGCCGATGGCCGACGGCTCGGGCGAGGGCTGGACCTGGCGCTTCGATCCGGGCCTCTGGAACAAGCTCGACCGCGGCGGCATGACCGCCATCGACGCCAGCCGCGCCGCGCCCCTGGTCCACATCTATGGCGATCGCTCGGCGATCATCGCCCGCCATCACGGTCCGGGCGGCCGCGGCCAGCAGGTGATCCCGGCCTCGACGAGGAGCATCGTCATTCCCGACAGCGAGCATCACATCATGGTCGACCAGCCCCTGGCCCTGGTCACCGCCCTGCGCACCCTGCTGGCCGCCTGGGCGCCCAAAGCCTGACCCCCGCGTCTTGAGGCCGGCGGCGGCGTGGTGTAGGTCCCGACTCTCCAGATCGAGGGGAACACTGCCTATGTCCGAATCCGCCGCCGACTACACCCATGGCGAGATGGAAGTCGCCGAGCACGAGGCCACCTATGAGCGTTTCGGCGCCATGGCCAAGTGGGGTTCGCTCACCGTGGCGGTGCTGATTCTGATGCTGACCCTGTGGTTCTGCACTGACGCCGGCTTCATGGCCGGACTGATCGCCGGCGTCGTGGTGGCGGCGGCGGGCGTCTGGTTCCTGCGCTCGAAGATCGCCGAAGAACTCTAGCCCTTCCCGGGAAGGAAAGCGCCGCATGGCTTGCCTCGCCGTGACCCGGGAACGCCACGCTGGGGAGACCCGCGTGGCCCTGACGCCGGACGCGGTTAAAAAGCTCGTCGCCCAGGGCCTCGCCGTGAGCGTGGAGGCCGGCGCCGGCCTTCTCGCCTCGGCGCCCGACGCCGACTACGCCGCCGCCGGGGCAAGCGTCGCTCCGGACCTGGCCTCGGCCCTGGCCGGCGCCGACATCCTGTTGAAGGTGCGCGGGCCTTCTCCAGAGGAGATCGCGGCCCTGAAGCCCGGAGCCATCGTCGTGGGTCTGCTCAATCCTCATCAAGATAAGACTCTGCTCGCCGCACTGGCCGGCGCCGGCGTCAGCGCCTTTTCCATGGAGTTCGTGCCGCGCAGCACGAGAGCCCAGGTGATGGACGCCCTTTCCAGCCAGGCCAACCTCGCCGGCTATCGCGCAGTGATCGAGGCCGCCGAGGCCTATGGCCGGGCCATGCCGATGATGATGACGGCGGCCGGCACCATTGCGCCTGCCAAGGTGTTCGTCATGGGCGCCGGCGTCGCCGGCCTGCAGGCCATCGCCACCGCCCGGCGTCTGGGCGCGGTGGTCACGGCCACCGACGTGCGGCCCGCCGCCAAGGAACAGGTCGAATCCCTCGGGGCCAAGTTCGTCGCCGTGGAGGACGATGAGTTCAAGGCCGCCGAGACCGCCGCCGGCTACGCCAAGGAGATGAGCGCCGAATACCGCGCCAAACAGGCCGCCCTGGTCTCCGACCACATCAAGAAGCAGGATATCGTCATCACCACCGCCCTGATCCCCGGCCGGCCGGCCCCGCGGCTGGTCAGCGCCGATCAGGTGGCCTCGATGAAGCCGGGCTCGGTGCTGGTCGACCTGGCCGTCGAGGCCGGCGGCAATGTCGAGGGCGCGAGACCCGACGAAGTGGTCGAGACCGGGGGCGTCAAGATCGTCGGCATCGCCAATCTGCCCGGCCGCATCGCCGCCGATTCCTCCTCGCTCTACGCCCGCAACCTCTCCGCTTTCGTCGGCCTGCTGGTCGACAAGGACGGCGCCCTGGTCCCCGCCTTCGAGGACGAGATCCTCCAGGCGGCGCTGATCACCCAGGGCGGCGCGGTCGTCCACCCCGCCCTGAAGCCCGCTTAAGGAGGAGCCGTCATGGACGCCGTCGATCCCACCGTCTTTCGCCTGGCGATCTTCGTTCTGGCGATCTTCGTCGGCTACTATGTGGTCTGGAGCGTCACGCCGGCCCTGCACACGCCGCTGATGGCGGTGACCAACGCCATCTCCTCGGTGATCATCGTCGGCGCCCTGCTGGCGGCCGCCGCCCATGGCGTCGGCGGCGCCACCGGCGGTTCGGTCTGGATCTCCAAGGGCGCGGGCGCCGCGGCGGCCGGCCTCGCCGGCGTCAATATCTTCGGCGGCTTCCTCGTCACCCAGCGCATGCTGGCCATGTACCGCAAGAAGGACAAGGCGAAGTGAGCCGCGCTTCATGAACGCCAACATCGCCTCCCTGCTCTATCTCGCCTGCGGCGTTCTTTTCATCCTGGCGCTGCGCGGCCTTTCGAGCCCGGTGACCAGCCGGCGCGGCAATCAGATGGGCATGGTCGGCATGGCCATCGCCGTGGCCGTGACGCTCGCCACCCTGTGGAAGTCCGGCGATCTCGACGCCGTCACTCTGGCCCTGATCGTCGGCGGCGTGGCCATCGGCGGGACCATCGGCGCGGTGATCGCCCGCCGCGTGGCCATGACCTCCATGCCCCAGCTGGTGGCCGCCTTCCACTCCCTGGTCGGCCTCGCCGCCTGCCTGGTGGCCACGGCCGCCATCTACACCCCGGCCGCCTATCACATCGACGACGCCGGCGGCGTGAAGCTGGAGAGCCTGATCGAGCTCTCCATCGGCCTCGCCATCGGCGCGGTCACCTTCACCGGCTCCCTGATCGCCTTCGCCAAGCTCAACGGCAATATGTCGGGCGCGCCGATCCTGCTGCCGGCGAGGCACCTTCTGAACCTCGCCCTCGGCCTCGCCATCGCCGCCATGATCGTCATTCTGGTGCTGAGCGGCGGCCACGCCCTCTGGGCCTTCTGGGTGATCTTCGCCCTGGCGCTGACCGCCGGGGTCACCCTGATCATCCCCATCGGCGGCGCCGACATGCCGGTGGTCGTCTCCATGCTCAACAGCTACTCGGGCTGGGCGGCGGCGGCCCTGGGCTTCACGCTTGGCAACATCACCCTGATCATCACCGGGGCCCTGGTGGGATCCTCCGGCGCCATCCTCAGCTACATCATGTGCAAGGGGATGAACCGCTCCTTCATCTCGGTGATCCTGGGCGGCTTCGGCGCCGACGATAGCGCCGCGGCGGTCGGCAAGGTCGAGACGCGCCCGGTAAAGCAGGGCTCGGCCGAGGACGCCGCCTTCATCATGAAGAACGCGTCGAAGGTGATCATTGTCCCGGGCTACGGCATGGCCGTGGCCCAGGCCCAGCACGCCCTTCGCGAAATGGCCGATCGCCTCAAGGAGGAAGGGGTGGAGGTCAAATACGCCATCCACCCGGTGGCCGGCCGCATGCCGGGTCATATGAACGTCCTCCTGGCCGAAGCCAATGTGCCCTATGACGAGGTGTTCGAGCTGGAGGACATCAACTCCGAATTCGCCACCGCCGACGTCGCCTTCGTCATCGGCGCCAACGATGTCACCAATCCGGCGGCCAAGACCGATCCCACCAGCCCGATCTTCGGCATGCCGATCCTCGATGTGGAAAAGGCCCGCACCGTGCTCTTCGTCAAACGCGGCATGAGCAGCGGCTACGCCGGCGTCGAAAACGAGCTCTTCTTCCGCGACAACACCATGATGCTGTTCTCCGACGCCAAGAAGATGGTCGAGGGCATCGTCAAGGCGCTGTAGACGGCGCTGATTGCGCCGGCCGCTGGCAGCGGCTAAACACCGCGCGCACTCCCAAGGCCGCTTTAGCTCAGCTGGTAGAGCACCTCATTCGTAATGAGGGGGTCACAGGTTCGAGTCCTGTAAGCGGCGCCACCCCTCCGTCCCACGGCGCTTCCCTCGTTTCCCAGCGCCGTCGGCCATTTCAAACGCCCAGGGAGAGACGCGCATGGAGCCTGTTCCGGATCTCAGCCGGTCGGTTAGGGGCAAGGTCGCGCTCGTCACCGGCGCGGCCAGCGGCATGGGCCGGGCCACGGCCCACGTCTTCGCCCGTGAAGGCGCCAAGGTCGCCGTCACCGACCTCACCGCCGAGGCCTCGGAAAAGGTCGCCGCCGATATCCGCGCCGAGGGCGGCGAGGCCCGGGCCTGGGCGCTCAACGTCGGCGACGCCGCCGCCATCGCCAAGACCGTCCCCGAGATCGCCGAGCATTTCGGCGGCCTGGATATCGTGGTCAACAACGCCGGCGTCTCCGGCTTTTCGCGCATCGACGACGAGGGCTATGACGCCCTGTGGGAGCGGCAATTTCCGATCCTGCTGGGCGCCCACCAGCGCATCATCCGCGCCGCCCTGCCTTTCTTACGCAAATCCGCCAGCCCGCGCATCGTCAACATCGCCTCCACTGAGGCGCTCGGCGCCACGGCGCTCGACAGCGTCTACGCCGCCGCCAAGGCCGGGGTCACCGGCCTCACCCGGGCCCTGGCCGTCGAACTCGGCCGCGAGGGGATCACCGTCAACTGCATCTGTCCGGGGCCGATCCTCACCGGCATGACCGCGGCCATTCCCGAGGAGCACAAGACCATCTTCGCCAAGCGCCGCACGGCCATGGGCCGCTATGGCGACCCGGCCGAGGTGGCCCACATCACCTTGAGCCTCTGCCTCCCCGCCGCCTCCTACATCACCGGCGTGACCATCCCGGTGGATGGCGGGCTTATGGCGAGGAATGCTTAAACGCCTAAGAGTCGAACCGCACCCTTGAGCGGCGCAGATCGGTCGACCGCCGCGTGAAATCGGCGGTCGGCGGTGACCACATAGGTATCCTCTCGGATCGCCATCGCCAGATAGAGGCAATCGTAGACCGGGTGGCCGAGCGCGTTTGCCAGATCGGCCGCGGCCAGAAGGTCGTTTTCGATCGTCGCGGTCGCCACCGGAGCGTTATGGAGTTCCACCAGCCGTTCCCTGGCCTGGTCGGCGCTGATCTCCCCTCGCTGGGAGCGCCGCCAAAGCGCGTTCGCGGCTTCCACGAGCCACAGGGCCGGCGCGACGAGTTCCTCGTCCAGCAGAGCGTCGGCGGCCTCTCGCCCGGGTTCGTCCAGCACCCATTTCAGCGCTACGGACGCATCGATGACGATGCTCACCGGCTATCGCGATCTTCGCGGATCAGATCGGCGGAGTCGCCGGTAATGCGTCCGCGCGTTTCGTCCCGAAGGTGCGCGGCGCGGGCTCGAAAGGCGGCGCGGCCCGCCTTGAGGGCCGTTTCGAGTATGGCGCGGTGTTCGGCCTCGGCGCTTCGGCCATGGCTGGAAGCTTGGCGCTTCAGCGCCTCCACCACGTCCCGGGGAACATCCCTGACCAGAAGTTGGGGCATGGCGGATTGCTATCACATGATAGCATTCGGATCAATAAGAATGCTTGATGGCGAAAGATTTCACCACAAAGGACACGAAGTTAAAGGATGGCGCTTCGCGCGAAGCGCAATTCGAACAGCCACGCCCAGCCCCCACGCCCTCCCGTGTCGCCCGGCCTCTTAGTGTCCTTCGTGTCCTTTGTGGTGAAATTCTTTTTTTCACGGCCGATCCAAGGCGACCGCTCCTAGAACTCCACGTCAAGCTCCTCCACCTCGTCCGGCTCCTTGAGCGCGGTCTTGGTCCATTCCTTCATGAACGGCAGGGCGAGGATGGCGTCGCGGTAGTCGTCGCAGACCGGATCAAGCGCCACGTCATAGGTGGAAAAGCGCGTGCAGACCGGGGCGTACATGGCGTCGGCCATGGTCAGCTCGCCGAACAGGAAAGGCCCCCCCGAAGCCGCCAGCCGCTCGCGCCAGATGGCGGTCACCCGGTCCACGTCCGACTGGGCGCCGGCCCAGACCTTGAATTTCGGATGGCGGGCCTTGAGGTTCATCGGCAGGGCGGCGCGCAGATTGGCGAAACCCGAATGCATCTCGCCGCAGATCGATCGGCACAGAGCCCGCTCGGCGCGGTCTTCCGGCAGCAGGCCGGCCTTCGGCGCCACCTCATTGAGAAACTCGGCGATGGACAGGGTGTCCCACACCTTGACGCCCTCATAGGTCAGGCACGGGGTCAGGAACGAAGGCGAGAGAAGCAGCAGCTCGGCCCGGGACGAGGCGTCGTCGAGGGGCAGGGTCACCGTCTCGAAATCAATGCCGGCGAACTTGCACAAGAGCCAGCCGCGCAGCGACCACGACGAATAGTTCCGGCTACTGATGGTGAGGGAGGCCTGGGCCATGGACGTCTGCCGGTCCCTTCGGCGGTTGGGCTGGCCCAAGACCTAGAGCCAAGCCGGGCGGCGCGTCCAACGCCGCGCGCGGCGCTGGCGACCGGCGCTCGCCCTGGTGAAGTTTTAGGCGCCGGCGACCTCGCGGCGCCCTCGCCGGTGCATCCCCTGCCGCCGGCCGGCCCTCAGACGACCTTGGACGATCTAACCGGCGCCTTCCGCTCCGGCATTTGGGCCATGGTCTGGGCGGCTGGCCATTTCGGCGCTACGCGAGGGCCCATGAGCTACAGAGCCTTCCAGGCCCAGACCGATCTGATGATCCCGGCGCGGCTGGCGGCTGGCCTTGGCACGGCGGCGCTGGCCTTCGGGCCGCCGTGGCTGCGTCAGGTGCCGCCCCTGGCCCAGATCGCCGCCGGCTGGGAAATGCTCACCCGCGCCGGCCTCACCCATCATCGCCGAGACTATGGTTTCACCTCCACCCGCATCGACGGCGAGGATGTGCCGGTCCATGAGGAGGTGGTCTCCGGCACGCCGTTCGGCGATCTCGTCCGGTTCCGCAAGGAGGGTGATCCGGACCAGCCGCGCATCCTGCTGGTGGCGCCCCTCTCCGGCCACTTCGCCACCCTGCTGCGCGGCACGGTCGAGACCCTATTGCCGGATAACGACGTCTATATCACCGACTGGAAGAACGCCCGCGACGCGCCGCTATCCGCCGGCCCGTTCGGCTTCGACGAATATGTCGCCCATGTGATCGACTTCCTGGAGACCATTGGCCCGGGCGCCCACCTGATCTCGGTCTGCCAGCCCTGCGCCCACGCCCTCGCGGCGGTGGCGATCATGGCCGAGGACGACAATCCGGCGACGCCCATCACCATGACCCTGATGGCCGGGCCGGTGGATACGAGGATCAATCCCACCAAGGTCAACGATCTGGCCAAGAACCACCCCATCGAATGGTTCGAAAAGGAGCTGATCTCCACCGTGCCGGCGAGATACGCCGGCGCCGGCCGGCGGGTCTATCCGGGCTTCGTCCAGCTCACCGCCTTCATGCTGATGAATGTCGACCGGCACATCGGCGCCCATATCGACATGTTCAACCACATCGCCGCCGGCCGCGAGGCCGAGGCCAAGACCGCCGAGACCTTCTACGACGAATATTTCGCGGTGCTCGACCTCACCGCCGAATTCTATCTGGAGACGGTGAGCCGGGTGTTCCAGGAGCACCTCCTACCCAAGGGCGAGCTGATCTGGCGCAACCGCAAGGTCAACCCCGCCGCCATCCGCCGCACCTTCCTATTCACCGTCGAGGGCGAGCGCGACGACATCTGCTCGGTCGGCCAGACCGTGGCCGCCCACGCCCTGTGCAGCGGCGTCTTCGCCAACCGCAAGCGCCACCACCTCCAGCCCGGCGTCGGCCACTACGGCGTCTTCTCCGGCCGCAAATGGTCCACCCAGATCTACCCCCTGATCCACAACATGATCCTGGCCACGAGCTAGGGGGCGCTCCCGGTCTTTTCTCTTCCCCCTCTGGGGGAAGTACCGGCGAAGCCGGGAAAGGGGGCTCCAGCTTGACGCCAACCTCCAAGCGCAACCGAAGCCCCCTCCACGTTGGCGTCGGGGTCCCCCTCCCCCAGAAGGGGGAGGAGAAAGGCGACCCCCTAACCTCTAACGTCATGGCCGGGTCTGTCCGGGCCACCCATGATCTCGGCGCCTGCCCGGGGCCGTGCGACGCACGGCCACCCCACGGAAGGCGTTCATGGATCCTCGGCACCGACGGTCAAGGATGACGGGAGGGGGATGGGTGGACTGGCAGAGATCAGCTCAGCCAGACGAGGAGTCCGTCGCCCTTTCGCCAAGCTTGATCGACATAGGCCTTAAGCTTGGGAAAGATCCCCGCCACCTCGTCTCGCCAAGACTGAATTTCCTCCGTATCTGGCTCGCCCACCAGCGGATAAATCCCGAGCTTGCGCATCTGCGCGAAGTCCATCCGGGTGAGCAGACGGCTCGCGTCCAGGGGTGCGAGGAAGTCGCGAAACGCCCTTGTCTCACTGGCGTCGTGAAGTTGCGGCGGACCATAACCGAGATCGCTACCCAATGGAGTTCCAGTCAAGATCGCATCGCCGGGAGACTCTCCGGCGTCCGCGTGGCCGGTCAGGAGGTAGTGGAGCACATGCCAAGTCTTGCTCAGGGCTAGAATGGGCTCGAATGGCCCCAGCGCCGCCAAGACTGGTTTGATAGCGGCCCATCGCGTTTCCTGGGCCGCTACGCTGGGTTCCTGGGCCGTCATCTTGCGCGCGATCTCGTATCGGTCCCGGACGGCAGGCGGCATACGTGCAATGTTGGCCTCAAGCTGTGCCTGGAGAAGATCGAGGCTGGAGATTGACGCAAAGTCACTGGCCAATTCCGGCCGCGCCCTAAAGGCTGCGATCTACGCGCCGGTAAGCGCTGCGAGATAGCCCATCATGCTCATGATCATCGCCCCCCTTCGGCACACATCGACCGGAATACGCCGACAGCATGGGGTGCACCCCTACCGTGAGACAGAGTGAATAGGCGACAACTCTCGGAAGGAGAGTTGATGCCCAAGCAAGACCCCGATCCATCCCGGCCGAGGGAAGGCTTCAAAGTCCGCGCCGCAACACCCTGGCTCCCTACGTCCGCCACCAAGCGACCACCCGAGGTCAGCCTTTCGCGGCGCTCGCGAAAAGATTGACGATCGCCGCGCCGATCGGTGTTCCGAGGCCGGTGCAGGCGTCCCAGCCGGGGGCGGCCGAATAGCCGATCTTGCCGGCCTTGTTGTCGCCCTTGACGATGTCGTGGAAGGCGGCCGGATTGGCGTAGAGCACGCCGTGCGGCTGGCCCACGGCCTTTCCCGCGGCCTCGTTCGCCAGCGCGAAGAGTCCGGCCCAAAGCGGGGCCGCGGCGCTGGTGCCGCCGATGACTTCGTCCTTACCGTCGACGACCACCTGATAGCCGCTGTCCGGATCGGCGTCGGCGGCGACATCGGGAACGCCGCGACCTGGTTTGGCGCCCTTGTTGGCGGGCGGCGGCGCCTTGACGCCGGCCTGGTAGGCTGGAACGGGAAAGAGCGCGCTGATCCCACCGCCCGTCCCGCCGCCATTGCTCTTCCAGACGGTCTCGGCGCCGAGCTTGGCGCCGCTCACGGCCAGGCGCGTGCCGCCGCAGCCGACCACCCACGGGCTGGATGCGGGGAAATCGACATGGGCCTTGCCATCGCCGACGCCGTCGGTGGCCAGGCCATCGCCCGAGGCCGCGAAGACCGAGACCCCCACCTCGGCGGCGTCCTGGAAGGCCGAGGTCATGGCCGTCACCGCCTGGGCCGTCCACCCCGACTCGGCCGAGCCCCAGCTGATGGACATCACGCTCGGCTTATTGGCCGTGTCGTGAACCGCCTGGGTGATGGCGTCGACAAATCCCTGGTCGGTATTGGCGGCGAAATAGACCGCTATGGTCGCCCCGGGAGCGCCCGCGCCGGCCACCTGCACATCCAGCGCCACCTCCCCGTCAGCGTCGGCATCCTTGCCGGCTTGGCTGGACGCGCCGCCGACGGAGACGGGGATGATCTTGGGCGGGGCGAGCTTCATCGCCTTGAACGCCGCAGTGGTGTCGGCGTTGGAGACGCCGCCGCCAAGCTCGATAAGGGCGATGCATTCGCCGTTGCCTTGACCGGGCTCGGCCGGAAAGCCGTAGAGCTCGGTCACCGCGTTGGGGAGATAGGATTTCGCGGCCGCGGCTTTTTTACGCCGGATCAACTTCGGGGTCGCGATGGGACGCTGGTCGAGGCCCAGCACCGCCTCGACCGCATCGGCGACATCCGCCGGCGCGGTCAGGGCGCCGGACCGGCCGCGGAAGACCCCGCCCGAATGCTGAAACATATGAAGCTTGGCGCCAAAGGCGGCTTCCAGATCCTGGACGCGGCCGGAAAGCTGCACGAGTCGGCGCGCCGGATCGCTCGCCACGACGCTGAGATGGTGATCGCTGGCGAAGGCGGAAATCTTGGCGATACCACTGGCGAAGGGCGCCTCACGTTCGTCGCGCACGGCGTCCCGGCCGCGCACCGGCAGGGACCCGGGCGCCGCCGAACCCTCGCGCTTGAGATACAGGCTGACGATGGTGATTTCGTTCGGATCGGCCGGTCCGACCTGTTTCGCGGCGGGCGCGATCCGCTCGCTTCCTTTGATCGTCACTCGATTCGCGGGCAAGTTTTAAGCTCCCGGCTAAAGGCCTTCGGAATGATCCGACGTCTGGGCCGATGGCGCCATCGCCACAAGCCGTCCGGCGCCGACCATTCCTTACCACGCCGCGGCTCCCTGATTGAGCCCCTTCATTGTGGCGAATTTTCTGGCGCGAAGCGGAGCGCTATCCGCTCATGTCCTTCCGGGCGACGTCCTGATCCAGTTCGTGCATCTTCCAGAGGTCGTCCCTGGAGAAGCGCAGGTGCTGGCGCACCGCCATCACCGTGGTGCGGCCCAGGCGCCGCTCCAGGGCGTGCAGTTCATGGAGCTGAGCCCGCACCTCGGCGCCGAGGGCCACGCGCTCGTGCTCCTCAAGGCTCAGCAAGGTGACGTCGGCGCGGACCACCAGCTCGATATTGAGCCGCACATAGTCGAAGAGGTCCTTTGCTCCGGCGGCGCCCAGCCGATCGGCCAGCGCCTGAAGGGCCTGGCCGGCGGGACTGGCGGCGAAGGCCCCCGAGCGCAGATCGTCCAGCAGCTTCTGGTGGGTCTCACGATCCTCCGCCAGCCAGCGATGGGCGTAGGTGTCGCCGAAGGAGAAGATCAGGAAGAGGCCCAGCGGCACGGCCAGCACCACGACGGCCATGGCCTCCAGGGCGGCGTCATGAAAGTGGTTGAAGGCGCCGTGCATGAGGATGGCGCCGGCCAGGCCTGGCAGGAACAGCAGGGGGTTGAAACGGAAACGGTCGGCCGAGACGCGCAGGCGCGGCGCGAACAACGCCAGGGCGGAGGCCGAAAAGATCGCCGAGGCGCCGCCGTGCATGATCGCCGTGCCAAAGCCGCGCACCAGCCACACGCCCATGTTCGCACCGGCGAATTCGTGCAGATAGAAGAGGTTTTCCGTCAGGGCGAAGCCTGATCCCACGGCGAAGCCGGCGATGGCGGCGTCGATCAGATAGCCGACGCGATTGAAGGCGAAGAGGCCGACGATCAGGAGGCCTTTCAAGGTCTCTTCCACCACCGGCGAGCCATAGCGCGTGTAGTCGCCGAAGCGCATCGGAAAGGCGTCCAACACCCCGCCGTTGGCGAAATAGCCGGCCGCCGCCAGCGCCGCGCCCCCCGCCACCAGGGCGAGGATCTCGCCAAGGCTCACCAGTTTGAACGCATCGACCGTCTCGAAGATGATCAGGCACACGATCACCGGCGCCAGCGCGATCAAGCCGTGAATGAGAAGCGGACCCATGGCGGGACCTTAGAGGATTTTCAGCGAAGCCATGAATTCGCCGCTCGGCCGCAGGCCCACGTCCACCGGACCGCCGGTCGCCGGGTCTGGAGCGTTGCTCAAGGCGAAGCCGTGGGCGTAGCCGAGCGAGAAGGTCATGGGCAGACGCAGGGCGACGGTGAAGTTGAAGTTCACCTGGGCGCCGACCGTGGCCAGGGTCTGTTCCCCGCCGGTGGTCGGCTGGTCGGCCAGGACCCCGGCGAACAGGGCCCCGCGCATATAGCTGAGGTAGAGGCTCGGCCGGCCGACATCGGAGAAGCGGATCGGCGGCAGGTTCCATTCGGCCACGCTTTTGGCGAACTCCCGCGCGGCGATCCCGTCGATCTGGAAGCCCGGAAAGCTGTAGTATTCCCGGTAGCGCTCCACCACCCCGTCATCGACATAGTTGTTGCCGAAGGCGCCCAGATAATAGGCCGCCAGGGCGTTGGTCGAATCCCCCCTCGCGAAGCCGGCGGCGTTGTAGAGCCAGAACGAAGAGTGGGCCCAGCCGAGCGGGAAGCCGAAGCTCAGCCCCGCCCGCACCCTGGGATATTCGCCGCCGTCTGAATAGTCGGGCTCGAAGGCGAGGTTGGCCAGCAGGCCCTTTTCGTGATCCACCGCGCCCAGGGAGGTGGTGGTGTTGGTGTAGTTCACCTTCACGCGCAGCGAGGCGATGTTGGTGTCGTTGCCCACCGATATGTTCTGGGCCCCTGGTAGGGTGTCGAGACCGGTATAGCCGGCGATCTCCGCCGAAAGGTCGAGCTGCTGGGGCGGATCGTAGATCAGCGACTTCTTGTAGCCGATAATGATGGCGTCGCCCTTGCGGGCGTTCTCGGTCGGCCCGAACAGGTCATAAAATCCGGCCTGATTGTGCCAGTATTCGAAATTCCAGGCGATGGTGTGCGCCGTCAAATCGATATGCAGGCGCTGCTCGGCCGGAATGCCGCCAGGCGTATAGCTGATGGTGCCGGTGACCTGATCGAACTGCATCGGGTCTTCGAAGATGGCGTGGACGCCGCCCCCGACCTCGCCCAGATAGCCCTCGATCACCGGATAGATGGCCGCGAGCTTCATCGACTTCAGCGGCGAATATTTCCCCTCGCTGGTGATCATGCTCTCCAGCGGGATCTTGGCCGGCGATCCGACGCCCCAGGTCTTCACGATCGGATGTTCCTGGGCCACCTTGGTTCCCAGGAAGGTGATGGCGCCCAGATCGTCCAGCGGCTTGGGATCCAGGCTCACCGGGGTGAAACCCTGGCCGGTGTATTCGAAGGCGATCAGGGAGCCATCCGCCCGGGGGATGGGACGGAAGAGGCCGGTGGAGGCGTTGGTCACCGCCTCGACCTTCTGGGTGGCCAGTTCGAAGCGATAGATGTTGGAGACGCCGGTGTAATAGGCGCTGCCGTAAAGATAGCGCCCGTCGGGCGAGAAGACGAAGCTTTCCGGGGCCGAGGTTCCCAGCTTGAGCTGGGCGATCGGCGCCGGATCGTCGGAAGCCAGGTCGTCGATCTTGAACACCTGGACCGACTGTTCGCCGTTGATCTCGCCCATGGACATCGAAAGCATCGTTCCGTCCGGAGAGATATCCAGGTCGAAAGGGATGCGGCCGTAGGGGAAGGTGTGGATCTGCGACCATTCCTTATACGGAGGATCAATGCGGACCAGGGTCACCAAGCCGTTTAGGTGCCGCAGGCCCCAGATGGTCTTGTCCTTCGGGTTGACGACGATGTCGCCGATCCGGCCGTGGCTGATCAGGGTGGCCGTCTTGCCGGTCTTGACGTCCACGGACATAAGGTTGCGATAGCCGTAGTTGTCGGTGGTGTAGTAGATCTTGCCGGCGGTCGGGTCATAGGCCAGCGAGGTGACCTTGTAGAGCATCTGGCCCTTGATGTCGGTGAGATGGCGGATCTGGCCGCTGCCCAGGGTCAGGACGCCGATGTGGCCGATCACGCCCGGATAGCGGAAGGCGCCGACCATCTCGCCGGTCGCCGGATCGATGAAGGCGCGCGAGACCGACCCGAGCGCTCGCGGGGTTAGCCTCTTGAGCGGCGTGAGCGGATACTGGCTGACCGAGGTCAGGTTGGCTTTCTGGAAGCCATGCTCCCAGTCGATCCATTGCTTCCAGACCTCATCGAGCGGCTGGCCGAACACCTTCTTGAACTGCACCGAATAATAGGCGGCGCTGTCCTTGCTGCGGCTGAGCCACTCGACGACCTTCTCCGGCGAGCGGGTCAGGGCCAGGTAGCTGAAAAACCTCGTGCCATAGAGATAGTCGTTGACCCCCACCTGGAAGTCGACCGCCGTGCCCTCCGACTCCAGGCCCAGCGGCGAGAAGAACCTTGCCCGATCGCGGACCATGGCGCGGAACACCATCTCGTCATAGCCGCCCTGGGCGCGGCCATAGCCGCCGGCCATCCAGGTCTCCATGAACACCGCGCTGCCCTCGAGGTACCACCGCGGGACGTTCACCCTGGGCGTGGCGAGATAGTTGTAGAGAATCGACTCCGGATGGTCCTGCAACGGCATGGGCTTGCCGTGGAAGATGCGCCGCCAGGTGGCGTCCCTGTCGTTCCACACGTCCATGGTGGCCACGTGCACCGGCTCGTGGTTCATCAGTGTAAAGAATCTTTCGCCGGCGCTGAAGGTCTCGAAGGTCTGGCTGAGCGGGGCGATATCCACCAGTATGGCGTTGTTGGGCGACGAGCGGGCTGCGGCGTTGCCGTAGTCCGAGAAATCCTTCAGCAGCACCGTGGTCTTGTCCCACGGCTGCCAGTTCCACTGCTTCTTCTGGAAGGCGATCGAATTGAGGAAGCTGCGCGCGATATAGGGCGTCAGATAGGTTTCGGCCGGATCGAAGTAGAGCAGCCGCAGGTCGCGCGTCTCAAGCTTGGAAAGATCGATCTCCTCGCTCGGCGCATGCGGCTTGGCCTGCTGCGGCGGCGCGCCGGGCGGGTTGCCGACCGCGGGCGGCGAGGCCAGGGCGGGAGGCGGCTGGTCGGCCGGCGAGGGCGGGGCGGGCGCCGCTGGCGCCTGAGCCGGCGTTTCCGCCTGGGCGAGACCGGCCCACGCCATCATCGCCGCAAAGCCTATCAGGCCGGTGGGCCGCCTTGAAAACCCCATCCCCCGCTCGGTCGAGCGCGGTTTTATTTAGCGTTCGCTCATTGCCTTGGCGAAGGCGGGATCGGCCAGCATCGGGCCGAAGGCCGGATTGGCCGCCATGGACATGAACGCCGGCGACCGGGCCGCGGTCTGGAACGCTTCCGGATTATGGGCCAGGGCCGAAAGCGCCTGCGGATTGGCCGAAAGCGCCACGAAGGCCTGCGGCGCTTGCGCCATCGTTCGGAAAGCCTGCGGATATTGCGCCATGGCCGCGGCCGCCTGAGCGCTTATTCCCGAAGCGGCGTGGCTGGCCGCGGCCGCCTGGCTGGCGGCGGAAACTGCGGCCGAGGAGAACGAGGCGGCGTCGTGGGCCGCGGCGGCGAGGGCCGAGGGGTTGCGGCCAAAGGCCGCGAAGGCGCTCGAATTGGCCGCCATGGCCGCCAGGGCGTTGGCCGTGGCCGCCGAGTCGAAGGCCTTGGCGTTGGCCAGGGCCTGGATCGAGGCGGCGTTCGCCGCCAGGGAGGCGAACATCTGCGGATCGGCGTGCAGCGCCGCCATCGCCTTGGCGTCGGCGCCCAGCTTGGCGAAGGCGTCGGCGTTGGCCGCCATCGAGGCCACCGCCGCCGGGTGAGAGACGGCGTCGGCGAAGGCCTTGGGGTTATTGGCGTAGGCGGCGAAGGACGCGCCATCGCGGGCCATGGCCGCCAGGGCCGCCGGATGGCTGGCCAGGGCGCTATAGGCCGCCGCATGGCTGGCGAAAGCCGCCAGCGCCTGAGGCTGGCTCGCCAGCGCCTTGAACGCCTCGGCGTTGTTCGCCATGGCCGAGGCCAGCTGGGAGCTGAAGGCCGAGGAGTGGCCCGCGGCGGCCGTGGCCTGGCTGGCGGCGGAGAGGGCCGAGGAGAACGAGGCGGCGTCGTGAGCCGCGGCGGCGAGGGCCGAGGGGTTGCGGCCAAAGGCCGCGAAGGCGCTCGAATTGGCCGCCATGGCCGCCAGGGCGTTGGCGGTGGCCGCCGAGTCGAAGGCCTTGGCGTTGACCAGGGCCTGGATCGAAGCGGCGTTGGCCGCCAGGGAGGCGAACATCTGCGGATCGGCGTGCAGCGCGCTCATCGCCTTGGCGTCGGCGCCGAGCTTGGCGAAGGCGTCGGCATTGGCCGCCATCGAGGCCACCGCCGCCGGGTGAGAGACGGCGTCGGCGAAGGCCTTGGGGTTGTTGGCGTAGGCGGCGAAGGAGGCGCCGTCGCGGGCCATGGCCGCAAGGGCCGCCGGATGGCTGGCCAGGGCGCTGAACGCCGCCGCATGGCTGGCGAAGGCCGCCAGCGCCTGAGGCTGACTGGCCAGAGCCTTGAACGCCTCGGCGTTGCTCGCCATGGCGCTGAACATCTGGGCGCTCGTCGCCTGGCTGGCGACGGCTTGCGCGGCCAGGGCCGAGAAGGCGGCGGGATCGTGGGCCAGGGTCAGGAAGGCCTTGGGGTCGGCCGAAATCGCCGCCAGCGCCGCCGGGTTCCGCGCCAGGACCATGAACGCCGGGTCCGAGGCCAGAGCCCTGAACGACGGATCCTTGACCATCAGCTCGAAGGCGTCGGTCTGCATCAGCATGGGCACCGAGGTGTCGCCGAGCGACACGTCGGCGGTCTGGATCTGGCTGTCGCGATAGCGTTCGGCCGGCGCGATCGTGCCCACCGTCTCGGCGTCCCGCGGCGGATACACGCGCCCGACGTAATAGGCGCCTCCGGCCACGACGATGGCCGCGGCCCCCGCCGCCGCGATGCGGCTCTTGTTCGAGAGTTTGTTCATCGTAAACGCCATAGTGGGTCGGTCCCCTGCATAGCCTTGTCGTTCATCAACCTAACAGAGATGCGACAGCGCCGCCAGAGTCTTTGTGGCGCGATTGAGGCGAAGGCGTTAAAGGCTCTTGGCTTGCGAGAACAGCGCCCAGGCGCTGGCAAGATCTTGAACCACATGGCCCAAGGACTTGTAGACGGTGATCTCGTCGGGCGACCGCCGACCGGCGATTTCACCGGACAGCACCTGGCCGATTTCCGCCACGATATGATCATCGCCGATCAAGCCGGCCCGCTTGGCGTGCAGGAACTCGGCGCCCTGATTGAGCACGCCCTCGCGGCTGTCGGCGACAAATCGGGACCGGATCACCAGATCGTTATCCACCTCGGTCGGACCGGCCATGCTCGATCCCACCAGGTTGAGGTGGGTTCCGGGCTTCACCCACGCGCCTTTCAGGATCGGTTCGCGGGCGTTGGTGACCGTGCAGACGATGTCGGCCTCGGCCACCGCCGACCTCGCGTCCGGGGCCGCCGTCACCGGCAGGCCCAGTTCCGCGCTCATGCGCTCGGCGAAGGCGGCGGCGCGGTCGGGCGATCGGCCCCAGACCGTGATGGACGACAGCTTGCGCACCTTGCCCATCGCCCGGGCATGAGTCTCGGCCTGTTCGCCATAGCCGAGAATGGCCACGCGGCTGGCGTCGGGACGGGCCAGGGCGTCGGTGGCCACGGCGCTGGCGGCGGCGGTCCGGATCGCGGTGATTTCGCCGGCGTCAACCACGCAGACCGGCGCGCCGCTTACCGGATCGAACAGGATCACCAGCCCCTGGTGCGATTGCACGCCCTTGTCGAAATTGTCCGGGAAGACGCTGATCAGCTTGGCGCCGAACGGCGCGGCCTCGCCCATGGCGCCGGGCATGATCCCGAACGCCCTTCCCTGGGCCAAGGGAATGATGGTCCGCAGAGTCTGGCGCGTCTCGCCCCTGGAAAAGGCGATCATCGCCTCGCGCACGATGGGAATACAAGCCTCGTAGGTCAGCCGGCGAGCGACCTCGTCCCTGTCGATGAATCGCATCCGCCGCGCCTTTCTCCGCCAGGGCGCAAGGGTTCGGCTGTCGCCGGCGGCGCGTCAATGCTTCAAGCTGTGCAACTGATGACCCCTCATCGTCGTTTGAGAGCGAGACGCCATGCGCCGGGCTGGGGGCGGCCATAAGGAAACGTCATGCGAATTCCCAGACTGAAAGCCGCGATCCTGGCCTGCGCTTGCGCGAGCGTCTTGACCGCATCCTCCAGCCTGGCCGACCCGGCGCCCTGCCCTCCGGCCAGCGGCAGGGTCGCCGTCGGCGCCGCGCCGCCGCCCCCGCTTCCCCGCGAGACCCAGCCGCCGATCCCGGGCTACGGCTATGTCTGGACCCCGGGCTATTGGGGCTGGAACGCCTCGGTCAACGACTACTACTGGACCCCGGGCGTCTGGGTGCTGCCGCCGGCCATCGGCCTTTTGTGGACGCCCGGTTATTGGGGTTGGAGCGGCGGCGTCTATCTGTTCAACGCCGGCTATTGGGGGCCCACCGTCGGCTTCTACGGCGGTATCAACTACGGCTTCGGCTATGGCGGTTTCGGCTATGATGGGGGCTATTGGCGGGGCCGGACCTTCTACTACAATCGCCAGGTCAATAATTTCGGCGCCAACCGATTCAACGCCGTCTACGATCGACGCGTCACCTACAATCGCGAAGCCGGACGGACCAGCTTCAACGGCGGCGCCAGGGGCGTTCGCGCCACGCCCACCGCCGCCCAGCTTTCCGCCGCCCATGCGGCCCGCGGCGGCGCCACGGCCGGCCAGACGGCCCACGCCAACGCCGCCGCCCTCGATCCCGCCCAGCGCGCCGGCGTCAATCATGGCCGACCGCCCGCCACCCGAGGCGGCGCGTCAGCGCGGAGTGGGGCCGAGCGTCATGCGGGCGCCGCCGGACACGCCTCGACCCATGGCTATTCACCGCACGGCCCGGCGCACGCGGGCGCGCCCGCCAACCATGGCGGTTACGCGCGCGAGCACGGCTATGCGACACAGCCAGCGGAACACGCCCGCTACGGCGGCCATCCCGGTGGGGAGGCCTATCGCGCGGCGCCGTCGCACGGTTCGCCGTCGTTCGGCGGCGGCGAGAGAGGCATGGGCGGCGGCGAGCCGCGCCCGTCTGGAGGCGGAGGCGGCCATCCCGGCGGGGGTGGCGGTGGCCATTCCGGTGGCGGAGGCGGCGCCCCGCGTCCGCACCGCTAGGCGCCGTCCCTATCCGGGTTCCAGCCCGGTCACGGCCCAGCCATAGGCGCGCACGCCCCAACCGCCCGGGCGGCGCGCCATCAGGAAGCTCCAGCCGCCCGTCTCGACGAAGCGCCGGCCGCGCGAGAGGCCGCGCCAGGTGGTGGGAACGGAGAAATAGGCTTCGTCTCCCGCCCGGCCGAAATCGAACGCGGGGCCAAAGGCGTGGGCCAGTTCGGTGAGGCCCAGGGCATGGTCTCGCATCGCCCGGACCCAGCGCGCCACCGCATCCTCGCCCTGGAACAGGAAAGGCGCGAAATTCTCCAGGATCGTCACCGGCCCTGGCGCGAAAGCGGCGTCCAGCAGGCCCTCGTCGCCGGTGGCGATGAACCGCGCCACCGCGTGCGCCGGCGCCAGCATCTTGGCGTCGGGCTGATCGATGGGTGGCACGCCCGGCTTCAGTCGGCCGGGGCGAGAGCCGCTTCGGCGACCGCCTTGGCCGCTGGATAGTCGGCCTTGCCGTTGCTGGCCCGGATCGAGCGGTCGGTGGCGAAGATGCGCTTGGGAGTCTTGTAGCCGGCCAGGGTGCGGCGGACGTGGGCGCGAAGACCTTCCTCGTCCAGCTCATGGCCGTCGGCCAGCCGCACGACCCCGGTCACCGCCTGCCCCCACTTCTCATCGGGCAGGCCCACCACAAGCGCGTCTTCCACGGCCGGGTGGGTCTTGAGAGCTTCCTCCACCTCTTCGGGAAACACCTTTTCGCCGGCGGTGTTGATGCAGGCCGAGCCGCGGCCGAGCAGGGTCAGGGTGCCGTCCGGCTCGACCAGGCACCAGTCGCCGGGGATGGAATAGCGCACGCCGTCGATCACCCGGAAGGTCCGCGCCGACTTGGCCTCGTCCTTGTAATAGCCCACCGGATTGGGCGGCCCGATGGCGACGATCCCCGGAATCCCGGAGCCCGGCTCCACGGGGTTGTCGTTCTCGTCGAACACGCGGCAGCGCTCGCCGAGCATGAACTTGGCGGTCTGAACCTCCATGCCCTTGGCCATCACCGAGGCGCCCATGCCGAGGGCCTCGGAAGAGGAGAAGCCGTCGTTCAGCACCGCCTGGGGCATATGCTCCAGGAGCCCGCGCTTGACCTCCACACTCCACATCACTCCCGACGAGACGATCATCGCCACGCTGGAGACGTCGTATTTTCCAGGCGCGGCGTCGAGGGCGTTCAGCAGCGGCCGGGCGAAGGAATCGCCCACGATCGCCAGGCTCATGGGCTTGTGGCGATCGATCGCCGCCAGCAATTCCTCGGCGTCGAAAGTCTGGCCCTCCAGGGTGACGACGCTGCCCCCCGAAAGCATGGCCCCCATGGCGGTCAGGAGGCCGGTCCCGTGCATCAGGGGCGGGGCCGGCAGGGTGCGCGCGCCGGGGCCCAGCGCCCGGGTATGTTCGCGAAAGGCCTCCAGGGTTTCCGGGACCGGACCCAGCTTGCGGGCCGCCTGCAGGGTGATTTCCCGCAGATCCTGGTGCGCCCACATCACCCCCTTGGGCATGCCGGTGGTGCCGCCGGTATAGATGAAGAACTGGTCCTCGCCGGAGCGCTCTATGTCCAGAGGCCCGCCGTTGCCCTCGCTCGCCAGGTCGTCGAACCGTTCGGCGAAGGTCGGCAGGCCGGCCTCGTCGCCGACTTCCACCCACGTCTTCACCGAGGGCAGGCGCTCGCGGATCTGGGCCACGGTGTCCCGAAACTCCGGGGCGTAGACCACCGTCTGGGCGTCGGAATTGTCGAAAATGTACCAGACCTCATCGGGCGTGTAGCGATAGTTGACGTTCACGTGGGTCAGCCTGGCCTTGAAGCCGGCCGCCAGGGCCATGAGGTACTCCGGCCGGTTGCGCATATAGATGGCGATCTTGTCGCCGGGCTTGGCCCCGCGGGCGATCAGGGCCCGCGCCAGGCTGTTGGTGGCCCGGTCCGCCTCGCCCCAGCGGATGATCCGATCGCCGTGCAGAAACGCCGGCGCATCCGGCGGTATGACGCTGGCCACCGCGTCGAGAATATCGCCGAAATTCCAGGGCTCGCCCATGACGCTCCTCCGCCGCCGCTTTGCGCGACGATCCCTTATCATTCAACCGGCCGCGCGCGGGCGGCAAGGGTAGGTTTGCCAGAGTTGACCTTGCGGCGCCCAACGGCCTTGGCCGCAGGGGCGCGGTGGCTGTCCGTTCAACCGATTTGCCGTCTCGTGCGTTAGGGGTGCCCAGGACCCCGATGCGTGGCCTTTTCGCGCTCGGCGCGTCGAGCGACATTGGCATTGTTTCGGTTTTGAAATAAGTACAGGTGGCGGGAGTAACGGACTTGGGGGGCGTGAATACAGGAGTTTTCCACCCGTGGGCGTCACATGTCTGATCGAGGTCGACGATCTTCGCCTGCAAGAGCAGAACACCTATGATTTCGTGGTCTGCCCGCGCGTTGGCGAACTGATCGCCCTGCCGTCCCGAAGCCCCAACTACACCGACCCCTACCGGGTCACCGCCGTCGAACATGTCCCGGACGGGGTCGACAAGGGAAAACCGGCCCACATAATTCTTCATATTGAAGCCGCCTCCTCCACCGGCGCCGTTCGCAACCCTCGCTACGCGGCCACAAAGAGCGCATGGTGATCCAGGCCGTCGACGAACGACGGCGGGAGAGAAACCATGTCGGCCTTGATTTTCCGGATCGTAAAGCACGACGGCGCCTGGGCCGTGGAGCATGAGGGGCGCTTTTCCAACCGCGCCCGGGACAAGGCCGAAGTCGTCGCCTCGGCCACCAAGCTCGCCCGCGCCGCCGTCGGTCAGGGCCGCGTGGTCCAGGTCCGGGTCGAAGGCGAGACCGGATACTTCTGATGGCCAACAAGGATCAGAAGCGGGGCAATAAGGAAATCCGCAAACCCAAGAAGGCGAAATCCGCCCCGGCCGCGGCGGCCTCGACCTTTATCGTCACCTCGGGCGCCAAGAAGAAATAGGCCTCCTTAAGCCGTCGCCGCCCCGCGCCAGCCCCAGGAGCGGCCGTCGGGCGCGGCCTCGCCTACGCCGGCCATTCGCCGGTCTATCGCTTTGACGATCAGCCGCGCGCTCACGCCATGCAGCGCCAGCAGATCGGCCGCCGCCGGCCCGGCGAAGGGAACGGCCGTGATCAGGGTGCGGCCGCCCATCAGGGCCCCGGCGACCATGAGGGTTGAAAGCGGAACCCCGGCGCGGACGCCCTGCACGATCAGGAAGGTCCCGGCGGCGGCGCTGTAGACCTCGCCCACACCCGGGATCCAGCTGAAAACCGCATCGAGGCCAAGGCGCAGGGGTCCGACCCGCAACAGGCCGTCCGACAGGCGACCAACGGTCTGGACGCTGGCGCGGATCGCCTGAAGATCCCGTGGGGCTCGCGGCATGATGCTTCCTTCCATGGCGACGCCCACCCGACAGCGGCAACGTAGTGTCGACGGTCGCCTTCCGCTACGGTCGGCGTCTAATTCACCTACCCAGGATCGCTTTTGAAACCGCCCGACTTCGATTTCAGCCCGCACACCGACACCCTCGTGGCGGTGGTCCTCGGCGCCCTCCTGGCCACGGCCAGCGGCTTTGCCGCCACCCAGCTCGAAATCTTCTTCGATCGCCGGCGGCGCGAACGATCGGCGGCCCTGCTCTTCGGCGAGGTCCTGGCGGCCCTCGACATTCTTTTCCAGCTGGCGCGCAACGCCTATGGCCAGGGCGACCCCTATGGGCCGATCACCCTCCGCACCCTTCGCGCCATCCGCCGCGAACTCGATGTCTATGATCGCAACCGCGAGGCGCTCTATGATCTGCGCGACGGCGATCTGAGGCTTGAGGTGCACACTGTCATACTTCGCCTCGCCATGCCTCTGGATGGCGTTATCGACGCCACCATGGCCGCCGCCGGCCGGCCGCTGGAGCCCCAGTGGGCCGAGGTGCGCGACCAGGCCTTCGCCTTCCTGATGGACTCTTCCCAGCTCCTTCAAGGCGTGGTCGCCCGGCTGGGAAAAATCGCCCAGCACGACTTCAAGCCCTACATGCGTCTGCGGGATGAAGTGACGCCGAGGGAAACCGCGCCCCCAACGGCCGGCTAAAGCCAGGCCGCTTTCGGTCCGAGGTTCGGCCGCTCGCCCCGGGAAATCCGATAGTCGATCGCCTTGAGGGCGGGGAGAAGGTCGACCACGGTCTCGATCACATAGTCGGCGCCGGCGGCCCGGAGCGGCTCGGCGCTGGCCGCCAGGCGGGGCTTGGTATCCTCGTAGGCTAGGGATCGCCAGGTCTCGAAATCGAGACCCATGCCGTTGCCGCTGGCGCTCAGGCCCACCGTCCATGCCCCGGCGGCCCGGCCCTCGGCGATTCCCACCGGGGCGTCGTCGACCTTGACGCAGCGCCACGCCGGCCACGCCTCTAGTTCGATCAGGGCGCGCCACATCATCAGCGGCGACGGCCGACCGGCCGGCGCTTCCCCCGCGCAGACGGTCACGGCCGGCGCATAGCCCTGGGCCGCGGCCGCCTCCAGGATCGGCGCCATCATCGCCCGGGTATAGCCGGTGCAGGCGCCGATCTTCACACCGCGTTCGCCCAAGGTGGCGGCGACCTCGGCGGCGCCCGGAACCAGCGCGGTGAAATCGCCGGCCATGCTCATCATCAACGGCTCCAACGCACTATAGAGCCGGTCGCCATCCGCCTCGTCCGGCTCCCGGCCGTGGGCGTCGCGCCAGGATCGCGTCACCGCCTCCCGCGCCAGCAGCGCCCGGACGTGATCGCGCTTGGCCAGGCCCATGTCGGCGCGGATGTCGGCCTCCGCCGCCGCGACGCCTTCGCCCGCCAGGGCGGCGGCGAACGCCCGCACCGGCGCCATGCAGCCGAAATCCACCATGGTCCCGGCCCAGTCGAAGATCACCGCCGCCAGCTCTCTCATGCGGCCGTCTCCAGGTCCTCGCCATAGAAATCGCCGATCACACCCTCGGCGATGGCGAAGGCCGTGGAGGCCCCCGTGCCGCTGGTCACCATCACCAGGCGCACGTCGGGCGCCGGCGCCTCGACGAACATGGGAAGGTCGGGAACCGAGGCGTAGGTCCCGGTCCAGCGCTCGATGACTGGCGGCGGCGCGAGGCCGGTGGCGGCGGTGAATTCCTCCAGGATCAGGCTTTCGGTGCGGGCGTCCATGAACGGCGAAGGGGCCTCTCCATAATGATGGCTGTCGCCCGCCACCAGCGAGCCATCGGCGCTCTGGACGACGATCAGATGAACGCCGTGCGCGAGGGCCTCGGCCGACGTCTCCGCCAGCACGGCCCGCAGCGCCGCCGCCTGCGGCAAGGCGGCGTAGCCCGGATAGCGGATCAATCCCAGATCGGACATCACCCCGCCGGGCAGACGAAATCCGGGATCGGCCAGGCGCAGCATGCTGAGGCCGCAGCGGCTCACCCAGCGCGCCGCGATCGTTTCGGGGAACAGGGACGCCAGATCGTCGCCCGGGCAGACGATCGCCGCGCCGGCCTCGATCGGCCCCGCCGAGGTCTCGACCCGCGGCGGCCGCACGCTTAGCGCAGCCGCCTTGCGCAGGAAGGTCACGCCGTGCCGCGCCTCGAGCCATTGCGCCAGCTTCGGGATGGCCGTCCGCGACTCGACCCGCAGTTCATGCGGGCTCCAGAGCGCGCCAAGACTCTCGGGCGATGCGAGATCGGGCGCCACGCGGCGGAGCGCCGCCGGGTCCCAAAAGGCGCAGCCGTCGCCCATCTCGGTGGCCAGAAAAGCCTCGGCCAAGGAAACTGATTGGGGATGGCGCAGGGTCAGAACGAGGCCGGCGTGCTCGACGTCGATGTCGGCCTCGCGCGCCAGGCGCGCCCAGAGGTCACGCGTCCTTTTCGCCCGCCGCCAGGAGGCGCCGCGCGCCTGGCCCGTCACCGTGATGAAGCCAAAATTGCGGATCGACGCCCCCAGGGCCCGTGGCTCGCGATCGATCACGATGACCCGCTTGCCCAGCCTCGCCGCCGCCCAGGCATGCGCCAGGCCGACGACGCCGGCGCCCACCACCGCCAGATCGAAGCTCCTGGTCATGCGAATCGCCCGCCTCGCGCCCAAAAAACCGCCAAAGGGGCATTTTGCTTCAAAAAGCATCAAGCGAGGATTGAAACAATGGCCCGCGACGCTCACATACAGAGTCGCCGCGGGCTCATCCCCCCCGTTCTCGCGGCCCGACTAGGCCCGGCGGAGTGATTGTTTCGCCGGGCCACCTTTTTCCAAGCCGGACCCCAGGGCAAGGGCTCTTGGCGCGGCCCCAATCGATTGGCCGTCGGACGTGTCAAAAACGACACATATGCCCAGCTCGCCAGATTCGTCACTGATCGCCGATTACCAGCGCGATGGCGCGGTTCCCTTACGGGGCCTGCTTTCGACGTCGGAGATCGACGCCCTTCGCGGCGGCGTGGACGCCCTCATCGCCAGGCCCAGCCCGCGCGCCAAGATCGCCGGCGCGGCCGGCGATCCGGGCCTCTTCCTCGAGGATTTCTGCAACTGGCGCGAGGTGGCCCCGTTCGAGGCGGTGGTGAAAGGCTCGCGCCTCGCCGCCACGGCCGGCGCCCTCACCGGCAGCCGCGCCGTGCGCTTCTATCACGACCACATGCTGGTCAAGCAGGGCGGCGCCCGCACGCCGACGCCCTGGCATCAGGATCAGCCCTACTACAACATCGAAGGCCGCCAGAACGTCAGCTTCTGGATCCCGCTCGATCCGGTCGGGCGCGACACCACCCTGGAATTTCTCGCCGGTTCGCACCTCGGACCCTGGCTGATGCCGCGCGGCTTCGCCGATGGCGAAGCAAAATGGTTCCCGCCCGGCGCCCTGGCCGATCTTCCCGACATCGAGGCCGACCGCGCGGCCCGGCCGATCCTTGGCTGGGCTCTGGAGCCGGGGGATGTGGTGGCTTTCCATATGCTGACCCTCCACGCCGCGCCGGGCGTCCCGCCGGGCGTACGGCGCCGGGTGTTCTCGGCGCGCTTCCTCGGCGATGACATCCGGCACGCGCCTCGGCGGTGGACAACGTCGCCCGCCTTCCCCGGCCTCGAAGCCGAGCTTCCCGCCGGCGCGCCCATGGATCACCCGCTGTTTCCCATCGTGTGGGAACGATAGCCGCCAGAGGTGGCGGCGGATGTGGCTTGGCGTCGGCGCCGGCCGTCTCTATCGTGCCTCAAAAGCCCGAAGGAGACGCGCATGCCCCAGATCAAGGCCAACGGCCTCACTCTCGAATACGACATCACCGGCGAGGCCGGCGCCGAACCCCTGCTCCTGATCATGGGCCTGGGCGCCCAGATGACCCGTTGGAGCCCCGCCTTCACCGAAAAGCTGGCGGCGCGCGGCTTTCGCGTGATCCGCTTCGACAATCGCGACATCGGCCTTTCGGAGAAGTTCGACGCGGCCGGCGCGCCTGACATGGCGGCGATCTTCACGGCGTTGTCGCAGGGCAAGCGGCCCGACGTCGCCTACGACCTGGACGACATGGCCAAGGATGCGGCCGGCCTGCTGGCGGCGCTGGGTATCGAGCGGGCCCACATCGTCGGCGCCTCCATGGGCGGGATGATCGCCCAGCTGGTGGCGGCCAACCATCCCGAGCGCACACTTTCGCTGACATCCATCATGTCCACCACCGGCAATCCCGACCTGCCTCGCGCCACGCCCGAGGCCATGGAGCGGCTCAACACCCCCGCGCCCAATCCGCATGAGGATCTGGAGGCCTATGTCGCCCACTCGATCGCCGGGGCCAGAGTGATGGGTTCGCCCGCCTATCCGGTTTCCGACGCCGAGCTGCGCGAACAGGCCATCGCGGCGGTGGAGCGCAGCTACTATCCGGTGGGCTTCCTGCGCCAGTACGCGGCCATTCTCGCCTCTCCCGATCGGCGGCCGAAACTGGCCGCCATCACCGCGCCGACGGTGGTGATCCACGGCGCGGCCGATCCGCTCGTGCCAGTGGAGGGCGGGCGAGACACCGCCGCCTCGATCAAGGGCGCCAGGCTCGTGGAAATCCCCGGCATGGGCCACGACGTGCCGGCCGAACTTTACGACACCATCATCGACGCCATCGTGTCGGCCACGGAGCGAGCGCGGGTCGGGGCGTAAAGGCGCCCCTGCCGCCTACTTCTTGACGAATGGCGCCGGGACGCGCGTCCCGCCCTGGCGCTCGAACATCCAGCCGGGATATTCGCTGGGCAGTTCGCTCACCACGTCGAGCCTGGCCACTTCCTCCGGGGTGAGCTGAAGATCGACGGCGGCGAGGTTGTCGTCGAGCTGTTCGACGGTCTTGGCGCCGATGATCACGGTCATCACATGGCTCTTGTCCAGCAACCAGGCCAGCGCCACCCGGGCCACGGAAACCCCGTGGGCGTCGCCGATCTCGCGCATGGCCGCGACGCAGGCCCAGGCGCGGTCCTTGTCCACCGGCGGGAAGTCGAAGGTGGCGCGTCGCGCGTCGTTGGGCGTGGCCGATCCGGGGCCGAACTTGCCCGAGAGCAGGCCGCCGGCCAGGGGCGACCAGACCATCAGCCCCAGCCGCTCCGAACTCAGCATCGGAATGAGCTCGCGCTCCAGATCGCGGCCGGCGATGGAATAATAGGCCTGCAGGGTCTCGAACCGGGCGTAGCCCTTGGCCTCGCTGACCCCCAGGGCCTTGGCGATCTTCCAGGCCGACCAGTTGGAGACGCCCACATAGCGCACCAGGCCCTGGCGGGTCAGATCGTCGAGGGCGCGCAGGGTCTCTTCCACCGGGGTGATGCTGTCATTGCCGTGGATCTGGTAGAGATCGATGTGATCGGTCTGCAGCCGCTCCAGGCTGGCGTGGACGCTGTCCATTATGTGACCGCGCGAGGCGCTTTGGTCGTTCGGGCCTGGCCCCATGCGGCCGAACACCTTGGTGGCGATCACCACGTCCGAGCGCTTGACGCCAAGGTTCTTGAACGCCTGGCCCAGGCGCCGCTCGGATTCGCCGAAGGAATAGACGTCGGCCGTGTCGAAGAAATTCACCCCGCTCGCCAGCGCCTTGCCGACGATCTCGTCCACCACCCCCTGCTCGAGCGAGCCGATCGCCTTCCAGATGCCCGCATCGGCGTTGCCGCCGAAGGTCATGCAGCCCAGGCAGATTTCCGAGACATAGAGGCCGGTGCGGCCAAGCTGGTTGTACTTCATGGGGAGTTCTCCTTAACGAGGGTTGAGGTGGCTTGGAGGGGTATCTACCCCCGCCCCACTTCCAGCCCCTCCAGCGCTCCGGCCGCGCGCCAGTCTTCCAGCAGCTTGACGAAGGCGATCGGGCCGGCGCCATAGGCGCCGTTCTGGACGGCCACGGGATTGGGCTTGCCCTCGTTGTTGTAATAGCCGGGGGTGCATTCGGCGGCGAACTTCTCGCGCTGGATGGCGAGGTCGTGGATGGTCTTCACCCATCCGGCCTGGGCTTCCTCGCTCACCTCCAGGGTCCGCACCTGGGTCTCCAGGGCGTGGCCGACGATATAGGCCATGTGCTTGGCCTGCTCGTTGAGCATGTGCGGGAAGTTCACCGTGAAACCCGACTGGCTGTGGCTGACAATGAAGCAGTTGGGAAAGCCGCGCGTGTGGAAGCCGTGCAGGGTCTTCACCCCATCGGCCCAATGATCGGTGAGGGTCAGGCCACCCTTGCCGTGGAGCTCATAGCCGGAGCGCCGGGTATAGTCGGTGCCCACCTCGAAGCCGGTGGCGTAGATCAGGCAGTCGATCTCATATTCCTGGCCGTTGGCCCACACCGCGTGCTCGGTAATCTTCTCCACGCCCTTGCCGGCGGTGTCGACCAGGGTGACGCTGGGCCGATTGAAGGCGTCCAGATATTCGTCGTGGAAGCAGGGCCGCTTGCAGAACTGGCGGTAGTAGGGCTTCAGCGCCTCGGCGGTGGCCGGATCGGCGACCATGCTCTCCACCCGCTTCCGGATTTGCTCCATCTTCTGGAAATCGGCCAGCTCAAGGATGGCGGCCGGATCGCGAGGCGTGTCGCCCTCAGCCGCCTGGGGCTGGCGAGACAGGAGCAGCAGGTTGCGGATGATGTCGGTCCAGCCGTCGTTGACCAGATCCTCTTCCTGGAAGCCGCCCGAGACCAGGATGTTGAAATTATCCATCCGCCGCTGTTGCCAGCCGGGGGTCAGGCTCGCCGCCCAATCGGGATCGGTGGGCCGGTTGGCCCGCACGTCGATGGACGAGGGCGTGCGCTGAAATACGTAGAGCTGCTTGGCGCTGGCGGCCAGATGCGGCACGCACTGCACGGCCGTGGCGCCGGTGCCGATGATGCCCACCCGCTTGTCCTTCAACCCCGTCAGATTGCCGAAGGAATCGCCGCCGGTGTAGTCATAGTCCCAGCGGCTGGTGTGGAAGGAATGGCCTTTGAAGGTCTCCACGCCCGGGATGCCCGGCAGCTTGGGCCGGTGCAGCGGCCCATTGGCCATGATCACGAAGCGCGCCTTCATGGCGTCATCGCGATTGGTGTTGATCAGCCAGCGGGCCTCGTCCTCCAGCCAATGGAGGCCGGTAACCTCGGTCTGGAAGCAGGCCTTGTCGTAAAGGTTGAAATGGCGGCCGATGGCCGCGCTGTGGGCCAGGATTTCCGGCGCGCGGGTGTATTTCTCGGCCGGCATGAAGCCGATCTCCTCCAGAAGGGGGAGATAGACATAGGATTCGACGTCGCAGGCGGCGCCGGGATAGCGGTTCCAGTACCAGGTGCCGCCGAAGTCGCCGCCCTTCTCGATAATGCGGATATCCTTGACGCCGGCCTCGCGCAGCCGCGCCCCGGCCAGCAGGCCGCCGAAGCCGCCGCCGATCACCACCACATCGACCTCGTCGGTCAGCGGCGCGCGGGTGAAGCCCGGCTCGACATAGGGGTCTTCCAGATAGTGGGCGAAGTCGCCCGCGATCTCGCGGTACTGCTCGTTGCCGTCCTGCCGCAGACGCTTGTCGCGTTCGGCGCGGTATTTTTCGCGCAGGGCGTCGGGATCGAAACCCAGCCCCTGCGCGCCATCCGCATTCACCGTTTCGCCATCATGCGCCATGCCGGGTCTCCTTGAGCGGGCGGCTCGAACAACTGTTTGAAACCCCATTCAACACAGGCGGGCGCTAGCGCACAAGCGTCAGGATGATTGTCGGGCCGGACAAGGAGGCTCTTGGCGTGGCGTGGCGGGGTTGCAGGCGCCTAGCGCAGGAGTGGTCGTGTAGGTGTGTCCACGCGACCGGTATATGCGCCCTTGTGCTGAATCGGCCCATTCAGCGCGGACGGTCAAACGCGGGATCGACCCAAAGGCTGACGACTATTCCGCCATACTCCGCCTCTAGACGGGCCTTCGCGTCTTCCAGGTCGCGAGCGTCGATCGTGGCTCGCTTGTGAACGCCTCCAGAATCCTCGACATCGATGATCGCATGAAAAGGCAGGAGGCAACCCAAACCGGGTGCGCGATATTCGATGCCTTCATATCCGCGTGGCCACCAAATGCCCCGAACGAACATGTTGCCCATGTTCGGCCTTACATGCCCCTGGTCGAGAGTGTCCGCGTTGATGACTGGAGAAATCGATGCGACCGCGCGGTTGCCGACTATAAACTGAGCCAGGAAGATCGCGTCCGCTTCATCGCGCGCTGTAACACCCATGCCGAGATTGAACGATGACGGAACAGTCTTTTTGACAACGACTCCGTCCTCACTCTTGAAGCGGAACGCAGCCATCGTCTCGAACTTGATCCAATATGCTTTCATCGGGTCTCAGGCACAAACAGATGGCCCCAGCGGCGCATGATCGTCGAGGCGAGCATGTTTTCAAAGGCGCTGTCCGCCTCGATCGCGCCGAACGACCCGGTGTTAAGGACGCGAACGCCGCCGACCGTTGCCCCGCCTACGCCGCCGCCATCACCTGCCACATGGCCATGATCAGGCCGAAGGCGCGCACGTCGCCGGTGGTGGTGCCGGCCATCTTGTTCATGGCGTAGCCGAAGGTGGTGCGGGCGTCGAAGTCGATGACGACCAGCGAGCCGCCATAGCCGCCCCAGAACATGCTGTTGGGGTTGGGCAGCGGGATCATCCCGCCGGCCAGGCCGAAGCCCAGGCCAAAGCGCGCGGGCACGCCCAGGATCAGGTCGGTCCCCTCGATCTGAAGCTCGAGCGCCTTGCGGCAGCCGGCCTCCGACATCAGCCGCTTGCCCTTGGCGACCCCGCCATTGGCGAGGAGGGCGTGGATCTCGGCGATGGAGCGGGCGTTGCCGTGGCCGCCGGCGGCGGGGATCTCCGCCGCCCGCCAGGCGCGGGTGCGGGTCTCCGACACATCGACGCCGGGGTTGCTCGACATATTGGCCACCAGCGGGCTCTGCTCGCCATCGCCGATCGCCCCGCCCGGCGGCGGCGGGATCAGCTCGGCCACCCGGCCGTCCTCCGAGGCGGGCAGGCCGATGTGGAAATCGGCGCCCAGGGGCTCCGCGATCTCCTCGCGGAACACAGCGCCCAGCGAGCGGTCGGTGATGCGGCGCACCACCTCGCCGACCAGGTAGCCTTGCGTGAGGGCATGATAGCCGCTGGCCGTGCCGGGCTCCCAGAACGGTTCCTGGGCCGCCAGCAGGGCGGTGACCTTGTCCCAGTCATAGAGGTCCTGCTTGGTGATCGGCTCTTTCCAGCCGGACAGCCCGGCCGAATGGCTCATCAGGTGGCTGACCTTCACCCGCGATTTGTCGGCCTGAGCGAATTCCGGCCAGTACTTCGCCACCGGGGCGTCGAAATCCAGTTCGCCCCGATCGGCCAGCAGCAGGGCGGTGAGGGCGGTCATGGTCTTGGTGGTGGAATAGACGTTGACGATGGTGTCCTTCTCCCACGGGCGGGTCTTGGCCTCGTCGGCCCAGCCGCCCCAGATATCGATCACCGTCTCGCCCTCGAGCGTGGCGGCGAAAGACGCGCCCACATCGGCGCCGCTGGCGAGATTGGCTTCGAACCCCTCCCGCGCCGCCGCGAACCTGTCGTTGGTGAAACCGCCCACCGAACCGTCAGCCATGCTCATTTCCTCTTTTGATTTGATGACAAATGCCCGGGCCTATTGCCGGGCCATTTCGGCGCGCGCCGTGGCCTTGGCCTCGACCATCCCCGGGCGCGGCGGCAGGTCGAACGTCACCGTCTCGATCCGGCCCGGATAGGCGAACGGCGCGTCGTAGTCGCTCACCACCGGCGAGAGGCTGCGGCCGATATCCATGCCGGTCGAGGAGATGATGAAGAGCAGCCGGGGCAGATGCGCGGCCCCCACCTCCTTGCCATCGATCGACAGGACCGCGTCGCCGCCTCCGTCGGCCGCGCGCGTCACCGCCACGGCGATCTCGTGACGGCCCGGCGCCAGGGGCGCGGGGGCGGTCAGACGGGTGTGGCTGTGGAAGTCGTTGTAGTCGAACACCACCCGCCCCTCCTTCACGAACAGCACGAAGCCGCTGTTGAGGCTGCCGCGGGCGATCAGAGCGCCGTCACCGCCCTCGGCCGGATGGGAAAGATCGACCTTCATGGTCCAGCCCCGCGCCGCCGGCGGGCAGACATCGCTCACCAAGTGCGAGATCGGCGGGTGATAGACGAAGGTGTTGCGCGAGGTCGGCAGGCCGGGGCGCATGGCGGCGAAGAACAGGGCGAAGGCCGCGCGGTCATCCAGCGGCAATACGCCGTGGCGCTCGGCCTCGGCCCACCAGAGATCCTTCATCGCCGCCAGCTTTTCCGGCTCGCGGGCGGCGAGGTCATTGGTCTCCGAGAAGTCTTCGGCCAGGTGATAGAGTTCCCAGTTGTCGTCGTCGAACGGCGTGCCCGGCTCGTGATGGGTCACCGCCTTCCACCCGTCCTGGTAGATGCCCCGGTGGCCCAGCATCTCGAAATACTGCGGGCCGCGATCCAGCGCCGCGCCGGCGTCATCGAAGGTCGGGGCCAGGCTCACGCCATGCACCGGCATCTGGGGCACGCCGGCCACCACCTCCGGCGTGGGGATGCCCAGGGCGTCGAGCACGGTGGGAGTGATGTCGATGGCGTGGCAGAACTGCGCCCTGACCTCGCCGCCCTTGGCCACGCGGGCCGGCCAATGCATGATCAGCGGATCGCGGACACCGCCGCCGTGGGTGTTCTGCTTGTACCATTTGAGCGGGGTGTTGCCGGCCTGGGCCCAGCCCCAGGGGATGTTGGAGTGGCTGTCGGGGCCGCCGATGTCGTCGAGCCTTGCCACCGCCTCGTCGGCGCTCTCGCGAATGCCGTTGAACCACTTCATCTCGTCCAGCACGCCGGTGGCCCCGCCTTCCTGGCTGGCGCCGTTGTCGGACAGCAGGATGAAGAGGGTGTTGTCCCACCGGTCGATGGATTTAAGGAAGGCGGTCAGCCGGCCGATCTGATCGTCGGTATGCTCCAGCATGGCGGCGAAGGCTTCCTGCAGCCGGGCGGCGAAGCGCTGTTCGTTGGCCGAGAGCTCAGCCCACGGACGGACCCCCGGATTGTGCGGCGCAAGCTGCGTTTCGGGCGGGATCACGCCGAGCGCCTTCTGGCGGGCGAACCAGGCCTCGCGGGCCACATCCCAGCCGGCGTCGAACTTGCCGCGATATTTGTCGAGATAGCTCTGGGGCGCCTGGTGGGGCGAGTGCATGGCCCCGAAGGCGAGATAAAGAAAGAACGGCTTCTCCGGCGTCAGCGAGACCTGGTCGCGGATCATGCCGCTGGCGCGGTCGATCAGGTCTTCGGAGACGTGGTAGCCGTCGTCCGGGCCGCCGGGCGCGTCGACGAAATGGTTGTCGCTGGTCAGTTCCGGGAAGAACTGGTCGGTCTCGCCCTGCAGGAAGCCGTAATAGCGGTCGAAGCCCTTGCGCAGCGGCCAGTTGGTGTAGGGCCCGGCGGCGGAGCATTCGGCCATGGGGGCCAGATGCCACTTGCCGGCGGCGAAGGTCCCATAGCCGTTGTCGCGCAGGATCTCGGCCAGGGTCGCCGCCGCGGGCGTCACCGCCCCGCGCATATTGGGATAGCCGGTGTCGAAATTGGAAATCGCCCGCATGCCCACGCTATGGTGGTTGCGGCCGGTGAGCAGGCAGGCCCGGGTCGGCGAGCACAGCGCCGTCGTGTGGAAGCCGGTGTATTTCAGCCCGCCGGCGGCCAGGGCGTCGATATGGGGCGTCTCGATGCTTGAGCCGTAACAGCCCAGATGGGCGAAGCCGGTGTCGTCCAGCACCACCAGCACCACATTGGGCGCCCCGTCCTTGAATTTGGCCGGCGGCCACCAGGGCTGGGACTCGGGGATGGTGCGGCCGATAACCCCCTCGAAAGGGTCTCCGGACGGCGGCTTTCGCGTCATGAGCTTAAGGTTCCTCCGCTTTTGCCGAAGACCATTCCATAGCGCCGCCGATCGGGCAACGGCGGCGGGCCCGCCTTGCGGGCGAAGGTCGCCGCCACCATAGTCGCCGGCGTCCGGCGCCGTGGCGTCCTTCCCCGCCGCGAGCAGCACGCCGCCTTGGCATTCCTCTCCAACAACACCGTCAACTGGCTCAACCTGCACTATGGCTTCCACGCCCTGGCGCTGGGCATGGCCGGGGTGTTTTTCGCCTCGTTCCTGTTGGCGGCCGGATTGCCGGCGCCGACAGTGCTGGCGGTGCTGGCCGCGATCTTCGGCGGACGCTTCTTCATCCGGCCGCTGATCCTGCCGCTCGCCAGGCGCTTTGGCCTCAAGGCCCTGGTGATCGCCGGCACATTGCTGACCGCCGCGCAATATCCCCTGCTGGCCCAGGTCCATGGCCTGGGCGCGCCGCTGATCGCCCTGTGTGTCGTCGCCTCGACCGGCGACACCCTCTACTGGACCACCTACCACGCCTATTTCGCCGCCCTGGGCGATCCGGAGCATCGCGGCCACCAGGTCGGCGCCCGCGAGGCGGCGGCGGCGGTCATGGGCGTCATCGGCCCTCTGGTCGGCGGCTGGGCCCTGGTCACGGTGGGCCCCCAGGCGGCCTTCGGCGCGGCCGGCCTGGTCCTGGCCGCCTCGGCCATTCCCCTTCTCCGGACGCCGGAGGTCACCATCGCGCGCCAGGCGCCCGGCGCCCTGCGCGCGGCGCTCCCGGGCGTCCTCATCTTTGTCGCCGATGGCTGGGTCCAGGCGGGATTCTATTTTCTCTGGCAGATCGCCCTCTTCGTCACCCTGGGGCGCAACTTCGCCGCCTTCGGCGGGGCCATGGCGCTCTCGGCCCTGGTGGGGGCGGTGAGCGGGCTTGTCCTTGGTCGCCTGATCGACCGCGGCCATGGCCTGCGCGTCGTCTGGCTGGCGGTGGGCGCCCTGGCGGCCGTGATCGTCTTCCGGGCGGCCGGCTATGCCAGCCCGCTTCCCGCGGTGATCGCCAGCGCCGCCGGGGCGGTGGTGACGGCGATCTATACCCCCACGGTGATGACGGCGGTCTACAACCAGGCACGGCTGTCGCCCTGCATCCTGCGCTTCCAGATCGCGGCCGAGGGCGGCTTCGACGCCGGCTGCGCCACCGGCTGCCTGGCGACCGCGCTGATGTTGTGGGGCGGCGCGCCGCTCTTCGCGGCTCTTCTGCTTCCCCTGATCGGCGCGGCGGCGATGTTCGCCCTGCTGCGCCGCCACTACGCCGCCGCGTGATCGGAGCCTATCCGCCCCGGACCTGGCGGAACGGCACGTCGCGATCGACCTCCGGCTCCTTGGGCAGGCCCAGCACCCGCTCGCCGATGATATTGCGCTGGATCTGGTCGGTGCCGCCGCCGATGGAGGTGAAATAGGCGTTGAGGGTGAGGAAGTTGGCGTCCTCGGCGCGCGGATGGTCGGGGCCTTCGAACAGGCTCTCGGCCCCCAGCATGGCGGTGCGCAGCCGCGCCTCCTCGTGCAGGATCCGCGACATGGCGAGCTTGCCGAGGCTCATGACCGGCGAGGAGGTGCCCTGGGCCAGATCGGCCTTGGCCCTGGCCGTATTGAGGGCGTTGAGCCGCTTGTAGGCGATCACCCGCGCCAGATCCTGGCGGATCACCGGATCGTCCAGGGCGCCGGATTCGCGGGCCAGGGCGATCAGCGGCTCCTCGGAGGCCGATTCGGCCACGCCGCTTCGCGGCCCGCGCGCCGCCTCGCCCATCACCGAGCGCTCATAGGCGAGCGCGGTCTGCAATACGCTCCAGCCTTCGCCCAGCTCGCCCAGCAGATTTTCCGCCGGGACCACGGCGTCGGTAAGGAAGACCTCGTTGAAGTGGCTCTCGTCGGTGATCTGGCGCAGCGGCCGGACCTCCACGCCGGGCTGCTTCATCGGGCAGAAGAAGAAGCTCAGGCCGCGATGCTTGGGGACCTCCCAGTCGGTGCGGGCGATCAGCATGCCGTAGTCGGCGGTGGCGGCCGAGGAGGTCCAGACCTTCTGGCCGTTGACCACGAAGTTATCGCCCACCCGGTCGGCGCGGGTGCGAACGCCGGCCAGGTCCGAACCGGCGCCCGGCTCGCTATAGAGCAGGCACATGCCGACCTCGCCGCGCAGCAGGGGCCCGATCAGCCTGGTTTTCAGCGCCTCGCCACCTCTGGCCAGCAAGGTGTTGGCCCAAAGATTGGTGCGATCCTGACCGCTGCCAGGCGCGCCGGCCCTAGCGAAGGCCTGCTCGACGATGCGGCCCTGGCGATCGCTCAGCCCGCGACCGAACCATTCCACCGGCCAGCGCGGCGCCGCCCAGCGGGCCTCCACCACCTTGGCGATCCAGGCGCGCCGGTCGCCGGCCTCGCCATGCCAATGGGCAAGCAGCCAGCCCTCGACCTCGTCGAGGAGATCTATGTCGGACAATGGCGCCGAGGCGCCCGCGTCGGTCATGGTCAGCCTCCCACTTCCTGAAGAAAGCGCTCGCGGTGAAAGGCTGCGGAGCCGAACAGCTGGGCGTCGGCCCGCGCCCGCCGCAGATAGAGATGGGCCGGATGATCCCAGGTGAAGGCGATGCCGCCGTGCATCTGGATGCTGGCGGCGGTGGTGGCGACGAAGGCCTCGGCGCAGGCGAAGGCGGCCAGGCTGATGGCGGCGCAGGCCTCCGGCGATCCCCGCGCGAGACTCGCCGCCGCGTCCCTCGCGGCCGATATCGCCGACTCGGTTTCCAGGAGGAGGTCCGCGGCCATGTGCTTGATCGCCTGAAAGCTGCCGATGGCCCGGCCGAACTGAAGGCGGCTCTTGGCGTAGTCGACGGTGAACTCCAGGCACCGCCTGGCGCCGCCCGCCTGTTCGCCGGCCAGGGCCACCGCCGCCAGATCGAGCGCTTGCTTGACGGCGTCCGCAACCGGCACGGCCGGATCCAGAGGCGTCGCGTCGGCGTCTTCGAAGGTAATCTTGGCCAGCCGCAGGGTGTGATCGAAAGTCGGCATCGGTTCGACCACAACCCCCTCTGCGGAGGGATCGACCTCGAACACCATCGGCCCTTCCGCGCTTTCGGCCACGGCCAGCAGCAGATCGGCGTTCTGGCCGTGAAGAACATAGGCCGCGACGCCGTCGAGACTCCAGGTCTCGCCGCTGCGGGTGGCGGTGATATCGGTGACCTCCGGCGCCCAGTCGCCATATTCGGCGCTCAGCGCCACCGAGGCGATCAGGGTGCCGTCGGCGATACGCGGCAGCAGGCGCGTCTCGGCGGATTCGTCGCCCAGCGCCCGCAGGAATTCCGCCGCGAGCACGCCGCTGGCCAGCAGCGGAGAGCAGAGCAGCGCCGCGCCGACCTCCTCCATCACCGCCTCCAGCTCCACCGGGCCGGCCTCGGAGCCGCCATAGGCCTGGTCGATCACCAGGCCGACGATGCCCATTTCGGCGAGCCTGCCCCAGAGATCCGCGTCGTATCCCGCCGGCGTCTCCATCGCCCGGCGAACGTCGGCCTCGGTTCCATGATCCGCCAGAAGCCGGCGAAGCGCGTCGCGAAGAGCCTCCAGTTCCTCGGCCGAAATCGTCGCCACTCAACCACTCCCAAACGCCGCCCGACGACGGGCGCGGCGCCAGTTAGGCCGACGACAGACGGTGGCGCAATGGCCCAGGCCTAGAGAATGAATCGCGAGAGATCGGCGTTGCGGGACAGTTCGCCGACCAGGCGCTGCACATCGCCCGCGTCGATGGTCACGGTTTCCCCCGATCGGTCGGCGGCGGAAAAGCTGATCTCCTCCACAACCTTCTCCAGCACCGTCTGCAGCCGGCGCGCGCCTATGTTCTCCACCGCGCCGTTCACCGCCTCGGCGGCGTCGGCCAGGGCGTCGAGGGCGGCGTCGGTGAAGATCAGGGTGACGCCTTCGGTTTCGAGCAACGCCTGGTGCTGGCGGATGAGGTTGGCCTCCGGTTCGGTGAGGATGCGGCGAAGATCATCTCTGGTGAGCGCCTTCAACTCCACCCGGATCGGCAGCCGCCCCTGCAGCTCCGGCAGCAGGTCGGAGGGCTTGGCCACGTGGAAGGCGCCCGAGGCGATGAAGAGGATGTGATCGGTCTTCACCGGCCCGTATTTGGTCGAGACCGTCGTGCCTTCGATGAGCGGCAGCAGGTCGCGCTGCACGCCTTCGCGGGAGACATCGGCCCCGGCCCGCTCCGACCGCGAGGCCACCTTGTCGATCTCGTCGATGAAGACGATGCCGGCGTTCTGCGCCAGATCGAGCGCCTCGGCGGTGACCGCCTCGTCATCCAGCAGCTTGTCGCCCTCCTCGGCGATCAGGGGCGCCCAGGCCCCGGTGACGGTGGTCTTGTGCGCCTTGCGCCGGCCGCCGAAGGCCTTGCCCATGATGTCCGAGAGGTTGAGCATGCTCATCGAGGCGCCGGGCTGGCCGGGAATCTCGAAGCCCTGCATCGGCGGCGTGGCGTCCGGCAGATTGAGCTCGACCTCCTTGTCGTCCAGCTCGCCGGCCCGCAGTTTCTTGCGAAAGCTTTCGCGCGTCGGCGCCTGGGCGTTCGCCCCGACCAGGGCGTCGAGGATGCGCTCCTCGGCCGCCGCCTCGGCCTTGGCCTTGACCCCGGCGCGGCGCTTTTCGCGCACCATGGCCATGGCGCTTTCCACCAGGTCGCGGACGATCTGGTCGACGTCGCGGCCGACATAGCCGACCTCGGTGAACTTGGTGGCCTCGACCTTCAGGAACGGCGATTGGGCGAGCCTGGCCAGCCGGCGGGCGATCTCGGTCTTGCCCACCCCCGTGGGGCCGATCATCAGGATGTTCTTGGGCGTGACCTCATCGATCAGATCGGCCGGCAGGCGACGCCGACGCCAGCGATTGCGCAGGGCCACGGCCACCGCGCGCTTGGCCTCGGCGTGGCCCACGACAAACCGGTCGAGCTCGGAGACGATCTCGCGAGGAGAAAATTCGGTCACGACCTCAAACCGTTTCCAGCGTCAGTTCGCCATTGGTGTAGACGCAGATGTCGGCGGCGATGGCCATGGCCTTTCGCGCGATCTGTTCGGCGTCGAGATCGGTGTCCATCAGGGCCCGGGCGGCGGCCAGGGCGTAGGAACCGCCCGAACCGATCGCCGCCACGCCATGCTCCGGCTCCAGCACGTCGCCGACCCCCGAAAGAGTGAAGATGGCGCCCGCGTCGGCGGCGATCAGCATCGCCTCCAGGCGACGCAGATAACGGTCGGTGCGCCAGTCCTTGGCCAGATCCACGCAGGCCCGGGCCAGCTGGCCGGGATATTGCTCGAGCTTGGTTTCCAGCCGCTCGATGAGGGTGAAGGCGTCGGCCGTGGCGCCCGCGAAACCGGCCACCACCAGGCCGCCGGCGAGGCGTCGCACCTTGCGCGCGTTGCCCTTGACGATGGTCTGGCCCATGGAGACCTGGCCGTCGCCGGCGATCACCGTCGATCCCGCCTTGCGCACGGCGAGGATCGTGGTGCCATGCCAATCGGGAAAACTGCGGGTCTGTTGCATCCGGGCGCATGTGGCGGCGCGAGAGGCGAGGGTCAAGGCGAGTGACGTTCTCGGAGGCCGAAGTCGACCGCTACGCCCGCCACCTCGTCCTGCGCGAAATCGGCGGGCCGGGCCAGCAGGCGCTTAAAAGCGCCAGGGTTCTGATCGTCGGCGCCGGCGGCCTGGGCGCGCCGGCCGCCCTCTATCTCGCCGCCGCCGGTGTCGGGGCCCTGGGGATCGTCGACCCGGACACCGTGGCCCTCTCCAATCTCCAGCGCCAGGTGCTGTACGGCGTGGCCGATATCGGCGCGCCCAAGGCCGGCGCGGCGGCGCGGCGCCTCGGCGATCTCAACCCCCACGTCAGCATCGAGGCCATCGCCCGGGCGTTGTCGCCGGCCAACGCGAACGCCCTGATCGCTGGCTGGGATATTGTGCTCGACGGCACGGACGACTTCGCCACACGCTTCGCCGTCAATGAGGCGTGCGTGGCCCTCGGCAAACCGCTGGTGAGCGGCGCCCTAGGCCGATGGACCGGCCAGGTGGGGGTCTTCCAGGGCCGGCCCTGCTATCGCTGCCTGACGCCGGAAATCCCGCCCGACGCCGAAACCTGCGCCGCGGTTGGTGTGATCGGCGCCCTGGCCGGGGTGACCGGCGCGATGATGGCGCTGGAGGCGATCAAGGTCATCGTGGGCGCCGGCGAACCCCTGGCCGGCCGACTGCTGATCTATGACGCCTTGGCGGCCGAAGCCCGGACCGTGCGGGTGATCGCCGATCCGCGATGTCCCGTTTGCGGCGAGCGCGGCCCTTAAAGCATCGAGGGGATGATGCGGTCGGGCGGCTTGTGTCCGTCCATCCAGGTGCGGATGTTGATGATGACCTTCTCGCCCATGTCGATCCGGCCCTCGATGGTGGCCGAGCTCATGTGGGGCAAGAGCACCACATTGGGCAATTTCAGAAGCTTCGGATTCACCGCCGGCTCATGCTCGTAGACATCGAGTCCGGCGCCGGCCAGTTCGCCGCGCTGGAGCATCCCGGCGAGGGCCGCTTCGTCGATGATCTCCCCGCGGGCGGTGTTCACGATAAGGGCGTGCGGCTGCATCAGCTTCAGGCGCCTGGCCGACAGCAGGTGATAGGTCGCCGGCGTGTGAGGGCAGTTCACGCTCACCACATCCATGCGCGCGAGCATCTGGTCGAGGCTTTCCCAATAGGTGGCCTCCAGCTCCTCGGCGATGCGCGGGCTGACCGGCTTGCGATTGTGGTAGTGGATGGCGAGGCCAAAAGCGCGGGCGCGCTTGGCCAGGGCCTGGCCGATCCGGCCCATGCCGACGATCCCCAGGCGCTTGCCCCACAGGCGCCGCCCCAGCATCCAGGTCGGCGACCAGCCGTGGAATTCCCCGGCCTGGACGATATTGGCCCCCTCCACCACCCGGCGCGCGGACGCCAGGATGAGGCCCATGGTCAGGTCGGCGGTGTCTTCGGTGAGGACGCCGGGGGTGTTGGTCACGACGATGCCCCGGGCGTGGGCCGCCGGCACGTCGATATGATCGACGCCGACGCCGAAATTGGCGATGAGCTTGAGCCGATCGCCGGCGCGGCCGATAAGCTCTGCATTGATATGATCGGTTATGGTGCAGGCCAGAACATCGGCGCGATTCATCGCCGCGCTCAGCGCCTCGGCGTCCATGGGCGCGTCGTCAAGGTTGAGTTCGGTGTCGAAAAGCTCGCGCATGCGGGTTTCAACCGCGTCCGGAAGTTTGCGCGTGACGACGACTTTCGGCTTGCGAGGGGCCATGGGGGGTCTGACAAGGGGCCGGCGGCGGCGACGGATGCGTCGCCGCTCCTACCAAAACGGCTTTGAGCGGCCAAGCAAGCGGGATGTTGCGGTTGAAGGGAACGAGCCTTGCCATGGCGATGATCTCCGCACTCGCGCTTGGCGCGTGCGGCGACCACGCCAGCGAGGGCAAGGATTGCCCCGAGGCGCAGCGCGCCAAGACCGTCTCGGGATTTTGCGTGCCCCGCTGGGTCAGCCTCAAGCGCGGCGAGGTCTATGGCCGCAAGGGACCCGGCAAGGACTATCCGGCGGTCTGGGTCTATCGCGTCCAGGGCCTGCCGGTGCAGATCGTCGCCGAGACGGAGGACTGGCGGAAGATCTGCGATCCCCTCGGCGGATCGACCTGGGTGCATCGCTCGATGGTTGATGGCCGCCGCACGATCATGTCCCTGGCCGCCACGCCGGCGCCGCTGCTTCACGAGCCCAAGGCCGGCGCGCCGGTGGAAGGCCTTCTGAACGCCCGAGCCCTGGCCGCCATCGACAAATGCAAGGACGGCTGGTGCAAGGTTTCGGCCGGCGGCGTCTCCGGCTGGCTGATCACAGACAAGGTGTGGGGGCTGGCGCCCGCGCCGCAATGCCGTTGAGGCGACTCGGCCCCGCGTGCTAACCGGTGGCGATGGACGCTCCCACGCCAACCAAGTTTGATCTCCCCGACCTGTTGGCCTGCGCGCGGGGCGAGATGTTCGGCCCGGGCAATGCGCAGCTTCCCGCGCCGCCGATGCTGATGTTCGACCGCATCGTCAATATCGCCCAGACCGGCGGGGCTCACGGCAAGGGCCAGATCACCGCCGAGCTCGATATCCACCGCGATCTTTGGTTCTTCGACTGCCACTTCATCAACGATCCGGTGATGCCAGGATGCCTGGGGCTGGACGCCATGTGGCAGCTGGTGGGCTTCTTCCTGGCCTGGTCCGGCGCGCCGGGACGCGGCCGGGCGGTGGGGGTCGGCGAAGTCAAATTCTCCGGCCAGGTCACGCCGAAGGTGAAGAAGGTGGTCTACCGGATAGACTTCAAGCGCGTGATCCTGAGAAAACTGGTCATGGGGGTGGCCGACGGGGTGATGGAGGCCGATGGCAAACCCATCTATGAGGCCAAGGACCTGAAAGTCGGCCTTTACAACGCCGCGGACCTGATCTGACGACGAACGCCCGAGGGCGGAGAGGGACGGATAAAATGCGGCGAGTAGCCGTGACCGGGATGGGCGTGATCTCTCCCATCGGCGACACCGTCGCCGAGGTGGCGGAGTCCCTGCGCCATGCGCGCTCGGGGGTTTCCGCCGCGCCGGAATATGCCGAGCTCGGCTTTCGATGCCGTGTTCACGCCGCGCCCAAGATCGATTGGGAGGCCCTGGTCGACCGCCGCGCCGCCCGTTTCCTGGCCGCGGGCACGGGCTACGCCCACATCGCCATGGAACAGGCGATCGCCGACGCCGGCCTTGTCGAGGCGGAGGTGTCCGATGAGCGCACCGGCCTGATCGTCGGCTCCGGCGGACCCTCGACGCGCACGATCGTCGAGGCCGCCGATACGGCTAGGGCCAAGGGCGTGAAGCGGATCGGGCCCTTCGCCGTGCCCAAGGCGATGTGTTCGGGACCGTCGGCGACCCTTTCGACCTGGTTCAAGATCCGCGGGATCAACTATTCCATCGCCTCGGCCTGCGCGACCTCAGCCCACTGCATCGGCGCCGGCTACGAACAGATCCTGCTCGGCAACCAGGACGTGATCTTCGCCGGCGGCTGCGAGGAGCTGGACTGGACCCTCTCGTCCCTCTCCGACGCCATGGGCGCCATGTCGTCCGGCTTCAACGACACCCCGGCCGTCGCCAGCCGCCCTTACGACCGCGACCGCGATGGCTTCGTCATCGCCGGCGGCGCGGGCATGGTGGTGCTGGAGGATATGGAACGGGCCAGGGCGCGAGGCGCGACGATCCACGGCGAGATCGTCGGCTACGCCGCCAATTCGGACGGGCACGACATGGTCGCCCCCTCCGGCGAAGGCGCCGCGCGCTGCATGCGCCTGGCCATGAAAGGCGCCGGCAATCGTCGGATCGACTATCTCAACCCCCACGGCACCGGCACGCCGATCGGCGACAGCCGGGAAATGGGCGCGGTGCGCGATGTGTTCGGTGACAAGGCCCCCCTGATTTCCTCGACCAAGGCCCTTACCGGTCACAGCCTGGGCGCCGCCGGCGCGCAGGAGGCGATCTATAGCCTGTTGATGATGCGCGACGGCTTCGTCGCCAAGAGCGCCCATATCGACAACCTCGATCCCGAATTCGAGGATCTGCCCATTGTCCGCGAGCGCGTGGATCGGCCGCTGGATACGGTGATGTCCAACAGCTTCGGCTTCGGCGGCACCAACGGCTGCCTGGTGTTAAGTCGAGCCGATCTGTGAGCATGGCGGGGGCCGCGTTTTCCAGGGTGACGAGCCGGGCCGCCGCAATCCTTTTTGTCGTGGTCGGGTTGGCGCCTGGCGTCGCCCTGGCCCAGGGCGGAGTCATGTCGCAGGCGGACGGCGAGGCGGTCGCCCAGGCCTATCGCGCCGCCCCAGAGTTTAGGACGCCGCCGGGCCTGGACGCGGCGGTCGCCGCGCTCGCCAGCGCCGATCCCGCCGCCAGGGGGCGCGCCGACGCCCAGCTTTCCGCCGCCGCCCGGGCGCTCGCCGCCGGCGAGCATGGATCGCCAGCCAATCCCGCCTCGATCGACCCCGACTGGGATCTGCGCGGGCCCTATGACGTCGCCGCCGACTTCGCCGCCGCCAAGGCCCAGGGCCGTATCGCCGCCTGGATCCTGGCCCAGCCGCGCAAGGATCAGGCCTATCTGGACATGGTCTCGGCCTGGAGGCGGTACGACGCCATCAGCGCCAAGGGCGGCTGGACGACCATCCCCTCCGGCCGCGAGCTCAAGACCGGTTCGACCGGCCCGGCCGTCGAGCGTCTGCGCGCGCGCCTCGCCGACGAGGGCTATGTCGCCACGCCCAGCAAGACGGCCGACGTGTTCGACGACGCCCTGGCCGATGCGGTGAGCGACTTCCAGACCAAACACGGCATCGAGGCCAGCGGGGTCGTCGACGAGGACACCATCGAGGCGCTCAATGTCTCGGCCGAGGATCGTACGACGACCCTGGCGGCCAATCTGGAGCGCGCGCGCTGGCTGCCCGATCAGTTTCCGCCCGATCGGGTCGAGGCCGATGTCGGCGCGGCCCAGGTGACGCTCTTCAAGGGCGGCGAGCCGGTCCTGACCATGCGGGCGGTGGTGGGCGACCGCAAGCACCACACCCCGATCTTCGTCGCCAATGTGGTGGCCGTGGTGTTCAATCCGCCGTGGGTGGTGCCGGCCGATATCGCCAAGGCCGAGCTCTTCCCCAAGGCCCACCGCTCGCCCGGCTATTTCGCCCGCAACGACATGTATGTCTCCAACGGCCAGATCATCCAGCGCGCCGGGCCCAAGTCTTCACTAGGGCGGATCAAGTTCGACCTCTCCGACCCCTACGCCATCTATATGCACGACACCCCGGCCAAGTCCCTGTTCGCCCTGGACGATCGTTGGCGCAGCCATGGCTGCATGCGCCTGCAGGAGCCCCGGAAGATGGCCGTGGCCCTTCTGGCGTCGGACAAATGGGACGAGGACGCCGTAGACGCCGCCATAGACGCCAAGGTCACAAAGCGGATCGGCCTTAGCCAGCGGCTGCCGATCTATGTGGTCTACCGCACCGCCGAAGCCTCCAAGGACGCTCCGGCTACGTTCCGCGAGGATGCCTACGGATGGGACACCAAGCTCATGGACGCCATCAAAAAGTCTTAACGACTTGCGCAAGGGCGGTCGGCCGGTAATCTGGCGTTAACCCGATTCAAGGAAGACTGACGCGATGACGCTTGCGCGACGCGCCCTGTTGAAGAACGGTCTGGGTCTGGCGGTGGGGGCTGGCGTCCTGGCCTCGGCGCCGATGGCGATGGCCCTGGCCGGCAGATCGGTGCGGCGCCTGGTGTTCGACAATCTCCACACCAACGAGACCCTGGACGTCGCCTATTGGGAGGACGGCGCCTATCAGCCGGGCGGCCTGGCGGCGGTCAATCACGTGCTGCGCGACCATCGCAACGGCGAGGAGCACCGCATAGAGCCGGGCCTTCTCGACCTCTTGAGCGCCGTTTCCGCCCTGATGGAGACCAGCCCGCGCTTCTCGGTGATCTCGGGCTATCGCTCGCCCGCCACCAACGCCATGCTGCACGCCGAGAGCCCCCAGGTGGCGTCCGGCAGCCTGCACATGCAGGGCATGGCCATCGATATCCGCGTGCAGGGCCAAGACCTTGACCGCCTGCGCGGCGCCGCCGAGACCTTGGCCATCGGCGGCGTGGGCTATTACCCCACCAGCAACTTCGTCCATGTGGACGTGGGCAAGGTCCGCGCCTGGTCCGGAACCTGACGATCCGCCGCTGAGGATCACGGCCCGGCTTGCCCGGCCGCCGTTCAGCGTTCAAATACCGCTCACCTCGGACCTTCACTGACAGCGGATCGCCTCTTCATGGCCGACGACTACGACCTGCCCAAGGGCGAGCTGATGCGCGGCAAGCGCGGCGTCGTCATGGGCGTGGCCAATCACAACTCCATCGCCTGGGGCATCGCCGCCCAACTCGCCGCCCAGGGGGCCGAGGTGGCGCTCCTCTATATGGAGGCCAATGAAAAGCGCGTCCGGCCTCTGGGCGAAAGCATCGGCGCCCAAGTCTACGCCACCTTCGACGCCGCCAGCGACGCCTCCATGGAAGCCGCCTTCAAGGTGGTGGAAGACGCCTGGGGATCGATCGACTTCCTGGTCCACGCCATCGCCTTCGCCGGCCGCGACCAGATCAAGGGCTCGTTCGTCGATAACGCCACCCGGGAGGGCTTCGCCCAGGCCATGGACATCTCGGCCTACAGTTTCGTGGACGCCTCCCGCCGGGCCGCCGCCATGATGCTAGATGGCGGATCGATCCTCACCCTGACCTATCTCGGCTCCGAGCGCGCCATTCCCAACTACAACACCATGGGCGTGGCCAAGGCGGCGCTGGAAGCGGCCATGCGCTATGTCGCCCGCGACCTTGGCCCCAAGGGGATCCGGGTCAACGCCCTTTCCGCCGGGGCCATGCGCACCCTGTCCCTGGCCGGCATCTCGGGCGGTCGCGGCATGCTGGCCCAGGGCCGGGCGCTCAGCGCCCTGAAGGAGGACACCTCCATGGAGGGGGTGGCCGGCTGCGCCCTGTGGCTCCTCTCCGCGCTCGGCCGCTCGACCACCGGCGAGGTGGTGCATGTGGACGCCGGCTTCCACATGATGGGCCTGCCCAGCGAAGACGAGGGCTGAGGCGGCCATGGCCGCGCCTTTCGACGCCGATGTGGTCATCGTCGGCGCCGGCATGCCGGGCGCCACCCTGGCTTTGGCGCTGACCGAGAGCGGGCTCAAGGCCATCCTCGTCGATCCGCAGCCCTTCGAGCTGCAGTGCGCCCCGACCTTCGACGGCCGCGCCAGCGCCATTTCCTTCGCCGCCTTCCGCCAGTGGCGCGCCCTGGGCGCGGCGGAATTTCTCGAGCCCCACGCCCAGCGGATCGAGCAGATCCTGGTGACCGACGGGCGCTCGCCTGGCGCATCCGCCAACGCCCCGGGCGCCGCCTTCCTGCGCTTCGACGCCGCCGAGATCGCCGACCGCAACGGCGGCGAGCCCCTGGGCTACATGCTGGAGAACCGCCACATCCGCTTCGGCCTCGCCCAGGCGGTGGAGCGCGCCGGGATCGAGGTCCTGGCTCCGGCGCGGGTCGAGCGGGTGGAGACCGCCCCTGGCGCGGCGCGGGTGACCCTGGCCGATGGCCGGATGCTAGCCGCGCCTCTGGTCGTGGGCGCCGATGGCCGAGGCTCGATCGTCCGCCGCCAGGCCGGGATCGGCACGATCGGCTGGGACTATGGCCACACCGCCGTTGTCGCCACCGTGGCCTTGGAGCGCGACCACGAGGGCGTCGCCTATGAGCACTTCCTGCCGACCGGGCCCTTCGCCATCCTGCCCCTCACCGACCGCCGCGCCAGCCTGGTGTGGACCGAAACGCCCCGGCGGGCCGCCGCGCTCAAGACCGCGCGCGAAGTGGTGTTCGACGCCCATCTGCATCGGCGCTTCGGTGATTTCCTGGGCGCGGTTTCCCTGGATGGCCCGAGGTTCACCTATCCCCTCTCGCTCCAGCTGGCCGACGCCATGACCGCCGATCGCGTGGCCCTGGTGGGCGACGCCGGCCATGCCATCCATCCCATCGCCGGCCAGGGCCTCAACATGGGCCTCAAGGACGTCGCCGCCCTGGCGCAGGTGCTCACCGAAGCGGTGCGGCTGGGCCAGGATCTGGGCGCGGCCCTGGTTCTGGAGCGCTACGCCCGCTGGCGAAGCGTCGACAATCTCGGCGTGGCCGTCGCCACCGATGTCTTCAACCGCCTGTTCTCGAACAATAGCCCGATCGTTCGCGCCGCCCGGGACGCGGGCATGGCGCTCGTCAACCGCGTCGGCCCGGCCCGGCGCCTGTTCATGGGCGAAGCCGGCGGCGCCGTGGGGGACCTGCCGAGACTGCTGAGGGGCGAGGCGCTATAGGCCGCGCCTAAGCCTCGGGCTCGTCGAGATTGCGCGCTTCCTCGGGGAGCATCACTGGGACGCCGTCGCGGATCGGATAGGCCAGGCGGGCGCTCCTGCTGATCAGCTCGCCGCGCTCGCGGTCATAGTCGAGCGGGCCGTGGGTGAGCGGACAGACGAGGATCTCGAGCAGGCGCGGGTCGATCTGGCCGTCGGAGGTGTGGGTCATCGCGCGAGCCTATTGCACGGATCGCGGGTCGTCGTCATCGTCGACCCCCTCGGCGGCGTCGATCTCCAGCAGGGCCGAGAGGGCCAGCCGGCGCTCTTCCAGGCCGGGCGCCTCCAGGAGCGCCTGTTTTTCGGCCGTGTGGAACGGCAGGGCCATGCACAGGCTATTGATCAGCGCCGGCCCCGGCGCCGAGGTCACCGCTTCCCATTCGATGCCCAGACCCTTCTGATCGAGATAGCGGCGCAGGGTCGCCATCAGCGGCGCGCGATCGAACTCCACCGCGTCGTCATCCTCGGCCAGATCGTCCGCGAAGATGTCATAGGCGGCGCGAACCTGGCGATAGGGCGTGGGGAGGGCCAACTCCTCGCCGGTCTCGAAGCGGCACACGCCGGTGAGCGCGATCAGATATTTGCCGTCGCCCGTCTCGGAATAGCGGGTGATGCGGCCGGCGCAGCCGACCCTGGCCAGCCTGGGCCGGGCGCGATCCGAACCGGCGCCGGTCTGGACCATGCCGATCATCCGGTCGCCGGCCATGGCGTCATCCACCATGTTCAGATAGCGCGGCTCGAAGATCTGCAGGGGCAGCACCGAACCCGGAAGCAGCACCGCGCCGTCCAGCGGAAAGACCGGTATCACCTGGGGAAGATCGGCCAGCTTTCGGTAGGTGGTGGTCATGGTCGGCTCGCGCGCCTCGCCCCGCTCACGAGAACAGGATCGACGACAGGCGTCGACGGCCCTGCCGGGTGATGTCCGACCCCTGGCCCGCCGCCTCGAACACGGTCAGGAGCTGGGCGCGCGCGGCGCCCTCGTTCCAGTCGCGGTCGCGCTCGATCAGGGTGAGAAGGTGATCCGCAGCCTGGGCCAGCTTGCCCTTGCCGGCCAGCGCCGTGGCCAGATCGAGCCTCGCCTGATGGTCGTCCGGATCGGCGGCCAGGCGCCGTTCGGCCTCGCCGGTGTCGGAGGGCGCGGCGGCGGCCAGCGCCAGGGCGGCGCGCACGCTTTCGAGATCGGCGTTCTTGGCCCCGGCCGGCGCCATGTCGGCCACCTCGCCGGCCCGTTCGATATCGCCGCCGGCCAGATAGCAGCGAGCGAGACCGCCGATGGCGTCGAGGTTGCCGGGCTCCAGCTGCAGGGCCTGGGCGAAGCCCTGGGCCGCCCCGCCCATGTCGCCCAGCTCAAGCGACTCACGCGCCAGGGCGATGAGCTCGTCCACCTCGGAGACGGCCGGAACCTTGATCAGCTTTTCCACGAAGGCCTTGACCTGGCTCTCGGGCAAGGCCCCGGTGAAGCCGTCCACCGGCTTGCCCCCGTCGAAGGCGTAGACGGTGGGGATCGACTGCACCCGCAGCTGGCCGGCGTAGACCGGGTTCTTGTCGACATCGATCTTCACCAGCCGCACCGCCCCCTTGGCGGCGGCCACCGCCTTCTCCAGGGCCGGGGTGAGCTGGCGGCACGGCCCGCACCAGGTGGCCCAGAAATCCACGATCACCGGCGTCTCGCGCGAAGCCTCGATGACGTCGTCGACGAAGGAGGCGTCGGTTCCCTCCTTGACGAGGTCCTTGACCGGCGCGGCCGTGGTTTCTCCGATCAGCGACATGGGCGCTCCCGATGGCAATTGCGTCTGGCCCCTAACATGGCCCCCCGCGGCGCGGCTCGCAACGATCCGGCGCCCGCCGACCCGAGGTAGGGATGGGAGAGGCGGAAGTTTTCGACACAAAGGACACGGAGAACACGAAGGACACGAAGTTAGAAGGATGGCGCTTCGCGCGAAGCGCAATCCCAACATTCGCGCCCGACCGGCACGTCCTGATCCTCCGCGTCTTCCCTTCCTTCGTGGTCTCCGTGTCCTTCGTGGTGAAATAAAACGCCGACGCGCCCAGGCCCGCCAGACGATGACCCTCAGCCGCCGAGGCCGCCGAAATCGACAATGAGGGGCGTCACCCCGATAGCGGCGAGGAACCGGCGGAAGCCCGTCTGGCTCACCGACGTGGTCGCCGTATTGATCAGCGGATGAAAGTTCACCGGATCGGCGGCGGCCAGGGCCGCGTCGAGCACGAATCCGACGCGGCGGGCCGGGTCGTTGATCAGGGCGAAGGCGGTCACCGAGCCTGGCGTCACGCCCAGCGCCTCTTCCAGCAGCGCCGCCGAGCCGAACGACAGCTTGCGCGAGCCGATGGCGGCCGGCAGGGCCTTCAGATCGATCCGCGTCTCCCGCAGGGCCGAGACCAGCCACAGAGCGCCCTTCGCATCCTTCAGGAACAGGTTCTTGGTATGGCCGCCCGGCAGAGCCTCCAGCACCTCGTCCCCCTCCCCCACCCGGAACACCGGCGCGTGGTCGAGTGTCGTGTGCGCGATCCCCTCGGCGTCCAGGAAGGCGATCAAATCGGAACGGGTGAGCATAGGGACCTTTAACGCCCTGCCGTTGTCATGAGGAGGGAGGTTGGAGCGGGGGGGTTTGCGCGATAAGCCATCGCCATGCAGCTGGAATGCTTTCCCACCACCGATCGCCCCCCCGACATCGTCCCCGGCCGCCCGGCCCGCGCCTGGATGGAGAAGTTCCTCGACCGGCACCCCTATCGCTGCCTGCCCATGACCATGGCCAATTCCACCGGCTGGGAGATCCTCTGCCCGGTGGGCTTCTCCGCCGAATGGAACGGCGGCCCCTACGCCACCGATATTGCCATCACGCCCGACCACCCCTTTCCCGCCTTTCAGGACTTCGCCAAGAGCCACTTCTCGCGCGGCGTCATCACCTTTCATCCTGGCTACCTCTTCCGCACGCCGGAGGGCTGGTCGATGTGGGCCGGCGGGGCGCCCAACCATGTGAAGGACGGAATCCAGCCCCTCGCCGGCCTGGTGGAGACCGACTGGCTGCCGTTTCCCTTCACCATGAACTGGATCTTCACCCGGCCGGGCCGCGTGAGCTTCGCCAAGGGCGAGCCGTTCTGCTTCATCACCCTTACCCAGGACAAGCCGCTGGAGGCGGTGGAGCTGGTCCAGAAATCCCTCACCCGCGATGTCGAGCTCTTCGGCCAATACGAAGCCTGGCGCGCCCGCCGCGACAATTTCAACGCCCGCATCGCCAAGCAGGACCCGGCCGCCATGAAGGAGGCCTGGCAGCGCTACTACTTCAAGGGCGAGATGCCCGACGACACCGGCCCGGCCCCCAAGACCCACGCCAACAAGCGCCGGCTGAAGGCCCTGAAGCTGGGTTTCTGAACGAGGCCGGCGCGCCCTTGCCAAGCCGGAGGCCCTCTGCGATAAGCCGCCCTTCGAATTTCGGGGCGCCCCCAAAGCGCTTCGAGGAGCGCGGGCGTAGCTCAGTGGTAGAGCACAACCTTGCCAAGGTTGGGGTCGAGAGTTCGAATCTCTTCGCCCGCTCCAAAAATTCGCTTATTTATCAAAGCGTTCTAGTTGAGCGGAAGGCCGACCTCTCGCGGGGTTGCTGAGACACCCACCAAATCCCTTGCGGGAGTCGGCAAAGAACTAAGGTAGTGGTCGTTCTCACTTAGCCGTTGGAATGCCATCGTCGTTTTGTCCATGACACCGACGAATTTGGACCGCACCGTGCGCAAGGTGAATAGGCGCAATCTCGACTCCGGCATCCTGCTGCATAATGGACGGCGGGAATTTAATCTTCCTCGACGGGCAAAATGAGCACGCTGAAGTGATTACGCCGATTTCAAACTGCCGCAGCCCCTCTTGCGGCAGGGCTTGATTTCCGAACCAAACCGCGCGCACCATCGTGACAAAGCTGGGGGGCCTTATGAAAATCAGCTCATCGCTTAGGACTAAACTTGCGGTGGGTGCTGCACTCGCCGCGCTGTCGGCTATCTCACTATCCGGCACACCAACCGAGGCATTGACAGTCCAGCTTAGCGATCATTCCGCTGAGGCCCAAAAACGCGCGGAAATGGAACAACTGATAGCGAAAGTAAACGGACTTAGTTGGCAAGGCGCTGGCGGCCAGGGAAATCTGGCACAGGAAGCCACTATTAAAATAGATCCCGGCCTCAAATTTCTACCTCCTCCTGACAGCTCCACCTTCCTACAACTTCAAAAAAATCCACCCCAGGACAATATCTACATTCTATCCAGGACAGACTATCAATGGTTCGCAGCCTTTTCATTCGACCCTACTGGCTATGTAAAGGATGACGAAAAAATTGACCCAGCAGCGCTACTGGCACAGCTAAAAGAACAAAATGCAAAAGCCATTGAAGAGAGAAAACGTCTCAATCTGCCAATATTGACGTTAGAGGGCTGGTACGTACAACCTCATTACGACCGCGAAACAAAGCGGCTAGAATGGGGAACGACGCTTCTAGATGAAGATGGGAGAAGGCAAGTTAATTATACGGTCCGTATACTGGGCAGGCAGGGCGTTATGAGCGCAATGCTTATTTCCTCTCCCGAAACGTTTGATCGGGATTTGATCGCGTTCAGGAATTCTCTTAAGTCATTTTCCTACGATTCGGGCCAGAGCTATGCCGAATTCAAACAAGGTGACAAGGTCGCCGCATACGGATTGGGAGCTCTCGTAGTGGGTGGAGCGGCCGCAGTCGCGTTGAAATCCGGTGCCGGTTTTCTAAAAGTCATTTGGGTCGCTATCGCAGGCGCTGGCGCGGCAGTCGCTGGTTTTTTCAGGCGGATTTTCGGGCGCAAGAAGACTTGATCTCGTGATATTTTCTCTGTCGCCGTGGATCATAATATTTTTGTTTTTCTGCATAGAACATTTTAAATTTACTTCTGATACCACCGTGGTTGTTTCGTGCTCGTCCTCTGGAAATTATGGTCTGAATGTCCCCCGACTTCCCTATTTGATAGCAGGGAAGCAATTAACGCTCGTTCCACCGGTCTCGATTGACCGCTGTTTTGTCTTCGGCTCAATTGAAATGAAGAGAAGTTTGCTCCCTCTTTCTGGCGCATTGGAGCGAGAGAAGTTGCGATTACTGAGGCAGCGGATCGAGCCATTTAAAGCAGTGGAGTTATTTTCGGCGGCATTTTATTTCATGGCACTCCCCGCGCTCACCTTGGAAAGAGGATTGGCATTTTCACTTCTAGTGTTTGCCCCGATTCAGGTACTAATATTGCTATTGACATGGATGAGCTTGCTTCGATTTAGGCCAATACAAGGAATGCGCAGACCTTGTAAATGGTGCTTGGCGTTGGAAATTATTGTGGTGCCAGGATTGATACCGGCCCTGAGCAAGAGAATTTCTTTATCTTACCGGATGTCTAGAGACGCACCACACATTGTATTTTCCAAGGTGGAAGAGTCTAGGCGAAGAACGCTACGGGATATAATCATATTCAGGGTCGACGAGTTGGTGAAAAATGGAGAGGCGTCGGAACACGAGGCCTCTATATACCTTGAGGGATTGGAAGCCACCGGATGAGCCGAAACGAGCTACTGGCGGTCGTAGGAGGGTTGATTGTGGGGTTTTTGGCCATCTACGGCATCATAACCAGCCTATATGGGAGCAAGTCGGGCGGTCAGCTGCCTAATCGTCAACCGCCCTACGAGCCGCAAACCAATGGCGCACCCAATGACCAGTCGCCAAAGGGAGATGAATGAGTTGAGGGTCAATGAAGCAAAGGGACGCTCGCCGTGCCTTCAAAGCGCGATCTTCGCCTCGATCACATCGTAGTCGGCGCTCAGCCGGCCGCCGTCCGAACTGAGCAGGCCCTCGGCCGTCAAGGCTTTCACGTCGGCGTGGACGTTGCTGTAGTCGCGCCCCAGGGCGGTCGCGAGCTGGCGGATGCTGCCGACATCGTGGCGCCGCACATGGCGCAGGAGCTCGGTCCGCTTGGTGGTGAGCACCCGCGCCAGGGTCTCCCAGCTTTCGAACGCCAGGTGGCGCTCGTCGAAGCGCTCTCCCTGCTCGGCGCGCCGCCAGGCATCGGCGAACCGGCGCGAGGCGTCCGCCTCAATGTCGCCGCCCACGGTGATCTTGATATCGTTCATCGCTCGCCTCTCAGGGACCGGACATCGGTCCAGAAGTCTTCCATCAGTTGCTCGACCGTCGTGAATAGATAGGCGCTCTCGACGCCGCGAAAGTGGCGATGATCGCCCTTGCCTCGCTCATTGTCATAGCCCAGCTCGCGGAGTCCCGGCCGCCCGTAGAACAGTGAATACTTCAGCCGGTGCGTCGAGGGCGGGACAGGAGCCGGCACGCGCCAGAGCGACATCTCCACGATCGCGCCGTCGTCATAGTCGATCCGCTGCAGGAACAGCCTCTGAGCCTTGGCCACACCGGTGAATATGGCTTATCATACCATATGGTGTCAATGGCCAAAAACTATGGCTCCGCCCCACCCACCTGCGACATGATCGCCAGCAGGCGGCCCTCGTTGTCGCGGAAGAAGGCCATCCATTCCTCCATGCCGTCGGCGTGGCGATGGATTAGGTGGGGCGGGCTCTCGAACTCCACGCCGCGTTCCAGAAGCCGGCTGTGCGCCGTGCGGATGTCGCCCACGCGAAAATAGATGACCGACTGGGGCTGGCTCGCCGCCGCGCCCTCCTCGAGAAACAGCCGCACGCCGCCGCAGTCGAAGAAGGCCAGCTTGCCGAAGGTGTAGAGGTGCCTCAGGCCAAGCACGTCGCGCCACCACCGCTCGGCCTCGGCGATATCGCTTACGGAGCGGGATATCTGCCCGATTTCGCTTAAGCTCATTGCCTCTTCCATATTCCGCTCCTTGCCGTGGAGATGACTGTCGCGCCGGATCCCGTCCCATCGGCGCAGGGCCCGCCGGTCGGCGAGGCCGAGCTTGCCGATGGCATTGGCCAGATGGAATTTGACCGCATCGCCGCTCACGCCGCGACGGCGGGCGATCTCGGCGTTGCTCATGCCGTGCCTGACCGCCTCGACCACCCGCCATTCGGCCGGCGTGAGGACATCCGGATGCGGTGGGCGGCCGCGCTTGCTGCTCATTTGGCAGCGATAGCTTATCGGGGCGGGAATTTCCCTCCCCTACCGGCGCTTGCGCGGGCTGAACGAATCCTCACCAGGTTGCGTCATTCGCCGGCGGGCGCCGCGACTTCCACGCCTCATAGACTTTCGCCAGAGCTTCGGGGATGGCCGCTTCAAAGGCGGTGTCGAGGGGGTATTGCGGCATAGCGTTGTACACGGCGTCGAGCACGACCGTTCCCTGGCTAAGGTCCTTGGCGCGTTTGAGGGGGTTGCGCTTCGCCTGGCGCGACATCCACAGCTTCTGGAGGGCGAACCACCTTGGATCGGGCGCCACGATACGGGCGGGCGAGGCGTCGCGGCAGATGACAACGCGATCGACGGGCCGGCCCAGCAACAGCCACTCCTGCTCCGGCAAAGGCACGGGATGGGGCTTGTCGAGGCGGGGCAAGGTCGCGGCCCGTGAAGGCGCGACGAGAATTTCCACCTCATAGCCCTTGGCGTTGCGCGCCTGGAAAGTGCGCTCCATGTTCACGGTGAAGGTGGCGTCGACCGCCTTGAGCATCGGCCAGATCGTCTCATCCGCGGGGGGCGTCTCGCGGGCCGCCCAGGCCAGGTCGAAGTCCTGGGTCTCGTCGGGGGCGCCGCGAATGAAGCCGCCCGCCTCCAGGGCATAGGCCGGCATGGCGCTGGCCCCCACCACCAGAAGTTGGCCGCCAAGCAGGCCCCGGCGATCGGCTTCGCGCAGGATGGGCCCGGCCGGCTCGGCCAGCATAGGTACGCGCAGGGCGCGGCATAGCCTGCCCATCTCGGTAAGCGCGGGCCGGCTGACCTCACGCCGCGCCTTGGCCGCGCTCTTTTGATCACGATAGGCCAGGAAGCGCGCCTCGTTTTGCGCCGACCAAGGCCCCAGACTCTTGCCGTTGCCGCCCCGGTCGTCGATCTCGTAGAGATAGCTTCGCCCGTCCACCTCCTTGCGGCGCAGGTCGTAGGGAAGGGAAGCGAGTTCTCGTTCCGCAGCCATCCACACCTGGTATCGCTGGTCGAGATTGACCAGAGCCCGGGCCTGTTCGTCGGAGAAGGGATCGACGCTCGCCATGACCATTTATCCCACATTTTCCAGGATTCGAGAAACGTGGGATAAATCGGCGCCCCCGGGGGCGTCCGCGCGCCCCGGCGCCGGTGTTCCGCCGGCCGGGTTCGGCGTAAATAGGCCTCCACCACCCGTGGCCAGGAGCTTCGCATGTATATCGCCATGAACCGGTTCAAGGTCCTCCCTGGAGAGCAGGAGGCGTTCCGGCGGCGCTGGCTGGACCGCGAGGTCCATCTCACCACCGTGCCGGGCTTCATCGCCTTCCACCTGCTGCAAGGCCCGGAGCGCGAGGATCACGTCCTCTACGCCTCCCACACCCTGTGGCGCTCGCATGCCGACTTCGAGGCCTGGACCCGGTCGGAGCCGTTTCGCGCGGCCCACGCCGGCGCCGGGTCCGGGCGCTCGCTGACCCTCACCCATCCGGAGTTCGAGGGCTTCGAGGTGCTGCAGGAGATCGCCGCCGACGGCGTGGCTGTTTCGTGATGAGCGCTTCGGCGGCCATCGCGACGCGCCCCGGCATGGCCTGGATCGCCGGCGGCGAGTTCATGATGGGCTCGGACCACCACTATCCCGAGGAGAAGCCGGCGCACCGGGTCCGGGTGGGCGGCTTCTGGATGGATCGCCGCACCGTCACCAACGATGAATACGCCGCCTTCGTGGAGGCGACCGGCTATGTCACCGTGGCCGAGCGGCCGCTGGATCCGACCCTCTATCCCGACGCCCGGCCCGAGCTGCTGAAACCCGGCGCGCCGGTCTTTCACATGACCGCAGGACCGGTGGATACGCGCGACGTGCACAACTGGTGGCGCTATGTTCCGGGTACGAACTGGAAGGCGCCGTTCGGGCCCGGCAGCGATCTGGCGGCCCTTGCCGACCATCCCGTGGTCCATGTCGCCTTCGAGGATGCCCAGGCCTATGCCGACTGGGCGGGCAAGGCCCTGCCCACCGAAGCGGAATGGGAATATGCAGCGCGCGGGGGCCTGGAGGGGGCCGAATTCGTCTGGGGCGATGAGCTGACCCCCGGCGGCGTCCACATGGCCAATGTCTGGCAGGGGCCATTCCCCTGGCTCAATCTGGAGGCGGACGGTTTCGCCGGCACCGCGCCGGTGGGCTCGTTCCCAGCCAATGGCTATGGCCTGCACGACATGGCCGGCAATGTCTGGCAGTGGACCGTCGACTGGTACGCCGCCAGCCACCAGGGCCAGGCGAGCGCCTGCTGCGCGCCGGAAAATCCGCGCGGCGGGGCCATGGAAGCCAGCTACGATCCCAGCCAGCCGCGCGTCCCCATTCCGCGAAAAGTGGTCAAGGGCGGATCGTTCCTGTGCGCGCCCAGCTATTGCCGCCGCTATCGGCCGGCCGCGCGCCACGCCCAGATGATCGACACCGGCATGAGCCACATCGGCTTTCGGTGTATCGTCCGCGAAGGTTGAGCGTCAGCCGCCCTTCCCGCCGATCTCCAGCGAGGTCAGGCCGCGCCACGCCCTGGCGTGAACCGTGGGCTCAAGGCGCCGGAACGATGCGGTAGTAGAGGCCGTTGGCGCCGTAGTTGGGCTGGAACCACCAGCCGCCGCAGCTGTAGTAGGCGACCCCGCCATAGGGCTTGGCGATGCAGCCGGCCGGCAGGGCGGCGTAGACGTCGCCATAGGCGTAGGCGGTCGCCACGGCGTTCGCGGTCGCCGCCGAAGCCACCGCGGCGCCGGCCACCGCGCCGGCGGCCATGGCCCCGGCCGCCGCCCAGCCGCCGCAGTCATAGCAGCCGGTGCCATAGTACTGATTCACCACCGCCGGCGGGTGATAGGCCGAGCCGTAGTAGGACGTGCCGGTATAGTGGTTGCCATAGGCGTAGGCGCCGTTGCTGGTGGCGGCGTAATGGCCGTCGTTGGTCGCCACCGCCCCGTTGTTGCCGGTGGCGTAGTGGGTGCCATAGGCGGTAGTGCCGTAGCTGCCGCCATTGTGGTAGCCGTCGTTGTTGGACGACCAGCTGCCGTGGCCGGCCTCCGCGCCGCTGCCCTCGCCATTGGTGGCGTAGTGGGTGCCCCCGGCGGTGGTGCCATAGTGGTCGCCATTGGAGGTGGTGCCGTAGTGGCCGCCCGCCGCCGTGGTGCCGGAGCTGGGATGGGAGTCATCGGCGTAGTGGCCGGCGCTGGAGCCGTGATAGCCGCCACCACCGCCGCCATGAAATCCGCCGCCGCCGCCGTGGAAACCACCCCCGCCGCCGCCGCGCCAGGCCGCCGCCGGCTCGGCGCAGAACAGGGCCATCGCGCAGCCCGCCATCACCAAAGCTGTCTTTCGCATGACGATACCTCCTGAAGCGGGTTTGCCTGAAGCGGGTTTCCCCAAAGCGGGATTCATTGAGCGCCTGCCACGGGCGTGTCGGGCCGGCCGAACTTCATCTTCGGCGCCTTCTGGGCCGGCAGGGATGTGAAGTCGTCGGCGGTGAGGGTCGGATTGATCTGCCAGTCCGAGAAGCTGATCTCATAGGGCGAATGGGTTGGGTCCTTGACATAGCTGGCGCGGATCATGCGCGGCAGGCCGTCGTCGACGCCGATCCAGATCTCCGCCTGGACGTTCTCATTGGTGATGGCCACGATGTCGGTGATGGTGTCGCCCACCACATGCGACTGGCCCACCACATAGGCGGTGGTCAGGCCCTCGGCCATGTTCTTGTAGGGGTCGGAGACGATCACCTCGGCGAAGGGAAAGAAGATCGCCGCCTGATCCTCGGCCGCCTTGATGGTCTCGTCCACCGTGGCTGGGGCCGGGCCCACGGCCACCAGATCGGCGGACGGGGCGTAGGCCAGCATATCCGTGCCGTCGTAAAGGAAGTCCGAGGCCGGCCCGTCGCCGGGCGTGATCACCCGCAGCTTGTTGGGCCGCTGCATCGTCACCTTGGAGAGGGTGGAATAATAGAGCGGCTGGCCGTTGCGCGCCGGCGCCTCATAGGTGGTCACCGCGGTGAAGCGTAGGGCGGTCGCGGCGGCCAGCTTGTCGCTGGTGGCTTTCAGCAGCGCCAGGGCCTGCGGCTGGATCGCCGGGTGCTCCGGCGGCGGCGCGATGGGGCTGGCCTCGCCGGCGGCTAGGGCCGACCCGGCGGCGAACAGTCCCATCGTGGCGAGAAGTGAAAGACGGCGGATCGTCCGGAAAGTCATGTTCGATTCCTGCATGGTGGTCGCCTTGAGCACCGCTTGTTAGCCTTTTTCCATCGTCGGCGACAGCGATCGGCGGGCCGTGGCGTCTCCCGCGCGATCTTTGTCGCCTTCTGGCCGCCCCGCCCGTTCGATCGGCGGCGTTGTTGAATGTGGGCGCGTTTTTCGCCAGTGTGACGGGCGGACAAGATTAGCCCTGGCCCAAGGCCGTGTGGTTGAGAATTCGCGCCACGCGGGGAGACTTCGATATGGAGGCGCCGGCCTCGAACATATCGAGCGGGACGCGATCGGGCGGGCGGGAGGCCGCCCGAATCCCCGGGGATCTGCTCAACCGCGTCGGGGCGATATGCCTCGTTCCCGGCCTGCTCGCCGAGTGGGGCGTCGATCCGGCGCCCGTCTTCGCCGCCGCCGGCGCGACCATGGCCATGTTCGCCGATCGCGAAACCCTGGTCCCGCTCACCACCCTCGCCCGGGTGGTGAGCCTGAGCGTCGAAGCCAGCGGCCGGCGCGATCTCGGCCTGATGATCGCCCTGCGCGCCCGCGCCGACCACTTGGGACTGCTGGGCGATCTCTTCGGCCGCGCCGAGACCCTGCGATCGGGCCTGAACCACGTCCTGGCCTATCTGCATCTCAACCTGCGCGGCGCCGTCGCCCGCCTCGACGTCGATGACGAGACCGTGGAGATCCAGATCACCCTGCCCGAGGCGCTCGGCGACGCCGACCACGCGTTCGAGGATCTGGCCGTCGCCGTCTTCTTTCACGCCATGAAGCGATACCTGGGGAGCCGTTGGCGGCCCCATGAGGTGAGATTCTCCCACCGGCCGCCTGACGACCTCACGCCCTACCGTCGCCTGTTCGGCGAGGCGGTCGGCTTCGATGCGCTCAACGGCGCCATCGCCTTCGCCGCCGCCGATCTGGAGCGGTCGATGACCGTCCATGACCGGCGCCGCCGGCGGCTGGAGGCGGCGGCCAGGGCGGCGTCCTCGCGCCTGGGCGTCAGCTTCGAGGAACAGGTCCGCTGGGCGATCCACGCCCATCTGTTCAAGGGCGCCGTGACCATCGAGGATGTCGCTCACGACCTCGGCCTCGCGCGCCGGACCCTCAACCGCCGGCTGGCGGCCCGGGGATTGACCTTCTCTGGCCTGTTGAAGGAGGTGCGCTTCGCCACCGCGCGTCGTCTGCTCAGCCAGTCGACCACGCCTCTGGCCGAGATCGCCACCGCCATCGGCTACAGCGAGCCCAGCGTCTTTTCCAACGCCTTTCGCCGATGGTCGGGCGAGACGCCCAGGACCTGGCGCGCGGCCAACGCCGCCGGCTGACCAGGCGATCGCCAATCGGCCCTCGCCCCTTGATCGTTTCGGCTTGACCTTAGTAAATGCGGCCCAAGGCGCGACACCTCCGGCGCGCGGAAAACAGGATGGGAACCCCAGATGAAATCGAACCTGTCGCGCCTGGCGCGCAACGCTCTTATCGCCACCGTGGCCGCCGGCGCCCTCGCCGCCGCCGCGGCGCCCGCCCTCGCCCTGCCCGCCGACATGAGCGCCGGCATTGGCAGCACCCAGAGCGTCACCGCCAAGGTCACCGTCAAATCCGTCGACATGGCGACGAGGCACCTGGTCGTCACCGGCGCCAATGGCGAGACCTTCGCCATGAAGGTCCCCGCCAGCGTCCAGAACCTCGCCCAGGTCAGCCCCGGCGATCAGATCACCGCCACCTACACCCGCGAGACCGTTTTCGCCCTGTCGCCGCCCAACTCCGCCCTGCCGCCGGACACCGAAACCGCCGTGGCGGCGCGCGCGGCCAAGGGCGAATTGCCGGCGGCCGTCGTCGCCAACCACGTCGTGGTCACCGGCGCGGTGGTCGGCGTCGACCTGGATAACCACACCCTGCAGCTCGTCGATCCCCAGGGCGGCCAGGTGCACACCATCAAGGTCACCGATCCGCAACGCCAGCAGGCCATGGCGAAGGTGAAGGTGGGCGACACGATCACCGCCTATGTCACCGAAAGCCTGCTGATCGCCGTCAGCAAATAACCGCCGCGGCCGTCCGAGCGCCTCGGCCATGATCACCCGGCGTTATGGCAATCTCAAATTGCGGCGTGAGCCGGCGCCGGAGGCGTCGGCGGCGCTGGAGGCCGATGGCTGTGTCATACTCCCAGGCGTGCTGGAGGCGGACGATACCGCCGCCCTGGCCGCCGAGATCGCGGCGGTGTTCGAGGCGACCCCGCCCGATCGCGAGGCCGACGTCCATGGCCAGTTCCGCCATGGCATGCTCAATCGCTCGGCGCTATCGCAGAAGGCCATCGCCTCGCGCCGCATCCTTGATGTGATCGAGCCGCTGCTGGGCGAGGATTGCCACGTGATCGCCAACACCGCCTGGCGCAACATCGCCGGCCATCCGGGCGGGCGCTGGCATATCGACGCCGGTCCGCATGTGCCGAGACCGGAGGGCGTGGCCTGGCCGGACGCCATCCCCTATCCGATCTTCGCCATCGGCGTGCATCTCTTTCTGGAGGACTGCCCGCTGGAGGCCGGCCCGACGGCGGTGGTTCCCGGCTCCCATCGCTCCGGCCGCACGCCGCCCAGGGTCGACCCGGAAGGCCCGCCGCCCAGCTACGAGGGCCGGGAGCCGGTGCTGCTCACCGCCAAGGCCGGCGACGCCGCCCTGTTCGTCTCCGACGCCTGGCACCGGGGGACGCCGGCCAAGGAGGGTCACGGCCGGTTCTTCCTCCAGGTCCACTACGCCCGTCGCGACATCGCCCAGCGGATCATGACCACCGCCGAGAGCAACCATGTCACTCCCGAGGCCGCCGCCCGCGCCCAGACGCCGCGCGAGCGCAGCCTGGTGGGCCTGCACGACATGTTCTTCTACGACGCCTGAGGCCGGCCGAGCCTTCAACCGCTGGCCAGGACCTTGGTCATGGGCGCCCAATAGTTGCCCTGCCAACCGGTTGCCAGACTCAGGGCCGACGCACTGGGAAAGCCGGTGTGGTCGAACACCAACCTGACCCCATCGGGACGCCCGACCAGCTCGAATCTGGCGATGGAATAGTCGTGCGGCGGCCAGCCGGCCGACCGCCAGGCCTGGATGATCCTGACATTTGGCGTCAGCTCGATCTGGCGCCCGGTGATATAGCCGCCAAAAAGCGAAAAGGCGGCGCCCGCCTCGGCGTTGATCTCGCAAGGCGCGCTCGCCGGCGACATCGACTTCATCGCCTTGCTGAGCGCCACCACCTTGTCGAACTGGCGCGCCTGGGTGAGCAGCTCGTAGACTTGCGTGGCGCTGGCCGCGAATACCACTTCCTGATGGATCGCCGCATTGTCGCGGGAGACGCCGAGGCTCGCGGCCGACGGCGCTTCCTCGGCCGACGCCGCCAAGCTGGCGCCGGCGCCGCCGACGGCCACAAGAACCGCTCTGCGATCCAAGATCGATGAAGCCATGTGTCGTCGCCGCAGGCGCCCCCAAGGGAAAGCGGAAACCCAGCACCACGCCCGTGGCCTGTCAAAGCAAATCGCGGCGAGCGCCGCCTCGTGAGTCCGCGCGATCTCTTCGTCTATGAGGCTTAAGGTCTACGACGTCTGAGGCCGCTTCAGGTCCCAGTCGCCATCGGCGCCCTCGATGAAGCCGGCCTCGCGCAGCAGGCGCCGCGCCGTATCGGCCTCTCCTTCGCCCACCATCAGCCGCACGGGAATGAGGCCGGCCCACAGCGCGCCGGCGGCGTCGTCGAAGGTCTGGGTCTCCAGGCCCGCGCCTTCCAACAGAGCGCGCACGGCCCCGAGTTTGATGGTGTCGGTGGTGCGGATCAGGGCGATCATGGAGCGATTGTGCCACGGATCGCGCGGGAGCGCCGCCTCTCGCCATGGCGCGGGCCTCGCTGTAATCTACCGACGGTCCAACCGATGGGAGAGGGGGCCATGGCCGAGGTGACGCGGGCGCCGGCGCGGCGCGGGCCGCCACGCTGGGTCATCTATGTGGCGATCGGGATCGCGGCCCTCGTCTTGCTGGGTGCTGTCGGCGGCGGGATCGCGTTCATGGCCACCGGCGGGGCCGTCAAGGCCGCCGATGATTTTTTCGCCGCCGACGCCGCGCAAGGGCCGGGCGCCGCCTGGGCGAAGGCGTCGCCCGCGTTCCAGGCCGCCAGTCCCGCGGCGACCTGGGAGGCGGTGTCGCGCCTCAACGGACTGGGCGGCTTCAAGAGCGCCAATTGGAGCGACCGCTCCGTCTCCGGCGCCACGGCGGCGCTCAAAGGGACGCTCAATCTGATGCCTGGCGGCGCCCTGCCGGTAACGGTTAACCTGGTCAAGGGCGCCTCGGGCTGGCAGGTGCTGAGCCTGCAATTCGCCGGCGCCGGCGTACAGCCCGCGGCCGGCGTCGCCATGCCCTTCGCCCCCGGCGAGAAAGTCGCCGAGGCCTGCCGGGGAATCCTGGCGAAAACGATCGTGCTGGACACGATCACCTGCCCGCCCCTGGCGGAGGCCAAGGGCGCGACAATCGAGTGCGCGGTCACCCGCGGTCAAAGCCATGGCGTCATGCGCGTCACCCTGGGCGACGTCGACGCCAACGGGCGGGCGGATATGGACTGCGCCGTTCAGGGGGTCGCAAGCGCGCCCGCCAACTGACGTCGGCCAACGAAAGCCCAAAGGGTCGACGGCATTCCTCCGCCGGCAAAATACTGGCGTCGGTGCTTGCGGCGCCCCGGATAGACGCCGCGGCGGGCGAGCCTGAGAGCAACAAATCCAGTTCGCGCGCAGGGCGGCGGCGGATTTCGAGACCCAGGCCGCGAACGTTTCGCTGGGCGCCGTCTCCCTACTCCGGCGACCCGGGCGGCGGCGCGCGGTACCAGGCCAGCTGCTCGCTGGTGGCCAGCAGCCGGCCGTCGCGGCGCCACAGGCTGGAGCGCTCGTCCGAGGCCCCGCCGCCGCCCACCCGGCCCTCGCACTCCACCAGGATGAAGTCGTCGCCCACCTCGGCGAGCTCCTCGGCCGTGGCGTGCAGATAGACGGTGAGCGAGAGGGTGGTGGTGCGGGCTTCGGACCCCAGGGCGTACATGGCCCTCGGCGCCGAGGCGTCGGTGATCATGCCCAGCATGGCCTTGTCCATCGGCGCGGCGCGCGAGCGCACCCAGGCCAGCGAGCGCGAGCCGGCCCCTAGCGCCGGCGGATGGCCTTCCACCGGCCGCCGCTCGAAGGCGTGGGCGCCATAATGCCCGGAAGGCGCGCCGGGAAAGTTCCAATGCGGCAGACCCTTGGGATCGGGCGCGGCCGGCATGACGGCGAAGGCGAAGGGCGGCGTGGCGGGGCGCCGGGCCAGGGTGGCGATGGCGTGCACGCCCACCTGGTCCGATCCGGCCGGGAGCACCTCCACTTCCCAAACCCCTACCGAGCCGCCCTGGCGCAGGCGGCGCGTGCGGATATCGAGCTCGCCGGCCGGCAGGCCGGCGGCGTAGGTCAAGGTCAGGGACAGCGCCTCGCCCACCGCCTCCGGCTCGGCCTCCAGCACCCGGATGGCGAGGCCGATCGCATAGCCGCCCCAAAGGCCGCCGCCCGGATTGCTCCATTCCGGCCCGGCGCGGGTGGCCCATCGATGCGGCGCGATCGGCTTGAGGTCAGCGAGGGATTGGATGGGGTCCATGGCGGCCTTCTAACCGGCTCCCCGCGCGTTGCGAAAGACCTGGAGGCCGGTCGCGCCAGCGGCGCCGATTGCCTTGATCGCGCCGCGACCGCATACCGCCGCCGTGTTCCGTCTAGACCCCGGTCGCAAATCCATTCCCCGGCCGCGCCGTGAGCGGGCGCGCGCGCGTCTCCAGATGCGCCGCGCCTGGCGTACGGGGGTCATCATAGGCGTGGCCGTGTTGGGCGGCGCGATCGCGGCCTTGTTCGCGCGCCTATGCGACGGCGCCATGGGCGCCCATACTCGCCTCTACGCCATGGCCCCGTGGGCGACGCTTCTGCTGCTGCCGATGGGCTTCGCGCTAGCCACCTGGCTGACGCGGCGCTTCGCGCCCGAGGCGGCGGGCAGCGGAATCCCGCAGGTGATCGCCGCCGCCGAGCAGCGCTGGAGCGGGCGTTGGGGCGGCCAGAGGGTGACGTTGAAGACGGCGGCCTGGAAGGTAGTGCTTACGGCGGCCATGCTCCTCTGCGGCGCCTCCATTGGCCGCGAGGGCCCCACCGTACAGGTGGTGGCGGGGGTGATGCGCACCTTGACCCGAGGATTGAAGGGTGGGCCGGGACGGCGGGCGATCATCATCGCCGGCGGCGCGGCCGGCGTATCGGCCGCCTTCAACACCCCCATCGCCGGCGTAGTTTTCGCCGTCGAGGAACTGGCCAAGCGCTTCGAGCTGCGCACCCACACCACCGTGATCCTGACAGTGGTGATCGCCGGGATCGCCTCCTATGCCCTGCAGGGCGACTACGCCTATTTCGGCGCGCTGAAGGGCGACGCCTTGCTGGGCCCCGCCTGGTTCGCGGCGCCGGTCATCGGCGTCGTCGGCGGCTTGTGCGGCGGCGCCTTCGCTCGCGCCCTGGCCTTTATGATCGGCCCGCGAGAAAATCCGGTGACACTTTGGCGCCGCGCCCACCCGATCGCCTTCGCCGCCCTTTGCGGCCTGATCGCGGCCGGCGTGGCGCTCGCCTCGGGCGGACTGACTTTCGGCGCGGGTTATGCCGAAGCCAAGTCCCTCCTTCAGGACCATCCCGGGCGCGGCTTCGGCTTCGCGGCCTGGAAATTCATCGCCAGCCTGGCGGCGGCCGCCTCCGGCGCGCCAGGCGGCATTTTCGCTCCTTCGCTGGCCACCGGCGCCGGGATCGGCGCGGTCTTCGCTCACCTGGGATTGGGCGTGGCCGGGCGAGACGCGGTGGTCCTGGGCATGACCAGCTATCTCGCCGGGGTCGTCCAGGCGCCCCTCACCAGCGCGGTGATCCTGATGGAGATGACCCGCGACCCGGGCTTGGTCGGTCCGCTGATGCTCGCCGCGCTTCTGGCCCGCTGGGCCTCCGCCTGGGTGATGCCCTGGTCGCTTTATCACCTGTTGTCGGAAAACTGGCGGCTCACCCCGCCGCCTGCCTCCGGAGCGCGGGTGGGCCAAGGCTCGTGAGCCCCGGAAGCTTGGCCACCGCCCACTCGCCACACGGAGCGAGTTCCGCCTGTGCGGAATTCGCTTCATCGCAGCACGGTAAGGCGATTTAAGGTGACGAAGCTTCGGCTCCTTCGGCGCGGCGCGCGCCGGCCCTTTCGTTGGCGGGCCAAGACCGCATAGGCTGGGCGTGAACGGAGGCGTCAGCCTTGAAATTCCGGTCAATGTCTTCCGCCGCCTTGACGGCGCTCGCCTCCGCCACCCTGTTCGGCGCCAGCACGCCCTTGGCCAAGTTGCTGCTGGGAGGCGGGACCGATCCCTGGCTTCTGGCCGGCTTGCTCTATCTGGGATCGGGCGTGGGCCTAAGCCTGGTGCGGGCGGGGCGACGGCTTGCCGGCGTCGCCGAGATCGAAGCGCCCCTGCGCGCGGCCGACATCCCCTGGCTGGCGGCGATCATTCTCGCCGGAGGCGTGGCCGGGCCGGGGCTCCTCATGCTGGGGCTGTCGACGACGTCCGCCTCATCCGCGTCTCTGCTGCTGAACGTCGAGGGCCTGGCGACCATGGCCATCGCCTGGCTGGTCTTCAGGGAGAGCGTCGATCGCCGCCTGCTCCTGGGCGCCTTCGCCATCCTTGGCGGCGCGGCGCTCCTGTCGTGGCGCGGCGGACCGGCCGGCCTCGGGATCGGCGGTCTGGCGATCCTGGGGGCGTGCGTGGCCTGGGGGATAGACAACAATCTGACCCGCAAACTCTCGTCGGCCGACCCGGTGCAGATCACGGTGATCAAGGGCCTCGTCGCCGGGGCGGCGAACCTCGCGCTCGCCTTCGCCCACGGCGCGCGTCTTCCGTCGGCGGCCGGGATCGCGGCGGCCGGCGTGCTGGGTTTTTTTGGATACGGGGTGAGCCTGGTCCTGTTCGTGCTGGCCTTGCGACGCCTCGGCGCGGCCAGGACCGGCGCCTATTTCTCCACCGCGCCATTTCTTGGCGCGGCGATCTCGCTGGCCATTTTCCATGAGCCGCCCACCCTGCGGCTGGGCGCGGCGGCCATCCTCATGGGGCTTGGCGTCTATCTCCATCTCTCGGAGCGCCATGAGCACGAGCACACTCACGAAGCCCTCGACCACGAGCACAGCCATACCCATGACGCCCATCACCGGCATGCCCACGGGCCGAACGATCCCATCGGCGAGCCGCACGCCCATCGGCATCGCCACGCGCCCTTGCGGCACAAGCACCCCCACTACCCCGACCTGCACCACCGGCACGGTCACGCCACTGGTGAGCCCGGCGAGTAGGCGCGCGTTCCACGACTTTTACCTTATAGTGTAAGGAAAAAGCGAATTTTCACGGCTCAATATCATGGAACGCTGCCACCTGATTCTGTAACTTTATTTCAAATATTTCCGCAAAATCCGACGAATATTTTTCTTTAATGATTGTGTCCTTGACAATGGCATGAATTGGGCGCGGCTGTGGCGGCGCGGGACGGGCTGTCGATTTCAACCTTAAGAGGTGGAGATATGGGCTTGCCAACTGGCCGTCGCGCCAAACTGAACACCCTGGCCTTCAGTCTGGGGCTCGCCGCCCTCGCCATCGGGGCCTCGCCCGCCGGGGCCGTCACCACCATCTCCAGCTCGGCCTATGGCCTGGGCGTGGATTTGAGCATTCTCACTCTGGTCGATGTGGGGGTTGGCCCGACCGCGGTTTATGGCGGCACGGCGCCCATCGCCTACGGCGGCTCGCAGTCCGTAGCCTCGGTGAACGCCTCGGTCGGCCTGCTAATCGCGGCGCTGAGCGTGAACACCGGACTTCTCAAAGCCAGCGCCAGTTCGCCCTTCACCCCGACGCCCACCGGCACGGCGACCGGTGAGGTCGATGGCCTCGGCTCGGGCCTTGCGCTTCTGGTGGGCGGCACGGTGCTCGACATCAGCGCCGATACGATCAAGTCGACCTCAAGCGTGAGCGGCGCGGGCGCCCTGGACGCCACCGGCGCGACCACCCTGGAAAACCTGAAGATCACCGGTCTGAGCGCTCTCGGCGGCACGGACGTGGATCTGAGCGGCACGGTCACGCCCGTGGCCAACGATGTTGTGTTCAACTCAAATGGCCTGGAAATCGAACTTAATCAGCAGACCCACACCGGCGCGAACGGGCCGGCCTCCTCGTCCGATGGCATGACGACCAACGCCCTGGTGATCGACTTCAAGAACTTCCTGCTGGGCGGCGACCTGCTGAACGGCAGCTTCATCGTCGGCCACTCCCAGGCCGACATCGAAGGATCGCCCGTAGGCGCCGTTCCCGAGCCGGCCGCGTGGATCGAGATGCTCGCCGGCGTGGGGCTGCTCGGCTTTGTCGCGCGGCGCCGGCGCCGCCATGCGGCGAGCCGCCCGGTTGCCGGGCCCACCTAAATTCGGCCCAATGGACCTGTTGTCGGGCCCGCCCTGACGCCTGGGCCTTACGGATGATGCGCCCCAAGCGGCCTCACCCGCCCACGCTTAACCCGCGCCGCGATTGACCCCGGCCCCAGGGCGGGCGAACAAGACGCATGGCTGAATCCTTTAGCGCCGCCACATCGCGCAACGCCCTGGTGATCATCGCCGTGGTGGTGATGGGCGCGGCCCTGCATTGGATGTCGGAAATCATCACCCCGCTGCTGCTGGCCGTCTTCCTGGCGGTGATGGTCGATGGCTTCAGCCGCGTGATCCGCCGCCACCTGCGGGCCGTTCCGCAATGGTTCCCCACGGTGGCGGCGATCGTCATCTCGACCGTTCTTTTCGGGGCCTGCGCTTTCGTGGTGGCCATCAACGCCGAGAGCTTCGTCGCCACACTCGGCCGTGACGCGCCCAAACTCGACGCCATGATCGCCGGCATATCGGCGCGGCTCGGCCCCCACGCCCCCAAGTCGGTGGCCGAGATCCTGAACACCCTCGATCCGATGAAATATCTTGGCGCGGTCGGCGGCGGCCTGCAGGATTTCGCCTCCAACGCCTTTCTGGTGCTGGTCTATCTGGGATTCCTGATCGCCGCGCGGCACACCTTCGAGCGCAAGGCGGTCAGGCTGTTCCATACGCGGGAATCGCGGCACGAGGCGCGGCGCCTGTTTCTGCGCATCCGCGACAGCCTGGAGCGCTATCTGTGGATCCAGACGGTGCTGGGCCTGGTGATCGCCGCAGCCTCGTGGCTGGTGATGGTGGTGATCGGCCTGGACAACGCCTTCTTCTGGGCCTTCCTGGTCTTCATCCTCAACTACATCCCCATCGTCGGGGCCGTGGCGGCGATCATCCTGCCGGCGCTCTTCGCCCTCCTGCAATTCGACGGCTGGGCCCAGGCGGCGATCCTCCTGGCCGCCTTGCTGGCGATCAGTTTCGTGGTCGGCAATGTGATGCTGCCCAGGATGCAGGGCGACAGCCTCAACATGGACCCGCTGGTGGTGCTGCTGTCCCTCGCCTTCTGGGGGGCGATCTGGGGCCTGACCGGCATGTTCCTCTCCACCCCCCTGACGGTGCTGGTGATGGTGATCCTGGCCGAATTCGACGGCTCGCGCTGGATCGCCGTGCTGCTCTCCGCCAACGGCGACCCTCAGAGCCTGGGCCGCGGCGGCCACGTCGCCCCCGATCAGCCCGCGCCCGCGCCGGCCGAAGCCTGATCGGCCATTCGGCGAGGGGCGGCGCGATCGGCCGGTCATGGACAAGCAGCAAGCGGGAGAGATCGTCAGGGGCCAGGGATGGCTCTCCACCACCCCGGCGGCGTTTCAGGATCAGCTGCTGGCGCGCTGCGATCTTATGAACTTCAAGACCATGGGCCCGATCTATCACGCCGAGGATGAGGCCAGCGGCATCTTCGGGATCGCCAAGGGCCAGGTCGAGCTGCATTATCCCGGCCACGGCGAGGGGCCGACCCTGGCCTATATTGGCGGCCCGGGGCTGTGGCTGGGCGACAGCGCCGCCCTCGATGGGCGCGTTCGGCGAAATACGCTGGTGGCGAGATCCGACTGCTGGCTGCTGAGGCTCTCGCGGGCCGATCTGCATCGCCTGACGACGTCGGTTCCCACGGCCTGGCGCCATCTGGCCGAGCTCGCCGCCCAGAGCGAGTTCAGAATGCTCGATATCATCGACGCCCTGAGGCGGAACGATCCCACCGAACGGGTGGCGGCCATGCTGTGCAGCCTCATCGGCGACCTGCCGGAGGCGGAACCCCTCGTCAAGGCCTCCCAGAGCGATCTGGCGGCGGTGGCGCGCCTGGGTCGGAATGTCGTGAACCTCGCCCTTGGCGAGCTTGAGGCGCGGCGCTGGATCCGCCGAGGCTACGGCGCGGTGAAGGTGACGGACAAGGCCGGCCTGAGCCGGTTCGTGTGGGGCGACTAGGCCCGCGCGGCGATTTGGCGCACTGGCGCCTCGCCAAATGTCTTCGAAACGACATTTCCAGATCGAGACGGTGGTATGAGCGCCTCGGTTGGGTGGGTGTCGTTCGCTAGGCGCGCCCCGTGGCGGATATGGGGAATGACGATGTCGAGGTTTCGCGAAGGGCGGGCCGGCTTGGCCCGGCCCCTGATCGCCGGCGCCCTCACGATCCTCATCGGCCCTGCGATCGCCCGCGCCCAGGATGCCCCGCCGGCCGCGCCGGCCGCCGGCGATGAGTCCCCCGCGCTCGTCGGCGAGGAGGCGGCCCTGGCCAAGGATCTGGCCAATCCGGTCGCCGCCCTGATCAGCGTGCCGTTCCAGACCAATTTCGAATCCCAGATCGGCCCCCTGCGCGAGGGCAATCGCACCACCATCAACATCCAGCCGGTGGTGCCGATCAGCCTCAACGCCGATTGGAACCTGATCTCGCGGACCATTGTGCCTGTGGTGACCCAGTCGAACATCGCGCCGGGCGCCGGCAGCCAATTCGGCCTCGGCGACACGGTTCAGAGCCTCTTCCTCTCGCCCGCCAAGGGCGGGAGCCTGACCTGGGGCGTCGGCCCGGCCATGCTGCTGCCCACCGGGACCAGCACGGTCTTGACCACCGGCAAATGGGGCATTGGCCCGACGGCGGTGGTTCTGACCCAATCGAAAGGCTGGACGGTGGGCGCCCTGGTCAATCAGATCTGGTCGTTCGCCGGCGACAGCGGCCGGGCCTCGGTCAACCAGTCGTTCTTCCAGCCCTTCGTCACCTACACCACCAAGAAGGCCACCAGCTACGGCCTGCAGACCGAGGGCACCTACGACTGGGGAACCCGCAAGCTGACCATGCCGGTGATCGCCACCCTGGGCCAGGTGACCAAGGTCGGGCCGCAGTTGGTCAGCTTCACCCTGGGCCTCAAATACTTCGCCGCCGTCACCCCCAATTCCCCGCACGGTTTCGGCGGCCGCTTCAGCGTCGTCCTGCTCTATCCGCGCAAATAGCCGCGCGCGGCTATCGATCATGGAATTCCCTCTCCTGGAAAGGACCTTTGAAATGATCCGCAAATCCATCAAGGCCGCCCTCTTCGCCTCGGCCCTTGCCGGCCTGGCGCTCGGCGCGGCCCCGGCCGGCGCCTGCACTTCGATGATTTTCAAGACGACCGATGGGACCAATATCTATGCCCGGACGATGGAGTGGGGCGCCTCCGACCTCAAGTCCGAGCTCGTCCTCGTGCCCCGGCAAATGGCGTTCAAGTCGGCTCTCGGCGATGGCAAGACGGGCGCCGCGTGGAAGAACCGCTATGGCTATGTCGGCGTCAACGCCGCCGGCCTTCCCTACGCCACCGACGGCATGAACGAGGCCGGACTGACCGTTGGGGTGCTCTTCTATCCGGGCTTCGCCGAGTTCCAGACGCCCAGCGCCGACAAGCAAGGGGCCACCATCAGCAGTGTCGACATGGCCAACTACCTCCTTGGCAACTTCGCCACGACCGAGGAGGCGCGCCAGGCGATCCCCAAGCTGATGGTGGTGCGGAACGCCGAAATCGAAAAGGCCTTCGGCACGCCGGCTCCGATCCACTTCGTGGTCACCGACGCCGGCGGAAAGTCCATCGTCGTCGAATACACCAAGGGGATCCTCGCCATTTACGACAACAAGGTGGGGGTGATGACCAATTCGCCGAGCTATGACTGGCACCTCCTCAACCTGCGCAACTACGCCAACCTCACCCCCATGGGCGCGTCGCCGGCGCGCAACATCGACGGCGTCTCCCTGGCCCCGTTCGGGGCCGGCAGCGGCATGCTGGGGCTGCCCGGCGATTTCACCCCGCCCTCGCGCTTCATCCGCGCCGTGGCCTTCGTCAACACCATGACGCCGGTCAAGGACGCCGCCGAAGGCGTCGCCGCCGCCTCGGTCATGCTCAACAATTTCGATATTCCCAGGGGCCTGGTGCGCGAGGGCGCCTCACCCGAGGATTTCCACCTGGGCTACACCCAATGGTCGGTGATCGCCGACACCGGCCACAAGGTCTACTACTACTGGACCATGTATGACCGGCGGATGCGGTCCGTCGATCTGACCAAACTCGATTTCACCGCCGCCAAGCCCTCGTCGTTCCCGCTCGACAAGGTGCGCGTCGAGGACATCGAGGACCGCTCGGCCGACTTCGGCCATTAGACAGGCGGCCGCGACCTCGCCAGGAGACGCGCCCGCCTTCTACTGAACGAAGATTTTCATGTCCTGGAAGTCGAAGGTCACGGCGTGGGGCTTGAAGAAGTCGTGGCCGACCATGCCGGCGAGGTGAAAGCCGAAGGTCTCTTCCCAGGGGAACGGCCCGTCGTAGAGACCCTTCACATTTTCCTCCGCCAGCTCCCCGAACGAAACGCGGCCCACGCCATAGGGAATGACCTTCAGCGTCCCGCCCCCGCCAGCCCCTGAACTGGCCTTGCTCTCATCCAGAGTGATCCCGGCCGCCTTGATCACCGAGGCGGCGAGTTTGACCCCCGCCCCCTCCAGGCCGGTGTCGACGAAAAGAAGGCTCGGCGGCAAGCTCTCGACCCGGCCCCAGCCGACCATGAAATGGTCGCCGGCCATCCAGATCGGAACCGCGATACGTGGGCCGCTCGCGCTCGCGGTCATGAATTGATCCACGCTTCTGGCGGTCTTGCGGCGCAGCACCAGCTGGCCGCGCGGATAATCGAGGGTGGTGAGAAAGTGATAGAAGAGGGTCGTTCCGATGATTCCGTCGATCCGCTTTACGCCGAAATCCTCCGATAGCTGACGAAGCGGGAGGGTGGCGGCGGGCAGGTCGCGGATCGTCCAGCCGCCCAGGGCCAGGGACTCGATCCGGCTTTGGCCGACCTCGGCGTGCTGGCCGCCGGCGAAGGTCCCGGTGACGGCGCCAAAGCGCGGCGCTCCCAGCTCCTTGGCGAAGGCGCTGTCGAGAACCACCTCCGAGCCGCCGGTGTCGATGAAAAAGGTGACGGGCTCGCCGCCATTGATCCGCACCCGCACCAACGGCAGAGGATCGGTCTTGACCAGGGTCACGGTAGTCGCATCGCCGGCGCCGGTCACCTCATAAGGCGTCTGGCCCTTGAAGCTCTCCAGCTGGGCGACATTGAGGGTGGGATAGTCGTTGGTGACGAGGGCGTTGTGGGCCACATCGACGTCCTTCAGCGCCGCCGCGGCGTGCTGGAAATCGTCGGCCCTATAGTAGGCCGCGGCCAGCATCACCTTGGGCTCGGCCTCCGCCGGCCAAAGGGCGATGGCCATGGTGAGCCAGCGATGCGCGCCCGCCAGATCATTGGCGAGCAGGGCGATGCGCCCCAGCTGGAGGACGGCGCGATAGTCCGACGCGTCCTTGGCCGCCAGCCGCGCGTCGATCGCGCCGGCCTCGGCGAATTTACCGGCCTTGAAGAGCCCATCGGCCGTGGCCCCGTCCGAGGTCTCGGCGGCCCACGCCGCCGGGGCCGCAATGAGAGCGAGCGCCAAGCCGATCCAGGAGATCTTCATCGTCAATTCCCTCCCGCTAGGCTTCGTGAGGCGCTACCGTAGCGGACGGTCGGGGCCGCCTCCAGGATTCCTTGTCCTTGGAAGTCGGATCATGGCGTTCAAAAGCGCGGCGTTTGCCGCTAGGGTAGGAGAATGCCGTTGGATGCGCCCGTCGCCGCGCCGTTCTCGCTCGAGACGCTCGGTCCCGCCTTCGCTGTCGCCCTGGGCGAGGATGACGCCGGCCCGAGCCCAGCCCAGAAGGCGTTCCTGGCGCGGGTGCTGGGGGATTTCCGGCCGGGCGAACTGCCGAACGTAAGGCTCGCCGACCTCGCCGAGGTCCTGGCCGGCTTCTGGCGGTTCGGCGCCGAGGTGGACGGATCGCCGGCCGTGCGGCTGCGCCGGGCGAGCGGCGCCCACGAGCGCGATCTTGGCGTCGATGTGCTGGAAATCGCCCAGCCCGACGCGCCCTTCCTGGTCGACAGCGTCATGGGCGAGGTCGGCGACGCCGGCGTCGAGGTCAAGGCCATGTTCCACCCCATGGTCGGCGAGGGCGAGGCCAGGGTCTCGATGATCCAGGTGTGGCTGGCGCCGGTGGGCGAGGATCGCCGGGCCAGCCTGATCGAGCGCGTGCTGGGGGCCATCGCCGACGTGCGCGCCGCGGTGGCCGACTTCCCGGCCATGATGGCGCTGATGGACAAGGTCATCGCCGATCTGGAGGCCGACGCGCCGCGCGCCCGGCCCGCGATCGATCCGGCGGTGCTGGCCGAGGATCTAGCCTTCCTGCGCTGGGTGAACGCCGGCCATTTCGTCTTCCTGGGCGCGCGCACCTACGACTATCCCCGCACGCCAGACGGAGGCTATGCGGCCGAGGAGCCGAGCTTCGCCCCCGATGGCAGCCTAGGCCTACTGCGCGATCCGGCCCGGCTGGTGCTGCGCCGGGTCAATGAGCCGGCCGTGCTGGCCGCCTCGATCCGGCGCCGGCTGGAGACCGCCGCCCCAGTGGTGGTGGCCAAGTCGAACCTGCGCTCCCGGGTCCACCGGCGGGTCTATATGGACTACGTCGGCGTCCGCCGCTTTGGCGCGGGGGGCGAGCCGATCGGCGAGACCAGGTTCGTCGGCCTGTTCACCGCCCAGGCCTACGACCAGCCGGCCATCGAGATCCCCATGCTCCGGCGCAAGATCGACCAGGTGATGGCCGCCGCCGGCTTTGCGAGCGGCAGCCACAACGCCATCCGCCTGGCCAATATCCTCGAGACCTATCCACGCGACGAGCTTTTCCAGATCGACGCCGGCGAGCTGCTGACCACGGCGCTCGATATCCTGCACCTGTTCGATCGGCCCAAGGTCAAGCTGTTCGCCCGCTACGATCCCTTCGATCGCTTCGTCTCGGTGATGCTGTTCGCGCCGCGCGAACGCTATGACGACCATCTGCGCCAGCGGGCCGGCGCCCTGCTGGCCGAGGCCTTCGGCGGCCGGGTGACCGCCTACTATCCCAGCTATTCCGACGCTCCGCTGGCCAGGGTCCATTACATTATCGGCCTGACCCCCGGCGCCCATCCCCGTCCCGACCTCGCCACGCTGGAAGGCGAGATGACCCGGCTCGCCCGCACCTGGGGCGACGATCTGGAAGCGACGGTGCGGGCCGAGCTTTCCGACCCGGCCGACGCCCCGCGCCTGCTCGCCGCTTGGCGGGAAGCTTTCCCCGCCGGCTATTGCGACCGCTACGACGCCGGCGACGCCCTCTACGATATATTGGCCGTGGAGGCCCTGGCCGGCGAGGGGGCGGTGAGCGTGCGCGCCTTCCGCTCGGCCGGCGACACGCCCCGGCAGTTCCACTTCAAGCTCTATCGCAAGGGGGCTGATCCGGCGCCGCTCTCGCGGGTGCTGCCGATCCTGGCCGACATGGGCCTCAGCGCCCTGGTGGAGGACGGCTTTCCCATCCGCCCGCGCGGGCCCTCCGGCGCGCGAAGCTGCGTCTGGGTCCACGAGTTCCTGATCGATGACGAGAACGGCGAGCGCCTGAGCTTCGAGGCCATGAAGGCGCCCTTCGAGGCGGCGTTCCAGGCGGTGTGGAACGGCCGCGCCGAATGCGACGGCTTCAACCGCCTGGTGCTCGAGCTGGGTGTCTCATGGCGCGACGCGGCCTTGATCCGCGCCCTGGCCCGCTATCGGCGCCAATCGGGGCTGGACCCCAGCGAGGTGGTGCAGACCGCCGCCCTGTCCAGCCATCCCAATGTGGCGAGGCTGATCCTCGATCTCTTCGCCGTGCGCTTCGATCCGGCCACCGGCGCCAGCCTCGATGAGCGCCGGCAGGAGGCGGCGCGGATCAACGGCGCCATAGAGGAGGCTTTGCAGGGCGTCGAGAACCTCGACGACGACCGGGTGCTGCGGCGTCTGGCCGCCCTGGTCATGGCCATCACCCGCACCAATGTCTATCAGACGCGCCAGGGCGGGGCGCGGAAACCCTACATCAGCTTCAAGCTGGCCAGCCGCGAGCTGACCTTCCTTCCCGAGCCCAAGCCCTTCCGCGAGATCTTCGTGGCCGCGCCCAATGTCGAGGGCGTCCACCTGCGCATGGGACCGGTGGCGCGCGGCGGCCTGCGCTGGTCCGACCGGCGCGACGACTTCCGCACCGAGGTGCTGGGTCTGGTGAAGGCCCAGCAGGTCAAGAACGCGGTGATCGTGCCGGTGGGCTCCAAGGGCGGCTTCTATCCCAAGCTGTTGCCGCGCGGCGCGCCGCCCGAGGCGATCCGCACCGAGGCGGTGGCCGCCTACAAGACCTTCCTCGATGGCCTGCTCGATCTTACCGACACCATCGATGCGGAGGGCAAGGTTGTCCATCCGGCCAAGGTGGTGGTTCACGACGGCGAGGACCCCTATCTGGTGGTCGCCGCCGACAAGGGCACGGCCACCTTCTCCGATATCGCCAACGGCGTGGCCGAGGCTTACGGATTCTGGCTGGGCGACGCCTTCGCCTCGGGCGGCTCGGCCGGCTATGACCACAAGGCCATGGGCATCACCGCCCGCGGGGCCTGGGAATCGGTCAAGCGCCACTTCCGCGAACTGGGCGTGGACGTTCAGACCGACCCGGTCACGGTGATCGGGGTGGGCGACATGTCGGGCGACGTGTTCGGCAACGGCATGCTGCTTTCCAAGACGATCCGGCTGCGCGCCGCCTTCGATCATCGCCACATCTTCCTGGACCCCAATCCAAACGCCGCCACGGCCTGGGCGGAGCGCAAGCGCCTGTTCGACCTGCCGACCTCGTCCTGGGACAGCTACGACCGCGCCCTGATCTCTAAGGGCGGCGGGGTCTATCCGCGCACCCTCAAATCGATCCCGCTTTCGGCCGAGGTCAAGGCCCTGCTCGATCTGAAGGCCGACGCCCTCACCCCGGCCGAGCTGATCGTCGCCATACTGAAGAGCCGGGCCGAGCTCCTCTATCTGGGTGGCATCGGCACCTATGTGAAAGGCGCCTCCGAGGCCAATCTCGTCGTCGGCGACAAGGCCAACGACCTGGTGCGGATCAACGGCCGCGACCTGCGTTGCCGCGTCGTCGGCGAGGGCGCCAATCTTGGCTTCACCCAGGCCGGACGGATCGAGTTCGCCCTGGCGGGCGGGCGCATAAACACCGACGCCATCGATAATTCCGCCGGCGTCGACACCTCCGACCATGAGGTCAACATCAAGATCCTCACCGGCATGGCCGAGCGCGCCGGCGAACTGGCCAGGGCCGATCGCAACGCCCTGCTGGCCTCCATGACCGACGCCGTGGCCAGCCACGTTCTGGTCCACAACTACGATCAGAACCTGGCGCTCAGCCTGATGGAGGCCGACGCTCCGGCCGAGATGGACGCCCAGGAGCAGTTCATGGCCCGGCTCGAGAGCCAGGACCGGCTCGACCGCGAGCTGGAGGGACTGCCCGACGCCGAGGGCATGGCTGCGCGCGCCGGAACCAGCAAGGGCCTCACCCGGCCGGAGCTGGCGGTGCTGCTGGCCTATGGCAAGCTCGATCTGGCCGAGGATATCGTCGCCTCCACCGCGCCGGACGATCCCTATTTCGTCGCCCTGCTGGAGGCCTATTTCCCAGAGGCCCTGCTGCCCTATCGCGACCAGATGAAGCGTCACCGGCTGCGGCGCGAGATCATCGCCACGGTGGTGGATAACGACCTGGTCAATCTGTGCGGCCCCACCTTTCCCGGCCGCCTGCGCGAGGCCGCCGGCTGCGACACCGCCGAACTCATCACCGCCTTCGAGGCCGCCCGCCAGGTGCTGCGCTTCGAGGAGGCCTGGGCGCGGGTGGAGAGGCTGGACGGCGAGACTCCGGCCGCCGCTCAGATCGCGCTTTTCGCCGAACTGGTTCGGGCCCTGCGCGGCCAGACCTATTGGCTGGCCAGGCGCGCCGGCCGCGGCGCCGCCAAGGGAGCCTCGCCGATCCAGGGCCTGATCGACGCCTACCGGCCGGCGGTGGACGCCCTGCGCGAGATCGTGCCCGCCGCGCTCTCGACCTTCGAGCGCAAGGCGGCGGTGCGCCGGGCCGACGGCTGGATGAAGGCCGGCGCGCCCAAGGATGTCGCCCACGCTGTCGCCGTGATCCGTCCGCTCACCCTCGCCGCGCCCCTCGCCGACCTGGCCCAGGCCCAGGCGTGGCCCCTGGCGCCCACCGCCTTCGTCTATCACAGGGTCGGCGGCGCCTTTGGTTTCGACAAGCTGCGCGCCGCCGCGAGCACCCGGGGCGGCGACGACCCCTTCGAGCGTCTGGCCGTGCGCCGCCTGATCGAGGATATGATCGTCCAGCAGACGGCCCTGGCCGGCCAGACCATGGCCTTCGCCGGCGGCCCGCCCAGGGAAGGCGAAACCGAACGCGCGGTCGCCGCCGTCACCGCCTGGACCAGCGCTCACACGGGGCGCGTCAAGGCCGCCCGGCGCATCATCGACGATGTGGAAAAGGCCCCCGGCGGCTGGACCTTCGCCAAACTCACCATCGCCAACGGCGCCCTGAGGGAGCTGGCGGGGGGATAGGGCGCCGGCTTGCTAATGGCCGGTGGCGTGGCGGATTGAGGTCGATCCGGCCGCCGCAAAGGAAATAGACGCGCTCGGCCATGACGGCGCCCGCCGCATCCTGAAATTCCTGCCACGGCCGCGTCGCGCCGTTGGATGATCCCCGCGCCATTGGCGAAGCGCTGAGGGGATCGAAGCTGGGCGGCCTCTGGAAATACCGGGTCGGCGACTATCGTATCATCGCCGACATTCAGGATCGCGCCGTTTGCATCCTCGTGGTCCGAGTCGGCCATCGGCGGGAAGTCTATCGGCGTTAGTGCCGGAACACCCGCGTCCCCGTGAACGCCATGGCGATGCCGGCCGCGTCGGGCCCCTCGATCACCTAGGCGTCGGGGACCGAGCCGTCGGCCGGGATGACGTAGATGGCGTCAGCCGCAAGACCGGTCCGGCTTATCCGGGCCAACCTTCAGGCGGCCAGTCCCGCGCGGCGTGAATTACGCGCAAGATCACGATGATTTCCTGGCCGGCCCGTTCCGAAAGCGCATAGGCGATGATGTACGGTAGCCGGCCGACTGATTTTTCATAGGTTCCGGTGACGCGGCCAGGTCGGCCGGTCGCGTGCCGGCCGAGCGCTTCGCCCGTATCAAGAATCCGGTCCGCGATGCGCACCGCGGCCTCTCGGTCATCGCGGGCGATATAGGCGATCTGCGCCTTAATGTCGTTCAGGGCCTCGCGCGACCAGTGGGTCAGCCGGGTCACGCCTTGGCGGTTAGGCTGGCGGCGTCAATCGCGGTGTAGATTTCCGCCATGGCCTCGTCATGCGGCACGAGACGGCCAGCTTCCATGTCCGCAACGCCGGCCCTTATCCCCTCGATAATCTCCAACTCGCGGTCCACATAGGCCGCTACGGCTTCGCCGGCGAGAAACGACTTGCTACGCCGGGTGCCGGCCGCGATGCGGCCGAGCTTGGCCTTTACGTCGGGGCTGACTCGGATCGTCATGGTTGTGCTGGCGGGCATGGCGGCCTCCGTGTCAGGGTGTACACACCATAGCACAGACCGTGGCGATAGTAAGTCGCGCCTGCCGTGTCCGGCGCTCGTATCCGCGCCTCAGTGCCTGAACACCCGCGTCCCGGTGAACGCCATGGCGATGCCCGCCGCGTCGGCCGCCTCGATCACCTCGGCGTCGCGGATCGAGCCGCCGGGCTGGATGACGCAGGCGGCGCCGGCCTCCACCGCCTGGATCAGGCCATCGGCGAAGGGGAAGAAGGCGTCCGACGCGCAGGCCGAGCCGAGCGCCAGGGATTGCGGCAGGCCGGCCGCCTGCGCCGCCTCGGCCGCGCGCATGGCGGCGATGCGGGCCGAGTCGCGGCGGTTCATCTGGCCGGCGCCGATGCCGGCGGTCTGGCCATCCTTGGCGAAGACGATGGCGTTGGACTTCACGTGCTTGGCCACGGTGAAGGCGAACAGCATGTCGCGCACCTCGCCCTCGGTCGGCGCGCGGCGGGTGACGATCTTCAGATCCTCCGGACCAAGCCGGGCGGTGTCGCGAGCCTGAACCAGAAAGCCGCCGGCCACCGATTTGAACGTCTCGCCGGCCGCCTGCGGGTCAGGCAGGGCGCCGGTGAGGAGCAGGCGCAGGTTTTTCCGGGCGGCGAAGACGGCGATGGCCTCATCGTCAGCCTCCGGGGCGATCACGACTTCTGTGAAGATCTCCACCATCTTCCGGGCCGCCGTCGCGTCGAGCCGGCGGTTCACCGCGACGATGCCGCCGAAGGCCGAGACCGGATCGCACTGCAGGGCGCGGACATAGGCCTCCTCCAGGGTCGCGCCCAGGGCCACGCCGCAGGGGTTGGCGTGCTTGATGATGGCCACCGCCGGCGAGGCGGCCGGGTCGAACTCGGCGACCAACTCCACGGCCGCGTCGGTGTCGTTGATATTGTTGTAGCCGAGGGCCTTTCCCTGGACCTGGCGGGCCGTGGCGACGCCGGGCCGAGGATTGGGAAAGACATAGAGCGCCGCGCCCTGGTGCGGGTTCTCGCCATAGCGCATGGCCGATTTGAGCGACCCGGCGATCGATTTGCGCGCCGGCCACTCATCCCCTGTTTGGCCGGCGAACCAGGCGCCGATGGCGCTGTCATAGGCGGCGGTGCGGGCGAAGGCGCGGGCGGCGAGGCGTCGGCGCAGGCCCAGCGAGGTGGCCCCGTCGGCCTTCAGCGCCGCGACGACTTCGGCGATGTCCTCCGGATCGGTGCAGACGGCGACATAGGCGTGGTTCTTGGCCGCCGAGCGGATCATCGCCGGGCCGCCGATGTCGATGTTCTCGACGCAGGCGTCGAAGCCGGCGCCGGAGGCGACGGTGGCCTCGAACGGATAGAGATTCACATAAAGAAGATCTATGCCGACGATGCCGTGGGTCTCCATGGCGGCGGCGTGATCGGGGGCGTCGCGCACGCCCAGCAGGCCCCCGTGCACGGCCGGATGCAGGGTCTTGACCCGGCCGTCCATCATCTCCGGAAAGCCGGTCACCTCGGCCACATCCTTCACCACGAGGCCAGCGGCGGCGAGGGCCGCGCGGGTGCCGCCGGTGGAAATGAGTTCGACGCCCAGTTCGGCGAGGGCTCGGGCCGTTTCGATCAGGCCGGCCTTGTCGGAGACCGAAATCAACGCCCGGCGAACCGGGGCGGCATCGGGGGCGGGAGGAAAGGCGGGCGCGTCCATGGGCTATCTCCTTGGCTATGAGAGAAGGTCGCCCAGGCGTACGGCTGCGTTTATTTCGTCCCGTCGCGCTCCCCGGTGGTGCTCCACCTGATCGCCAGTCGCGCGCGGCGGGGGCAGGATAGGGGCGGCGGCGGATGTGTCAACGCCGCCGCCACCCCGTTTAGCCCCGATCGTTACCGCCCGAATGTTACTGTTTGTCGTACACCGCCAGGGAGGCCTCGGCTTCCTTGCCGGGAACCCACGACTTGTCGGTCAGGGTCTTGCCGTCGGCCGAGACGGTCATGACGCCCGCCTGGTAGGTCTTGCCCTTGAGGCTGATGCTGTAGGCCCATTTGTCGGGGCCGTTGGCCTTGTAGCTGGCCATCAGACCCGCCGGCACGCTCGGACCCGTCATCGCCGCCGGCGTTCCGTCCGTCGAACCGGAGACCGTCTGTTTGTAGCTGGGAAAGCTGAGGACGAAACTCCCCGGCGAGGGCGTGGCGATGGAGAGCGAGTCGCTGGCCGCATCCACCTTCACATCCTTCCAAACGCCGGCGAGCCCCGGGCCGCCCGAGACGCGGTCATAGACATCGGTCTCGGTGGAGGTCGTCCCGTCCGGCTTGTAATCGGTGAAGGATATGGTGAGCTGCTTGCCGTCGGCCGAAAGGGTGCGATGGCCCTTGCTGAGCACGGTGTCGCCCGCCTTTATCGTCGTATCCCAGCCGCCGTCGGGCGCCTTGGTCCAGGTGGTCGTGCGGTCGGCGAGCATCGGATAGGGCTTGCCGTCGATGGCGAACTCATAGGTGAGCGTGGCGCCGTTGGAATATTTGAAGCCGGCAGGCGTGGCCGTATAGCTGAAGGTGTCGCCAGTGAACTGGCTCTTGGCGACATTGAGCTTCCAGTCACCCGCGAACGGACTGCCCTCGGCCAGGGCCGAACCGGCCCCCAGCGTCAGCGCCACAAGAGCGATAGCGAAGTGTTTCATGATAGCCTCCCAGTTTGAGGCGAAGCTTACGCCCATCCTTGGCGATGACAACGCCCGGCGGCGGCCATTGCCGAGCGCAGCCTCCGAGGCTAAGCCTTATCGCAAAATATACAAATAGGGGAGGAAGCGATGGCGTTGAAAGTCGTCGGTTCGGGGCTGGGCCGCACGGGGACGAAGTCCCTCCACGCCGCCCTCAACCGGTTGGGCCTTGGCCCATGCCATCACATGGTCGAGGTGTTCGCCTGTCCCCAGAGCGTGCCGCTATGGATCGAGGCCAGCGCCGGGCGGCCCGACTGGGACGCCATCTTCGCCGACTTCGGTTCGGCGGTGGACTATCCCAGCGCCGCCTTCTGGCGCGAACTCGCGGACCATTATCCAGACGCCAAGGTGATCCACACCAAGCGCGATCCGGACGAATGGTTCGAGTCCACCCAGGCGACGATCTTCGCGCCGCAAAACGTTGAGGCCGCCACCGGCGAGTTCCGGACCTTCTTCGACAGTTTCCTCGGCCCTCTGCGCGCCCATCTTCACGACCGCGCCTATATGACCGACCACTTCCGCCGCCATACCGAAGAGGTGAAGGCCGCCATCGCGCCGGGGCGCCTGCTTATCCATGAGGCCGGCCAGGGGTGGGCGCCGCTCTGCGCCTTCCTGGGGGTCCCGGTTCCGGACGAGCCCTACCCGTCGGAAAACTCCCGCGCCGAATTCATCGCCAGGGCGCGAGCCGCCCAAGCGAACTGACGGCGCCCGGCCCTTCGCCATCTGGCGGCCACACCCACGCGCTTTGTGTCGGGCGTGAAAGTCGCCTCGCTCACGCTTTCGGTCCTACTCGGCGCCCTGGCCCCCGCTTTCTGCGTCCATGCCGCGCCGGAACCTTCGACCAAGGTCGACGAGGTGGTCGTGCCGGCCGGACCCGGTCCGAAGGTGGCCTCGAGCTATCCAGCGGATGGGGCCTCGGTCGGCGCCGGCGTTCTGGTGGTGAAGATCACCTTCGATCAGCCGATGAAGGCCAGCGCCTGGTCATACGGGCGCGCCGAGGGCGCCGCCTTCCCTAGCTGCCTGGCAGATCCGCGCCTGCTGGCCGATCAGCGCACCTTCGTCCTGCTTTGCACCGTCGCCCAGCAGGGCGCCTTCGCCATGGAGATCAACAGCGCCCCGGCCTTCGCCAGCGAGCAGGATCGCGCGGCCCGCCGCACCCTGCTGCGCTTTTCCACCACCGACCAGGTGACGCGCGACATGCACGAGGCCCTCGCCAACGCCGGCCTCACCGACGCCGACGAGCCGGTGATGACCTGGCGCGACAACGGCGCCGGCGTCTCACGGTCGCCGCCCGCCAAATAGTTTGCGAAAGCTTATGCGAATGATTTGCATTCGGCCGCGGTCCGGCTATATGACTGTGGAAGGCCGGTTGGAGATCGCCCCGAAGTGTACGTCTGCAATTGCAATGGCATTCGTGAACGAGAAGCCCGCGCGGCGATCGAGGCCGGCGCCGCCAAGCCGGCGGCCATCTTCCGCCATTGCCAAGTCCGACCGCGGTGCGCCAAATGCGTTTGCGACATGCGGCGCATGATCGAGGACTCGCGGGAGGCCCTGCGCTTCGCCGCCGAATAGGAGCGCGGCGATGCAAGGCGACAAGGCGGTCATCCAAAGACTCAACGAGGTGCTCACCAACGAGCTGACCTCGGTCAACCAGTATTTCCTGCACGCCCGCATGCTCGATAACTGGGGCTTCAAACGCCTGGGAGAGATCGTCTACGAAGAATCGATCGGCGAGATGAAGCACGCCGACAAGCTGGTTAAGCGCATCCTGTTTCTGGACGGCCTGCCCAACCTGCAGGACCTGCGCAAGCTCACGGTGGGCGAAACGGTGCTTGAGGCCCTCACCGCCGACCTGGCGCTCGAGTACGCCGGACGCGCCAGCCTGGTGGCCGGGGTCGAACAGTTCGAGGCGGCCAAGGACTTCATCAGCCGCGAGGTGCTGGTCGACATTCTCAGCGACACCGAGGAGCACATCGACTTCCTGGAAACCCAGCTCTCCCTGGCCAAGGCCTTGGGCGAACAGAACTATCTGCAAAGCGCGGCGGGTGAACTTTCCGAAGGCGGCGGGGCGGCGTAAAGGGCCGACGGGGTCAGCACTCAACTGTCCCCTCAACTGTCCGATGCAGGCTCGTGTGCGGGCTTGGGTGGCGGCCAAGAACCAAGCATAAGGGCTCGCATCGCCAAACCAGGGATTCGCCCATGCCGACGGATATCGAGATCGCCCGCGCCGTTCGCCTTTCCCCGATCGCCGATGTGGCCGCCAGGCTCGATATCCCTGAAGACGCCCTGATCGCCTTTGGCCCGTACAAGGCCAAGATCACCGCCGATTTCCTCGAAAGCCTCGCCGCTCGCCCGGACGGCGATCTGATCCTGGTGACGGCCATGAGCCCCACTCCCGCCGGCGAGGGCAAGACCACCACCACCATCGGCCTTGGCGACGCGCTGAACCGTATCGGCAAACGCACCGCCATCTGCCTGCGCGAGCCCTCGCTTGGCCCGTGCTTCGGCCAGAAGGGCGGCGCCACCGGCGGCGGCCACGCCCAGGTGGCGCCCATGGAGGATATCAACCTCCACTTCACCGGCGACTTCCACGCCATCGGCGCCGCCCACAATCTCCTGGCCGCCATGACCGACAACCACGTCTATTGGGGCAATGGCGAGGACATCGACCTGCGCCGCGGCGCCTGGCGCCGGGTTATGGACATGAATGACCGCAGCCTGCGGGCCATCGTCACCTCCCTCGAGGGCCACGGCCTGCCGGCCGAGACCGGCTTTGACATCACAGTGGCCTCCGAGGTGATGGCCGTGCTGTGCTTGGCGGGGGGCATGAACGACCTGCGGACGCGGCTTGGGCGGATCATCGTCGGGCGAAGGCGAGACGGCACGGCGGTCACCGCCGCCGACCTGAAGGCCGACGGGGCCATGGCCGCCCTGCTGCGCGACGCCATCCTGCCCAATATCGTCCAGACCCTGGAAGGCAACCCGACCCTTATCCACGGCGGCCCGTTCGCCAATATCGCCCACGGCTGCAATTCGGTGATCGCCACTCGGGCGGGGCTGAAGCTCGCCGACTATGTGGTCACCGAGGCCGGCTTCGGGGCCGATCTGGGCGCGGAGAAGTTCTTCGACATCAAGTGCCGCCAGGCCGGGCTGAAGCCCAAGGCGGCGGTGATCGTCGCCACCATCCGCTCACTGAAGATGAACGGCGGCGTCGCCAAGTCCGCGCTGGGGAGCGAGAACCTGGCGGCCCTGAGGGCCGGGTGCGCGAATTTGGGCCGGCACATCGAGAATATCCGGGCCTTCGGCGTGCCGCCCATTGTCGCGATCAACCATTTTCCTCAGGACACCGACGCCGAAGTGGCCGAGGTCAAGGCTTTCGCCGCGAGCCTCGGCGTCGAAGCGGTGCTATGCCGCCACTGGGCCGATGGCGGCGCCGGGGCCGAGCACCTGGCCCGCGCGGTCGTGGCTCTCGTGGAGCGCGGCGACGCGAAGTTCGCTCCTCTGTATCCGGACGAATTGAAATTGCTGGAAAAAATGGAGGCTGTCGCGCGAAAGGTCTATCGCGCCGATCGCGTGGTGGCCGACAAGCCCGTGTTGAACCAACTGGCGCGCTGGCAGAAGGAGGGCTTCGGCCATCTGCCGGTATGCATGGCCAAGACCCAGTACAGCTTCACTACAGATCCAACCCGCCTGGGGGCCCCGGAAGGGTTCGAGGTGCGCGTGCGCCAGGTGCGGCTCTCGGCCGGCGCCGGCTTCGTGGTCGCCATCTGCGGCGACATCCTCACCATGCCCGGCCTCCCTCGACACCCCGCCGCCGAAGCCATCGGCGTCGACGCGCACGGGCATATCACCGGGCTGTTTTAGGGGCCTACATCCCGAACGCCGTTGCTCGCGCCTCGCCCACGCCCTCGCTCCCAGGGCCCACGCGCCGATAGATCAAGGCCTCGGCCACATGGACGCGGCGCACGGCGGGGGCGCCTTCCAGATCGGCGATCGTGCGGGCCAGGCGCAGGGTGCGGGTCCAGCCTCGGGCGCTGAGGTTTCCGGCCTCGGCCGCCTTGGCCATCAAGGACCTGGCTGGCGGGTCGAGAGCGGCGATGGTCTCCAGCCAATCGCCCTCCGCCCTGGCGTTCAGCGGACTCGCCCCTTCCCCGCCGTTGGCGGCGCGATCGGCGGCCAGCTCCCGCGCCACAGCGACCCGGGCGGCGACCTCGGCCGTGCCTTCGGCCGGGGGCGGCAAGGCGAGATCGGCGGCGGTGACCGGCGGGACCTCCACGGTCAGATCGATCCGGTCGAGCAGCGGCCCGGACACCCGGCCCTGGTAGGCCTGCTGGCACCGGGGGGCCTTGCCGCAGGCGCCGCGGCCAAGGCCCCCGGCCCCGCAGCGGCAGGGGTTCATAGCCGCCACCAGCTGCACCCTGGCCGGATAGCGGACATGGGCGTTGGCCCGGGCCACCGTCACCTCGGCCGTCTCGAGGGGTTGGCGCAGGGAATCCAAGGCCTGGGCCCCGAACTCCGGCA
>Ga0181519_10000073_pt1 | contig 89067 bp, 74 predicted proteins | sample PEATcosm2014_Bin_26_FD_121102 | JGI IMG/M metagenome (GOLD analysis project Ga0181519, IMG submission 121102) | Peatland microbial communities from MTU Mesocosm Facility, Houghton, MI, USA - PEATcosm2014_Bin02_10_metaG | ecosystem: Environmental > Terrestrial > Soil > Wetlands > Peat | place...
CAAACCCCATTGATAGTCGACGCCGACCACGCAGACCAGCGGCAGCTTGCAGCGCGCCGCGGTTTCGAGTTCGGCAATGTGGAACATGAAGGAGGAGTCGCTGGTCAGCAGCATGCCCGGGCGCTGTTTCCCGGTCGCCGCCTGGTCTGCCAGCATGGCGCCGGTCGCATAGGGCAGGCCGGTGCCGATATGGCCGAAATTCTGGTTCCAGATCACATCATGCGGCTTGGCCTGCGAATAGCTCCACTGGAAGATGACGGTGGCCCCACCGTCGCGGATCAGGATGCCGTCCTTCGGGAAGGCATTGGTGGCCTCGACGACGAAGCGCGAGGTGTGGATCGGCACATTGCCGGTGCCGTCGCTTCGCGTTTTCGATTCCTCGGCCACCGCGTCCAGTTCGGCCTGACCATCCTTCATGAACTTGGCGAGCCCGGGTGCCGGTGCCCGCGGCGTATCCTTGAGCGCCGCCACCAGTTGCGGGACGACACCGCGGATGTCGCCGACCAGCGGCACGTCGATCGGGCGGTTGATGCCGATCGCCGACGCATCCTGCTCGACATAGATCCACTTGCGGATGGCTTCGTTCTTCACCCAATAGCGCCAGCGACCATAATGCACCGGCTCGCCGAGTTCGGTGCCGATGGCGAGGCAGAGATCGGATTCCGTCACCGCCTCGATCGACGCGTTGGAAAAGACATAGAGGAAGGTGCGGTCTTCGAGGCCGGGTATGTAGGAGGTGCCGCCCGAAGTCTGAATCACCGGGCATTGCATCAGGTCGGCCAGTTGCTTGACCGCGGCCCCGCTGCGCGTGGTGTGGACCGCGTGGCCGACCAGCAGGATCGGGTTCTTGGCCGCGCGAATGAGCGTCGCGGCTTCAGCGATCCGGTCGATATCCGCGCCCTGGTTCACGAGACGATAGCGCGCGGGCGGCAGAGGCTCCGGCACGTCCAGCTCTTGCGTGATGATATGGCTGGGATATTCGATATAGACCGGTCCCGGCCGGCCGCCCATCGCCTGGCGGATGCCCTCGCGGATGATCTCGTCGGTCTGGTCGGCATATTCGATCGAGGCGGCGTATTTGACCGAATTCTCGAACAGCGGCATCTGCTTGACGAATTGGATGCGGCCGCGCCGCACGCGCTGCTCGGTCACGCGGGCGCGCTGGCCGCTGAGGAAGATGACCGGCGAGTTCTCGACCAGGCAGCACTGGATGGCGGGCGCGGCATTGGCGATGCCCGGCCCGAGCGTGCCGATGCAGACGGCGGGCTTGCCGGTCATGCGCGAGGCGGCCTCGGCCATGAAGCCGGCGGCGGCCTCGTGATGGGGTGCCACGACGGTCCAGCCGCGCTTCTCGGCCGTGAGAAACATATGGACGAAGTTCGGATCGGGGATGCCGAACAACGTCTTGATGCCCTCGGCTTCGAAGAGCTGCAGGATGCGTTCATAGACCGGTACGGCCATCAAATATCTCCCTTTTCGACCGGGTTGTTGCTCTGTTTCTTGCGCAGGGTGGGTTCGAAGTCGTTCCGGAGCCGGATCGCCTGGACGTTCCTCGCCGCTCAACTCTGCAGGACGAGGCCTTCCAGGTCGCCCTTGGCGCGCCAATTCTCCAGCAGCGTCTCGAAAGCGTAGAAGCCGGGGCCGTAGACCTCGCCGAGATAGGAGCGAAGCTTCTTCTCGCCCTTCTCATTCACCACTTCCTGGCCTTCATTGTTGAAATAGCTGGGTGGGCATTCGCGGGCGAAAGCGGAAGTGTCGATCGCCGTCGCGCGGACGTGATCGACATAGGCGTTTTCGGCTTCGAGGCTGGGCTCGACCGTCGCCGCGCCCCGCTTCAGAGCCTCGCCGATGATCCAGGCGATGTGCCTGCCCTGCTGGCTGAAGGTCTCGGTGGTCGAGGCGTTGAAGCCGCCCTGGATGAAGCCGGTGAAGAACTGGTTCGGGAAACCGTGGGTCATCATACCGTGCAAGGTGCGGTACTCGAAGGCCCAGTGATCGTAGATCGAGACGCCGTTGCGGCCCTCGATCGTGTCGAGGCCCCAGCGGCGGTCGAGATCGCTCGTGACTTCGAAGCCGCTGGCGAAGATCATGCAGTCGATCTCATATTCGACGCCGCCGGCGACGAAGCCGGTTTCGGTCATGCGCTCGACGCCCTTGGTCCTCGACACGTCGATCAGCTTTACATTCGGCCGATTGAAGGTCGGATAGTAATCGTCGTTGGAAGCCGGCCGCTTGCACAGATAGCGGTACCAGGGCTTCAGGATCTCGGCCGCGTTCTTGTCCTTGACGATCGTCTCGATGCGCCCGCGCAGCCGCTCCATCACGCGGTAATCCATGACTTCGCGCTTCGCCATATACTCCTCGGCCGACATGGGCCAGCCGGTGACGTCGAATTCGGCGGCGAGATTGCGATTGATCTCGGTCCAGATGTCGCAGATCAGATCGGGCTCGCCCGGCGCCGGCACTTCCATCGCCGTGCGGTGGAAGTTCATCTGCCGCTCGCGCTGCCAGCCGGGCTTCAGCGTCTTGGCCCATTCGGGGTCGGTCGGCGTGTTCCGGCGCTCGTCGACGGTCGATGCCGTGCGCTGCAGGACATAGAGCTGCTTGGCGTATTGGCCGAGGAACGGAATTGCCTGGACGGCGGTCGCCCCCGTGCCGACGATCGCCACCCGCTTATCGGCCAGCCTGTCGAGCACCGGCTCCTTCTGGGTGCCGCCCGTGTACTCGTACTCCCAGCGCGCGGTGTGGAACATCTTGCCCTTGAACGCGTGGATTCCGGGAATGCCGGGCAGCTTGGGGATGTTCAGCAGACCGTTGGCCATCACGACGAAGCGCGCGCGGATATCGTCGCCGCGGTCGGTGGTGACGCGCCACCGCTTGATCGCCTCGTCCCAGCGCAGCGAGGTGATCAGCGTATGGAACAGCGCTTTATCGTAGAGGCCGGACTTACGCGCGATGCTCTGGCAATATTCGCGGATTTCGAAGCCGTCCGAAAATTTCTTGGACGGCAGGAAACCCATTTCCTCCAAGAGCGGCAGGTAGCAATAGGCGTCGTTGTCGCATTGCAGCCCGGGATAGCGGTTCCAGTACCAGACCCCGCCGAAATCGCCCGAGTGATCGATCACACGGAAATCCGCGATCCCCGCCTTGTGCAGGTGGTGCCCGGCGAGCACGCCGCACCACCCGCCGCCCAGCACCGCGACATCTAGATCCTCGGAGATCGGTGCGCGCGGCACCACCGGCATATGCGGATCGCCCTGGTATGCTTCGGCGAAATCATCCACAGCCCGGACATATTGCGCCTGGCCTTCGGTGCGGATGCGAACGGTGCGTTCCTGGCGATATCGCTCCCGGAGCGCCGGGATATCGACGGCCTCGGGCGGAGGGCAAGAACTCGGCTGGCAGGTCAATTTCTATCCCCAATGATGCGGATCGGCGACGGACGATAAGCATCAACGTTGTCGATTTGGAGCGCGATTGCAATGGGATTGCGCCGTGACGCCACCGCCGGGGCGGATTCGTCCCCGATTGCTCGCTAAGTCGGTCGCCGAATGCGGTGGATGTGCGCATGACCATGCCGCGCCGGCGGAAGGATCGCCCGTCCTTATACCATAGATACGCGGTGCAGCGTTTCAGCGACCCATTCCGGTTCCGTAATCATCAGGTCATGGCCCGTATCGATGTCCCAGAAGCGCCCGTGCGATATCGCCTTCAGATGTTCGACGTCCCGACCCGGCAGCGTCGAGGTGCAGACAATGTGGGACTGCGGGATCTTCCACAGCGACTCCTCATTCAGGAGCCGGAGCTTCTGATCGAAGCACTTCCACGGGTGCGGCGTGAGCCGAGGCCGCATCCACTCGATTTGCTCCGGTGCCGTGACGCCGTAGAAGCTCAGCGGATCCGTGCCTGGGAAAAGGCAAAGCTCCGTGCCGTCGACGACTCGACTGGCCTGGCGCGCGGCGAGCATGATCGGTCCCGCCACATCGACGAGGGATTGACCGTTTTTCGGCGTGGCCGCGTCCAGATAGACGAGATGCCCGATTCGATCGATCGCGCGGTCGGCGGCGCCGGTAATCACCATGCCGCCATAGCTGTGGCCGACCAGGATGACGTCGCGCAAATCCTCGAAATGCAGCACCTTGGCGACATCGGCGATGTGGAAATCGAGATCGATCCGCGGGTTCATCGAGGCCTCGCGCTCGCCCAGCCCGGTCAGGGTCGGCGCATGGACCTCATGCCCCTTGTGCCGCAGCAGCGCGGCAACGAATTTGTAGCACCAGCCGCCGTGACCGCCGCCGTGCACCAGAACATATGTCGCCAAGGCCGCTTCTCCCCTATCACTGATCCCGTGTCGATGACTGGGTAGAGTTATGGAATACAGTATTCCGAAACGCAACGACGATCCCGCGCCGGTGAACGATGCGCGGGTACGCCGGAGCCGAGCGGGGCTGCGCCGGGCCTTGCTCGAGTTGCTCCAGGCCAAACCGCTGGAACAGATCACCATCCGCGATATCGCCGATTCGGCCGGTGTCGGCTACACGACCTATTTCCGGCACTACCCGAGCAAGGAAGCCCTGCTCGACGATCTGGCGGCGGACGAGATCGAGCGTTTGTGCGATCTCACCCTTCCGGTCTACGACGCCGCCGACTCATTTTCCGCTTGTCTCGCCCTGTGCCGCTATGTCGACGGCAACCGTCCGCTCTGGTCGACGTTGCTGACCGGCGGAGCGGCCGGCGCCGTGCGCGACGCGCTGCTGCGCCAGGGACGCGCGGCATCCGCCAGCCGTGCCCCGGGCTGGCTCCCGGAGGATCTCGGCGTGGTTCTCGCCGTCAGCGTGACCGTCGAACTGATGACCTGGTGGCTCCGCCAGCCGGACCCGCTGCCGGCCGCCCGGATCGCCGAGATCCTGGACCGGGTCGCCATCTCGCCGGCGGAAGGGAAGCGGCCTGCCGCTTCCGGCGCGGCCGGATAGACGGCCTATCGAACCAGCCGCTTAGAGTTTGATGCGCGCGCGGAAACCTTCGTCCTTGAGAAAGAGGGACGTGTTGTCGGCGCCGAGATGCGTCCATTTCAGGTTCAGCCCGCCATCGACCAGAATGGTCTGGCCGGTGATGTAGGTCGACAGATCCGACAGCAGGAACACGATCGGGCCCGCCTGCTCCGACGCCTCGGCGCGCCGCCCCATCGCGATCGCCGCGCGGTCGCGCGCCTCGTCATCGTCGATATAGGCGCGGGAGCCCGCCGTCACGGTCGTCCCGGGTGCCACGGTGTTGACCCGGATCTTGTCGAGCGCCAGCTCGACCGCCAGCGAGCGCGTCGCCGCGACGATCGCCGCCTTGGCCGTGCCGTAACCGATATGGAAGGGCGCCGTGTTCATGCCGCTGATCGACGACACGCCGACGATCGAGCCCGGCAAACCGCGGTCCCGCAATTCCTTGGCGAAGGCCTGGCTCATGAAGAACATGGTTTCGAGATTCTGGTTGAAGAGGGCGCGCCAATCCTCCCGCGTCACCCGCGTCGCCCGCATCCAGGTCGTGGTCGCGGCGCCGCCGGCCACATTGACGAGGCCGTAAAGGGTGCCCTTCACGCGCGCCGACTGCGCCATGACTTCCGCCACCCCGTCATCGGTCGAGACATCGGCCAGCACCGGTGTGATGCTGAGGCCCTGGGCCACCAGCGGCGCGATGTTCTGTTCGAGCTTGTCGGTCGAGCGGCTGACCGCGACGACGCTCGCCCCGGCCTTGGCCAGCATGGCCGCAGTGCTCGTCCCGATGCCGCCGCCGGCAGCGCCGGTGACGATGACGATGCGGCCGTCGAAATTGATGAGTGGCTGTTCCACGAGGCTTGTTCCCTTCTAGCGCATCGATCCAAACGAAGGCGGCAGCCGAGGATTGGAAAATCGATACAAAAACAATAAGCTAGTGCACTGGCTAGTGAATCCTAGGAATGCGTCGGTGCACGAGCGCCGGGCGCGTGTTTCAGGATCGGGTCGACGATACCGAGCCGAAGCCGCCTCAGGCGGGGCGCAGCGCCAGCACGCTGCCTTCGGCATCGGCCGAAACATAGAGCGTGCCGTCCGCTCCGGCGGTGATGCCGGCGAACGGCCCCATCGGGCCGGAGAGCGGCTTGATCGCGCCCAGCTTCTTGGCAGTCACGCCGGGCGGCGCGCCGACCGGCAGCTGCGCCGCGACGACCTGGCGCGCGCCGCTCGCCAGATCATACTCGACGAGTTCTTTCGCGAGAGTGTCGACGATGTAGAGCCGGCCGTCGCGCACCAGTATGCCCTGCGGCTGCTTCAGCCCGTCCACCACGGTCTCGACCTTGCCGCCGGCCAGCTTGACCACTCTGCCGCCGTCCGATTCCGCGACGTAGCAGACGCCGTCCGGCGCGACCGCGACACCCATCGGTTCCTTGAGCCCGGTCGCCAGCACTTCGACCTGGCCGGACTGGACCGACAGCACGCGGCCGGTGCCACCCTCGGCGAACACGACCGCGCCGCCCGGCGCCAGCGCCACACCATAGAGCCGGTCGAAGCCCTCGGCGAGGTACTCGCTCTCCTGCTGCGCCGGCCGCCAGCGGGCGACCTGACCGTTGGCGGTGGTCACGATAACCTCGCCGGGACCCGAGGCCGCAGCACCCCGGCAATATCCCGGGCTGCCCGGGGTGAACAGCATGCCGGCGAGCGTCGGCGCCCCACCCGGCCGCAGATGATAGGAGAAGGGGCCGTCGGCGACGAAGAGCACGCCGTCCTCGCCCATGGCGAGGCCGAGCGGCCAACTGAAGCCGTCCGGCACCACCGAGCGGATCTTGCCCGCGCCGAGCAGCTCGTTGATCTGGCCGGAGATGCTGGAGACGAAGATCCGGTCGCCGACGAAGGTCACGTTGTCGAGCCCCGGACCGATATCGGCAAGTACTTCCCGTGTGCCGGCCGGCAGATCGAGGCGCAGCACCTGGCCGCTATGCACCTGGGTCGAAACGATTCGGCCCCGGGAATCGAATTTGACCGAATCCGGCATGCCGAGATCGCCGGCAACCTTTTCCGGGGCGCCGCCCTCGAGGCTGATCCGCCAGATCTCGTTGGGCAGCATGACCGGGAAATAGAGCATGCCGTCCGGCCCGACATCGAAGGCGTTCGGCATCGGCACGTCTTCCAGGAGGATCCGCGGCGCCCCGCCGTTCAGATCCAGCTCCATGATACGACCGTCGGGACGGCACTCGCCGGCGATCAGCCGGCCCTGGTGGAAGGTGATCGGATTGGCACAGGGCATGTCGCCATAGAGTACCCGCGTGTCGCCGTTCGGTGCGCGCACGCTGACGCGGCCCTCGGTGATTTCCGTGGCGTAGAGATTGCCGGACGGGTCGAAGACGAGATCGTCCGGCGCCACGATGGCGCCGCCCATCGGGCTGATCGCCTCGACCGCGCCGGTCTCGATTTCGACGGCGCTGATCTGGCTGCCCGACACCTGCGCCACATAGAGGCGGCCATCCGCCCCGGTCCGCAGGCCGTTGGCGCCGTAGAGCCGGCTGATCGGCGTCAGCCGTTCCAGCCGCCACCCTTGCGCCACCCCCGGCGGCTGTTCGGCCACGTAGCGCCCATATTGCAGAGACATGCCCACCGCCCTCCCTATCGAGTCGTTCGGCGACTCGGCCGCGCTCCGCGTCGTCGGCCGAGGCAGTCGTCGCGGATCGGCGAGCCATGCCTTCAAGCGTCATCGACACTGTTGTCGAGTAATGGTAGCGGTGTTGGTCAGCGACCGTCAACCCGGGCATCGATCGGGGCGAACGGAGGTCTCGTCAGGGGCGGGACGCATCGAAAGGAAGGATCATGGCCGGAAGGTTGGCAGGGAAGGTGGCGCTGGTGACCGGCGCGTCCTCGGGCATCGGCGAGGCGGCGGCGCTGGCGCTGGCGGCGGAAGGTGCGGCGGTCGCGGTCATGGGGCGGCGCAAGGAACGGCTCGACTCGCTCGTCGCCAAGATCGCGGCGGCCGGCAGCACGGGCTTGGCCTTGCCCGGCGATGTCGCCGTGGCCGAAGAGGCGACCAAGGCGGTCGCGGACACGGTGGCACAGCTCGGCCGGATCGACATTCTCGTCAACTCGGCCGGGGTGAACGAGGCCGGCGGCGTTGAATCGCTCAGCCTCGATGCCTGGCATCGCGTCCTCGATATCAACCTGCTGGGCACGCTCTATTGCTGCAAGGCGGCGATCGGGCCGATGAAGGCGCAGGGCGGCGGCGACATCATCAACATCTCCTCGACGGCCGGACGCCGAGCGGCAGCGCCGTTCGCCTCATATTCGACGAGCAAATTCGGCCTGACCGGGCTCACCGAGTGCCTGCGCCAGGAAGTCGGCGGCGCCGGCATCCGCGTCTGCATCCTCGAACCGGGCGCCACCTCGACCGAAATCGCCGACAGCATCAGCGATCCGACGATCCGCCAGGCGATCTGGAAACACGTCACCAAGGACGGTGCGATGGCGGCCTCCGACATCGCCGATGCGATCATCTTCGTCGTGACCTTGCCGCCGCGCGCCAACGTCTCGCAGATCCTGATCCGGCCGACCATAGATACGGCGCCGATGTGAGCCCGGAAGAAATAGAGGCAGCGAAATGCGATTGGCGAACAAGGTGGCACTGATCACCGGCGCGGGTTCCGGCATGGGCAAAGCCATGGCCGAGATGTTCAGCGCCCAAGGCGCCCAGGTCGTGTGCGCCGATATCAGCGGCAAGCAGAACGACGTCGCCGCCGCGATCGGCAGTTCGGCCGCAGCGGTACATGCCAATGTCGCCGACGAGGGCGATGTCCAGGCCATGATCGCCGCGGCCGAGGAGAAATTCGGCCGGCTCGACATCCTCGTCAACAATGCCGGCTTCGGCGGCGGCCTGATGCCGCTGCACGAACAGACGACGGAGAATTGGGATCGCGTCCATTCCGTAAACCTCAAGGGCGTGTTCTTCGGCATGAAATACGGCGTCATATCGATGCTGAAGACCGGCGGCGGCGCGATCGTGAACATCGCCTCGGCCGTCGCGCTGGTCGGCTGGAAGGGCCACAGCATCTATGGCGCGGCCAAGGCGGGCGTCGTCCATATGACCAAATGCGCCGCACTCGACTATGCCACCAAGAACATCCGCATCAACGCCGTCTGCCCGGGCACCACCTGGACCGGCCTGGTCAAGCAATCACAGGAATTCGCCGAGCCGCCGCCGGGCATCTTCGTCATTCCGGGCACGCCGATGAATCGCTGGGGATTGTCCACCGAGATCGCCGCCGCCGCGCTGTTCCTCGCGAGCGACGAGGCGAGCTATATCACCGGAGTCGCCGTGCCGGTGGATGGCGGCTACGCCATCGGCTTTTCCGGCATGGGCGCGGAGCACAACTGACGGCAAACAATCCGGCACGGCCGGTTCGGGACGTTTCGGATCGGCGGAATCGAACAAGCGAGCAGCAGAAAGAGAGATCGACATGTCGTTGCGTGGGAAAGTCGCTGTCGTCACCGGCGGCGGTTCGGGTATCGGCCGAGGCGTGGCGCTGCGCCTGGCCCGGGACGAAGCCGCGATCGCCGTCTGGGACCTGAACGGGCCCGCCGCGGCCGAGACCGCCAAGTTGATCGCCGATGCCGGCGGCAAGGCGATCGGCCTGACCGTCGACGCGGCCAATACCGACGCGATCAAGGAAGCGGCCAAGCAGACTCGCGCCGCATTCGGGCCGATCACCATCATCGTCAACAATGCCGGGATCACCGGCTTTGCGCCGTTCCTCGAACTCGACGAGGCCACTTGGGATCGCATGATCGCGATCAACCTCAAGGGCCCCTATCTGTGCACGAAGGAAGTCCTGCCCGACATGCTGGCCGCGGGCTGGGGCCGGATCATCAACATCACCTCCTCGTCGATCCAGAGCGGATCGAAGAATATGGGCCACTACGTCGCCTCGAAGGGCGGCCTCATGGGGCTGACCAAGGCGCTGGCGCTGGAATTCGCGGATAAGGGCATCACCGCCAACATGGTTCCGCCGGGCTTCGTCGATACGCCGATGCTGCGCGCCTCGCCGGTCGATGTCGACGCCTATGCCGCCTCGATGCCGATGAAGCGCCCGGGCAGGCCCGAGGACATCGCCGCCGCCTGCGCCTATCTCGCTTCCGAGGAAGCCGGGTATGTCACCGGGCAGACGATCAGCGTCAATGGCGGCCGCTACATGGGGTCGGCATAGCGGTCCGCGAGAGAAGCGCGATCGCCTGAGATTCAAATCCCGATCTGCCGATAGACCGACCGGTCGGGCGGGCGGGCGCCTCGCCCGCCCGGTTCGGTGCGCTAATTCACCGATTCCGTGCCCGCGATCGAGGTGCGGTGCATCATGCGGCCCGATTCCGCGTCATAGGGAATGACGCGATGCAGCGCGCCGGTATTGTCCCAAATCACGAAATCGCCTTCCTGCCATTCGTGCCGGTAGGAGAAATCGGGCTGGGCGGCCCATTCCGTCAGGCGGGTGAGCAGCGCCCTGCCATGGGGCAGCGACATGCCGACCACCCGATCGGCAGAAGACCCGATCACCAGCGATTTCCGGCCGCTGCCATGGGTCCAGACGATCGGATGCTCCTTGACCACGCCGATCGACAGCTTTTCCCGATCGCCTTCGGGAATGGCGTCGTGGATCGGCCGCAGGCTGGACCAGACGCTGTGGATAGCCCGCATGCTCTCGAGTTCGGCCTTCTCATCCGCGGGCAGGTGCTCATAGGCGGCGTAGGTGCTGGCGAACTCGGTCTGGCCGCCCTTGGGCGCCAGCTTGCGCGCAGAGAGCAGCGTCGCCCGCGGCGGCGGCATGTCGACGGTCACACCGTCCATGTGCCAGAAGAAGGTCCCCAGGACATATTCCGGCTGCCGGTTGATCGCCTTGTCGAGCGTGACCCGATAGACCGCCTCGGTCTTGTAATTGTCGGTCACCGCCCGGCTCGTCAGAGTGACGCGCGCACCGAGCAGGTCGGTGAAGGCCAACTGCTCTTCATCGGAGAGGTTGGCGCGCGGGAAGACGAGGACGGTCCGCTCCTCCAGCATGTCGCGGCAACGTTGCGCCAATTCCTTGTCGAGCAAATCGGCCCGATCGACGTGAACGACGGAGCCAATCTGCGGCTTGATCGATTCGAATTCGACTTTCACGAGAACACCCTCCTCACCAACGCGTTGATCGTGCCGGGCGCAACTCGCCGGCGATGCCGGCGGCACACCGGTATCCGACACACAGCCCCAACCCCCAGCGCGGGCCACTATCTCTCGCCGACCGCGCCGGCTTCAACAAAAACAACAACGGTGATGTCGATTAACATGAGCCGTGGAACCTTGACCGCCTGTCGAAGGTGGATCGGCGTCCAAGATCGGGCTGGCGCCAGGCTTGGCGCGATCGACAATCCATAGTGGGCCCAAGCGGCAGTGCAATCTACATCTAGCCATCGCAGTTATCGTAAGACGTCTCGGCGCCAAGCCGGACTCAACGGGGCGCGCGCGGGATCACGGTCGTCAGGCTTTCATGGGCGGAGCGCTCGATCATGCCATAGGCCGATTGATCGCCCCACCGATAGAGCACGCCGCTTTGCTGCAGATTGAGCCCGCCGATATGGGGGTTGCCGACCCGGAAGGTCGAGAGCGCGGTCGACCCTTCGATCCGCGTCCGCCCGAGCGCCGAGGCGAGCACGAGCGAGACATCGTCACCCGACTCGACGATCCGACGCAGCCACGGCGCTTCGACCACCTGCGCGGGGATCATCTTTCCATCCTGATAGATGAAGCCTTCATTGTAGGTTTCTGTACCGTCGGGCTTCGGCGGATAGGCGATATAGCCGAAGGCGCGCCCATCCGGAAAAACCGCGGATTGCCAGCAATGGCCGAAGAAACCCTCGAGCCGCCGGATGCTCTGGCGGTGAATGCGCAAACCCGTCGCCTTGAACGGCCGGGCGCTGCCGTCGATGTCGAACACGCCCTCCGCGCGGAACAATTGCTCGAAGCGATAGCCCAGCCCCATCAGCGCAGCTTCGAGCGAGGCATCCTTCTCGGCATTTTCCTGCCCCCAGGCGGGCACGACCATGGTCATCTCGGCATCGAGCCGGACATGGATCTTCCGGTTGGGATCAATGGTCTTGGCGATCTGGTCGGAGACATGGCCGTCGACGGCCGGCCCGTCGAAGTGCAGGCTCCAGCGGCGGAACGGTTCGATGCAGCGAAAGACGACCGAGCCTGCGCCCAGTACGGTCGGGCGGCCATCCGGACCCAGCGGCGACGGCGGCTTCCCGCGTCCACTGCCATCCAGAACGCGGCCATCGGCGAAGGCGAAATTGGCTTGGAACAGGCGGTCGTCCCAAGACGACGCCTCGGCCTCGACGCCCATGCGGGGAAATCCGAAAGCGCCGCTTTCCTCGAACATCCAGACCGACGCGCTTTCGCGCATTTCAGGGTTGGACGGCCGCTCGGGCAGCACCAGATCCCGTTCCAGGGCGAGACCGTTACGAAGTTCGTCCGTCGAAATGACCATTCAGCACTCCCCGGTCGCGACATTGAAACGCTCGGCATAAAATCGGAATCGCTCGCGCAGCGCCGCCAGGTCGATGCCGAATTCGGCCGCGTCGTAGCGGTGGGCGCCGTGCTTGTCGCGCGGCATGTCCTGGCGCCACGCCCGCATCCGCGCCAGCGCCGTATCGCTCAAGGTTTCGCCGAGGAAATCGTACAGCCGGCCGAGGGTCGGGAACGGATCCTTCTGGAACGGCGCAAAATGGATGTCGAAAAAGCGATCGTCGTTGCCGGCGTCGCGAAATGCGATGACGCGCTTCAGGCCAAGCTCGGTCCAATCGGTGTTCTGGCGGGCCAGCATGTCCTTATCGACATCGTCGCAATAGGCCTGGGACAGCTCGAAATAGAGATCGGCGACGGACGGCACGACGCTGGCGATATCACGATGCGTCATCCAGAAGCGCGCATCCGGAAACACCTCGGCCAGCGCTTCGATGAACACGGAATGCGACGGATTCTTCAAGCGCCAGCGCGTCGGCGGACAGCGCCATTGCAGCAGTTTCAGGACTCGCTTGACGTAGCGATAAGTCGGAACGAGATCCGCCTCGTGATTGAGCCACTGAACGTAGGAGGGGACCTGGGCGAAGGCCTGGAAGAGCTGTGCCTTGAAATCGTAGCCCATGAAGGTCTGGCATTCGCAGGGCCCCGTGGCCGTGCTCGGCACCATGGCCTTCATCCGCGGGAAAAGCTGGTCGCGGCGCGCCAGGGATTGGCGCGCAGTCTCGATCCGCGGGTCGGTATGTTCGGTGGCGCTCTCCGGCGGCGGGCACGGCGCCTGCGCCTCCCAGTTGCGGATCGATCGCGCATCGGGGTCTTCGGCCAGCAGGCACGACAAGGCGGTCGAGCCCGTGCGCGGCAACCCCAGGCCGATCAGCGGCGCGACGATCTCCTGATCGTCGATTTCGGGATGGCGCGCATACCAATCCTCGACCTGCAAGCGGCAGCGCAACAGACCGACCAGTTGCGCGTCGAACGCCGCCTTGCCGGTTTCGGTGAAGCGGGCTTCCGCATCGGCGGACGCCACCAGGATCTCGAGCCCTTCCCGAAAGGATTCGTCGCCGAAATCATCGAGCGAGACGGCAGCACTCGCCTGCGCCATCAACCCCTGCGCCCGCTCAGCCCCACTCTTGCCGCCTATCGCCATGGCGATCTACTCCCCCTTGACATCCTATATTGGCGTCAGCAGACTGACACGAATATGAATAAGCCATCAATTGCCATGCGGGTCAAGGAGGTGGGGGCCGGTTCCCGGCGCCGCTACGACAGCCCGGTCCGGCGCGCCCAGACGGAAGACACGCGAGCCAAGATCCTGGCGGCCGGCACCGCGCTGGCGCGGGAGGCGACGCTGTGGGACTGGCGCGACTTGACCGTGAAGGCGGTCGCCGAGCGCGCCGGCATCAGCGAGCGCACGGTCTATCGGCATTTCGCGACCGAGCGGCAACTGCACGACGCGATGATGCAGCAACTCGAACAGGATGCCGGCGTGAGGTACGAAGGTCTCGCGCTCAAGGATATCGCCTCGGTGTCGGCACGCGTGTTCTCGAGCATGGCGGACTTCTCGGTACCGCCGGCCGTGGTGCGCGACGAGACTTTTGCGGCGTCGGATCAGTACCGTCGCGACGCGCTGCTCAACGCGGTCCGGGAAGCGGGGGCGGGCTGGTCGCCCGCCGAACGGCGGATGGCGGCGGCCATCCTCGATATCCTCTGGGTCCCGACATCCTACGAGCGCCTGGTCGTGGCCTGGGGGTTCGACCCGGCGAACGCAACTCATGCCGTGTCTTGGGCGATCGAGCTGATCCTGCGCGCCTTCCGAGCGGGTGACCGCCCTGGAGTGAGCGCCGCCGCGACAAGCGAGCCCAGGGTGAAGCGCGAGTTGACGGGCGCCGGATCGGTGCGCCCGGGATGTCCGGACTGAGCGACAGAGAGCCCGAACTATAAGGCGAGCATCGCCGGGGCTGGGAGGAAGGGATTTCATGTCGAAGATCGCGATCGTCGGCGGCACCGGCCATCTGGGCAGCGCCATCGCCAAGCATCTGGTCAAGGCCGGCCATGAGGTTGCGATCGGCTCGCGCACGGCCGAAGCCGCCGCGACGGCCGCCGCGACTCTCGGGGCGACCGTCTCCTCGGGCACCAATCGCCAGGTGGCCGAGGGCGCAGAGTTCGTCATCGTGACCGTGCCCTATGCGGCGCAGGAGACGACTCTGGCGGATATCAAGGACGTGGTCGGCAAGGCCATTGTCGTCGATACCACCGTGCCGCTCGTTCCGCCGCGCGTGATGCGCGTGCATCTGCCGGCCGCCGGTTGCGCCGCGCTCAAGGCGCGCCAGTATCTCGGTCCGGACATTCGCCTGGTATCGGCCTTCCACAACGTCGCCGCGCACAGGCTGGCGGCCGAAGACGATATCGACTGCGACGTGCTCGTCTTCAGCGACGATGTCGAGGCCCGCAAGCAGGTGATCGACCTGATCGGCAGCATGGGGTTGCGCGCCCTGGCCGGCGGCGCCCTGGCGAATTCCGCCGCGGCGGAAGCGCTGACCTCCGTCTTGATCTTCATGAACAAGACTTATGCCGCGGACGGCGCGGGCGTAAGGTTCACGGGTCTCACTGCCGGAACCGGGCTGAAATGACCTGCTGGACCGCGATCGCAATCAAGACGCCCAATGCTTGCAAGACGCGGCTGCGCGCCGCGTTGAGCCCGGACGCGCGCGAAAGGCTGGTGCGCGCCATGCTCGATCATGTCGTCGCAACGGCCGAAGCGGCCGCGGATGTCGGGCGCCTCGTGCTGCTGACGCCGCCCGGCCACGATTTGGCGCGATCGATCGAGCGGTTCGTCGACGAGGGCACCGGCCTCAATGGCGAATTGACCAGGCTGACGCAGGCCGCCGCGGCGCGGGGCGCCGATCGCCTCGTCATCCTGCCCGCCGATCTGCCGCGCTTGCGCAAAGCCGACATCGAAAGCTTGAGCGCCTTGCCGCCGGGCTGCGCGGCGATTGCGCCCGACCGCGCCGGATCGGGCACGAATGCCCTGTCCCTGCCGCTGCCGGCGGCCCGCGATTTCCGATTCCGGTTCGGCCCCGACAGCTTCGCCCGTCATCGCGATGACGCGGCACGGCTCGCGCTGCCGCTCGAAATCATCCGCTCCGACACGCTGGGTTTCGATGTCGACGAGCCCGCGGACCTCCTCGCATTGGCGGAAAGCGCCTGCGGACGGGGCGAGCCCGAATATCCCGGGCTGCACCTCGTCCGGACGCCGCCCCATCCACAGCCTGGGCAGACGGGCCGCGGCAGTCGGCTCGGCCCGGCACAATCGGCAACCACAGGCCGCTAGGAGAGACCGGTGAACCAAAACGACATGCTCCTGACCGATCAGGTCGCCGTCGTCACCGGCGGCGGCGGCGGCATCGGCCGCGCCATCGCCCTCGCTTATGCCGATGCCGGCGCCGATATCGTCGTCGGCGACCTCATTCCGGAACGCTGCGAGGAAGTCGCCGCCCGGGTGCGCGAGATGGGGCGCCGCGCGCTCGCGATCCCGATGAATGTGATGGAGGCCGAACAGATCCGCACGCTGATCGAGCGCGCCGCCCAGGAATTCGGCCGCCTCGACATCCTCGTCAACAATGCCGGCGGCGTGCGCGGCCAGCCCTTCCTCGAGCAAACGGAGCGCTCCTGGCGGCGGCATATCGACCTGAACCTGGTGAGCGTGCTGGCCGGCAGCGCCGCGGCGGCGCCCATCATGATCGCCGGCAAGCGCGGCGGTGCGATCATCAACATCAGCAGCATCGAAGCGTCGCGCGCGGCCCCCAATTTCGCCGTCTACGCAGCGTGCAAGGCGGGCATCGAGAATTTCACGCGGACGCTGGCGCTGGAGCTGGCCGAACACGGCATTCGGGTCAACGCGATTGCACCCGATTTCACCGAGACACCGGGGCTGCGCGGCAACCCGACCGGCCCGGTCGATCAGGCATCCTGGATCAAGCCGACTCCGGCGCAGCAGGACGCCGTCGCCCGGCGCATTCCGCTCGGCCGCGCGGGCGTCGATGTGGAATGCGGCCATGCCGCCCTGTTCCTCGCCACCAGGATGAGTTGCTACATCACCGGCACGGTCCTGCGCGTCGATGGCGGCACCTGGGCATCCAGCGGCTGGGTGCGCAATCGCACCGGGCGCTGGGTGCTGGTCGAAGAGCATTCGGATCAAGCCTGAGCCGCCGTCGCGAAGAACGGCACACCGAGGAATGACGACCATGAAGATCAACATTACCCTGCCGTTCGACCGGACCGATGCGCCGGAGGAATTCCTGACATTGGAAGCCGTCAGCGAAATCGGCGCCGCGGCGGAGCGCGCCGGCTTCCAGGGCGGCTGCGTCACCGATCACCCCTGCCCCACCGGGCGCTGGCTGGATTCCGGCGGGCACCACGCGCAGGACCCGTTCGTGATGCTGAGCCTGCTGGCGGCCGTGACCAAGACGCTGCGGCTGCAGACCGGCATTCTCGTCCTGCCCTATCGCAATCCGTTCATCACCGCACGGTCAGTGGCGACGCTCGACGTCTTCTCCGGCGGGCGGGTCACCTTGGGATTGGGCGCCGGCTATCTCAAAGGGGAATACAAGGCGCTCGGCATCGATTTCGAGCGCCGCAACGACATCATGGACGAATATCTGCGGGCGTTGAAGGCGGCCTGGACCCAGGATGAGTTCGCCTTCGAGGGGACCGGCTATCAGGCGTTCGGCAATCGCATCCTGCCGCGCCCGCTGCAGCGGCCGCATCCGCCGCTGCTGATCGGCGGCAATTCCCGGCGCGCCATCCGCCGGGCGGTCGAGCTGGGCGATGCCTGGAATCCGTTCTTCACGGCCGGCCCGGTTTCCGCCACGGCACGGACCGCCTCGATGAGCGACGACACCGACCTCGTCGAAGGCATCCAGTATCTGCGCCAACATGCGGAAAAGATCGGCCGCGAGACACCGCCCGAAATCATCCTCAGCAGCCTGACGCATCCCGGCGAGACCTGGACGCCGGAATCGGTGCTCGAGCGGATCGGCGAATACCGCGAACTCGGCATCGTCGGCGCCGCGGTCAGCGTCGACGGCAGAACCCGGGCCGAATGGTGCGACAAGGCCGAGCGTTTCGGCGCCGACGTGCTGTCCAAGCTCGGCTAGATCATTCGATCAGACCCGGACCGCGCGCGCCGCGGCCGGCGTGTTGATCACCGGCGTCAGCGGCGCCGCGCGATGCGCCTCGGCGATGCGCACCGGATCGGCCGGGCGATAGAGCGTGGTGCGCGGCGCCGGGATGCGGCCGAGCGATCGGATCAGGCCTTCCATCTCGGCCGGCGGAAATTCCTGCCCATGGGCGCTGCCGGCCGCCCGCGAGATGCTTTCATTCATCAGCGTGCCGCCCAGATCGTTCGCACCGCCGTCGAGGATGATGCGGGCGCCGTCGGGACCAAGCTTGGTCCAGGAGACCTGGATGTTCGGGATCACCGGATGCAGCGCCAGCCGGGCCACGGCATGCATCAGGCGCACCTCGCGAAAGGTCGGGCCGTGCCGCGTGCGCCCCTTGCGCGCGATCGGCGCCTCCATGGGCACGAAGGGCAGCGGCACGAACTCGGTGAAGCCGCCGGTGCGGCATTGCAGATCCCGGATCGCAAGCAGATGCCCGGCCCAATGGCGCGGCCTATCGACATGGCCGAACATGATGGTCGAGGTGGTGTTGAGCCCGATTTCATGCGCCGTCGCCACCACCGACAGCCATTGCGACGTCGTCAGCTTGTCGGGGCAGATGATCGCGCGAACCTCGTCGTCGAGGATTTCGGCCGCCGTGCCGGGCAACGAGCCCAGCCCCTCCGACTTCAGCGCCAGCAGAAAATCGCGCAGGCTCAAGCCGAGGCTGTGCGCGCCATGCGTGACCTCCAGAGGCGAGAAGGCATGGACATGGATCTCGGGCGCGGCGCGTTTCACGGTCTTGAGAATGTCGAGATAAGTGTGGCCGGTGTAATGCGGATGGATGCCGCCCTGCAGACACACCTCGCTGGCGCCGCGCGCCACCGCTTCTTCGACCCGGCGCGCAATCTCGCCATGGTCGAGATCGTAAGGCTTGCCGCGCAGATCCTCGTGCGTCTTGCCTTTGGAAAAGGCGCAGAAGCCGCAGGCATAGGCGCAGATATTGGTGTAGTTGATATTGCGGTTGACGACATAACCGATCACGTCGCCGTTGACGGTCCGGCGCAGCGCGTCGGCGGCGGCACAGACAAGCTCGACATCGCCGCCGCGGGCGCTGAAGAGCGCCTCGATCGTCGCGGCGTTCGGCGCGGCGCCGCCCGCCAGAAAATCCAGCGCCCGCGCCACGGCGGGATCGCGGGCTTCGCCGCGCTGGGCGCGCGGCATTGGCGGCGGTGCGAGGCCGCCCGTGCACCAGCGGTCGTCGCGCGCCCAGCCATGGGCGTCGGCCGATCTGAGGACCGCCGGCAGCACCGCGGCATCGAGCCAGCGCGCAGCTTTCCGGACATAGGCGGGATAGATCGGCAGCCGGCGCAGCAGGCTGCGCCCGCCGGCTTCGGTACCGGCCTCCAACGCCTGGAGTTCCGGCCACGGCGCTTCCGGATTGACGTGATCCGGGGTGACGGGCGAAATGCCGCCCCAATCATTGATTCCGGCCGCCATCAGCCGGGGAAAATCGGCACGCGACAGATTGGGCGGCGCCTGAATGTTCATGTCCGCGCCGAAGATCAGCCGCGCCGATGCGATCGTCCAGGTGAGATCGTCGAGATCCGGCTCGGCATGGTCCGCCATCGGCGTGCGCGGTTTGGCGCGGAAGTTCTGGACGATGATTTCCTGGATATGCCCGTATTCGGCATCGAGATCGCGCAACGCAAACAGCGCATCGAGCCGCTCCACCCGCGTCTCGCCGATACCGATCAGGATACCGCTGGTGAACGGAATGGCCAGTTCGCCGGCGATCCGGATGGTTTCGAGACGCGCCGCCGGCAGCTTGTCCGGCGAGCGGTAATGGGCCTGCCCCGGCGCGCACAGACGGTCCGACGTGGTTTCCAGCATCAGCCCTTGCGACACCGACACGATGCGCAGCGCCGCCATCTCGTCACGCGTCATCACCCCGGCATTGACATGCGGCAGCAGCCCGGTCTCACGCAGCACCAGCGCGCACATTTCGACGAGATAGGCAATTGTCGAAGCGTAGCCCAGGTCGCGCAGCGCACTCTCGGCCGCGGCGTGGCGCAATTCGGGCTTGTCGCCGAGCGTGAACAGCGCCTCCGTACAGAACTGCGCCTTGCCCGCAGCGGCAATCGACAGGACCTCTTCCGGGGTCAGATAGGCGCGTTCGCTGCGGTCGAGCGGCCGCGAAAAGGTACAATAATGGCAATAATTCCGGCACAGTTTGGTCAGCGGGATGAAGACCTTCGGAGAAAAGGATTGCAGTCTACCATGCACCGAATCGCGCAGGGCGCACGCCTCTGCCATCAGCGCCGACAGCGGGGCTGCCATCAGATGGCGCCGCAATTCCTGATGCGCGCCGCCGCCTCCCGGCCGCGCTCCGCTTCGAGCCGTCCCGTCCATGCCGATCCGCTTCTTCCCTGTCGATGCGACGCGCGCCCGGGCACGCTACGCCCGGACGGGAGGCTCGGACAATGATCGAAATTCATCCGGTCGCCGGTATCGGCGAGGTGATATCGGGCCAGGATCTGGGCCGCCTGATTGCCGATGCGCTGACTGCGCCGGCACCGGTTTCGGGCGACATCCTCGTCGTCACGCAGAAGATCGTGTCGAAGGCCGAAGGGCGCATGGTCGACCTCCAGACCGTCGCGCCGGGCCCCCAGGCGCAGGAACTCGCTCTGGCGACCGACAAGGACCCGCGGCTGGTCGAACTCATCCTGTCGGAATCGACGGCGGTGGTCCGAGCGCGCCGCGGCGTCCTGATCACGCGCCATCGTCTCGGACTGGTGATGGCCAATGCCGGGATCGACTGCTCCAATATCGGCACCGGACATGCCGATCACGCCCTGTTGCTGCCGCTCGATCCGGACGGAACGGCCGCCCGGCTGCGGGACGGGCTGCGCGCGCAGTTCGGCGCCGAGATCGGTATCGTCATCTCGGACAGCTTCGGCCGGCCCTGGCGCAACGGCGTCGCGAATGTCTGCATCGGCGCGGCGGGGCTGCCGGCACTTCATGACAAGCGGGGCATGACGGATCGCGACGGTCGGGCGCTGCGCGTGACGCAAATCGCCTATGGCGATCTCATTGCCGCGGCCGCCGGATTGGTGATGGGTGAAGCGGATGAAGGCATTCCGGTGGCGCTGATCCGGGGCTGCATACTGCCGCGCGGATCGACACCGGCCGCCGGGTTGATACGCAACCTCGATGAGGATCTTTTCCGATGAAGATCGCGGTGCTTACCGGCGGCGTCGGCGGCGCCAAATTCGTACTCGGCCTCAAGGCCTGCGGTCGCGTCGACGATCTCATCGCCATCGTCAACACCGGGGATGATTTCCGCCATCTGGGCCTCCATGTCTCGCCGGATATCGACACGCTGCTCTATACGCTGTCGGGACAGGACAACAAGGAGCAGGGCTGGGGCCGCGCGGGTGAAACCTGGTCGTTCCTTGATGCAGTCCGTTCGCTCGGCGGGCCGGGCTGGTTCCGGCTCGGCGATGGCGATCTGGCGCTCCATGTCCTGCGCACGCAGATGCTCGCGGAAGGGCGGCGCCTGTCCGACATCACCGCGGGCTTCGCCCTGGCCTGGAAGGCCGGTGCCAAGGTGCTGCCGATGAGCGACGAGCCGGTCGCGACCTATCTCGACACCGATTGCGGCGATTTGGAATTCCAGCGCTATTTCGTCGAACGCCGGTGCCAGCCTGTCGTCCGGAGCATCCGGTTCGACGGCGCCCCGCAGGCAAGCGCGGCGCCCGGCGTGAAGGACGCCATCTTGTCCGCCGATGCCGTTTTCCTCGCGCCCTCCAACCCGTATCTTTCGATCGACCCGATCCTGGCCATCGCAGACATTGCGCAAGGCTTGCGCGACACGACGGCACCGGTAGTCGCGATTTCGCCGCTGGTCGGCGGCAAGGCGGTGAAGGGGCCGACGGCCAAGCTGATGGCCGAATTGGGCGTCCCGGTCGACAATGACGCGATCGCCGACCATTATGCGGGGCTGCTCGACGGCATGCTGCACGATTCGAGCGATCTCCCGCCGAGATCGGTGGCCGCGCTGGGGACGGACACCTTGATGCGCGATCTCGCGGACAAGCGCCGGGTCGCCGAAGCCGCTTTGGCGCTGGCAAGCGCGATCGAAGCCGGAACCCGCTGATCAGGCGGTACTGCCGTTGCGCCACAGGCGGCACGGCTCAATAACGCTGCGGCGATGATTTTCGATCATATTCGCCGCCTCCGACGTTCCGAATTGCCGAGCCGGCAACGCATTCGTAGCGTCGCGCCTCACACTTGCTGGTAGCTGCCGGCCTCGATACAGAGGCATCGAACAGCGTTGCAGCCGAACCGACGTCGATAGAAACGCCGGCCACCGTGAATCCGGGGATGAACGCCATGACGCAGGACTCTGCCGGGAAGCCAGTCGTTCTGATCACCGGCGCCAGCGCCGGCATTGGCGAAGCAGCGGCTCGCCTGTTTGCCGCAAAAGGCTTCCGGATCGTGGCCGTCGCCCGACGGCCGGACCCGCTCGATCGCCTCGCCGCAGATCTGTCGTCGGTAACGGAGATCGAAACGCTTGCCGCCGACGTCGGCGGCAAGGATGTTGGCGATCGGGCCGTGGCGATCGCGATCAGCCGGTTCGGTCGGCTCGACTGCCTCGTGAACAATGCCGGGTCGGGCAAATGGGCGCCTGTCGACCGGACGGACGACGAGATGCTGGACGAGGTAATCGAGACCAGCTTGAAGGCGCCGTTCCGCTTTTGCCGGGCGGCGCTGCGCGTCATGCGGCCGGGCTCTTCGATCATCACGGTCGGGTCCACCTTCGGCCTCATCGGTGGCCTGGATGGCGGGATCTATTGCGCCGTGAAGGCGGGACTGGTCGGCCTCACGCAGACCCTCGCGGCGCAGTACGGCGCAAGCGGCATCCGATCCAATCTCGTGGCGCCCGGCGTGATCAAGACGGACATGACGAAGGATTACTGGGATGCGCCCGGCTTTCAGCGCCTGAACCAGGAAATGACCCCCTTCGACCGCGAGGGGACGCCTCAGGATGTGGCGAACGCCATCTATTTCCTGGCCTCGCCGGAAGGGAGCTACATCAACGGGCAGTCGATCGCCTTGGATGGCGGTTGGACGACGACGAAATACCTATGTGCCGCCGCACTGCTCGCGCGGCGCGTCGAACCATAGGAAGGAGCGGCCGGAACCGGCCCTGTCGGCCACGAACCACCAGCGCCGATCGCAGCTGATGCGCTTCGACAGAAGGTGCACGGGCCTCGACAGAAAGCGTCCTCGATCGCGCAAACCTTCCCCGAGACGGTATATGACGACGGCGTCACGGCGTTGACGTTCTTCCGGGCAGGCGAAGTATCCTGCCGTCCCGGTCAGCGCCGAAGGCCATCGGATACAATTCGGTGTCCATGGCCGGACTGGTCGGGGGAAACTGTCGATGTCGAGCGTCTTGCCGGAGCACAATCAAGTTACGCTCGACCTGAGCGACGTCACGCCCCGGGTCGGTCATGCCGTCGGCGGCGGCCAATTGTGGGACCCCTGCTCGGGCGGTGACATTCGGCGCTGGGTCCATGCCCTCGACTATCCGAACCCGATCCACTGGGACCAGGAATTTGCCCGCCGATCCAAATTCGGCGGGATCGTCGCGCCGCAATCCTTCGCCGTGTGCATGGATTATGGACATGGCGTGCATCCGGCTTGCGTCGGGCGCATTCCGGGATCGCATCTCATCTTCGGCGGCGAAGAATGGTGGTTCTACGGCACCGGAATCCGTCCCGGCGACCAGTTGTTCCAGACAAGGCGCTTCGACGGCTACAAGGTGGCCGACACGAAATTCGCCGGCCCGACCATGTTCTCGCGGGGCGATACAATCCATCGGAACCAGCATGGCGCGCTGGTCGCCATGGAGCGGGCGACCTCGATCCGGTACCTGGCCGAAGAAGCGAGGAAACGCGGCCTGTTCAAGCAGGATCAGGGCGGGCCGCGTCAGTGGACCGCCGCCGAGCGCGAGCAGATCAGCAAGCTACGGCATGAGTGGATACTCTCCAACCGGCTTGGCGTTTCACCGCATTACGAGGCGGTCAAAATCGGCGACAAGCTGCCGCGCCGGGTCGTCGGACCGCACACGCTGGTCACCTTTGCCCTCGAATACCGCGCCTTCATGTTCAATCCCTGGGGGGCCTGGCACTGGACCATTCCCGAAGGCGTCGAGGATCCCTGGACCGATCAGAACGCCGGGTTCCTGGACGGTTTCTCCTACGATTCCGAGGCGATCAAGATCGATCCGCGCCAGCGCGACGGGTTGTTCACCGGCCCGTCCAGCGGTCACATCAATCCGGAACGGGCCGACAAGATCGGCATGTTCCGGGCCTATGGCTATGGCGCGACGATGGGCGCGTGGTTCCATGATTACGTCGCCTACTGGGCCGGCCATGACGGCTTCATCTGGCATTCCAAGTCGCAGTTCCGCGGCCCCGCCTTCGAGGGCGACATCACCTATGTCGACGGCGAAGTGGCCGAGAAGCAGGACCAGTCCGCCTTCGGCGTGCCGGTCGTCGTCGTGAAGGTGCGCCTCACCAACCAGGACGGCACGGTCCTGGTCGATGCGACGGCCGAGGTGCAGTTGCCGTACTAGCATTGCGATTTCGAAACCCTGCAGCGATCCGGCCTGCGGCCCCTCGCCCGACCGTCTCCCGCGAGGTGAGAGGATTTGAAATTAAAGCGTTTTTGGCCCTCTTCCCGCGTCGGAGAAGGTCGGGTGAGGGGGTTCCGCCATTGATATCAATGTCGGCAATTCGGAATCGATCTACCAGGCGCCGGAGCGACCTCGAACGGGGAGCAACGTCATGAACGATGATGGCGGAGCACGGGCACCGAAGCCGCTTTCGATCGTCCACGGCCCGCCGTTGAGCGCGGAGCCCTGGCTTGGCGCGCTCACGATTCCCGGCTATCTGCGCGAGGTGACGACCCGGTTCGGCGAGCGCGAGGCCCTGGTTCATCGCAGTGCCAACGGCATCGAACGCTGGAACTACACGACCTTGTGGGAGCGCTCGGTCGAAGCGGCAAGGGCGCTTGCGGCCTGCGGGGTCGGCAAGGACAGCCGGGTCGGCATTCTCATGACGAACCGCCCGGAGTTCCTGTCGGCGCTGTTCGGCACGGCGCTCGCAGGCGGCGTCGCCGTCGCCCTCAACACGTTTTCGACGCCGCTGGAGCTCGAACATCTAATTCGGCAGTCCGGTATCTCGATCCTATTGTTCGAACACCGGGTCGCGGCCAAGGAATTCACCGCCATTCTGGGCGCGCTCGAACCAGCAATCGCCGCCGCCGAGCCGGGGCGTCTGCTTTCGTGCAAGTTTCCCTTTCTCCACCGCCTCGTAGCGGTCGGCAATGAGACTGACGCTGCCGGCGGAGCGGTCGAGACATGGGCCGGCTTCATTCGGCGCGGCGATGCCACGCCGCGCGCACTGATCGACGCAACATCGGCGGCCGCAGCGCCGGCGGACACCGGCATGCTGTTCTTTTCCTCCGGCACGACCAGCATGCCCAAAGGCATCCTTCATGCGCACCGGGCCGTCGCCGTGCAATGGTGGCGCTGGCCGTGGAACTATTCCGTTGCCGACGATGTCCGCTGCTGGACCGCCAATGGCTTTTTCTGGTCGGGCAATTGCTCGCTCGTGATCGGCGTCGCCTTGTCGTCCGGCGGCTGCATCGTCCTGCAATCCACTTTCCAGGCCGAGGCGGCGCTGGAGTTGATGCAGGCGGAGCGGGTCACGCTGCCCGTGGCGCGGCCGCATCAATGGGCGCAGATCGAAGCCGCGGCGAATTTCGGCCGGGTCGATCTCGGCAGCCTGCGCTATGTCGGCGAAGATACAGCGGCGCGGAAACACCCGACTGTCCGGACGAATTGGCATATGCCGGTGTCGTTCGGCACGACCGAGACCTTGACGATCATCACCTCATTTCCCGCCGCCACGCCGGTCGAAACGATGGCCGGCAGCTATGGCACGCCGCTGCCGGGCAACACGCTGAAGATCGTCGACCCGATCACCGGCGCCGTCGTGCAGCTCGGTGATCGCGGCGAGATCGCGATCAAGGGACCCACGCTGATGCTGGGCTATCTCGGCAGGACGGATGAGGAGTCGTTCGATCCGGAAGGCTATTATCGGACCGGCGACGGCGGCTATGTCGACGCATCGGGACGGCTGTTCTGGGAAGGGCGCCTCTCGGACATCATCAAGACGGGCGGCGCGAATGTCTCGCCGATCGAGATCGACGAAGTCATCAGGACCTATCCGGGCGTGAAGATCGTCCAGACGATCGGCGTCCCGCATGACACGCTGGGTGAAATGGTGGTCGCCTGCATCGTGCCCCATGACGGCGCCGTGCTCGTTGAGAGCGACGTCCGAGAGTTCGTCCGGGAGAAATTATCCAGCTACAAAGTGCCGCGACGCGTGCTAATCCTGCGCGAGGACGAGTTGTCGATAACCGGGAGCGCCAAGGTAAAGGCCGGTGCCTTGAGGGAACTCGCCGCCCGGAAGCTGGGCGCCGCAGGAGCAACCAGCTCCCAGCCGGCGTGAGGCCGTCGGAGTTCCGTTTGCCAGGGGTCGAAGGATGACAGCCCGCGAGCACGACACGATATCCGAAGCGAAAGCCCGGCCCCGCAAGCGCATGGTCGTGTTCCAGGCCAAAGACGCGAAACCCCTCGAACCCGAACGGATGGCGCGGGAAGGCATCGATGAGGGCGTTTTGGCCGGGTTCGCCAGGCTGGCGGCGCAGAACGTCCAGCCCGGCATCGCCGACAAGGCGCTGGTGCTGTTCAGCGAGCCGGGCGATCATGGCTTCAGCCTGATCTATCTCTGGTTCAAGAGCGGCTATGTGCTGCCGCGGCACAGCCATGACACCGACTGCCTGTATTGCGTGATCGGCGGCGAGTTGCGCATGGGCTCGCATGTGCTCGGCAAGGGGGACGGCATGTTCATCCCCGCCGATCACGGCTACGGCTATGAGGCCGGACCCGAAGGCGTCGAACTGCTCGAATTTCGCAATGCGACGCGGTTCAAGCTCTTTTTCACGGGCAATGACGATGCAAGGTGGGACCGGATCGCGGAAACCTTCCGCGATCGGGCCGGCCTCTGGGCGGCGGAGACCGTACCGCCCTCGGACCGGACATAGCGGCCGCGGACGGCGTGCCGCCTGATCGAACGCGACCCCGGCCGCCTCAGCTCAGCACACCGGCCGCGGTTCCGCCTTGCGATCCGCACGGAAGCGCTGCGGGGTCGCCCCCGTCCAGCGCTTGAACGCCCGGCCGAAACTCGACTGCTCAGAATATCCCAGCGATGCCGCAATATCATCCAAGGTCAATTGCGTCTCGACGAGATAGGCCTGGGCCAGTTCGATGCGCTGTTTTTCGAGAATATCCGAGAATTTGACGCCGCAATCGGCCAGATGAGCCTGGAGCGCCCGCACCGAATTGCCCAGCTTCTTGGCGCAGCGCTCGATCGAGCACTGCCCCGTCGGCAACGCCCCACGGACATAGTCTTCGACCCGCTCAACGATCGTGCGTCGCGACGCGGCCTTGACCCGCTCCAGATACCCACCGAGCAGCCGGAACAGTAATTTGTTGGAGGTTGCGACGGGCTGACCCAGAATGGCGATCGGAAAGGCGATCGCATTGGTCGAAGCCTTGCGGTGGAACGCACAGCCCACCGTCTGCTCGATTTCCGCGATATTCTTCTGTTGCGCTTCGAGCGCCAAATTCACATAGCTCGGTCGAAAGCCCCGCCCGCCGACCACCCGCAGCAGCTTCAGATCCAAAAGGATCGCCTGATAATGCGCCTGCAGGTTCGATCCGAGGTCGGTGCGCACGGACCAGCGGAGCTCGGCCGTCTCCTTGCCTTCGACGAGTTCCATGACGGTCATGGGGGCGTGGACCACCGGGATGTAGTCGATCAGCGACGTCACCGCGTCCCGAAATGTCGGCGCCGCACGACACAGCGCGGCGACACAGCCGAAGACATCGGGCTCCTGCGACTGGGCCAGGCGCAGGCCGAAGAGCGGATCCTTGAACAGCGTGCTGCAGTATTCGAGAACGTCGACCAGGGATTTGCAGTCGACATGGTAATCGGGGTCCTGGATCGTCCGCGGATCCATGCCGTGGCGCTCCAGAATCCGTCTCGGATCGCCGCCGAGCGTGCGGACGAGGGCGGGAAACCCCTCGAAATTCGCCGCTCTCATCTGCCGTTCGGCGGGGACGGCGTCGAGCGGCCCTTCCAGGCTGTAAAAGCAACTTCCGCTCACGGCGGTCACTCCCCAACATTTTGACCCTTGGCCGATAGTGCGCGCAGCCGCGCAGGACAGACGGCGGGTCTTACGTCCATTGCAGATACATGCACGCGAAATGTCAAGACAGAGCTGCCGCTCTATGCCCTCTTTAGGTTCGCACCCAAATCAGCCCGGGGAAGCACCATGATCGACAGCGCCGCGCTTATAGAAGAGGCCAAGAATTATATCAAGTACGAGAAAGACGCCAGCAGCAAGATCGCGTATTTGACCTTCGACCGGCCCGGCAGTTTAAATGCCACGACCGCCGGGATGCGGCAGCTGTACGCCGATCTCGTCTTCAAAGCCGGGGTCGATGACGACGTCAAGGTGCTGGTCATCCGCGGCGTCGGCGACCATTTCGGCAGCGGCGGCGATCTGCCGGAACAGGCGGAAATGCTGTCGGAATCGGACGAGGATGTCTCGCTGCTGCATGAATTCGGCATCAACGATCCGAGCATCAAATACCCGCCCAAGGACTCGTTCCGGTTCCTCCACAGCCTGACCGATCACTATGCCAAGGCCCGAGCCGGAAACCGGCCGCTGCAGGAATTCAAGAAGATCAGCATCATCGAGGCCAAGGGCTATTGCTATGGCTGGCACTTCTACCAGGCGGCGGATGCGGATCTCGTCGTGTCGTCCGACGAGGCGCTGTTCGGTCATCCGGCCTTCCGCTATGCCGGTTGGGGCCCGCGCCTCTGGACCTGGGTCGAGATGATGGGCATTCGCAAGTTCCAGGAAATGCTGTTCACCGGCCGTCCCTTCACCGCCAAGGAGATGCAGGAATGCGGCTTCCTCAACAGCGTCGTGCCGCGCGGCAAGCTGGAGGCGGAGACGGAGAAATACGCCAAAGCCTGCGCGCGCTCGCGGCCCTCGGACGTCGTTGCGGTGCAGAAGACCTTCCTGGAACTCTACAAGCAGTATCGCGGCGAATATCTGGGCAGCCTGCTCACCGGCTTCGTCGAAGGCATGCTGCCGATGATGAAGGCCGACAAGTCGGGCGATGTCGAACTCGGCGACGACGTCTTCGGGCGGGGGCTGAACAACGTCGTCAAGGATATGGACATGAACTATCCACCCGAATGGCGCCTCGGCCGGTCCAATCGGCGCAAACCCTGAGCGGAAACCTGCCTCCACATCGGCGGCGGATTTGTGAACCAAAGGACCGATGGCCCGGCACGTCGCTCGGCTGAAAGGATGCAGCATTCACGGAGAATAACGCCGCCGTTCAGCCGAGCCGTGTCATTTCGTAATCGCCCGCATCGTCGACACGCGCGGTCCAGCCCGGATAGACGACGATCGTCGTAAAATCCTCTTCGATGATCGCCGGGCCGACGATCTCGTGGCCGGGTTTGAGATCCGCGCCGCGGAAAATATCCGTCTCTTGGAAGCCGTGCCCCAGATTGGCCAGGCGCCGCCGGGCCGCCGATACCGCCACTCTCGGCGCACTGAACCCATGAGCGACGGCAGGCGACGGCGTCTCGACACAGGTCAAGAGACGCACGCCGGTCAGTTCGGGCAGTTCCGCCTCGCGGATATGGCCGTACTCTTCCATGTGCCGCGCATTGAACGCCTGGAGCGCCCTTGCGCCGAGGCCGTCATCAATGAAGGAGCGGTCGGCCAGCCCCTCGCTCACCTGTACGTCGAAGCACAGCGCGAAGTTCTGCCCCGGATAGCGCATGTTCATCTGATACTTCGCCGTCACAAGGTCGGCCGGGAACCGCGCATCGGCAAAGAACGTCCGAGCCCGTTCGGCGAGCGACGCCCAGAGGTCTCTCAATTTTCTCGTGTCGAGACGATCGACCTGGCAGATGTAGGAACGCTCCTCATCGATCGTCGGATTCGCTACCAATGTCCCGAGCGCCGAGAATGTCGGCGAGGCCCTCGGGACCAGGACCTTGCCGATCCCCAGATCCTCGGCCTGAATGGCGGCGAAGGCCGGCCCATTGCCGCCATAGGCGAGCACGACCAGGTCCTGCGGGTCGATCCCCTTGCCGGCGGTCACCCGCCGCACGCCTTGCGTCATGTTGGCGTTGACGACACGCCAGCAACTGAACGCCGCCGCCTCCGCCGTGCAGCCCAGCTGGTCGCCGATCCTGCCGAACGCCTCCCGAACGCCATCGGCGCGCAATGCAAAGCTGCCGCCGGCGAATTCCGATTCCGCGGACAGAATCCCGAGCAGCAGCAGCGCGTCGGTGATCGTCGGCTGGGTCCCGCCGCGGCCGTAGCAGATCGGCCCGGGTTCGGCCCCCGCCGAGGCGGGACCCACCTGCAGCAGGCCGCTATCGACGCGGCAGATCGAGCCGCCGCCGGCGCCCAATGTCTCGACCTTGACCATCGGCACGCCCACCACATAGCGGTGGTGCAGGTTCCACCCGGCTTCGGCCGGCACGGCGCCGTGCAGCACCAGCGAAATGTCGTAGGACGTGCCGCCCATATCGACGCACAGCAGGTTCGGATAGCCCTTTGCCACGCCGACATGGGCGGAGCCGATCACGCCGCCGGCCGGTCCCGACGCCAGGACGCGGATCGGCGAACCTTCGATATAGGCCTTGGTCATGACGCCGCCGCTGCATTGCATGACCATGAGTTCATCGCGATAGCCGGCCTCGCGCAGGCGGCCGACCAGGCTTTCGAGATACGAGGTCACCCGCGGCGCCACATAGGCATTCACCACGGTCGTGCTGGTGCGCTCGTATTCCGGCGCCCGGGGCAGCACCTCATGCGAGGAGGAGATCTGCACACAGGGCATTTCCTCGGCCACGATCGCCGCCACCCGTTTTTCGTGGCTCGGGTTGACGAATGAAAAGATCAGGGAGATCGCAACCGAGTCGACATTCTGCTTCCTGAGCCGCCGGCAGGCTTCCCGCACCGCTTCCTCGTCGAGCGCCTTGTAGACCGAGCCGTCATGCAGAATCCGCTCCGGTACGGTCAGGCGGCGGCGCCGCGGCGTGATCTGCTTCGGCGGCTCCAGCCGGACGTCCCAGATATCCTCCTTGAAACCGCGCCGGTACTCCATCTCGTCGCGGAAGCCCTCCGTCGTAATCAGACCGGTGAGGGCGCCGTTCATCTCGATCAAGGTGTTGTCGGCGATCGTCGTGCCATGGACGATGGCATCGCATTGCCTGAGAAACTCGCCCAAGGGCAGGCCCTCGAGGCTTGCAAGCTTGTTCAGCCCATCCATGACGCCGATCGACCGGTCCGCCGGCGTGCTCAAATTCTTGTAGAGGATGACCGCCGCGCCTTTCAGCAGAGCGAAGTCGGTAAAGGTGCCCCCGATATCGATACCAACCCGGTAACCCATGGCATTTCCCTGTGTCGACACGGTTACGCGGCTTGCAGATCGGCCATTTTCTCCCGAAGGGCCGCCGTCGCTGCCGGGTCGACGGCGAGGTCGTATTCCTCGACCGAGCCGGTGAAGACGACGCCATACTTGTCCCGGGCCCGATCCAGGCTCACGAGTTCGTCCAGCACATCGTCCCTGACTGCCTCCGGATCGCGCAGCAGGGCCGGGCCGAAGCCGCCGCCGCCGCCATGCCGATAGGCGATCACCGCACCCGCCGGCAGCTGCGCCCGGACCGCCAGATCGATCGCATACTCGTTCGGCGTGCCGACTTCGAACCGGTTCGCATAGGGACTCGCATCATCGCCCCCGCACAGGCCGCTGAGCGGATGCGCCATCGACACCATCCAGGCGATCGCCATCGTAGGTTCCAGCACCTGCTTGACGTTCAGACTGCCCGGCAAGCCGCGCCAGCGCCCGGCGCCATCGCCATCCGTGACCATCTCGCGGCTGATATTCATCACCGGGAAGCGGCTTTCCGAATCCTCGACTTCCGACAGCAGCAGATTGCCGAGCGCCGCGCAGGAGGAGCCCCAGCCGTCGATGCCCTGCACGGCCGATGAATCCATCGAGCGGGTGTCGACCCCCTGATCCATCCACATCTGGCCGTTCTTGAAGCCGATCACGGAGTTCGGCATGCCGATCTTGTAGACCTGCGGCGCCGACCGCTCCGGCACCACGTTCGAGAGCGCGATGCAGACCGCTTCGGTGATTTCGCAGGCCGGATGGAAGGATCCGAGCGCCGCCGGCCTGTTCGGCGGCGGCTGGACGATCGTGTTCTCCGGAATGATCATGTCGACCGCGTTGAACAGGCCTTCGTTCTTCGGGATCGTCGGATCGACCGCGGCGGCGACCTGGACCATGATATAACTGCGCGTGTTGCCGAAAGTGTTCCATACCCCGGACAATTCGGGACGGTCGTCGGAACCGGTGAGGTCGACGGTCAACTGGTCGCCCTTGACCGTGCAGGTGGCGCGCACCCTCACGTCCTTGATGCCCATCGTGTCGTGATCGATGAAGACGTCGGCCGAATAGGTGCCGTCGGCCCATTTCGCCACTTCTTCGCGCAGGCGCTTCTCCGAGTGGTCGATATTGTAATTGATCGCCGCCTTGATGGTGTCGGCGCCCCATTTGTCGACGAGACCGTGCAGCCGCTTCACCGCATATTGCACGCCGCCGATCATCGCCGCGAGGTCGCCGGCGAAGGACGGGAACCGGTTGTTGCGTTCGAGCAGCCGGATGACGTCGCGCCGTTTCTCGCCGCGATGAACGAGCTTCAGCGCGGGAAAGGCCAGACCCTCGGTGAAGAGATCGGTGGCATCGAGGCTGAAGCCGCCGGGATCCTTGCCGCCGGTGTCGCCCTGATGCGCCTGCAGCGCCTGGACCAGCAGCAGCTCGCCGCGGTCATCGAATACCGGCGCGTAGACATTGTAGTCCGGCAGATGGCCGCCGCCGCAATCGGGGTCGTTGCCGACGAACACGTCGCCCGGCCCCCAATCATACTCGGTCAGGAATTCGAGCCCGTACCGGACGGTAAGTTGCGAGACGAAGGTGAGATGCGGCGTCCCGATCGCGCCGGCGGCCAGGCGTCCATGGCCGTCGATCAGGCTCGCATTGCGTTCGTTCGACTGATTGATGATGGCGGAAGAGGCGGCGCGTCCCAGATAGGTCGCCGCCTCGAAACTGACCGTTTCGAACGCGCCGCGAATGATCGTGGCGGTGACCGGGTCGATATTCGCCGAAGTGGGCAACGGGGGCCGCTTGGCGGCGAGCTTTCTGTTCAATTCGAACGACATAGCATGCCCTCTCGGTCGATCCGCCGCTCCGGCGCCGCCTGGTGCTGCGGCGCGGCCTTGAGAGGCGCCAGCATCCTTAACCGAGTTTGAATTTGATTTATCGACCATTGGCGCAAAGGGCTGGCCATCTCGCGCGACAGCAGGCGGAAAGCGGCGCGCGGACCGGTCGGAACGCGCAATGTCCACGGTGCTGCGGCTTCTGTCGAGATTTCGCGTTCCGCTCCTGGAATGCTTCAGCATCGCCGATGAGGAGCGAAATCCGTGTTCGATCGTTCGGGCAATGCCGCCCTCAGCCCGTACCGGATCATCGAGCTGGCGGAGACGGTGTCGGGCGAGTATTGCGGGAAGCTCCTCTCGGATTTTGGCGCGGAGGTCATCAAGATCGAAAACCCGGAAGGCGGCAGCCCGACCCGCCGCCTGGGCCCCTTCGCACCGCGCGGCGCCGACCCCGAGCGCAGCGGGCTGTTCGCCTATCTGAACACGAACAAGAACTCGGTCGCGCTCGATCTCGCGACCGCCTCCGGCGCGGCGACCCTCGGCCGATTGCTCGACCGGGCCGACGCCGTCATCGACGATCACCCGCCCGGCTGGCTGAAGACGGTCGGCCTCGATCCCGGCGCATTTCACGCCGCCCGGCCAGGGCTGGTCCTTTGCTCGATCACGCCGTTCGGGCAATCGCCGCCGGCCGACCGCATGCACGCCGAGGACCTCACCGTGTTCCATGCCAGCGGTTGGGGGTTCCACACGCCGGGCGGCGGCGGCGGCGATCGGCCGCCGCTCAACGGACCCGGCCGCTTCCTGCCGAGCTATGAAGCCGGCCTGGACGCCGCACTCTGCATCGCCGCGGCGCTGTATGAGCGCGCGGCCTCGAAAGCCGGGCAGTTCATCGACATCTCGAAGCAGGCGGTGCTGGCGTCCCGCGCCGATTACGTTCTCGGACAGATGGTTGCAGGCGACATGGCGGTGAGCCGCCGGAGAGGGGCCTATGATCTCCGCGGTCCGGCCGGGATCTTCGCGTGCCGCGACGGCTACGTCTATGTCTGGATGTCGGAGCCGGCGCATTGGCAGGCGCTGGCCCGGCTGCAGGGCGATCCCGAATGGATGCGTCCGTTCCCCGAACGCTGGCTCGAACGCGACTGCACGCCCGAGCGCGTCGCCGAATGCCGCCGGCATGTCGCCGAATGGCTGCGGCATCAGGAAAAGGATAAGGTATCGGCGGACGCTCAGAGGCTCGGCCTGACCTTGGCGCCGCTGAACACGGCGACGGACCTGATCGCCTCGCCGCAATACGCCTTTCGCGGCTTTTTCACCGAAATCGTCCATCCGGTCATCGGGGCCGCGCTCTATCCCACCGTGCCTTACCGGATGAGTGCGACGCCGGCCGGGGCCAAGGCACCGGCGCCTTTGCTCGGTCAGCATACCGCGGAAAGCCTCGCCGCTTTGTTCGTTCGCGAGACCAGGCCATGACCGAGCGTGCACGCGGCGGACCGCTGCAAGGCGTTCGCGTGGTCGAGCTGACCAAGGTCTGGGCGGGTCCCCATACCGGCAAGCTGCTCGCGTTTCTCGGCGCCGAGGTCATCCGGATCGAGAGCCTCGGCGCGCTCGACGTGACCCGGTCCTATGGCGTCGCCGACATCAACAAGGCGCCGGGTTTCCAGGCGGTCAATCCGCAGAAGCTCAGCGTTCAGATCGATATGAAGTCCAAGGAGGGGGTGGCGCTCCTGCTCGACCTGGTGAGCAAGTCGGACGTGCTGGTCGAGAATCTCCGGCCGGGCGCCATGAAGCGCCTCGGCCTCGGTTACGAGGCGGTGAAGGCGGTGAAGCCGGATATCGTCTTTGTTTCGATGGGCATGTATGGCGAGGAAGGCCCGCTCAGCTACCAGACCGGATATGCGCCCTGCTTTGCCGCACTCGGCGGCATCAGCCTGCTGGTCGGGCATGACGCCGGAGCGCCGGTCGGGATGAATGTCCGCTATGGCGACTCGACCTATGGCGCCGCGGCGGCCTTCGCCGCGGTCGCGGCACTGGCGCATCGACGACGTACCGGCGCCGGCCAATTCATCGATGTTTCGGCGGTCGAATGCCTGAGCAGCATGATCGGCGACGCGATCATGGATTTCACGCTCAATGGGATGGTTCACGGTGCCGACGGCAATCGGCATCCCGAGATGGCGCCCCACGGCGCCTATCCGTGCCGGGGCGGCGAATGGCTCAGCCTCGCCGTCGCCTCGGATCGCGCATGGCGCTCCTTGGCTCACGCCATGGATCGGCCGGAACTTGCGGAAGATCCGCGTTTCGCCCGCCTGCCCGACCGCAAGGCAAATGAAAGCGAACTCGATCGCCTGATCACGGGGTTGACGTCAGGCCGCGATGCCGACGAACTCCAGGCCGTGCTTCAGGCCAGCGGCATCGCGGCCGCGAAGAGCCTGAACTCGGTCGATTTGATCGCTGATGCGCAGCTCTGGGCCCGGGGCTTCTTTCCGGAGGTCGCCGACGGCACCGGTGCGACGCGGCCGATCGTCGGACCATCCTGGACGATGTCGCGTGGCGCCGCGATCCGGGACGGAGCGCCGCGCCTGGGCGAGCACACGGCCTATGTCTTGGGCGAGATTCTGGGATTGTCGCCCGAAACCCACCAGGAACTCGCTGATGCCGGGATTACGCGCTGACGAATGGAGAAGGGGTTGAAAATGGGTTCGACTGAGGCTCACGGCCAGGACAAGGCGGGCTGCCCCGCGGTGCTCGGCGACATGACGCTGACCGATCCCGAGATTCGCGCCCGCCCGACCGGCTTCTACCAGGCGCTTCGCCGCGAGGACCCGGTCCATTACGACGAAAAGCTCGGCATGTACCTGGTGTCCCGCTACGAAGATCTGCAAAGCGTGCTGCGCGATCCGCTCACCTTCTCGGTCGAGCACGGCTACAAGGAGCAATACGCCAAGGGCTTCTTCGCCGAGTTCAAGGAGATCCTGATCGGCGAGGGCGGCGGCTTCTTCCCCGACGCGATCATGACCGATCCGCCGGGCCATACGCGCGTGCGCAAGCTGATGGAGAAGGCGTTCACCGCCCATCGAGTCAAGGAACTCGAACCGCGGATCACCGCCGTCGTCGTCGACCTCATCGAGCGGCTCGCCGACCGGGGCAAGGCCGACGGCGTCAAGGACTTCGCAGTGCCGATAACCATCCGCATCATCTGCGAGCAGCTCGGCCTCGATCATTTCGATGCCGATAAGATCCAGCGCTGGTCGCTCGCCGTGACCGCGCAGATCGGCCGCATGCAGAACCGGGAAGAGATGCTGGCGAATGCGAAGGAGATCTGCGACCTGCAGAACTATCTGATCGCCCGGGTCCGCGAGCGCCAGGCGGCGCCGCAGGAGGACATGATCTCCGACCTCGTACACGCCCGCGCACCTGACGAGGCAAACCCGACTCTCACCTTCGAAGAAGTCGTCTCCTGCGTGCGCGCCCTGCTGATCGCCGGTAACGAGACGACGGCGACGGCTCTGGGCAATCTGATGTTCATCCTGGCGACCGAACCGGAGATCGTCCGGCAATTATCCGCGGCGGTCGATGACGAGCGGCTGCTCACGCGCTTCGTCGAGGAACTGCTGCGGATCGAGCCGCCGGTCCGCGGCCTGTCGCGGATGACCACGAAAGCGGTCACTCTGGGCGGCAAGACCTTGCCCGCCGGCGCGCATCTGTTGTTGCTCTATGCGTCGGCCAACGATGACGACACGGAATTCGCCTGCCCGCGCAAATTCGACATCACGCGTGGGAATCTCGGGCGGCACCTGTCATTCGGCGCGGGCATCCACCGCTGCGTCGGCCTGTCGCTGGCCCGGATGGAGATCCGGGTCGCGGCGCGCGAGATCGTGAGGCGGCTCGACGACATCAAGCTCGCCATTCGGCCCGAGGACATCGCCTATCTGCCGACCGTCGCCACGCACTCGATCGCGAGCCTGCCGCTGACCTTCTCGCGCCGGAAATGACGGGACGGAGCAACACCGGCGCGAGGCGCCCGCGCTGAATGACGGGGAGATGCAGGTGGGACGGGAACTATCCGGAAAAGTGGCGATCATCACGGGCGGTGCGAGCGGCATCGGCCGGGCGACGGCGGAGCTCTTCGTCGCACAAGGCGCCAAAGTCGTGATCGCTGATCTCGATGCCGGCCGCGGCGGAGAACTGGCGGAGCGGCTCGGCCCGGCCGCGCTGTTCCGGCAGACCGATGTGGCCGAGGCCGATTCGGTCCAGTCCCTGGTCGACTGCGCCGTGGCCCGCTTCGGCGGGTTGCACATCATGTTCAACAATGCCGGCATCGGGGGGGCGATGTTCAACCGCTTCCTCGATGACGAGCTCAAAGACTTCCAGCGCGTCATGGCGGTCAATCTCCTGGGCGTGATGCTCGGCAGCCAGCGCGCCGCCCGGCATATGGCCAAGCATGGCGGCGGCGCGATCATCAACACCTCGTCGATCGCCGCGGATCACGCGGGCTTCGGGGTGATGACCTATCGGGCGTCCAAGGCCGCCGTCGTTCAGTTCAGCAAATCGATTGCCGTCGATCTCGCCGAATACGGTATCCGGGTGAACTGCATCGCGCCGGGCAATATCCCGACCGAGATGACAACCTATGCGGCACCCGGCATGACGCAGGAGGCGGTTGAGCGAGTCGGCGACGCCGTCCGCGCGATCATGATGTCGATCCAGCCGCTGAAGCGCCGCGGCGGCCCGCGGGACGTCGCCGAGGCCGCCCTCTATCTCGGCAGCGACCGGTCGGCGCAGGTCACGGGCCTGGTGCTGCCGGTCGATGGCGGCATCACCGCCGGCGATCCGGTCAACCACCTGGAAGCGATCATGACCGCCCGCGCCAAGGCGATGGCGGCCGACGCCTAAGCAGCCTTGCGTGGCGAAAGCCACGTTGGATCTGCTCGTCGATGAGCCCATTCAAGCTGCTGAGACTCTTGATCTATTTCAATGAGATAGAGTGTGATCGCCATGGACCGGACGCTGAGTCGGACTCCGATTATCGAATGTGAGCGAACATCATGAGCACGCTGACGGTCACCTTCATCGATGTCGCGGGCACGGCTCATCGGATCGAGACTGCCGAGACCGGGCAGTCCCTGATGCAGCTCGCCACGGCAAACAACATCGCCGGCATCTATGGCGATTGCGGCGGCGGCTGCAGCTGCGCTACGTGTCATGTCTATGTCGCGGCGCAATGGCTGGCCGTCGTCGGTCCGCCGAATGAGCTTGAGAGCGAGATGCTCGAGATGGCCGCGGATATCCGCCGGGACAATAGTCGGCTCTGCTGCCAAATCAAGTTGGGGCCCGAGCTGCACGGTCTCGAAGTGACGGTTGCACCGGACGCCCTTCCATAGGCTTCGAGGAAGGATAAACGCTTGGAATTCCCCCTCTCGTGGGAGGAGGAGATTCCCATGGTCGGAGCGTGCAGCGATAGCTCGCGTCGGTCGCCGCTTCCTACAGGCGCTCGCCCTTCAGTTTCGCAGTACCGAAAAATCCCATCTTCACTTTTCCGGTCAGCTTGTCGCCGTCGATCTGCACGTCGTATTTAAGCGTGAGCGATACGGGCTTGGTGACTTTCAAGTCCCAGCGGAGCGTATTGCCGGCGACCGTGCCCGCGAATTCCTCCGCGCCCATCGGGCTGTGCAACGTGCCGCGCAGAATCTCGCCCTCGGTGATGAACTGCCCGGTGAACTCCTGCGGGCCCATGGGGGTTGAGAGGACCATCTTCCACATGCCGTCGATTGCCGTCGCGGCGTCCGGCACCGCGGCGCCGGCGGACGGAGCGGACGGCGGCGGGGATGCCGGCGCCGGTTCGGCGACCGGGGCCGCTGCCGGCTTCGGCGCCGGGCGCCCCTCGATCAGTTCCAGGATCTTCGAGGGGGTCAGCGGCAGATCGAGGCACCGCGCCCCGAACGGCGCCAGCGCGTCGGCGATGGCGTTGACCAAGGTCGGTGGCCCGACGATCGCGCCGCCTTCGCCGACGCCACGGAATCCGCCCTCGGCCCGGGACGGCGTCGAGGCATGGACATATTCGAAATCGGGCACGTCGGAAACGGCCGGCAGCAGATAGTCCTTGTAAGTGACCGCGATCGGGTTCCCGCGTGAATCATAGCCGAGCTCTTCCAGCAGTACCGTACCGATGGCCTGGGCCAGCCCGCCCGCGATCTGGCCTTCCACGACCGACGGATTGATCATCACGCCGCAATCCTCGGCACACACCCAGCGCCTGATCGTGACGAAGCCGGTTTCGGCATCGACTTCGACGATGCAGGCATGCGCGGCGCTGGAGAAGGTGATCGGCGGCGGGCGGTAGCGGAATTGCGATTCCAGCCCCGGCTCCATATCGGGCGGCAGACGATCCGGATCGTTATACGCCACCTCGGCGATCTCCCGCAGGCTGCGCGACATCGCCTCGGCGCCCGATACCTGAACCATGCCGTCTTCGATCCGCACATCGTCGGGATTGGCGTTGAGCAGATGCGCGGCTATGCGCTTGACCTTGGCCGTCAGCAGATCGGCCGCCTTGATCGAGGCGCCGCCGCCCGCCACCGCCTGCCGGCTCCCCGCCGCCCCGGCGCCGAAGCCGCCGCGCGACGAATCATCCTCGAAGACCGACACATCCTCGAACCGGACACCGAGCCGCTCCGCGATCACCTGCGCCATCGTCGTCTGGGTGCCGTGGCCCTGCGAATGCGTGCTGAGAATCGCCGTCACCTTGCCGGTCGGCTCGATGCGGATCTGCGCCACGTCGCTGGCCAGCACGGCGACACCGGTGCTCCCCGCCGTCGGCTCGATATAGACGGCGATGCCGAGCCCCAGATAGCGCCCGGCCGCGCGCGCCGCCGCCTGCTCGGCGCGGAACGCTCCGACATCGAGCGCGGCGAGCAGCTTGTCGAGGCACTCGGCCGGCGTCACATCCTCCAGCGCGATGCCGAGCGGCGTCGTGCAGGGCTGATCCTCCTTGGTGACGATGTTCCGGCGTCTGAGCTCGATCGGGTCGATGCCGATCTGCCGCGCGGCGATGTCCAGCATTGTCTCGCGCGCCAGCGATTCGAGCGCCCATGGACCGCGATAGGCGGCCAGCCCCGCCGTGTTGCTGTACCAGCCTCGCGTAAGGAAGCTGAATCGCGGCATCTTGTATGCCGCCCACATGAACATCTGGACGGCGATGTTGCAGTCCGGACCGTGCGGATAGGCTCCATTGTTGAGGCCGTAATCCGCGTGGGATGCCAGCAGTCTGCCATCGGCGTCGAAAGCGATGCGCAGCGTGCATTCCTGTTCGCGCGCCTGGTTGGCGGCCGTCAAATTCTCCAGCCGGTCCTCGATCCATTTGAGCGGCCGGCCGAGGATCATGCCGGCTGCGATCACCGCCACCTCCTCGCGCCAGGGCTGGACCTTGAGCCCGAACGACCCGCCGACATCCTTCGCAATGACCCTGATATTGGTCTGCGGCAGGCCGAAGGCCTGCGAGAGGTAGCGCGCCACCATCTGCGGGCTTTGGCAGGCAATATAGACGGTCAGTTCCTCCTCGCCCTGCTTGGCGACGACGACGCCGCGCGTCTCGATCGGCGATTGCGCGATACGCTGATGCGTGATCGTGCCCGTCACCAGATGCGGGGCCGCCGCCAATAGGGCCTCGATCTCGTCATCCGCCTCGTCGCCCATGGCGGCGGCGGCGTTCGAGTCGGTGTCCGGATGCACCGGGGCCCCCCGCTTCGCATCGGCAATCGTGACGATTGGCGTCTCGTCCTCGTACGCGACCGCGACCAGCCCGGCCGCGTCTTCCGCCAGGTAGCGGTTCTGCGCCACGACCATGACGACCGGATCGCCGACATAGGCGACCCGATCGATCGCGAGTGGTGGAATCGCGATTTCGGGCCGAGTCAGGTAGAAGCTCAGCATGTCGATCTTGAACCGCGACAGATCCTCGGCGGTCAGGATCGCGTAGACACCCGGCATGCCGCGCGCGACGCCCGTGTCGATCGAGCGGATCAGGCCGCGCGCGATCGGGCTGCGGACGAAGGCGACATGCAGCATCCCCGGCAACACGACGTCGTCGACGAAGGTGCCGCGGCCGGTCAGCAGGCGCGCATCCTCCTTGCGCGGCATGCGCTCGCCGATGAAGCGCGCGGCGCCGATCCGGGCGGCGGTCATGTCCGCTCTCCCGCCGGCTCGCCGGCCAGCTTGCAGGCGGCGCGTCGCATGCCCTGGTAGCCGGTACAGCGGCAGAGATGGCCGGACAGGGCGCCGATCAGAAGCGCGGCGCTCGGTCGCTGATCGCCATCGGTCAGCGCGGCCAGCGTCATCACCACGCCGGGCGTACAGAAGCCGCATTGCAAACCGTGCTCGTCGCGCAGCGCCTGCTGCACCTTGTGCAGCGTGCCGTCGGCGGCGGCCAGACCTTCGACCGTCGTGACGCTGCAGCCATCGGCCTGCACCGCCAGCATCAGGCAGGAGCGCACCGCCCTGCCGTCGACGATCACCGTGCAGGCGCCGCAGACGCCATGCTCGCAGCCGATATGGACGCCGGTGCAGCCCGCATCGACGCGCAGGAAATCCCCCAAGGTCAGCCGACCCTCGACCGTCGCGGCATGGGGTCGGCCGTTGATTCGGACTGCGATCCGATGCTCGCTCATGCCGCCCTCCCGTCTATTGTCTCACCAAGCAGGCGCTGGAAGATCCGCCGTCCGACCGACCGCCGATAATCGGCCGTAGCGTGATGGTCGTCGAACGGCGCAGTATCGGCGATCGCGAGTTCGGCGATGCCGGCGGTGTCGAGGCCGGCGATCTGCCGGCCGATCAGCGCGCTTTCCGCCTGGCGCGCCTTCATCGGCGTCGGGCCCATGCCGAACCAGGCGATGCCGGCCCGCGCGATCCGGCCCTCGGCCACGGTCAGCGCGCCAACCAGGCCGACCAGGGCGAAATCGCCCGGGCGCCGCGCGACCTCGCGAAACAACGTGACCGTGCCCGCCGGCCAGTCGGGAAAATCGATCGCCGTGACCAGCTCATCCGGCTCCAGCGCCGTCGCATAGGGGCCGAGATAGAGGTCCTCGGCCGCGATCCGGCGGAGGCCGCGCGTCGACCGCACCTCGATCGACGCACCGAGCGCCACGGCAGTGGCCGGCAGCTCGGCCGCCGGCTCGCCGAGCGCGATCGAGCCGCCGATCGTGCCCCGGTTGCGGGTCTGATGGTGGCCGACATGCCGGGTCGCCGCGACCAGCAGCGGCAGCGAGCGGCCGAGTGTCTCGTTGGCGATGATATCGTTCTGACGCATCATCGGTCCGATCCGCGTGATGCCGCCGGTCCGGGTGACGCCGCCGAGCGCCGCAATGCGGTTGATGTCCACCAGGATGAAGGGCTGACTCATCCGCAGCGCCAACAACGGCATCAGGGTCTGGCCGCCGGCCAGAACCGTCGCACCGCCGCCTGCCTCCGACAGGATCCTGCACGCCTCTTCGATCGTTGCGGGGGCGACGTAATCGAACGGCGCCGGCTTCACCGCTTGGCTCCGTCCAAGAGCCGCGTGAGCAGTTCCCGGTCGAGCAAGATCACAGGCGACGCAGACGAACGACCGATGGCAAAGCTGGCCGCCGCGACGATCACGACGAGCAGGCCGATCGACAATCCCATCCAGTCCGAGCCGGTGCCGCCATCGCCCCTGCCGACCAGGAAGCCGGTCAGCGCGGCGACGGCCATGGCGAGGATCCACGCCACGGGGAGACCCCGCTGCGCCGGCGCCGCCGCCACGGCCGCCGTCGGCTTTGCGCCGGGTGGTTGCACCTCGACCCCCGCTGGCGCCCCGAGGACTTCGCCGAATTGCCTGAAGAATTTGGCCGCGAGCTGTTTGGCGGTGGCGTCGATGATCGGTCCGCCGAGTTGCGCCAACCGTCCGCCGACCCGCGCATCGACGTCATAGTGAAGGAGCGTGCCGCCCTGGTCGTCGGAGAGCCGCACCTTGGCGCCGCCCTCGGCGAAGCCGACGGTCCCGCCCTGCCCCTTGCCGGTGATGGTGTAGCCATTGGGCGGCTCAAGGTCCGACAAAGTGACCGCGCCCTCGAATCGCGCCCCGATCGGTCCGATCTTGATGGCGATCGTCGCCTTGAAGCGGTCCGCCGATTCCTTCTCGAGGGATTCGCAGCCGGGAATGCACAACTTCAGAATGTCGGGGTCGTTCAGCGCATCCCAGACGCGCTGGCGAGAGGCGGCGATCCGCTGCTCTCCGGCCATCTGCATGTTGTTTCCCCCTCGATTTTATGAGACACGGTGGCTCTTAACTTGCCTCGGGACCGCCGCTGAAGCAACCTTCTCACACGGCGCCGTTCAGACGACGATATTCGGGGGGAACGAATGAGGCCATCGGGAAGGGTGCTTGCGGCAGCGGGCCTGATCGCCTGTATCGCGGTGGCGATCTGGGGGATCGTGTCGCTGACATCGTGGAACGGTTCCGCCCAGCCGCCGGAGCCGACCGCTTTGGCCGATCCCGGAGACTGGCCTTCCTTCGGACGGACCGGCGGCGAACAGCATTACAGCCCGCTCGACCAGGTCACCGTCAGAACGGTGCCGAGGCTCGGCTTGGCCTGGCATTTCGACCTGCCCGCCGAGAACACGCTGACCGGCCCGGTCGAGGCCGGCGGCAAGCTCTTCGTCACCACCGGCCATTCCTACATCCGTGCCCTCGAGGCGGCGACCGGCAAGCTGCTCTGGGAGTATGATTCGAAGACGCGCGAACAGGCGGGCATTCGCCTGCGCCTCGGCTGGGGACCCAAGGGCATCGCCTATTGGAATGGGCGCGTGTTCCTGGGCACGCAGGATGGCCGGATCATCGCGCTCGACGCCGACAGCGGAAAGGTCGTTTGGGAGCAGCGGGACTTCGGTGCCGACGAATTGCGCTACATCAACGGGCCGCCGCGCGTGTTCGACGGCAAGCTCATCATCGGCCATGGCGGCGCCGATGTCAGCGCCATCCGGGGCTATGTCACGGCCTATGACGCGATGAGCGGCAAGCGTCTCTGGCGGTTCTATACGGTACCCGGCAACCCGGCCGACGGTTTCGAAAACGACGCGATGCGCATGGCCGCCAAGACCTGGAACGGCGAGTGGTGGCGCTGGGGCGGCGGCGGCACGGCCTGGAACGCGTTCAGCTACGATCCCGAGCTCAATCTCGTTTATCTCGGCGTCGGTAATGGCTTCCCTTACAACCAGACGCTCCGGAGCCCCGGCGGCGGCGACAATCTGTTCCTGGCCTCTATCGTCGCGGTGAAGGCCGATACCGGCGAGTATGTCTGGCATTATCAGGTCTGCCCGGGCGAGCAGTGGGACTGCACGGCCTCCCAGGACATGACATTGGCGACGCTCAAGATCGGCGGCAAAGACCGCAAGGTGCTGATGCAGGCGCCGAAGAACGGCTTCTTCTATGTGCTCGATCGGGCCACGGGCGAATTCCTGTCCGGCACCGCCTTTGCCAAGGTCACCTGGGCCGAAGGTATCGATGAGAAGACGGGGCGACCGATCGAGAATCCCGGCATCCGCTACAATGGCAAGCCAGGCCTGTTCGAGTTGTGGCCGGGCGCCCGCGGCGCCCATTCCTGGCTGCCGCAATCCTATAGCCCGCGCACCGGGCTGACCTATATTCCGGTCATCGAAGGCGGCTCGTTCATCGGCGACGAAGCGGTCGATTTCGCCCATCTTCCGCCACTCGGCGGCCTCGCGGTGAACATGGTGCCCGATCCGGACCTGCCGGGTGCGCGAAGGAGCTTCCTCAAGGCTTGGGATCCGGTCGCCCGGAAGGCGCGTTGGAGCGTCCAGCTCCCCGGCAATTGGCCGGGCGGGACCATGGCGACGGCCGGCGATCTGGTGTTTCAGGGCCGGATCGATGGCAAATTCGCCGCCTATGATGCGCGTGACGGCAAGCTGATCTGGGACTTTACGACCGGCGCGCCGGTCGTGGCGCCGCCGATCTCCTACAGCGTCGGCGGCAAGCAATTTGTGACGGTGATCACCGGCAGCGGTGCCTCCGGCGGCGGCATTCTCTCGAGTGGCCTCGCGGCCTATCGCACCGATTACCGCTTGCCGCACCGCGTGCTCACCTTTGCGCTGGACGGCACGGATCACTTGCCGCCGGTCGATCTTCCGCCGCTGACGGCGCCGGACGATCCGGATTATCGCCCGAATCCGGATCTGGCGCAGCAAGGTGCTGTCGCCTTCGGGACGACCGGCTGCCTGGTCTGCCATGGCTGGGATGCCGTTGGCGGCGGCGCGGCGCCGGATTTGCGCGGCTCGCCCTATCCGATCGATCGCGACGCCTTCCGGGCCGTACTCAAAGACGGGACCCTCGTCCACGCCGGCATGCCGGCCTTCCCCGAGGTCACCGACGAGCAGATCGACGCCATCCGGCAATATCTGCGCGCCCGCGCCCGGCAATTGGCCGAAGAGCCGGCGAAAGCGGCTTCCGGCCAAGCCGGTGCAAAACACGGCGCCGGCGGCGCCAATGCGAGTTTCGCGGGAAGCTGGGAAGTCGTGGTCCACTCACCCGTCGGCGAGCAGCCCGCCACGGCTGTCTACGAGGTCGATGGCGGCACGATCACCGGCAAGCAAACCTCGTCCCAAGGGTCGGTCGACGTCAAGGGCACCGTCGAGGGCACGCACGCGACCTGGACCGGCACGGCCTATGTTCCTTTCCCGATCACCGTGGAATTCGACGTCATGCTGGACGGCGATGGTTTCTCCGGGACGGTGAAGACCGGCCCCTTCGGAACCTTCCCGGTCACCGGCACGCGCTCATGACGAGCGTCCAACGGCGGTCGTGACGGCCTCGGCCGTCACGACCGCGCCGAACTCCTCATACATGACCGCATAGGCTTTGGGCGACAGCGTATCGGAGATCGACAGGCGCTCGGTCCCTGCAAGCGACGTCATCTGGGCGAGCAGCGCGGTGATATCGTCGGTCTCGACATCGTAGATCGCGAGATAGGGAAATGTCTCGTGCTCGGCCAGCGGTGTGTTCAGCCGAAAGCGCTGCCCGGACTTGAATCCGGGCAGCGCCATGACCTGCTGCAGGTGAGTGTTCTGATACCAATCATGGTATTCCGCCTCCCGGCCCTCCAAGGGGCTCGTCATCACGACCAGTTTGTAGCGGGGCATCGCTCTCTCCTCTGCATGGCAGGGTTTCTGCCGGGGCGGCGCGGACCGCGGCGTCGTGTTGCGTCTGGTTGCCCGTACGGGCGGCGATGTCGTTGACCGCGACATAAGCGAAGGTCATCGCCGGCCCGATCGTGCCGCCGGCCCCGGGGTACCAATTCCCGAACGGGCTGCCCGCGGCGTTGCCCGCGGCGTAGAGATTGGGGATCGGCTGATCGGCACCGTCCAGGACCCGGGCATTTGCGTCGGCCTTGAGGCCGCCCTTCGTGCCGAGATCGCCGAGATTGATCGCAACTGCATAGAACGGCGCCGCCTCGATCGGGCCGAGACAGGGATTCGGGGTGACGCTCGGATCGCCGAACATCCGGTCATAGGCATTCCCGCCGCGCCCGAATTCCAGATCGGTGCCCGTTCGCGCCGCCTGGTTCATGGCCGAGACGGTCGCCTTGAGCGGGTCCGGGGGCAGGCGGATCTTGGCGGCGAGTCCGTCGATCGAGTCGGCCTTGAAGATGTAGTGATCCCACCAATCCGCCGGGATCTTCCGGTCCGGCATGATGGCGCTCGGCATGAAGCCGCCGGCGGTGAATTTCGCGCGGAAATTGGCGTCGAAGATCAACCAGCACGGGCAGTTGCTGCCGGTCGCGAGCTGGTCTGCGACCATCGCCTTGCCGAATTCGTCATAACCGCAGGCTTCGTCGACGAACCGGACGCCGTTCCGGTTGACGCAGACGCTGTGCGGGCGGCCGACATCGAAGGCAGCCTGGTGAATCTCCTCGAAATTGGAAACATTAGGCGTCGGCATGTGCATCGTGGGGATCCACCACCCGGCTTCGGTGTGCTCGGTCGCCGCACCGATCTTCATCCCGGCGATCAGCGCCTCGCCGCGATTGCCGTCCTCGGGCGAGCTGCTGTGCCTTGTGAGCCCGGGCACACGGTAGAAGCGGTCGCGGAGCGCCTGATTCCATTCGAACCCGCCGGCGCAGATGACGACGCCGTGCCGTCCGGCGATCTCGTAGCGGCCGCCGAAATGGCTGACCTCGATGCCGGCGACCCCGCCATCGGCGATGACGAGTTCTTCCAGCTTGGTTTCCAGCCGGAGTTCGATGTTGCGGTCGAAGATCCGCTGATAGATCTGTCCCATGAGCGCCGCACCCGAGGTGAACCGACGATCGCGCCGGCTGAGGCGCCGCGTGCCGATATCGGACCAATAGCGCCAGAGGATTTTGAGAAAGGCCCGGACCCAGCCCTTGCCCCGGGTCGAGATCGCAAAGAACTCCGGCAAATCCATCGCATAGCGATTGAGCAGTTTGAACCGTGTGTATTGCTCGCGCATCAAGGTGAATTTGTCACCGAGCGCCCTGCCGTCGAAGGTCGAACAGACCAGCGAGCGGTCGGACCGGGCGCCCGGCGCATCGGGGAAATAATCCGGCCAGGCGGCCGGCATGATGCCGATGCCGAGGGATTTCAGGAACCCGACCATCTCCCGCCCGGAATCGACATAGGCTTCGAGCCGGTCGCGCCGGACCGGCCCCTGGATGATGCCGGTCAAATAGTCGAGCGCCTGCTCGCGGCTGTCATCCGCCCCGTCGAGCCCGTGATTGGGCACCCAGAGCACGCCGCCCGAGGTCGCCGAGGTGCCGCCGAATTTGTGCGCCTTCTCGACGATGATGACCGAAAACCCGAGTTCGCTCGCCCGGAGCGCCGCGATCGCCCCGGCCGACCCCGATCCGACGACGATCACATCGAATGTTTCAATCCCGCTCATTGTTGGTCTCCGCACGGGTGCCCGTTCAGGCAACCCGCGCCTGCGGTTGCGCCGGAGCGGCCTCGAATTCGCGCAGCGTCTCAGCGAGCCGTGCCCGATATCGGTCGACCGATGCCTGCTTGACCGGACCGTAGCCCCGGATCTCGGATGCCAGACGCGCGAGCTCGATGCCGGCCGGGAGATTCGTCTGGTCGAGCCGATCGGCGATCCGGCCGACGAGGTCGCGATACTCGCCGATCAGGCGCCGTTCCCGGCGCCGCTCAGCGCTGTAGCCGAAAGGATCGAACCGCGTCCCGCGCAGGTATTTCAGCGCGGCCAGGAGCTTGAAGAGGGTCAAGGCCCAGCCGCCGAAGGCCCGCTTGCGCGGTCTCGCGGCAGCATCGCGTCCCGGCAGCATCGGCGGCGCCAGGTGGAAGGTGATCTTGAACTTGCCCGAGAACTGAGTGCGCAGGCGTTCCATGAATTTGGAATCGGTGTAGAGGCGCGCGACCTCGTACTCGTCCTTGTAGGCCATCAGCCGGGCCAGGGTCAGCGCCGCCTCACACAGGAAGAGGTCAGTGCCCGCCAACCGCCGCGAGGCGACGCGTAGACGCAGGGAATTCATGAATTCCCGGTATTGATTCGCGTAATTCGCGTTCTGATACGCCGCGAGCAGGCGCATCCGGCTCGCCACGACATCGTCCAAGGTCGCGAGCGGCGCCGCGTCCGGCTCGACGTCGATTGCACGGGCGAGCGCCTCGGGCGCCTGCGCCGCCAGCCTGCCGAGTGCGAATATTCGCAGATTGCCGTCGATGAAGGTGCCGTTCAGGCGGATCGCCTCCTGAATCGAGGTGATCGACACCGGCACCAGCCCCTTCTGCGCCGCATAGCCCAGCATCAGCAGATTGGTGCCGATACTGTCGCCGGTCAGCGCGACCGCGATGCGGCTCGCGTGCAGATCGAAGGCGGCGCCGCCGTCGAGCGCCGCCAGGATCGCCGCCCGCATCTTGTCCTCGCCGAGTTCGAAGTTCCGGTTCGACTGGAACTCGCCGGTGGCGGCAATGTCGGCATTGAGGATCGCCGCCGTGCGCCCGGGACGCACTGTCTTCAGGACGTTCGGCCCGGACCCCACGATCAGGTCGCAGGCGATCAGGAGATCGGTCATGCCTTCGCTCAGTCGCGACGTATGGATCCGCTGCGGGTCGGCGGCGATCCGGATATGGCTCGTGACTCCGCCGCCCTTCTGGGCCATGCCGGTCATATCCAGGATCGTGCAGCCCTTGCCTTCGAGATGGGCCGCCATGCCGAGCAAGGCGCCGACCGTCAGCACACCGGTGCCGCCGATGCCGGCGACCAGGATGTTCCAGCCGGTACCGTCGAGCGCCGCCGCTTGCGGCTCCGGCAGATCCGCGAGCAGTTTCTTGAGCGGCTCCGGATCGCCGCTTGACTGCAAGGCGATTCCGGCGCCCGTCACACTCACGAAGGATGGGCAGAAGCCCTTGATGCAGCTGTAATCCTTGTTGCAGGTCGACTGATCGATGCGGCGTTTGCGGCCGAACTCGGTCTCCAACGGCTGGATACTGATGCAGTTCGATTGCACGGAACAGTCGCCGCAATCCTCGCACACATCCGGGTTGATAAAGAGTCGCCGGTCGGGCTCCGCCGCCTTGCCCTGCTTGCGTCGCCGCCGCAATTCGGCGGCGCAGGTTTGCTCATAGACGATCGCCGAGACCCCCTTGACGTCGCGCAACTCGCGCTGGACCCGGTCGAGCTCGTCGCGGTGGTGCAGGCTGACCAGCGGGGGCAGCGCTATGCCGGCATAATTCTCGGGATGATCGGAGACCAGCCGGACCGGCTGGACACCCTCCGCCAGCAATTGCCGGACCATGTCGAGCGGTGTGATCTGCGCTTCGACCTTCTGCCCGCCGGTCATCGCAACGGCGTCGTTGTAGAGCAGCTTGTAGGTCATGTTCGCCTTGGCCGCGACGGCGGCGCGAATGGCGAGGATGCCGGAATGCGAATAGGTGCCGTCGCCGAGATTCTGAAAGACATGGGGCGTGTCGACGAGCGGCCCGACCGAGAGCCAGGGCGAGCCCTCATGGCCCATCGGCACGAACTGCATGGTGTTGCGGTCCATCACCACCGCAGCAAGGCCATGGCAGCCGATCCCGCCCAGGGCGAGCGCGCCGTCGGGAACCTTGGTGCTGGTATTGTGCGGGCAGCCCGAGCAGAAATAGGCTGGCCGGATCCGCGGGCCGCCGATCGTGAGGGCGCGCGTTTCAAGCTCTTGAAACGCCTTGAATTGCGCCGCCATGCCGGGCTCCACCTTGCCGATCTGATCGAGCACGGATTTGATCGCCCGGCGGACCAGCGGGACCGAGAGTTCGCCATTCGACGGCAGCAGCGGCCCGCCCTTGAGATCATGCTTGCCGGCCAGGGCCGGGCGCCGATCGGCAGCGAGGTCGTAGAGATGGCGCGCGATCTGCTCTTCCATTACCGGCCGCTTTTCCTCGACGACCAGGACCGCCATGCAGCCCTCGGCGAAGGCGACGAGACTCGCCTTGTCCATCGGCCAGATCAGGCCGGGCTTATAGAGCCGGATGCCGAGACGTCGGCAGGTTTCGTCATCGAGGCCGAGATCCGCGAGTGCCTGGCGGACATCGAGATAGGCCTTGCCCGCGCTGACGATGGCGAGGCTGCGGTGCCTACCGTCGATCGCGACCCGATCGATGCCGTTGGCCCTCGCGAACCCGGTCGCGGCCGGCAGGCGCTTGGTGATCACCCATTCTTCTTCGACCAAAGGCGGCAGGTTCGGGCGCAGATTCAGGCCGGCGGGCGGCAGTTCGATATCGGAGGGCAGCGCGTATGGACGGTAGGGATCGGGCAATGTCACGGAGCCCGACAGATCGAGCGTGTCGGTGACGCATTTGAGGGCGACGTAACTGCCGCTGTAGCGCGACATCGCCCAGCCGAACAGGCCGAACTCGATGATCTCGCCGATCGTCGCAGGATAGAGGATCGGCAAATAGGCCGCGATCAGCGTGTGCTCGGATTGGTGCGCGCTATCAGAGGATTTTCCGCCGTGATCGTCACCGGCGACGGCCAGGAAGCCGCCCTGGGCCGACGCTCCTTCGAGATTGCCGAGCTTCAGCGCTTCGCAGGCCCGATCGACGCCGATGCCCTTGCCATACCACAGGCCGAAGACGCCTTCGAAGCGGGATTTGCCGAACCAGGCGAGTTCCTGCGTGCCGCGGATCGCGCTGACCGCCAGTTCCTCGTTGAGGCCCGGCATGAAGCGGATGTCATGGGTGTCGAGCAGCTTCTGCGCGCCCCAGAGTGCCGAATCATAGACGCCGAGCGGCGAGCCGCGATAGCCCGAGATAAAGCCGGAACTCCGCAGACCGGCGGCGCGGTCGCGCCGTGCCTGGTCCAACGGCAGACGGACCAGCGCCTGATTCGATGAAAGGAACACATGCCCGCCCATTTGGAGATACTTGTCGTCGAGGGTGGTTGCGGAGCTTTTCATTTTCTAGGCCGGCACGGCGCCGAGCAAGTCCAGCCGAAAGTCGCAATGATATGCGGTCTCTTGGATCTCGATCACATTGCCTTCGGGGTCACGGCCGTAGATCGACTTGACATGGCCCATATCGACCGGACCGGAATGGCCGAAGCTCATGCCGAGATCTTGCAGGCGCCGGAATTCCTGCTCGATATCGGTGACGTCGACGCAGAAATGCGTGTAGCCCCGATCGAACGGGCGGAGCGGGCGGGTCGATACCGGCTCCGGCGTGCTGAACTGGAACAGCTCAAGATAGCAGGTGCCGGCCCGCATCATGCAGCCGCTGGCGGCCGAGCCGGGCGGCACGTCCAATAGGCGATCGACCATTGGCTCGTCGCGCCAGCTGAAATGCTCGCCCACGACCTCGAAGCCGAAGGCTTGCCGATAGAAGTCGATCATCCGGTCGAGGTCGCGGACATGGACCGCCACATGGTGAATGCCCCTGACCATCGGACCCCCTTCTCGCTTCGCCGGCCAGCCGGGCGGTGGTCGGATTGCCGTCATGAAACAGGATCGCGATCGGCGAGCGCAAATCCTCGCGCGTCCGGACCGGGCAGATTGCACGATCTGTCAGCCCCGGCGGCGCCATCTGTCGGTCGCGACCGAAGGATTTGGGATATGACGTTCAGGCAGGACTGGCGAATGCGTCGCCTGCAGGATGTCGCAAGAGGAACGAGTCCGATGAACAAGATCATGTTCGCGGGAGCGAAGATCTGGGATGCGAGCGGCTCGGCGCCCTTCGACGGCGACGTCCTCGTTCAGGACAATCGAATCGCCGCGGTGTCCCGAGCGCCGGGACAATTGCCGCAATCAGGTTGCCAAGTGGTCGACGGCAGCGGGATGACCTTGATGCCGGGTCTGGTCGAAGGCCATATGCATTTGAGTTTCGAGGCCGTCACCCGCTCCGAAGACCTGACGCTGGTGCCGCCGGAGGAGCACACGCTGCTCACCGCGCGCCAGGCCAAGCTCATGCTCGATCACGGCTTCACGAGCTGCCACAGCGGCGCTTCCGCCAAGCTGCGCCTCGAAATCGCGGTGCGCAACGAGGTCAATGCCGGCCGCTTGCCGGGCCCGCGCATCCGTGCGGCGACGCCGGAGATTACGGTCAGCGGCGGCCTCGGCGACGAGAACATGCTGCACTATCCGCGGCCGAGCTTCGCGCTGATCGCCGACGGCGTCGACGAAATGACCAAGCTCGTCCGGATCTGCTGCCGCGAGGGCGTCGACAACGTCAAGCTCAACGTCTCCGGCGATCCCTTCCTGCCCGGCTGCCCGGGCGAAGCCACGCCGATGTCGCAGCGCGAGATCGATGCCGCCATCGAGGTCGCGCATGCCTTCGGCCGCACCGTCAATGTCCATGCGCGGTCGACCGAGGCGATCAAACGATCACTGAAAGGTGGGGCCGACGTCCTCTATCATTGCGAATATGCCGACGAGGAAGCGCTCGACATGCTCGAAGCGGCCAAGGACCGGATCCTGGTGGCGCCGACGGTGAGCCTGTTCCACACCATGCTGTTCGAGGCCTCGCCCTTCGGCATGACCAAAGAGATCGCCCGGGGCATGGGCATGCAACGTCTGCTCGAATGGTCGCAGAAGACTCACACCGAATTGCGCAAGCGCGGCATCCGCCATGTCATCGGCGGTGATTACGGCTTTGCCTGGAGCCGTCACGGCACCAATGCCCGCGACCTGGGATTCTTCATCCAGTATTTCGGCTACTCTCCCGCGGAAGCCTTGAAATGCGCGACGCGGAATGGCGGTGCGCTCATGATGATCGGACGGGACGAAAAGCTGGGCGAGATCAAGGAGGGTTATCTGGCCGACCTCCTTCTGGTCGATGGCGACCCGCTCACGGATGTCTCGCTGCTCCTCAATCCGGACCGCCTCGCCGTCATCATGAAGAATGGCGAGCTCTACAAGAACGCGGCCGGCGGCGTGCAGCGGCGCGCCGCAGCGTGACGATCCACCAGACAAATTCGGAGAACGCGGATGACCATCCAAGAGCGCATCGACCCGCGCCTCGTCGGCAAGGGCGAAGCCCGCTGCCCCGCCGCGCCCAGCACCCAGGACATCATCGGCCGGGATCGCGTGGCGGCGCCGCCCTCGGTTCGCTCCGAATCCTATGAATTCCTCGGCGATGCGGACATTTCCTACGATCGGTATTTGTCCGCGGATTTCGCCAAGCTCGAATATGACCGGATGTGGAACCGGACCTGGCAATGGGCGTGCCGCGAGGAGCACATCCCCGATGTCGGGGATTACACGGTCTACGAGGTCGGTCCCTATTCCTTCATCATCGCCCGGACGGCGCCCGGCGAGGTCAAGGCCTTCTACAACGCTTGCCTGCATCGGGGCACCAAGCTCAGGGCGTCGGGTTCGGAGGGCTGCGCCGCGGAGTTCCGCTGCAGCTTTCACGGCTGGACCTGGAACATCGACGGCAGCCTGAAGAAAATCCCCTGCCAATGGGATTTTCCCCATGTCGATCCCGATAAGGCGAAGCTCCCGGAAGCCAAGGTCGCGCTCTGGTCAGGCTTCGTCTTCATCAACATGGACAAGGATGCCGAGCCGCTCGCCGAGTATATCGGACCCGAGGTCATGTCGCATTTCGCGAACTGGCGGCTCGAAGACCGCTACGTTTCGCTGCACATCGTCAAACACCTGCCGTGCAACTGGAAATTCGCGGTCGAGGCGTTTCTCGAAGCCTATCACGTACTCGAGACGCACCCGGCAGTCGCGCTCTCGACCGGGGATGCGAACTCGCAATACGATGTCTACGGCGTTCATGTAAGCCGCTTCATCGCACCGATGGGCGTGCTCAGCCCACATCTCTACGGGCAATATTCCGAGCAGGACATCCTCGACAGCTTCACGCTCGGGGACCGCACGGTACTCGGCGAAGATAAGCTGCTGGTTCCGGAGGGCGGGACGGCTCGACAGGTCATGGCCGACACACTTCGGGTGATCATGAGCAAGGCGCTGCGCGCCGACCTCAGCCGGATCTCGGACTCGGAGATGCTGGACACCTTCTCCTACAGCATCTTCCCGAACTGCTTTCTGTTCCCCGGCATTTCCTTGCCCATGGTCTACCGGTTCCGGCCCAATCCGAAGGACCATACAAAGTCGATCTTCGATCTGCTGTTTCTGCGGCCGGTCCCGGAAGGTGAACCGCGACCGGCGCCTGCCGAACCGGCCGTCATCTCCGTCGGCCAGTCGTATGGCGAAGTCGAGGGCATGGATCCGGCATTCGGCGCCGTTCTCGATCAGGATACGGACAATGTCGGGCTGCAGCAGGAAGGCGCCGCCGCCTCGGCGAAACCGGGGGCGACGCTCGGCAATTACCAGGAGATAAGGGTCAGGCAGTTCGAGCGCGCGATCGATCGGTATGTCGGCGGGCCGGGCCGTTGAAGCGCGCCGTTCTGCAATCGTCAGGTGAGCTCGACTGAGATGGCAGGCGCCTTCGCACGGGTGGCGAAGATCTCGGATGTCCCGCCGGGAACAAGGAAGGTTGCGGAGGCCGGGGGCGGGTCCGTACTGATCTGTCATACGAACGGCCGCTTCTACGCCGTTTCCAACATTTGCTCGCATGCGAATGAAAAGCTGGAATGCGGGCGCCTCGGCCGGACCTGGATCGCCTGCCCGCTCCATGGTGCGCGCTTCGAACTGGCGACCGGGCGCGCGATGAATCCGCCCGCTGTCAGGCCCATCGCCACTTTCGAGGTGCGATTGGTCGAGGATTGGATCGAGATTCTGCTGTAGGCGGCGGGCCGTCGCAAACCGACCGCCGTCAAACGCCGCGCACTATTCCGTCTCGACGGCGACGCTGGTGGAGCCGCGGCAGCCGCCATCCCGATTCTTGAAGCAGGCGAAGATTCGTACGCTTGCCAGGGCGAAGGCGCCGGCGCCGCCCTTCGGCAGCGCGATGACGGCGGTGACCGGCGCGCTCGATAGGGTGAGGTCGATCGTGTCGCCCCAGGCACGATGTGCGCAGGTGCCGCGCCAACCCCGTGGGAAGCGAAATGGATGCAACTGGGTTCGACACCGTTGCCGATCACGAGCGTCGGGCCTGAGGTCCAAGCCAAGGCCGTGCCGTGCGGCTTGGTTCTTGAAGCTCTCGCGGCTTTCTTCAAGCTGGAAATGCCCTCATTCGGCAGGCCGACCGCCCATATCGGAGATTTCTGCGATGAACTTGCCCTTCTCCGCCGGCAGCATTGCCGTAACGCGCTTCGGCATGCGTCGATAATTACAACATTATTTGTCCGCCGTCGGCATTGAGGGTTTGGCCGGTCAAATAATGCGCTTCGTCGCTCGCCAAAAACACCGCAATCGGGGCGATATCTTCCTCTAATCTGCCGAACCGTCCAAGCGGCATCTGGTCGTAGTACTTCTGCGCTCTCACCGGGTCTGCATCAAGGAATGCTTCCGCAGACGGGCTGAGAGCGGCAGGATTGATCACATTTACGCGGATGCCGAACTGGCCCCATTCTCGGGCAGCGGTACGCGAAAGCGCGCGGATACCCTCCTTGTTCGCGCCGTAGATGCCGTCTCCCGGCTCACCATAAATTCCTTGCCGCGTTCCAAAGTTGATAACCGACCCGCCACGGACACGCAGGTACGGAAAGGCAGCCTGCATGTGAAAAAGTGTCCCGAGCAGGCCTGAACCGAGAGTCAGGGCGATTGCCTCGTCCGTGATATTCTCGATTCTCGCCTGCTTCGTCGCTTGCGCATTGTTCGTGAGGATATCGATGCGGCCGAAATGTTCAACGGCAGCAGCGATCGTGCGTTGGGCATCTTCCCGCTTTGCGACGTCTGCTTGCACACCCACGACTTTTGCGCCGCCGGCTCTCAGATCCTGGGCCGCCTTCTGAATGGCGTCCTCGCGTCGGCTCGATATGACAACCGCCGCGCCTTCGCGAGCATAGGCCCGTGCCAAAGCGAGACCTATCCCCTGACTGCCGCCCGTAATCACCGCCACTTTTCCGGCCAGCCGATCCATGGGCAGCCCCTCCTCATCCAGTTGCAAATCAGCGAGCCGGCCGCATCCGGTGGCGAAACCGCAAGCGCGAGAACGCGGCGGCCGGTTACGGCAGGTAGCGGTTCCATTCGTGCGGCACGACGAGGTGGAACGGCGCCGCGAACGATACGGGTCGCCCGGTCTCAAGGCAACTTTGCTCGAGAATCGGTCGGATATTGCGGGCAACAGTAACGGGATCGTCTTCAAGGAAGCAATATGCGAGATGCCCCTGGCGCGCGCTGACGGCCTCACCGGGCTCCGGCGCGGTGTCGACGGCCGCAGCCGACCAGACGCCGCCGACTCCGGCCACTGCCGAGAGTCTGTCGACCGGCACTGGAGCATCGCCGACGATGAGATAAACGCCCTTTGCCGGCCACCAGGGGAGCACGTCGGCGCCCACCCTGATATACGGGGCGGCGCAGATTTGGCCGATCGCATAGACACCGCGCCGGATGGGCGGCAGGATGAACGGCGATCGGCCCGCTTCCCGTAAGGCCACGGAGAGCTGCCCAAATCCCGCCAAGCTGGATTCATCGGCAAAGAAATACGTCATGACGTGGTCGATGGCGTCAAGCTCCGGCGAGCTGACCGCTCGGACCGCCCGGCATTCGGGGGTCGACACGAGGCGGATCGAGGCTCGCAATCCCGGAAGACGATGTTGTTCGGGCCGGTGATCGAGAGTATGCCAAGCCAGATACCCGGCGTCGTCACCGCCCGGATGTCGCGCCGACATCGACAGGAACATCCTCGATATTCCGGAACGGCCGGCGGCAAGGATCGCGTCGACCTCGTCGGAAGGTATGCCAGCGAGCGGTGTCATCGTCTCTCCTGCCAAGCGCGCGAATCCGGAACTTCTACACCGGAACCGAGTTACGCCGATCGTGTCAGATCGCGGTCCTCCGCTCTGTCGAATGGCCGCACGGCATGAAACACGCCGTGCAACGACAGCCATTTTATCAATGGCCATGACGAAGCTCGATCGATCGTCTCGCGCAGCCGAAGAAAGGACCGGTTCTCGAACAATCCTGGGATCCGATTGGCAAAGGGCAGCCAGGCGTCGAATATCTCCGCGCCCTCCACCTTCGACACCGCGAATCCCTGCTTGCGCAGCATGTGGTGCACACGCGTTGCGATCATCCCGCGCTCCAGCACTTTCGGTTTCCATGCGTCGAAGGGGGCGAATGTGTCCTTCTCGTAGAGTCCGCATGCTTCAAGACATATCTTCAGCAGGCCGGCCATATTGAGATAGCTCGGCGTCGAGAGGATCAACGATCCGCCCGGCCGCAGCACCCGCCACAATTCGGCGATGACCTGATCGGGATTGATCGTATGCTCAAGCACTTCAAGACAGATGACAGTATCGATCGCGCCGTCCGGGAGCGGCAGGCGCGAGAGTTCGCCTTTGATCGGATGCGCTTCGGGCGGAATTTCGCGGACCCAGTCCGAGAAGTCGAGCGCGATGACGAACGCGGAATGCGCGTGGGCCACTTCCACGGCGACAACGCCGCGTCCGGCCCCGGCATCGAGGATTATTCGGTCGCGGAGACAATGATCGAAACGTCGGAGAAATTCCTGCCCATAAGGTGTGAGCACGCCGAACGCGCTGAGCGGCGAGGAGACGGCGTCGCAATCCGATTCGAAGTAGCGCCGCACTTCTTCGAGCGTCGCCGCCACGCGCCGCGGCCGGGAGGTGCCGGGCGGGCTCACATCCGATCCATCAGCCGGTGCGCCTCGGTCACGAGCGCGAAACCCTGCTCCAGGAACCAGGCCGGCACCCGCCAATACAGCCAGCAAGAACTTTCCGCCCGCATCAGATGATCTCCTGCCTCGGTCGCCAGCGGGGTTTCCCGTGCCGAAATCGTAAGTGCCGCAAATCGGCGCCGGGCGTCGTCGAGTTCGCCGAGAAAGCTTCGTTCGCCTTCGCCCCGCACCCATTGGGCCAGATCGCCGCGCCAAGTTGCGATCGGCAGCGAGACCTCCTCCTCGATCGCTGCGCCATCGGCCATCGCCCGCGGCGTCGTCAATCGCCCCGGCTGGAGCAATCCGCGCAGCAGAACCTCATAACCCCGAAGCGCGCTTCCGCCGACGCGCTCCGCATCCGCGGCGAGGCAGACGAGCCCACGTCTTCGGCCGCCCAATTCCAACAGGAAGGCTTCGACCCGCGCGGCGTCCAGCAGCGTCGCGCCTTCGAAGAGAAGGTCGCTGAGACGGTGATGTCTCGGGAAGGCGACGATTCCGGCCGCGCCGGCCAGCCGGTAAGGCCGCTCAAGCTCCTCGGACAGGTAAAGCGGGTCGCGGCTCCCGGCGCGGTCCCCGTCATTGGCCCAAGCGCCGAGGAGGGAGGCGCCATCGACGACGGTCCAGCCGATCCGGCGGGCCGCAAGCTCCTCAGCCAGAACCGGGCTCCAGGCCAGTTCGGGCGGCCAGAACCCCGATGGCGTGACGTGCAGGAGCCGCGTGATGGTTTCGGTGTTGCGTGCGATCTGGCGCTGCCGGCTCGGGCGGGGCAGCAGCGGCAGCAGCGGATGGTAGTGGCCGGAAGTCGTGATATCGAGCAACCCGGCATCGATCATCGACCGCAGTTGGGAAAGGAACGCCGGCGCCAGCGCCGGCAAGCGGTCGAGCAGGCAGCCCTGAATGTTGAGCGTCAGCGGCGCACCGAGCCGGCGGTGCAGGGCGACCAGCGGCTGATAGACGCCGCGCACGACATGGCCGATTTCCGGATCGCCGATGGTGGGCGGCTGATAGGCGTGAAGGATGAGCGCCACCCGGGCGTCAGTCATGGCCGTGACCGTAGAGGGCACGGATGCGCGCGTGGCATGTCTCGCCCTGGAACCGCGCACGGGCCGTGAGTTGTGCCCGCTCGCCGAGTTCTTGCGCCAGCGCCGGGTCGCGAATCAAATCCGCCAGCGCATGCGCGAAACCTTCCTCGTCGCCCGGCGGCACGAGAATTCCGTCGACTCCGCTGGTGACGATTTCCAGCGGCCCGCCGGCGCCGTAAGCGACGACCGGCGTGCCGCAGGCCATCGCCTCGATCGCGACGAGGCCGAACGGTTCATAGACCGAAGGCAATGCAAGGACACGGGCCTCGCGATAATGGCTTCGCAGCGCGTCCTGGTCGAGGAAGGGCAGGATTTCGACATGCTCGGCGACGCCGGCGCGACGAAACCCCGCGTGCAGCGCATGCCGATCCTCGCCCGCTCCGATCAGACGCAGCCGAGCCCCGGGGCTTCGTGCGCGAATCTGCGGCAGAATCCGCGGCAGGGCATCGAAGCCCTTCTGGGCCGTCATGCGGCCCACTGCCAGAATCAGGTCGCCCGGCCGGGCGATGTCGCCGTGGAAGAAGCAAGTATCGGTGCCGTTCTGGACGACGGCGATCTTGCGCGAAAACGCGCGATAGACCCGCTCAAGCTCCATCTTCACGAATTCGCTGACGGCAAACACCCGGGTCGAGAGACGCATCGCGAGATGCTGGATTGCCGCCGCCTCGCCGATGGGCAGCGCGCAGGCGTAGTGGAATCGATCGCTCGCCGGGAGATGGCAGGTGGTAAAGAGCGGCACGCCGCGACGCCAGAGGCTCGCCGCCAGCAACGTGCCGTGCCAATCATGGCAATGCACGATGTCATAGGCATCCGCAGCGTGCCGGGCCAGTAAGGGCTGCGCTTCTGCGAGGTCATCGGCCGCGATCGCGGATGCGCCCGCGAATGACGGCATGACGAGGCCGAGACACCCGGCCGGCGCCGGCCCGTCACCGAGATAGAAGATTTCGACCCGGTCCCCCCGCGCCCGCAAATCCGCAACGAGCCCGGCAACATGCGTCGCGAGGCCGCCAGTCCCCGAAGGCGGAAATTCGAGCGTAAGAATGGCGATATGCATGCTCGATAAAATCGATACTCGACGATATGCAACTATAAATGGATTTTTACCGCCAGTCAAACGAAGCCGACGAGAGGCCTTCCGGCAGTATCGCGCTGCTGCGCCCGGCCATCCAGCGCCCCATACCGAGCGCAAGCGTATTCCAACTGACGAATCCGGACGCCCATAGCGGCGTACCGTCCTGAGGATCGTAACATTCGTGAAGCGCCTTCGACGCCGCGAGATCGGCGTCGAGCATCGCCATTGTGCGGCGGCAAAGGGTGAGCGCCAGATCGCTGCGCCCGGCGCCGATCAGCCCGTCGGCCACCAGCGCGTTCGGCAGGACCCAGACCGGACCCTGCCAGTTCGAAACCTCGCCGCGCTTCTGCTTGGTATGATCCCAGATGTGGGCCCGTCTGGCGAGGTTGAACGCCACATCGTCCCGGCTCAACGTCGCGATTCCGTAGGGCCGGAGGAACGGCCCGTTCGGCCGCAGATTCGCGTCGATCAGCCGGTCTGCAGTGGCTTGCGGCAGGAGGCCGGCCCAGAGCGGGAGGAGGCCCGTCCAGCTCCTGATCTTGATCGGGAAGCCGGTTTCGATATGGCGATTCCAGAAAAAGCCGGCCGCCTGATCCCAGCTTGCTTCGATCAGCGCGCGCCGGGCGTCCGCCGCGCGCGAATGTAAGCGGCGTGCCAGCGCCGCGCCGCCGCGTTCGCCGGCCAGGGCCGCCAACGCCATGCACTCCCGCGCGACATAGCTGGTGGCGTCGACCGACTCGACCGAGAATGGCGGGTAGTGCACGAGCGCGGCATTGTTGTCGACGCCCGATTCGAGCGCGCTGCGCCACATATAGAGGCCGCTCGGGCCGCGCCGCTCCCTCAGCCAGAATTCGACGAACGCACAGAGCGCGTCAAATGCGTCGCCGGCAAGCCAAGCCTGGTCGCCGCGGCGGCGCGTGATCGCCAGCGCGGCTTGCGCGAGGAGGGGCTTGCACAGTTCGTGCGGGTCGATGTCGGAGCCGCCGACGGTGCGCGTCCGCGGCACGAACCCGTCATGCCGGCAGCCATCGAGGAGATTGAGCAAGACGTCCGACAGCAGGGCGCCGAGCGGCGCGCCCTCATCAAGCAGCGCGCCGCCGCAGAAGATGCCGTCCCAATCATAGAGTTCTTCATAGACGCCGAGCACGCGCGCGGTCTCGCCCCAAATCCTCAACGGGTCGGCATCCGTCGCCGGGGCTGCGCCGAGCGAACTGACGACATAGGGATGGCGGAGCGTCCCCTGCGCCGGGCGCCAGCTCAGCCGGGCCGCGTCCAGAATTGCTCGCTCGACGCGCTTGCCGGACTCATCGGCGGCGGCAGCGCCGGAAGCCGCAGGATCGTACTTCGCCCGGCGCCGATAGAGTTCGAAGCCGGCATAAACGAAGGCAAAGAACGCAATTATGCTGTAAAACTGGACGGAAGAGGCGAGAATCGATGCCGCCGCAATCGAGCCCGGCCAGCCGGGTCCGAATTCAGCCTGCAGCCAGTCGCGCACGAGAACCGCCGCGATGAACGCCGAGGTCGCGTAATAGAGGATGCCGAGCATCCGGAGCAAATAGCCGAAGATGTCATCGTCGGTGGAGCGGCGTCCCGGGGCGGAGAGCCAGCTCTCCCATCCCGGGGGCGATCCCGAGCCGGCTCCCAGCGATGCTTCGAGGGCTTTCAGCCAATCGCCGGCCCGGAGGATGCCGTTCACCTGCGATTGCGTGAAAAACTGAGCCCAGAGCAGGAGCAGCGGCAGGCAGACGGCGACGGCGGTGAGCACGTCGGCAAACAGCGCCGTCTCGCTCCCCAGCCCCTTGTCGCCCGCTGCCGAGGTGGCGATCTGTCCGGCCAGCGTCGCCATCGCGGGCAGCACGGCAGTGGGCGCAACCAACATCGCCAGCATCAGCCGATGCGCCAACTGCATCTTGTACTGGATCTCCGCGCGGACCTGTTCCGCTTGCCTCAACAGGAAATCGGTGCGCTTGGACGCGCTCGAGTCTTCAGCCTCTGTCACAATCGTCCTCCCCTGGTCTCGGCCGTTGAAGATAAACCGGGAGTGCGTGCAGATACTTCATTGGCGTAGACGGGATTACTTGGACAATCGCTGCGGTTGTCAAGCCGGACGGAGGCCGGCTACGCCGGCGCAACGGCTCGGGCAAACGCAACTGGTGCCGATGCAGGCGACCATTTCCCGCCCGAGCGCTGGTCGGCCTGGATCAACGCTGGATCGCGCGCCATCCGGGAGGCAGGAGGGCGGTGCTGGCGAAGCTCGGGCTGCCGTTGCGGGCGCGGCCGAGGATGCGCGCCTCAAGGCGGCCGCCTGATTTCACCGCGTCGACGAGCGGCCAGGTCAAGCCGGTGAGCGGGATCTTGGTGCGGCCCGCCCAGGGCGAGGCCGGATCTCCGGCGTAGCGTCCGACGCACAGGTAGACGAAGCGCTTGTCCGGCGGCCCTTGGACGAACGGCCCGAGCAGCCGCGGCCCTTCGCCGGCAATTGGCGGAGCCACGACGACCGGGAAATCGAAGGCAACGCCGTCGCCCAAAACGCTCGACGGCGCTACCAGATCTGCCGGATCGCCCTTGCCCCGCTGGAGCATGAGCGTCACGCCGGGGACGGGATCGACGATCACAATTCGCAAGGCCAAGTCGCAGCGATCAGCGCCCATTACGGGCTTCCTCCATCAGATCGGCGGCATCGTCGAGACCGCGGCGGCGCGCGACTTGGGCCGCGGTCTCGCCGTTCTTGTTCGTGCCGCGCGGATCGGCGCCGTGGGCGAGCAGGAATCGGGTGACCTGGACCGCATCCTCTTCATCGTCCGGCAGCAGACACAGCAGCGGATCGCCATCGCGGTTGCGTGCCTCGGCAAGCGCCGGCTGCGCGCGCAAGACTGCGCCGGCACGGTCGAGACGTTGTGCCCTGACCAGGGCGACGACATCACGACTGAGCGGCGCCAATAGATCGATCATCGCCGCATGCTTGAAGAACACCGCGCAGCCCAGAGGCGACGCCTGGTATTGCATGCCGCGCTTGTCGATATCGGCGCCTGCAGCCAGGAGGCGCTCGGCGATTTCGACATGACCGGCCGCCGCCGCTGCGTGGAGCGCGCGCTGGCCGTCGGGGGCGGCATGATCGACAGGAACGCCGAGACCGATCAGCAACGCGACCGCATCTTCCAATCCGCGTCCGGCGGCGACAATCAGCGGCGTCCCATCGGCGAGCACCGCGGGCCGGGCCCCGGCGATCGCCTCGGCGGTCGCGAGATCGCGCTGCATCAGCGCCGCGAGGAATGCGGCCTGATCGCCGAGCGCCACCGGCGTCGCGCCGCCACGCACCAGCAGTTCGGCCATCTCCCGGTGACCGAGAAGCTGCGCATCCGCGTGCAGCGGATTCTTCGAATAGGCGTGATCCGTGTCCGGGTTCGCCCCGTGCTGTAGCAGCCATTCCGCGCGCTTGAGATGGTTGGAGCTCACGGCATTGCCGAGCAGATAGTCGAGCGCACTCCGAGTCGGCGTCGTGATCAGACCGTCCACCTCGCCTCGCCAGCGCGCTTCCGTGCCCTGCGCCTGACAGTGGCCATAAAGAAAATCCAGCCAGGTGGTGTCGTCGAGGCCGAGCGATGTGTTGTAGAGCGCCTGAGCGTCGAACGGATCGGCGCCGCGCTCGATCAGCAGCGCGGCGAATTCGTGCACGCGCGGATGAGGCGGCCGCATGCCTTCGCCTTGCCCGACGACACCCGTCAATACCTTGAACGGAGAGCCCCAGCCATCGTCGAATTGCGCATTCGGGTTGGCACCGTTGTCGAGCAGCAGCCGAGCAATGGCGACCACATGCTCGGCCGCAGCCGGGAGGCGACCATAGGCCAGATAGAGCAGCGGCTCCCAATCGAACGGCCCGCCTTTCGCCGTCGCGGCCGAGGCGTCCTTGGCCAGCCGGCGCTCGACTTCGGCAAGATCGCCGCACATGGCGGCGGTATGCAGGCTCTCGCGAGCGATCTCCGGCGTGCGCTGCAGGATGCGCCGTGCCACGGCAAGCTCGCCGCCCCAGGCGGCGCGCAGGACCTCTTCGGCTTGTTCGGAACGGCTGCGCTGGGCGAGCATCTGGTCTGCCAACGCCTCCTTGAGCGCAGCCCATCCGGCAAAGCCATAATCGAGCGCCAGTGCATGCTGAACATGGCGCAGACCCGGCTCGGGCGGCGCCTTGGGCCAGATACTCAGGAGATGCAGCCGTGCGGCCGCGTCCCCAGCCATCAACGCCTTGAGCCAGCGCTTAGCTTCTTTCTTGACGGAATCGAGAGTGGCAGTGCGGGTGAGCGTACGGCTCATGACAACCTTCCTTCCATCATGTGCCTGATGTCCGCTGAACAGGCTGGAAGAAGGTCGATTATCCGGATCAACCGATTGGGTGGGAAATTCCCTTGCCGCGGACAGGTGGCGCCCCATTGCGCGCTGTCGGAAGGCTGCCCGAGCAGGCATCCGGCGTCAACGGTTTTGCGCGCCGCGCCATCCGAGAGCGGCCGAGGTTCCCGGGCATCCGCGGTCGGGCGGCGGTGAACCTCGGCTCGTCCGTATCGATATCGTCGGACACGGAGCACGCCGGATGCTGGCTGTCAGTTCGGCGCGCTGCCGGCCGCGACCTGATCCAGCTCGACCATCATATCGTCCGGCAACACCAGGTCGGCTGCGGCCAGGTTTTCGCGCAGATGGAGGACCGACGAAGTGCCGGGAATCAGCAGGATGTTGGCAGACCGCGCGAGCAGCCAGGCGAGCGCCACCTGCATCGGCGTCGCGCCGAGTTTCTCGGCGACATCGGACAGTGCCGCCGACTGCAAGGGCGTGAAGCCGCCGAGCGGAAAGAACGGCACATAGGCGGTGCCGGCCGCGGCGAGTTCGTCGATCAGCGCGTCGTCTTCGCGGTGCGCCAGATTGTATAGGTTCTGCACGCAGACAATGTTCGCGATGGCGCGGCCGGCCGCGATCTGCGCGGCGGTCGCGTTGCTGAGGCCGATATGCCGGACCAACCCCCGGCGCTGAAGCTCTGCCAGCGCCGTGAGCGGCGCCTCGATCGGGCCCTCGGCCGGCCCGTGCTGGCTGAACATGAAGCGCAAATTGACCACGTCGAGCACGTCGAGACCGAGATTGCGCAAATTATCGTGCACGGCGCCGGTCAGCGCCTCGGCGGAAAACGCCGGGTTCCACGAGCCGTCCGCGCCGCGCCGCGCACCGATCTTGGTTACGATGACCAGATCGTCCCGATAGGGATGCAGCGCTTCTCGGATGATCTGATTGGTGACGTGCGGGCCGTAGAAGTCGCTCGTATCGATGTGATCGACTCCGCTCTCGATCGCCTCGCGCAAAACCGCAATGGCGGCTTGACGGTCGGCCGGCGGCCCGAACACGCCCTTTCCCGCGAGCTGCATCGCGCCGTAGCCGAGCCGCTTCACGGTGCGGTCGCCCAGTTCGAACGTTCCCGCTTTGCTGATATCGGTCATGACTGCTCCTCGTCTCGATGGACACTCCATGTAGACATTTCCGGCCTGCGTGATAACAGGGGGTGATCGGCACAGGTTGTTCGGAATTGTGAACAATGGCGGCGGACCTCGGCGATCCTACGGCCTGTGTCGCGGCTGCGCGCGCCGGCGGCTTCCGCGATGCGGCGTGTGAAACGCAACTATTTTTCATACTGAGAGCCAGGGAATCCCTAAGCAGGCTTTCCCTAGCCTGCTTACATATCAAGAGTCTTAGCAGCTTGAATTTGCTCGTTTACGAGCAAATTCAACGTGGCTTTAGCCACGCAAGGCTGCTTAGGCCATGTGGACGGATTTGACCAGCATGAGTCCGCAAGCAAAACTGATGGCGGCAGAGTAGCTGTTCGGGGCCGTTCCTCTACTACCCAGGTCGTCGTTGCCTGCCCGCGCCGCTTCGCGCCTTCATCGGTTCGTATTAAGCTTCGGATGCCGTCATTGGCGACAAGAAGGAGCGGCCCGATGAATAGCCCAAGCCTGGCTGGCCGAGCGGAGGCCGATGTCGAAACGGCGTTCGGGCATGTGCGGGCGTTTCGACAATCCTGGTCCGAACCGATCGACGCCATCGGCGTGTCCGACCATCACTGGCTCCAACTGTCGTTCCTGCCAAGCACCCGAACCGAACGCGGCCGTTTCCTGGACCATTGGGAACCGCATCATTTCGAACCGATCGGTGAAGTATTCCTGCTGCCGGCGGACCAGCCGGTGCACACGAGAAGCGAATGCCGCAACCAATATTCGGTTGCATGTGAGTTCGAACCAAAAGCCGTCGAGGCGTGGCTGGGCGATAACCTCGAATGGACGAATGTCCGTCTGAAGGACAGCCTGGATCTCGCCAATCCGCTGATCCGCGCATTGCTGTTCCGTCTGAGCGAAGAAATACGCAACCCCGGGTTCGCCAGCGAGACGCTCGTCGAGCTCATGGCCGGGCAGATTGCAATCGAGTTGGGCCGCCATTTCCGTCAGATCCGGGAGAGCCGCTCAACGGGAGGACTGGCGCCATGGCGGCTCCGCCTGATCGATGAACGGCTCGCCGATGCCGGCAAACCTCCCTCTCTGAGCGAACTCGCCGAGACGGTCGGCCTGTCGGTGCGGCAATTGGCGCGCGGCTTCCGGGCCTCGCGCGGCTGCTCGATCGGCGACTATATGGCGACCATCCGGATCGCACAGGCGAAACGGCTGTTGGCCGCGAACCCGTGCGTCAAGTCGGTGGCATACGAGCTTGGCTTCATATCTCCGACAAATTTTACCGCCGCATTCCGCCGCGCCACCGGCGAGACTCCGCGCGCATTCCTGCAACGAGGATTTGGCGCGTCCGCCCGTCGCGGCAGCCCGACCACGCAGAATTAGCATTGGCTCGGGCGCGCGCATCTTGTGCGCCGAAGATCGGCGATCGCACCGGCCAGCCGAATGCGGCCCGCAGCTATCACAATGGCGTTTGCGCATTAGTCGGTGACATTGCGCAAGATCGCGGGCCGATCGACGCTGCGACACGGCTTACCACGTCAGTGGCGGACGGAAGGAGCACGTCGCAAATCCGTACCATCCCGCGTGCAGTACAGACCGATTAGGCGTGCCGGCACCCGCAGAGGTAGCATGGCACCAAACGGAGGAAAGAATGACGGTCGTGCTCGATGACCTGACGGGCGGCCTTGCGCCGGAAAAGGATCTTGTGTTTCCCGGCAGGCCGGCCGAGCCCGAGATGCGCGAGAGTGTCTCTCTGTGGCTCTACGAAGAAAACGGCGCCTTCGGCTTTCCGCGGATCGGGATCGAGGCAGAGGCCGAATCCTGGGAGAATCGACGCCTGCAGGCCGCCTTCACCTTCCCGGACGGGCGGGCGCTCAACGGTGCGGGCCGCGGCGCGGCACCGCCGGCCATCGATGAGTCGGGCCGCCCGACAATCATCGGCGCCGGACCTCTGACGTTCCGCTGCGTCGAGCCGTTCCGCCGATGGACCATGACCTATGACGGCGCGCCCCTCGACGGCGACGTGACCGAGCAGATCAAGGGAATCTATGGCAAGCGGGGTTCGACGCCGGTCAAGCTGCATGTCGAGATGACGATGGTGACACCGGCCTGGGTGCAGCAGACCGAATCCGACACATCGACCATGAGCCAGTTGGAGCGGGACAACGCCGCCGCCATGGGCCTCGGTTACCGCTTCGAGCATCATCTTCGCGCAACCGGCACCTACACCATTGACGGCAAGACCTATGAGTTCAAGGGCATCGGCACGCGGATCCACCGCCAAAGCGTTCGCCGGTTGGAAGGCTTTTACGGCCATTGCTGGCTGTCGGCCGTCTTTCCGAACGGCGATGCGTTCGGCAGTCTCGCTTATCCCCCGCGCGAGGGCAGCGAGGGCGATTATTCCTACAACGACGCCATCATCTTCAAGGCAGGGCGGCTCTACCCGGCCCGGATCGTCGAGGCGCCGTTCTTGCGCCGCATCGTTCCCCATGGTGACGCGTTCGTGCTCAAGCTCGCATCCGAGCTCGGCGAGACGGTCATCGAGGGCGAGACGGCGCTCAATACGTTCCGGATCGGCAATCCGGACATCGGCGGGCTCAATCTGCAGCAGGGCGGCGCGCTCTTTCGATGGGGCGATCAGAAGGCCTACGGCATGGTCGAACGCTCAACCCATGAAAGCCTGACGACGATCGGCTGAACGGAAGGACGCTCATGATCAAAGCAGAATTCGATCCGGATGCGGCCACGCATGGCGCGAGCTATCCGCCGCCGCACAATGAGAAATGCAGCGGCCGGCGAACCTGGCCGCTCACCCGGCGCTACCGCCTGACCCAGTTCGGCGTGAACCGCGTCGAACTCGCGCCGGGATCGTGGTCGACGCAGCGGCATTGGCACAAGACCAACGACGAAGTGGTCATCGTCGTCTCGGGCGAACTGGTGCTCGTGACCGACCAGGGGGAAGAGATCCTGCGGGCCGGCGACTGCGTCGCCTTCAAGGCCGGCGACCCGAACGCTCATCATCTGCAGAACCGCAGCGACCAGCCCGCCATCTTCTACGATGTCGGTGGCCGCGACATGTCGGACGTGTCCACTTTCCCCGAGATGGGCCTGGAGGCGCGACCGAGCATCGAGATCAAGTTCCGGCCGATCAAGAAATGACCGGCACGATGCAGCTCTTCTATTTTCCGACGCCCAACGGGCGAAAGATCAGCATCGCGCTGGAGGAAATGGGGCTGTCCTACGAGATCGTGCCGGTGAACATTCTTCAGGGCGAGCAGCAGCGACCGGAATTCCTCGAAATCAGCCCCAACAACCGAATTCCGGCGCTGGTCGACTGGAGCGCTGACGGGCGCCGCATCAAGATTTTCGAGTCAGGGGCGATTCTGCAATATCTCGGGCGCAAGAGCGGCCTCCTCTACCCTTCGGAGGAGGCCGCGCGCTGCTGGGCCGATGCTTGGGTCTTCTGGCAGATGGCGGGCCTCGGCCCCATGGCCGGACAGCTCAGCTGGTTCATCCGGGTCTCGAATATCCCCGGCCGTGACGAAAGGGAGTACGCATACCCGATCCATCGCTACCGCAAGGAAGTCGGACGGCTCTACGGCGTGCTCGAGCGACAACTCGCAGGGCGCGACTACATCTGCGACGAGTATTCTATCGCCGACATTGCGTCATGGACATGGGTCCATCAATATCAAGGACATATCGGCGGCCTGGGCGACTTCCCGAACGTCGCCTCTTGGCACGACCGCATCTCCGCCCGCCCCGCAGTGCAACGTGGGATGACGGTCTGGATGCCGGAATCCGACGGCGGTTGGTCGGCAGCCGGCAACGCCGCCCAGATCGCCGGGGACGCCAACGACCGCAAGCCTCCGGCCTCTCTCTCGTAAGCCCATCCGGCGTCGCCGTGGCTTGGCAGATCTCATCGCTGCCACGAGGGTTGCCGGCCATCTCGGGCGTCTAACGCGCTGACCCGGAGAGTGGGATCCAACTCGGCCAGTTCTGCGCAAAATGTTGCTTGCACGCACCCGAATCTGCCCATAGAGTTGAACTTATTAATCACTTGAGACGCTGTAGTTTATTCGGTTTGGTGGCGAGCTTCCTCGGGAGCAGGTGATGCGCACGCAGCACGCACCCATGACTTCGCCTCTGTGGCAGCGTAACGGACGAGATCCGTTCGTGCCTTCCGACGACAGCGGGAAGGAGCGCGTAGACGCTCCGGCGCTTACCCTGATTATTGCCTCGGAAGTTCGCTTCTTGAGAGAGAGCCTCGGCGAGACGCTCGGTCGCGTCGCCTCGCTCACGGTCGTCGGCCAAGGGGCCGATCTCGAGCAGGCGTTGACTCTGTGCCGCGAGTTGCGTCCGGACATGGTGCTGCTCGATGCCGCGATGCGCGAGGGCCCGTCAGCCGTGCGGCGGCTGCGCGAGGCCCGGGCCGGGTTGCTGGTCGTCGCCTTCGCGGTCAGCGAGTCGGTGGACACCGTCCTGGAATGGGCCGAGGCCGGCGTTGCCGGCTATATTCCGAATACCGCCGCCATGACCGACCTGCATGCGCTGGTGGCCGAGATCAGCGCCGGGCGGCAGACCTGTTCGCCGCTGGTCGCCGCCGGGCTGCTGCAGCGCATCGCCGCGCGCGCGATCGAGCCGACCCGACAGGTGGCCGGCCCGCCCCTGCTGACCCCGCGCGAGTTGGAGATCGTCCGCCTGATCAGCACGGGGCTGAGCAACAAGGAGATCGCCCGGCAGCTCAATATCGGCCTGGCGACGACCAAATCTCACGTGCACAATCTGCTGGGTAAGCTGAACCTGCAGCGGCGCGGCCAGGTCGCGATTTCCCGGCTCGGCATTCCGATGCATGCCGGCGGGCCGCGGGGCTGAGCAGTCGCCCATCTTTTCTCCACACTCCGATTGATTTCACCGATTGGCCGCCGGACGCACGATGCCTTCTTTCTGCGGGAGGCCGCGTCGGTGCCGTGGAGCGCGTGCGTACCTTGGCGGTGACGATCTCGCCGCTGCTCGCCAACCTGCTAACCGATGTGCTGAAGCCGCGCCTGCCGCTCGACCTGATCGGCATCGTGCAGAACCGTGCGACGCTGGCGGAGGCATTGCGCGCATCGAGCCCGGATCTGGTGGTCCTCGGCCTGATCGGAACCGAGACCGATGCGGTGGCAAGGCCGTTCTTCGCCGTGCTTCCCGCCACCGTCATTCTCGTTCTCTCGGCCAATGGGCACTGCGCTTGGCTGCATCAGCGGCGACGACGCCGCGTCGTGCTGGCCGGCCTCTCCGTCGCAGCGCTGGGCGACGCGCTCGTAGCCCGGTTCGGCCGGGCTCCACCCAAGGAATGAGCCACCCCGATCCATCCCCGCCTCGGGTCGAGATCGAGACTAAACCCCGACTGCGCCCAGCGGTGGATAGCGCGCAATCCGACCTGCTGGCTTACTGACTCCGACGTGAACGCGGTAGCAGGATCCGAACCTGCGACACTGGAACCCGCCCGCTGCTTGGAGACGATCAGTGGCAACCTATGCGGCTGTGCAAGGTGTCATGGCAGCCATAGAAGGCATGCTGAACGAGCGATTCCCGGCGGAGCTGAAGGCTGCGCCGGTGAATGGTTCGGTGCAACTGTTCGGCAGCCAGGCGTTCAAGCAGGCCAGCCCGCCCAACACCCTGGCGCTGTGGCTTTACCGGGTCGGCATCGATCCGACGGTGCCGGGCGGCTATGTGCGCCAACTGCCGGGCGCGCCCGGCGGGCGGGTCCCGGAAGTGCCGCTGATGCTGCATTTCCTGCTGATCGCGATCGCCGATTCCGCCCTCGCGGAGAACAGCCTGATGGGCTGGGGTTTTCAGCAGCTCGCCACCACTCCGATCATCGGCGCCGACCGGCTCTCCGCCCAGTCGCTGGCACTCCCCGGCCAGTCGCTCAACTGGGACGATGCCGATGATGTCCAGGTCGCGACCGAAGAGCTGACCCGCGAAGAGCTGATGCGCATCTGGGACACGCTGCCGATGAAGTACAGCCTGACCGTGCCCTATGTCGCCCGCGGGCTGCGCGTCGCCTTGCAGCCGGATATGCTGCAATATGCGCCGGTCACCGACCGGACCATCGGTTTCGGGAAAACCGGATGACCGCCGAAGCGATCCGCATCCCTTCGGCAGGCGCCTTGTTCTGGGCCGAGGCCAGCCCGGACGGATCGGGCAGCGTGCGGGCGATCACCGGACGGCCGCCGCTGCTGCAAGTGAGCCTGAGCACGGCGCTGCCGCGCGGCATCAGCGCCGTCATCGGCAACCGCGGCATCGCCCTCATGACGCTGCCGCAATATTACGACCACCTCCCGAACGAAGCAGAGCTGGCGACCTTGCCGACGGTCAGCCCGGTCACGGTCCAGGGCTCGGTGACGTCGCTCGACAGCCGGTTCTTCCCACGCCTCTTCAGCGTGACGCCGACACCGGGCACGGCCAGCTATGTGGCACTCCGCCCCAGCCTGCAGGCGGTGCGGATCACCGAGGCCGGCGCCGTGATCCTGACCCTGAAATGGCAGAGTGGTGCCGCAGCGTCCTGGACGATCGTCAATCTCGGCTGCGTGCGCAACGGCGTCACATTGCGATTCTCCGGCCAGGCGGACGTCAACGGCGACATCATCATCCCGCTGACCGGACTGCCGCCGCTGGTCGCGCCGCAGACCAACGACCAGATGACGTTCACGGTGCTGGGCGATCCGACGCAGTCGGGCCAGGCCGCCGGCAATCCCGATGCGCTGAAAGCCGTCCAGCTTTCGATCGGCGGGGCTTACGCGTCGCAGCAGACCGTCGCCATCACCCGCGGCCAGATCACCACCGCCGCCACGCTCGCCATTCCCGGCATCACCCTGCAGTCGCCCTGACCGCGTCGAGGAAGCGCTCCATGCCCGAATATCTTGCTCCCGGTGTCTTCGTCGAGGAAGTGAGCTTCCGGCCATCGCAGATCCAGCCGGCGAGCACCAGCGTAGCCGCGATCGTCGGGCCGACAAGGTTCGGGCCGATCCGCGGCACGCCGCAGCTCCTGACCAGCTTCAACGACTACACCGCCATTTTCGGCGATGCGTCGAATCTGAGCTTCGGCGGCACCAGCGTCGTCAACTACACGGCCTATTCGGCCCGCGCCTTCTTCGACAATGGCGGCCAGCAGCTCTACCTGGCGCGCATCGTCAGCGATGTGGCCAATCTCGGCAGCAGCACGGCCGCAACGGCCGCGCTGGCCGTTCCCGCGACCGGCACAACGCTCGTGACCTTCGAAGCGCGCTTCCCGGGCGCCGCCGGCAACCTCAACCTCGTGTTCGCGCCGCGCCGCTCGCAACGGCTGCTGCAGCTGGCGGCACCGGCGCCGGCCGACACCGTGCTGCTGCGGCTGAGCAGCGTCGCGCAAGCCGCGCTGGTCGGCCCGGCCGCGTCCCTGACGGCGGCGAGCTTCCCGCTGCAGAGCCTGGTGGCGGCGGCAACCCTCGTGGCGGCATCCGGCACTCAGCCGGCGCAGTACAATTTCGTCGCCGGCCAGCCGGTGATCTATGTCGACCAGAGCGGCGTCACCCACGCTTCCATGCCGACCTCCACCGTCTTCGCCACCGGAGTCCTGGCCGGCGCGGTGACGGCGGGCCAGGCCCTGACGCCGAGTTTGCGGGCGTTCGCCGGGATCGGCCAGGCGCCGATGTATTCGATCCCGGTCGGACCGACCATGCGCCTGGTGTTCAGCAGCCTGTCCGCTGCCACGACCACCCTCTACGGCACGATCAGCGGCAGCACCTTCACCCTGCCGAAAGCGATCAATCCCGATTTCTCCGCCGACCAGTCGGTGCCGCTCGCGATGTTCGCCATGGGCGCCCGCACCGGCGACGGCAACATCTATCACGACAGCTACGATATCAGCGTCAACAGCGGCGCCCTGGCGATCTACAGCTTCCCGGATGTCGATCTCGAGCAGGACGCCGCGCGCAGCCTGGCCGTGGTCATGGCGCAGACACCCTCGACCGGCAGTGCCGTGGCCATGCAGCCGGTCTATGCCGTCTATACCGGCACGATCTCTGTGACCGCGCTCTGGGCGGCGATGCTGGCGCAGTTCAATTCGGCGGCACTGCATCCGACCGATCCGGCGGTGGCGCCGCGCTATATGCTGACCCTCGCCGGCGGCACCGACGGCACATCCTCGCCGCAGCTCGCCGACTATGCCGGCGCGGTCGATGAGATCAACGGCAGCTACGGCCTCGCCGCGTTCGAAGGCGTCGACCAGATCTCGATGGTGCTCGCCCCTGCCGCGGCCGCCGACTCCTCGGTCCATCAGGCGGTGATCTCGGCAATCCAGGCGCATTGCACCAAGATGCTCTACCGGGTCGGCATCATCGAATCACCGCAGGGCGCCGCGGTCGCCGATGTCGAGCAGTTCGCCGGACAATTCGCCGATACCAGGCTCGCCTTCTACTATCCCTGGATCAGCGTCGCCTCGCTGGCGGCGACCGGCGGCAATCTGCTTCTGCCGCCCAGCGGCTTCATGGCCGGCATGTACGCCTATACCGATATCACCCGCGGCGTGTACAAGGCGCCGGCCAACGAGGTGGTGCAGGACGCGCTCGGCCTTGAACTCTATGTCAACACGGCGCAGCAGCAGATCCTCAACCCGCTCGGCATCAACTGCATTCGCTCCTTCCCCACGCGCGGCATTCTGTGCTGGGGCGCCCGCACGCTCTCGTCTGATCCACAATGGCAGTACGTCAACGTCCGGCGCTACTTCCTCTATCTCGAACACTCGATCGCGGATTCGACCAGCTGGGTTGTGTTCGAGCCCAATGGCCAGGCGCTGTGGAGCGCCGTCGCGACCACAGTCAGCGACTTCCTCTACAATGAATGGTTCAACGGCCGGCTGTTCGGCGCGACGCCGGCCGAGGCCTATTTCGTGCGCTGCGACCGCACGACAATCACCGAGGCGGATCTGGAGAACGGCCGCCTGATCTGCCTCATCGGCGTGGCCCCGCTCGAACCGGCCGAATTCGTCATCTTCCGCATCGGCCAATGGACGGCGAGCGCCTGATTTGCGCCGCACCCGCTTGAGCCAACGCACTGAGGTCCATCATGTCTGACCGCGTCAATCCCTATCTTGGTTTCAACTTCATCGTGGCGCTGCAATCCGGCGGCGGCACGACGCCGGTCGGCGGCTTCTCCGATGTCAGCGGGCTGACCACGGAGATCACCGTGGCCGAGTACCGGGCCGGCAACTACTCGGAAAACCACACCCATAAGTTCCCTAGCGTCTACAAGACCGGCGATATCACCTTGAAGCGCGGCGTGGTGCGCAACACCGACATCCATGACTGGGTCGAAGCGGTGCGCACCACCGGGGTCGCCGGCAAGCGGGATTCGGTCGTCATCACGCTCCTCGACGAGACTCACACCGCCGTCGCCAGTTGGACCCTCCGCTCGGCGATGCCGCTCAAATGGACCGGCCCGACCCTGGCCGCCAAGGGCGGTGCCGACGTCGCCATGGAGGAGCTGGTGCTCTCGGCCGAGAAAATCGAATTCGCGCTGATCTGAGCGGAAGCCATGCTCGTCTCGCCCGATCGCCGTATCAGCCTCACGGACCAGCCGCCGGCCGTTTCGGCGCCGGCGCTGGAGGCCGTGTTCGTGGGCGCCGCCTTCGCCGGCGCCGAGCCGGATGCGGCGGCCGATGCGCGTGCGGCGGCAACCGCGCTGGGATTCGGCAATGATCCTGCGATGACCGGGCGGCCGCTGGCCTTCTCGAGTGCCGCGTCGTTCCTGGCGGCCTTTCCGGGCGATCAGTCCTGGTTGTCGCGCGCCGTGCAGGATTACTTCGCGGCCGGCGGCGAACGCGCCTGGGTAGTGCGGGTCGAGATCGATCCGGACCAGCCGCTCGATGACTATCTCAGCCAGGCGCCGGCCGAGGCCGGGAGCCTGCCGGAAACCGGCGTCGATATCGCGCTGCTGGTGCCGACCGCCGGGCTGCTGGTGCTGCCCGACCTGGAATTTGCGTGCCTCGCCGGATCGCGGCCGTCCCCGCCCGTACCGATTGCAGCGCCGCCCTCGCCGGTGTTTCGCCCGGCGGCCGAGTTCGTGAAGGCCGTGCCGCTGCCGGTTCCGCCGCTGCCGCCCGGCACGGCTCTGGTCCGGCCCTATGACGTGCTGGCCCGTGTTTCCGCCGCGCTCGCGGCGCAGCGCCCTGACATGATGCTGCTGTTCGCCCTGCCGCTCGGTGCCGACCAGACTCAGACCGTCTCGCAACTCGTCGACCGCGCCGCGACATATCTCTACGGCGATGCGCAGCAGGGGCCGGATCTGCCACGGGTCCAGGCCTTCGCCCCGCTGCTGCGCGACTTCGCCGGCGACGTCGCAACGCCGAGCGGTCAGGTCGCCGGTGTGCTGGCCGCGGCGGCCGAGGCCGACGGCGTCTGGCGCTCGATCGCCGGCCGGGCGCTGCCGCTCGGCCCGACGCCGATGCGGCGGATCGAGAGCGCGGCGCTGGACGGGCTGCGCGTGCTCGGCGTCGCCACCTTGCGGTTCGGCACCGTCAGTACCGTGCTCGACGACGACGTGCTGGCCCTGCGCGATCTGCCGGCGAACGCCGCCGCCCGGTCCGGCGGCACGCGCCGGCTGATGGGCTGGCTGCTGCGCAGCCTGCAGGAATTCGGCGAGCAACTGGTGTTCGAGAATGTGCTCGATGACGGCCGGGTCGAGCTGATTTTGACGGATCTGTTCGACGATCTCTTCAGCCAAGGCGCGCTGATCGGGCGGCAAGTGGCCGATGCCGTCACTATCACCCGCAGCAACCCGGCGCCGAATGCAGTCGAGTTCGACATCGCCGTCAACGCCGTCGTGGCGCTGGAGACGATCCGGCTGAGCTTCGCCGACGGCACCGTCACTTCGAGCTATGCGGCGGCGGCGGCATGACGACCGGCCCCTTCGTCCCGTTCCGCTTTCAGATCAGCCTGACCGGCAACAATTTGCCGTCCGGCCTTGGGCCAGGCCCGCTCTGTCGCGGCAGCTTCAGCGAAGTGACCGGGCTCGAAGCGACGATGAGCCCGCGCGCGATCCGCGAAGGCGGGCGCAATTTCGGCCAGGTGCAGCGGCCCGGCCCGACCACCTTCGGCTCGCTCACCTTGAAGCGCGGCTTCACCTCGCTGAACGATCTCTGGACCTGGTTCGACCTTGTCGCCAATCGCGAACGCTTCGGCCGGCTGCTCAACGGCAATATCGACATCTACTCCGGCACCGATATCGCGTTCACCTGGAACCTGGTGAACGTCCTGCCGGACAAGTTCAAGTCGCCCGACCTGTCCGCCACCTCGACCCAGGTGGCGATCGAGGAGCTGCAAGTCGCCTTCGAGCAACTCACCTTGACGCTGGCCGCCTGATGTCGGACGTGACGCTCCAGAAAGCACAGCTGGTGCCGGTCGATCCGACCAGCAAACAGGCCCAGATGGACAAGGCCATCACGGTCCATTTCAACCCGGAATCGCTGAAGCTCAGCTACACCATCACGGTCAAGGCCGATACCGGCAGCAAGAACAGCTCCGACCAGGCAGCGCAGCAATCCAGCTCGAGCAGCGCCAAGCTGGCGGTCGACCTCGTGTTCGATACGACCGACATCTTCGAGGACCAGCAGGACCAGGCCGATGTCATCCAGTCGATCACCGGCAAGATCGTCGAGGCCTTCGTCGCGCCGACGCAGCCGGACAATGCGCCGGCGGGCAAGCCGATCCCGGCCAATCCCTGCCTCTTCCTGTGGGGCACCTTCCAGTTCGTCGGGCTGGTCGACAGCTTCAACCAGACTTTGGAATTCTTCTCGGCCAGCGGCGTTCCGCTGCGCGCCGCGGTCAGTCTGTCGCTGACCGAGAACCGCTACAAGGTCACCAACATCCCGCAGCGCGTGCCCGGCACGGCGCAGCCCCTGCCGCCCGGCAGTCCGATCGGACCGGCCCTGTCCGGCGCCGGCATGGACCCGACCGATTGGCGCGGCACGGCGCTGGCGAACGGGCTGGAAACGCCGCGTTTCTCGGCCGGCGCCAGCTTGAATGTCAGCATCGGTGCGGGTTTCGATGCCAGCGCCTCGGCCTCCGGCGGCGCCGGCTTCTCGGTCGGCGCCTCAGCGGACCTCGGCACCTCGATCCCCGGCGCCTTCATCGGCGGTACGGGCGTCAGCGCCGGATTCGGCGTCAGCTTCGGGTGAATGCGATGCCGATCCTGATCGACGAACTCCTGGTCGAAGCCGAGCCGCCGCGGTCGCCGGCGCCAAAGCAGGGCGCGGCCGAGGCCAAGCCAGAGCATCTGCCCGGCCAGGCCGACCGCATGCTGGAGCTGTCCATCGTCGCCGATCGCCATCACCGCCTGGAGGTCGATTGAGCCATGGCTGACGGCGCCCCCTATGTCTCGCCGCGGCCGGCGCTGCGCCTGAACGGCACGCCCAATGACGACATGCTGGGCGCATTGATCGATGTCGCGGTGCGCGCGCCCGAGAACGGCATGGCCTCGGCCGAGGTCCGGCTGGTCAACTGGGGCAGCCAGGCGAGCGGGCCGACGACCTTCATGTTCGACCAGGTGGCGCTCGGCGACAAGCTGGAGATCGCCTTCGGCCTGGCCCAGCAGAAGACCGTGTTCAAAGGCGAGATCACCGGCATCGAGGAACGCTATGGCGACGGCGTGCCGCAACTGGTCCTGCTGGCCGAGGATGCGCTGCACCGGCTGGCCCGGCATCGCGCGAGCCGCGTGTTCGAACAGCAGAGCCCGAACAGCATCGTCCAGGCGCTGGCGTCGGACGCCGGGCTGCAGGCCGATGCGAAGCTCTCCGACACGCCGGGCGACTACACCCAGCTCAATGAGAGCGATCTGCATTTCCTGCGCCGCCTGGCCGCGCGCTATGCCGCGGCACCGCGCATGGTCGACACCACATTGACCTGCCGCAAGCGCGAGGCCCTGCCGGCGCCGGTCACGCTCGACGCCGGCGACACGCTGAAACGGCTGCGCGTCGTCGCCGATCTGATGCACCAGCCGACCAAGGCGACGGTGCAGGGCCAGGATCTGACCGCCGGCCAGGCGATCACCGCGACCTGCACGACCCTCCTGGTGCCGGCACAGGGCAAGACCGCCGCCGCGCTGCTGCAAGGCCTCGGCTGGGACGGGGAGGAGATCTTCGTCAGCCCGGCCCCGGCAACCCAGGCCGAGGCGACCGATTACGCCAATGCCGCCTTCGATGCCCGCGGCCGGCGCTTCCTGCATGGCGATCTCGTCTGCATCGGCAATCCGGATGTCCTGGTCGGCGGCGCCGTGTCGCTGACCGGCGTGTCGCAGCGCCTCACCGGCACCTATGCCGTGGTCGCCTGCGCCCATCTGTTCGACGAAAGCGCCGGCTATCAGACTTATGCGCGCATCGAGCGCGCCGACAGCGGTTAGCGCCGTGGACGGCTCGCCGCATCTCTACGCGCCGCCGACCGGGCTCGCCCTCGGCACCGTGGTCAACGATCAGGACCCGCAGTCGCGCGGACGGGTCCAGGTGACGCTGCTCGGCAACCAGCTGAGCGTCTGGGCGCCCTGCGTCGTGCCCTCGGCCGGCGGCAGCGGCAGCAGCGCCTACGGCGTGGCCCTGCTGCCGAAGGTCGCGGAGATCGTGCTGGTCGCCTTCCTCACCCCCGACCAGCCATTCGTGCTGGGCGCCGTCTGGTCCGGCCAGAGCACCCTGCCGGCCGAGGCGGCGCCGGTTGCGCAGCGCTATACGATCAAGACCCAGGCCGGCTCGACCCTGGTGTTCGACGACAGCGGGCCGACGGTCACGATCACAACACCGAACAGCAACTCGATCGCGCTGACCGATGCCGGAAATACCTGCACCGTAACGGTCGGCTCGACGACGATCCAGGCGACCGCGAGCGGCGTCACCGTCACGACCAGTTCGTCGGTCCAGCTGCAGACCGCGTCGATGACGGTCAATGCCTCGTCGGTGAACGTGAACGCCGCGATGTCGCAATTCAGCGGCGTCGTGCAATGCGACACGCATATCGCCAATGCAGTGATCGGCGCCAGCTATACGCCGGGGGCAGGCAACATATGGTGACCCAGCCCGAAGCCCATGCCGTCGCCTTGCAGGCGCCCTGGTACGCCCCGTCGGGCAGCACCGTCGCGATTCAGCGTTATCTCGATCCGGGCTTCGTGCAGCAATTCCAGGCGGATGTCGGCAATGCGCCGGCGACGAACCAGGCGGCCCTGTTCGCCTGGGAGCAGGAAGACCGCATGCCGGCCGATGAAGGCGGTGTGCTGAAGCTGCGTCGGCCGGTGCACAAGACCTTCTACATCGTCGCCTGGGAGGCGTTCTGCAAACTGCCGACCCTGCCGGCGATCGCGCCGGAGAAGATCGATTCCGCCGGCTTCGTCATCCGCACCGGCAGCGCCGCAGCGCCGCAGGGGTTCCAGCTCGTGCAGGGCAGGCCGCAAGGCTGGGGTCCGGTCGAGCCCGGCGCCGATCCGGATGCCGCGCGCCAGATCAAGGCGCTGGGCCTGGTGCCGCAATCGGCGACACCAAATCCCGGCTATACCGGCGAGGAGACCTTCCCGCTGCATCCGCTGGCCGTGCAGGACAGCGGTAATCCGCATACGCTGTTGTTCGGCTACCTGCCGATCGGCGGCGGCACCTATGTGCCGCCATTCCCGCCGCCGCCGCCGGCCGATACCGGCGACGCCATGCTGACGGATCTGCCCTGGCCGTTCGGCCTCGCCGGCTACAGCAACGGGCCGCCCAACGCTTACACCTTCGACCAGCAGATCACGCAGGGCCAGATCAACAGCGCGCTGGCGGCGCTGCTGCGCGTGGTGCTCGGCCGCTACCAACTGGTCGATCCCGCCGCCTGGACCGATCCGCAGAATGCGACGCTGGTCGGCATCCTGGACGGGCTGCAATTCTACGCCGATCCGGCGACGACGCTGACCGGGCAGGCCTTGCGCGACTGGGCCGCGGCGAATCCGGCGCCGGGCAGCACCCTCGGCGCAGTGCTGCGCGACTACGCCGCCACGACCGCGCCGGCTGCCGCCGGCGGCAGCCAGGACCCGGCCGCACCGCCCGTCACCACGGCGCAGATGTTCCTCGCCGCACTGCTGCAGGCCGATCCGACGAGCAGTTCAACGCCCTTGCCTTCGAGCAGCAAGCTGCAAGCGGGCGCGCAGAATCTGCTGGTCGTCCAGAACGCGGCCGCGCAGATCCGCGCGGCGCTGCGGCTGCTGCTGATCAATGCCCAGGCCGCCTCTTCGGCGGCGATGCCGGTGCCGAAACTCGTCTCCGGCCCGACCGGGCGTTATTTCGTCCAGGCTTTCGTCCGCACGCTGCGGCCGGATGGCTGCGTGCGCATCCATTGGGGTCGGCCGAGCGAGGCCTTCGCCGTGGCCGCCGCCTTCGATCCCGATGCGGCGCGGCCATCGCTGATCGAGATGCCGAGCCTGTCCGACGTCAAGAAGGGCCTGGCGCGCGGCGCCGCCTTCGACATGCCGGCGGATCTGGCCGATCTCATGAACGGGCTGAGCAGCAGTGCCGCCGTGCAGAAGCTGTGGAATGGCGGCGGGGCCCCGTCGGGCGGGCTCGGCATCCGCTTCATCTGCTCGTTCAGCCTGCCGGTGCTGATGATCTGCGCCCTGCTGATGCTGATGGTCGTCATCGTCCTGCTGAACATTTTCCTGGGCTGGATGGCCTGGGTGAAGATCTGCCTCCCGGTGCCCAGCAAGAAATGAGCGCATCCCTCTTCGTCGGCTGGCCCTTGAGCGGGCCGGACAGCACCGGGCATCTCGCCTATTCCGGCGACGCGCAGTGCCTGCGCGAGGCGCTGTGGAACGTGCTGATGACCAGCCCCGGCGAAAGGCTGATGCGGCCCGGCTTCGGCGCCGGCCTCAACCAGTGGATCGGCCAGCCGAACAGCGAGAGCACGCGCCAGCTCATCGCTTCGCAGATCACCACGGCGATCGGCAAATGGGAGCAGCGCGTGGCGCTCGGCGCGGTGTCCGTGATGCCCGATCCGGCCGACGCGGCCAATGTCATCGTCACGCTCTCCTACACCGCGCGCGGACTGCCGAATGCCGCGCCGGAACTGCTGACCCTCACGCTCAACCTCGGGAGTGCGTGATGCCGCTGCCGATCCCCAATCTGGATGACCGGCTGTTCGACGATCTCGTCGCGGAAGCGATCACGCGGATCGAGGCCTATACGCCGGAATGGAGCAATGTCGCGCCCGGCGATCCGGGCTCGGCGCTGATCGACGTCTTCGCCTGGCTGGCCGAGACCATAATCTACCGGCAGAATCTGATCCCGTTGCGCCAGCGCCGCGCGTTCATGAACCTCTTGGGCATGCCGCTGCGCCCCGCCGCGCCGGCGACCGGCGTGGTGTGCGTCGATGCCGGGGCGCTGCCGCTGCCGGCGCCGATCCCGGCCGGACAGGCGCAGTTCACGGTCGGCCCGGTCACCTTCACCTCGACCACCGATCTGCAGACGACGCCGCTGCAGCTGGTACCGATGATCAAGGCGCGGCACCAGGAGGCGGATGCCGCCGCCCAGGCCCGGCTGATCACGCTGCTGCGCACGCTTTACAATTACGACCAGCCGGTGCCGTTCGTGGCGCAGCCGGCCTTCGGACCCGACGGTACACTCAGTCTCGCCGCCGCGCTCGACAACCAAATCTGGCTGGCGCTGGTCACGCCGAAAGGCTTCGGCTCGACCGCCGCCCAGGTGCAGAAGGCGCTGGCCGGCCTGGCGGCGAGCAGCGGCACCTTGGCGATGGGCCTGGCGCCGGTCTCGGATATTCCCGGGACGCAGGCCTTCGACCAGGCGACCAGCCTGCCGACGCGCGTGCTGAATTGGGCCATAGCCACGCCGGATGGCAGCGGCGGCGTGCGGCAGATCCCGCTGGAAGTGGTCGCCGACACCTCGGATGGCGGGCGCGCAGCCGGAGTGGCGCTGCTGCGCCTGCCCGGCAACGCCACATTGCTGGTGCCGCCGCCGCCACCCAACAATGGCGATCCGATGTATGCCGGCACTTCCGGGCAGCCGCCCGAGCTGCCGGTGGATGTCACGCCGGACCGGGTGGTGATGTGGCTGACCCTGACCACGGCGGATCCGGCGTTCACGCTCGGCTGGCTCGGTGTCAACGCCGTCGGGATCATCGGTCAGGCGATCGAAACCGATGAGCCGCTCGGCACCGCGACCGGCGCGAGCGACCTGAGTTTCACGCTATCCGGCACGCCTGTCGCTCAGGCGAGCCTGGTGCTGCAGATCTGGCCGCCCGGTGCCACGCAACCGCAGACCTGGACCCAGATCGCCAATTTCGGCAGCGCCGGACGCAACGACACGGTCTATGTGCTCGACCCGACTGCCGGCACGGTCACCTTCGGCGACGGCATCCGCGGCATGCGGCCGACTGCCGGCGCCATTGTTGTCGCCGCCCGCTACGCCTATGGCGGCGGCGGCGCCACCAACCTGCAGCCCGGCAGCATCAAGGCGATCACGCCATCGAACGCAGGCACGGTGCGCCATGAATGGCCGACCGCCGGCGGCAGCGACGGCGAGAGCGTGGCCGACGCGGAGCGCCGCATCCCCGCCTTCCTGGCCAACCGCGACCGCGCCGTGACGGCCGATGATTTCCAGGCGCTGGCGCTGGCGACGCCGGGCATCGTGCTGGGCAGAGCTCAAGTCGCGCAAGGCCTGATGCCCGGCGCGGACGCCACGGCGACGCGCGTCGGCGTGCCGGGCGTGGTCAGCGTCTTCGTCTGGCCGGACCAGCCGATCGCCTTCGGCAACGGCCCGGTCGCCACCCTGGCGCAGTTGCAGCTGGTCTTCGCTTGGCTGCGCCAGCGCGTCCTGATCGGCACGCAGCTATTCGTGCTCGCTGCCGAAGCCGTGCCGGTCTATGCCAGCGTCGCTGTCGAAGTGTTGAACGGCGCCGATGCGCTGGCTGCGGCACAGGGCGTGCAGCAGGCGCTGGCCGCCTATCTCTGGCCGCTGCCGCCGGGCGGACCCGACCAGGGCGGCTGGCCGCTCGGCCGCACCGTGGCGAGCGACGAGTTGCTGACCCAGGCGGCGCGTGTCGCGGGCGTGCTCGCGGCCGACCAGGTGGTGCTCTACCAGCAAAGCAGCGGCGCCTGGAGCGCGGTGAGCGCGGTGCCGCTGCAGCCCTGGCAAGTGCCGGCGCTGCAGGGTGTCGGCGTGAGCACCGACGGGTCCGGCCCCCCGGTGCCGCCGCCCATGACGGGCAATGGCAGCGGCGGCGGTACCGGCACCGGGCCGACGCTCGTGCCCATCGTCCCCAAGACCTGTTGAGGCTTCCATGCGGGACGTCAATGGCAGCTCCTTCCATCTGCTGGCCGATCCGGGCGATTGGACGGTCAATCTGGGGATTGCCTGGGCGGGGGCGGCGCATCTGGCCGGCAAGCAGAAATGGCTGCTGCCCGCGCCCATGACCGGCGCCGCGGCGAAAGCGGTGCTGGCGGCGAGCGTGCCGACGGTGCTGGACGGGTCCGGCGCCGTCGCACGGATCGCGGCCGATGGGCTGAGCATCCAATCGCTGGATGGCGCTTCCTGGGTCAAGCTGACCGATCGCAACGGCACGGCGCTCGCGCCCAAGGCCGGGAAATTCATCGGCATGGCGCTCGGCGGCGCCCGGCTCGCACTGCTGGCCGGCGACGGCACCAGTAGCTTCCTGCAGCTCTTCGATCTGCGCGGCCGGTGGGGGATCGACGAACCGGACAATCCGGCGCTGCCGCTGACCCTCGATCCGACCGGCGCGGCGGTGGCGGTGGCGCCGGACGGGCCGATCTTCGTGCTCGTCCGCGGCGGGCTCGCCATCTACGAAGGCGGCCCGATCGAGGAATTCGTCACCCTGCAGCGGGCGCAGTTCCTGCCGGTCGCCGCCAATCCGAAACCGTTGCGGCGCACTTCCCTGCTGACCGCCCGGCCGGGTGGCTCAGCGCTCGCCATGACGGCGGATGCGAGCCAGGTCGCCATCCTTTCCGACCAGGGCGCCGAGCCGCAGACCCTGGCGCTGCTCGACCGGACGACCGGCGCCTGGACGACGGCGCCGATTACCGCGACCGACGGCACCACGCTGCCCTATATGACCGATATCGCGCTGCTGACGGACGGGCTGATCGCGCTGATGGCGCCCTCCGCCAACCCGGCAGCGCCGCTCGATTGCGCCGTGGTGACCTTGGCCGGGAACCAGGGCGTGACCATGGCCGGGTACCGCTACCCGATGCTCGGCCAATCGGCGCCGCGCTTCGCCGCCATTCCCGGCCCGGCGGTATATTATCTCGGCGCCACCGGCCCGCGCCGCCTCCTGCCGCTGCCTTATCCGGCATATCTGACGGCGGGTGCGCTCGCGCGCTTCGGCTTGGCGGCGCAGGATCCCGATTGCATCTGGCACCGGCTCTATGCCGAGGCCGATCTGCCCGCCGGCACGGCGCTGGTCCTCTGGGCGCGCGCCGCCGCGGCGTCGATCGCCGCCACGGACCAGGCGGCCATGGCCGCGACCATCCGCCATGCGCCGTCCGGGACGAACCGCATCGATGCGGCGGCGGCGGCTTCCATCGCCGCCGCCAACCCGGAAGCGGTGCCGGCGCCGACGCCGACATTGACGGCCAGCCTGACCGCGGCGCCGTTCCACCGTCAACCACCGCTCGTGCCGGCCGATCTGCCGTCCGAATTGCCGTTCCATCCCGGCCTTGCCGCGCTGGAGGGTGCGCCCGGCGGACTCTTCGAGCTGCTGCTGCAGCGCAGCGGCGGTGCCAACAGGCGGCTGACCGGCGGGTTTCTGGACATTGCCGCGGTCGCGATCGGCGACGGGCGGCACACACCCTGCCTGCGCTGCCTCAGGGTCTATGAGCCGCGCTTCAGCTACCAGGACCAGTATCTGCCGGCGCTGTTCCACCAGACCGCGCTCTCGGACGAGGCCGACCAGGCGCCGACGCCTTCGCCGCCCGATTTCCGGGAACGGCTGCTTGCCAGCCTCGAAGGCCTGCTGACACCGATCGAAGACCGCGTCGCCTCGGCCGAATACATGCTCGATCCCTATGCCGCGCCGACGGCGATGCTGCCCTGGTTGGCCAGCTATCTCGGCCGCACGCTCGATCCTGGCTGGCCGGAGGCGCGCCAGCGGCGCGCGGTTGCCGTGGCGGGGCGGCAGCTGCGCGAGCGCGGCACCTATCGCGGCGTCTGCCTGGCGCTTGACGTCGCAACCGACGGCGCGGTGGCGCGCGGCGAGGTGGTCGTACTCGAGACCCATCGGCTGCGCCGGACCGACGCCACGATCCTGGGCTATGCGCTCGGCGGCCAGAACGTGCTCACCGGCCGCGGCGTGCCCAGCGGCAACAGCATCGTCGGCGACACGCTGATCCTGTCGCCGAAGCGCGCGATCGACGTGCTGGCGCTGCTGGTGCCCGCGGCGGTGCCCGGCGCCGACGCCGCGACGGTCTTCCAGTTCCTCGATGAATATGCCGACCGGGTGCAGGTGGCCGTGCTGCTCCAAGGCCCGGGCGCCGCGGCGCTGCGCCCGGCCATCGACACTGTGCTCAAGGCCGAGCTGCCGGCCCAGCTCGCCTACGACATCGTGAACACGGATGGACGCTTCATCCTCGGCCTGTCGCCCCTGCTCGATGTCGACACGTTCCTTGACCCGCCCGTGCCGCCGGCGCCGCTGACGCTGAACCAGAGCGTGGTCGGGCGGAACGCCGTGGTGCGCGACCCCGCCGCGCTGCGGCAATGACGGAGGTGCAAGCGCATGAGTGACCTGACCGCCGCCGTCGACCAGACCGAGCTGGCCTCAGATGCCCAGTTCACCGACATGCTCGAACGGGTGTCGTTCCAGCCGGGCATCCTGCTCGGCGCTGCGGCGCTCAACGCCGAACAGACCTATCATTTGCGCCGGCTGACCCGGCATCAGCGCTGGCTGATCGGGCCGGGCACTGTGTTCGGCCTCCGCGTCGACGTGATGAACCCGGCGCCGCCGGACGACCCGACCGATGTGCGTCTGACCGTCGCCCCCGGCTATGCGATCGACGGGCTCGGCCGCGAAGTGCTGGTCAACGAGGCCTATGCGATCTCGCTCCGGGACTGGCTCGCCGCCAACGGTTCCGGCGTCGCCGGCAATCTGGTCGGCGGCACGCTGTATCTGCGGATCACCGTGCGCTCGCGGGCCGCGCCGCAAGGGCTGCAGCCGGTCGTCTCGGAGCTGTTTGATGCCGGCCTCGATCCCGTGGTCAGCTCGCGCATCGGCGACAGCTTCCTGCTCGAGGTCACCGGCGATGCCAAACAGCTGGGCGACGCGCCGGCTCGCCCGCTGGATAGCTGGGCTCCGCTGAATGCGACCCCGGCGACCGGCGACGTGCCAGGCGCGCTGACAGCGCGCGAGACGACGACGCTCGGCGGCATCACCGATGCCGGCCTGCACAATGCCATGGCCCTGCAGGCCTGGCTGCTGCGCCAGCCGCTGCCGCCCTTCGACGACAGCCCGGGCGCCGATGCGGGCTATCTGGAAGCGTCGCGCCTGCTGCTGGCCAGCGCGCATGTCGCACTCGCGAACATCACCACTGCGCCGACCATTGCCGCCACCGCCGTGAACAATCTCGTCCGGCCGTTCGTCCGGGCCAATGCCCTCTTGGCCGCGCTCTCGCTGCCCTGACCGGAGGCTTTCGATGTCCAACACCACGCTCGGCCCCGGCGTCCAGTTCACCCCCTTGCAGGGGCCGTCGGCGGCCACCGCGACACAAGCCGTCCTGAAGGTCGTGCAGCCGGAGCCGCAGCTCAGCCGTACTTATTACCAGGACGGGCGGCTGCTGACCGCCGTCGACCTCAATCGCGACTACAGTTATCTCGACCGGCGCCTGCTCGATCTGGGTCTGGCGCTGGGTGACGGCATCGTCCGGGGGCTTGCGGCCAGCTTGACCGGCGCGGTCATTTCCGCGACGCAGGGCCGGGGCATCGCGCCGAGCGGCCGCGTCATCGCCTACAGCGACCCGGCTGCGGCCACTACGCTCAGCGCCAACCTCGCCGACCTGGCGACCCAGATGACCCTGAACGGCATCGGCTTCAGCGGCATCGCCGACGGGCTCTATGCCGTGGTGCTGCTGCACGGCGCGCAGCCGAGCGGCATCGCCGAGACCTTCCCGCGCGATCTGTCCAGCGTGCGGGTGACCTATGATACGGTGGTCGACACGGTGGAGATCGCGCTGGTCGGCCTGCCCTTGCCGATCCCCGGCGGCACCGCCTTTCAGGCCCGGGCGCAGCTGGCGGCACAGCTCGCCAGCGGCCAGAGTCCGCCGGCTTTGCCGTCGGACAGCGTGGCGCTCGGCGTCGTGGCGATGCGTCAGGGCTTGCCCGCCTGGTTCGACCCGTCGCTGCTGCGCCATCCCTTGCGCACCGCGGACGCGGCGAACACGGTTGCGGACGATCTCGTCGCGCAATACCGGCAGCTCTACACCGACATGATGACAAGCCTCAGGGCCCAGGGCACGCAGACCTTCCGGGCGGCCGATATCTTCCCGCTGTTGCCGCCGCACGGCCTGCTGCCGGCCGCCACGATCGACCCATCCGGGGCGACGCAGACCTTCTTTCCCCAGCAGATCGAGGTTGCGCTCGTGCCGGTGCGGGCCGATGAGGTCGCGGCGCTGCTGGCCCAGGCCGAAGGCGAGCCGCCGATCGACCTGGTTGCCGCGACGCCGGCGCAAATTCTGGTGATGGTGCCGCTGCAGCCTTCCGACTACGCGACCTTGACACCGTCGCTGTTGACGTCTGTGTCGAATGCCCCGCCGCCGGCCTTCAAGCCCTATCCCAGCGTGGTCCTGCCGCGGATCGACCCGCTCGCGCTGCGCCTGCCCGGGCGGCTGGCGGCACCGCAAGCGCGGCTGGCGGTCTGGCAGCGCATCTGGGCGCTGGCGCCGGCCGATCTGCCCTGGATGGTGCGCCCGGCCGATGGCGGCATCGGCGGCGCCAAGGCCGGCATCCTCGCGGTCGGCTATCTGGTCCCGACTCCGCCGCCGACTCCGACGCCGGCCCC
>Ga0181519_10000076_pt1 | contig 88127 bp, 86 predicted proteins | sample PEATcosm2014_Bin_26_FD_121102 | JGI IMG/M metagenome (GOLD analysis project Ga0181519, IMG submission 121102) | Peatland microbial communities from MTU Mesocosm Facility, Houghton, MI, USA - PEATcosm2014_Bin02_10_metaG | ecosystem: Environmental > Terrestrial > Soil > Wetlands > Peat | place...
CTGGGGGAGGGGGACCCCGGAGGGGTGGAGGGGGCTTCAGCCAGGCTGAGATGTTGGTTCCAAGCTGGAGCCCCCTTCCCCGGCTTCGCCGGGACTTCCCCCAGAGGGGGAAGAGAACGCTTTGCCTCTCCTCCCCCTCTGGGGGAGGGGGACCCCGGAGGGGTGGAGGGGGGTTCAGCCAGGCTGAGATATTGGTTCCAAGCTGGAGCCCCCTTCCCCGGCTTCGACGGGACTTCCCCCAGAGGGGGAAGAGATAACAAACGCTCTCCTCCCCCCTTGGGGGAGGGGGACCCCGGAGGGGTGGAGGGGGCTTCAGCCAGGCTGAGATGTTGGTTCCAAGCTGGAGCCGCCTTCCCCCGCTTCGCGGGTACTTCCCCCAGCGGGGGAAGAGAGAGATGGTCATCCGCTATTTCCGCGTCGCGGTCAGGGCGATGGTGACGGTGACGGGGTTCGGGATGGCGTCGGTCTTGGCCCATTGGTCCTGGCCGACGCCGAAGGCCAGGCGGTTGAGGGCGACGGAGGCGTTCATCCGGGCCTTGGGCCCGGCGATGGCGAGGGTGAACGGCAGGGTGAGCGGCTTGGTCACGCCGCGCAGGGTCAGCGTGCCGATGGCCTGGTAGCGGTCGCCGCCCAGGGCGGTGAAGCTGTGGGCGGTGAAGGTCGCCTTGGGGAACTTGGCGGCGGAGAGGAAGGTCGGGGTGGGCAGGGCCTGGTCGCGGTCGGCGTCGCCGGTGGCGGCCGAGGCGACGTCGATGACGGCGGTGACGCTGGAGCCGGCGAGATTGGCCGGATCGAAGCGGATATCCGCATCCCAGCGGCTGAAGGCGCCGGAGAAGGGCGCGCCGCTGAAGCTGGAGGCGAAGCGCACCGACGAGGCGGCCTTGTCGACCCCCCAGGCCGGCGCCGGCGCGGCCCTGGCGGCGAGGGGCGCGGCCATCACGGCGGCCAGGGCGACGAGGGCGAGCGCTCTCATTCGGGGCTCCTCAGGAAATAGATCATGCGCCCCACGACATCGTCCTTCTTCAGGAACTGGTGGCGAAGCGCGGCCCCGACATGGAGCACGATCAATACATAGGCGAGCTTGGCCAGGAGGCCATGGGTGGTTTCGAACGCCTGATGGGCCGCCTTCATCTGGTCCGGCGGCAGGGTGGTGAGCGGGCCGATCGCCGGCCAGTGAACGAGGCCGAAGAGGGTGATGGGATAGACCGCGATCAGGCGGCTGGCCGAACTCATGGCCCAGCCGGAGAGCGGCATGCCGATCATGACGCCATAGAAGAGGATGTAGACGGTATGGGCCGCCAAGCGCTCCCAGGGCGCCATGGAGGCCGGCAGCGGCGGCGGCGGCGAAATGAACCGCCAGGCCAGGCGCAGCAGGCTGAGGATCAGCACGGTGATGCCGATCGACTTGTGGATCTGCATCGGACCGGCGCGGGCCAGGCCCGTCAGGGTGTTGAAATACCAGGCGAGCGCGATGTTGGCGATCAGGAGCGCCGCGATCAGCCAGTGGAGGATCATGGCGACAGCGTTGTAGCGTTCGGCGGGCGTGTGAGGCATCGAAGCTCCTTTCTCCTGCTCGTGGCTATTTGCGATCGAACTCGGCTTCGATCTCGATCCTTACATCGTCGCCCACCAGGGACTGAAGGTAGGTCGAGCCGAACTGCGAGCGCTTGATGGTGGTCCTGGCGGAAAAGCCGGTGATCGTGCCGCCCAGGAGGCCGTGGCCGACGCCCAGGAAGGTAACCTCGAAGACCACCGGCCGGGTAACGCCGCGAAGGGTCAGGTCTCCGGTCATGGTTCCGGTGCGCCCGTCGGGCGCCCGGGCGAGGGCGGTGGAGACGAAGGTGGCGGTGGGATATTTGCCGGCGTCGAGGAACTCCTGGGCGAACTGGCGGCCGTAGCTCGCGCCGACATCGAGGCTGGTGGTGTCGACCGTGGCCTTCACCGCGGCCGAGTCCGGATGCGCCGGATCGTAGGTGAACGAGGCGTCGGCGGTGTTGAAGCGCATGGTGTAGAGCGAGACGCCCAGGTGCATGACCTTGGCGATGACGCTGGTGTGCTTCTTGTCGAGGAAGAAGCTTCCGGCCGGCAGATCGGCGACATTGGCCGAGGCGGCCAGGGACGCGACCGGAACGACCAGGGCGAGCGCGGCGAGGATGACCAGCAATCGGCGCATGGCTCTAAGCTTCTAGGCGGCGAGGGCCGATGGGTAAACGGCGCGGCCTTCCCCGTCGGCCAATATGGTCTAAATAGCCCAACCGCTGTGGAGGAGCCTTGGCCGTGACCTATAAAGCGCCCGTTCGCGACCTGATGTTCGCCCTGGAGGAGGCGGCGGATTTCGGCAAGCTGGCCAAGCTTTTTCCCGGCGTGGATACCGAGACGGCGGGCGCGGTGCTGGAGGCGGCGGGGGCCTTGTCATCCGGCGTGCTGGCGCCGCTGAACCGGTCCGGCGACCAGCACGGCGCCAAGTTCGAGAACGGCGCGGTGCGCGCGGCCCCGGGCTTTGGCGAGGCCTATCGCCAGTTTGCGCAGGGCGGCTGGAACGGCCTTTCCGCTGATACGGCCTTCGGCGGCCAGGGCCTGCCCAAGGCGCTGGAGATCGCCGTCTTCGAAATGGTGCAGGCGGCCAATATGGCTTTCGGCCTCTGCCCGATGCTGACCCTGGCGGCCATCGAGGCCATTTCCTCGCACGGCACGGACCGGCAGAAGGCGCTCTATCTGCCCAAGCTGATCGCCGGCGAATGGACCGGCACCATGAACCTCACCGAGCCCCAGGCCGGCTCGGACCTGGGGATGCTGACCACCCGGGCCACGCCCGACGGCGAGGGCGGCTACACCCTGACCGGCGAGAAGATCTTCATCACCTGGGGCGATCACGACGTGGCCGAGAACATCGTCCACCTGGTGCTGGCGCGCCTGCCCGACGCGCCGCCGGGATCGCGGGGCCTGACGCTGTTTCTGGCGCCCAAGCGGCTGGTGAACGAGGACGGGACGCTGGGGGCGGCCAACACGCTCCGCCCCGCCAGCATCGAGCACAAGCTGGGCGTCCACGCCTCGCCCACCTGCGTGATGCTGTTCGAGGGGGCCAAGGCCGAGATCGTCAGCGCGCCCAACCAGGGGCTGGCGGCGATGTTCGTGATGATGAACGCCGCGCGCCTGCACGTGGGCGTCCAGGGGGTGGGCATCGCCGAGCGGGCCTACCAGCAGGCCCTCAACTATTCGCTGGAGCGCCAGCAAGGGCGCTCGGCCTGGACCGGGACCCTGCCCTCGCGCATCTTCGACCATCCCGACGTGCGCCGCACCCTGATGCTGATGAAGGCCAAGATCGAGGCGGCGCGGGGCATCTGCCTCGCCACCGCCGTGGCGGCCGACATCGCCCGGCTGGCGACCAATCCGGTGGACCGCGACGCCGCCAAGTTCCGCGAGGAACTGCTCACCCCGATCGCCAAGGCCTGGTCGACCGACATGGCGGTGGAGGCGGCCTCCCAGGCGCTGCAGGTGCACGGCGGCATGGGCTTCATCGAGGAAACCGGCGCGGCCCAGCACTATCGCGACGCCCGCATCCTGCCGATCTACGAGGGCACCAACGGCATCCAGGCCATCGACCTGATGGGCCGCAAGCTGGCGCTCGGCAAAGGCAAGGCGGTGCGCGAGCTGGTGAGCGACATCTTCCCGGTCGCCGCCGAGCTGAAGAGCGCGGACGACGCCTGGCTGCACACCATCGGGGCCCATCTGGAAGGCGGCCTGGCGGCGGTGCAATCGGCCACCGGCTGGCTGATCGAACGCCGCGGCCACGCCCAGCCCGACGCCCTGGCCGGGGCCACCCCCTATCTCAAGCTGCTGGGCGACGTGGTCGGCGGCTGGATCCTCGGCAAGGAGGCCCTGGCCGCCGCGCGCCACATCGCCGCCGGCGACGGCCCCGCCGACTACTGGCGCACCAAGATCGGCCTGGCCCGCGTCTTCGCCGAACAGGTGCTGGCCCAGGCGCCCGGCCTCAATCAGGCGGTGACCCAGGGCGCGGTGGACCTGTTCAGAGCGACGCCGGAGTCGCTGGGGGCTTAGAGCAGGATGGCTTTAGACGGAGCCGTCTAAAGGCTGAATCCGGCTCTAGATTCAAATGCGTAGAGTTTGATTCACCCTTCACACCTGTTTTGTTTGAAGGAGTCAGGATCTAGGGTGGGCCGCCTTCAGGCGACCTTCGTGCTGTGCAACGGCAGACCCGCGGTTTCGAGCGTCGAGAGATCCAGTCGGGTGGACGCACGATCGATGTCGATGCCCACGACGACGCCCAGGGCGTCAAGGTCGACGTTCAGTCCATCCGAGACTTCCCGTGTTTCGGCGCCCGGCTCCGACGCCAGCTCGATGTAGAGGCTGTCGGTATCGGGGTAATAGTACAGCCTCATCTGTCGTCCTCCCGAAAGTCCCGATCGAAAAAGGCGTTGTGAACCGTCTCGCCGTCATCCAGCAGGATAACACGAAGCACACGATCAGAGTCTTCGCCGGGGTTTCTACCCGACCCTCCCGTCATAGTCGGGCGTAAGTCCCGCCTATCCATACGCACTCGTCCGCTGGGTGGCCGCGCGCGCGCACGGCCATGGCAAGGCGCGAGATCATGGGTGGCCGGGACAAGCCCGGCCTCAATCAGGCGGTGACCCAGGGCGCAGTGGACCTCTTCCGCGCGACACTGGAGTCGCAGGGGCTTAGGAAACATTCTCCTCCCCCATTGGGGGAGGGGGACCCCGACGCCAACGTGGAGGGGGCTCCAGCCCGACTGAGATATTAGCCCCAAGCTGGAGCCCCCTTCCCCGGCTTCGCCGGTACTTCCCCCACGCCAACGGGAAGAGAAAGATTGGGCTCAGCGCCCCTCAGAGCTGAGGCAGCATGTATTCCGCCGAGGAGACCTTGAATTCGCCGCCCTGTTCGACATTGAGGTGGGTGACGACGCCGTCCTTGACGATCATGGAATAGCGCTGCGAGCGCTGGCCCATGCCGAACTTGGAGCCGTCCATCTCCAGGCCCACGGCCCGGGTGAAATCGCCGTTGCCGTCGGCCAGCATCAGCACATCCTCGCCGACGCCCTGGTTCTCGCCCCAGGCCTTCATCACGAAGACATCGTTGACCGAGACGCAGGCGATGGTGTCGACGCCCTTGGCGCGGAACTCGGCGGCGTGGGCCTTGAAGCCCGGCACGTGCTTGGCCGAACAGGTGGGGGTGAAGGCGCCCGGGAGCGCGAACAGGGCCACGGTCTTGCCCTTGAAGAGATCGTCGGTGGAAAGCGGGCCAGGGCCGCTTTCGCCCCAGACGGTGAAGGTGGCGCTGGGAACCTTGTCGCCGACTTTGATGGTCATGGGAGCGTCTCCTCGAGGTTTGAAAGGCTGGCAGGCGCCAGATAGCCATCGGCGCCGCGCGCGCCAAGAGCCGTGCGCATCTCTTTGACTTGAAAGCGCGCCCGTGACCACCGATCATGGCTTCATGCCCGCCGACAGCCATACCTATCTCACCGGCCGCCTGCTGGTGGCCATGCCGGGGATCGAGGATCCCCGGTTCGAGCGGGCGGTGGTCTATGTGTGCGCCCACGACGAGACCCACGCCATGGGCCTGACCGTCAACCGGCCGGTGGAGGGCCTGACCGTGGCCAAGCTCATGGCCAAGCTGAAGGTGCGCAAGCCGGCCAAGGCGATGGACGATCTGGTGCTGATGGGCGGGCCGGTCGAGCCCGAGCGAGGGTTCGTTCTGCATACAGACGATTATGTCGGCGAGCCTACCAGCCTGAAGGTCGCCGACGGCGTGGCCCTGACCGCGACCCGCGAGGTGCTGGAGGCCATGGCCGGGGAGGATCCGTGCCCGCGCCTGGCGGTGATGGCCCTGGGCTATGCCGGCTGGGACGGCGGCCAGCTGGAGCGCGAGATCCGTAACAACATCTGGCTCACCTGTGAGGCCGACGAGGATCTGCTGTTCGGCGACGAGCACGAATACAAATGGTCGAGAGCCCTGGCCAAGATCGGCGTGGCGGCGGAGCACCTCTCCGCCCAGGCCGGGCAGGCCTAGAGCAGGAGGGGCCTAGACGAGAACCTCCTCCTGTCGCTCCGATGACGGAACATGGGAGAGCAGGCCGAAGAGCAGGTGATCGCGCCAGACGCCGTTGATCCTGAGGTAAGATCGCGCGAGGCCCTCCTGCTTGAAGCCGGCGCGGGCGAGGACGGCGCGCGAGCCGTCGTTGGTGGGGATGCAGGCCGCCTCCACCCGATGAAGGCCCAGGCGGGAAAAGCAGAAATCGGTGACCGCGTTCACCGCCGCCACCGTATAGCCGCGCCGCGTATGGCTCTCGCCGACCCAATAGCCGATCGAAGCCATCTGGGCGACGCCGCGGCGGACGTTGGAGACGGTGATGCCGCCGACCATGACCCCGTCGGGCTGACGGTACACCAGGAAGGGATAGGCGGCGCCGCGCTCCATATCGTGGGCGTAGGCCGAGAGGCGGCGGCGCCAGGAAGCTCTCGTGAGATCATCCTTGGGCCAGGTCGGCTCCCACGGCTGGAGGAAGGCGCGGGAGCCGGCGCGCAAGGCGGCCCACTCCTGGAAATCCCCCGATCGATGGGGGCGAAGGCGCACGCCCTCGCCCTCCAGACGGAGTTCCTGATCGGGGGCGATCCAATCGAGCAGGGCCATGGGCCGATTTTGGCGTGGTTCTGGGCGTTCGCCAAGAGGCGCCAACAACTAGCCGAACAGCGCCGCCTCGAAGCGATCGGCGGCGTCCATGGCGGCCTTGGGGCCCAGAACGCTGACCGTGCAGGCGCGGGGGGCGAGGAGACGGGCGGCGATGGCGGCGATATCGGCCGGCGTCACCTTATCAATGGCGCCGGCCATGTCGGCCGGAGACAGAAGAGCGCCGAAGGCGAGCTGCTGGGCCGCCGCCTGCTCGGCCCGGGCGGCCAGGGATTCGCGGCCCATGAACAGGGACGCCTTGAGCTGGGCCTTGGCGCGGGCGAGTTCGGCCGCCTCCACCCGCGCGGCCAGGGAGAGGATCTCCTTGGCCGCCACATCCGCCAGGCGGCCGGCGTCGGCGGGAGCGCAGCCGGCGTAGATCCCCATCACCCCGGCGTCGGCATAGGCGTCGCTATAGGCGTCGATGGCGTAGGCCAGGCCCAGGCGCTCGCGGGCCTCCTGGAACAGGCGCGACGACATGCCGCCGCCCAGGATCTCGACGAAGAGGCGCAGCGCCCAATGGCCCGGATCGGCCACACCCGGCGCCGGCAGCAGGAAGACCAGATGGGCCTGCTCCAGCTTGCGCCGCTCGCTCGCCACGCCGCCGGTGAAGCGGCCCGGGACGGGATCGGCGACGACGACGCTGGGCGCGGCGGCGAAATGGCGTTCGGCCAGGGCCAGGAGTTCATCCTCGTCCACGGCCCCGGCGGCGCTGATCACCAGGCGATCGGGGGCGTAGAGGCCGGCGCGCCAGGCTTCCAGGGCGGCGGGCGCCGCCTCGGCGATGGCGGTGGGGGCGCCGAGGATCGGGCGGCCGAGGGGCTGATCGGCGAAGGCGGCGGCCTGGGCCAGTTCGAACACCTGATCGTCGGGGGTGTCGGCGGCCTCGGCGATCTCCTGCAGGACGACGTTCTTTTCCCTAGCGAGATCGTCCGCATCAAGGGTGGGCCGCTGGACCAGGTCGGCGGTGACCGCCATGGCCAGCGGTAGGCCGCCGGCGAGGGCCCGGACCTGGAAGCTGGTGCGCTCATGGCCGGTGGCGGCGTTGATCTGGCCGCCCTCGGCCTCGATGGCCTCGACAATATCGCGGGCGGCGCGCTCGCCAGCGCCCTTGAAGACCATGTGTTCCAGCAGGTGCGACCAGCCCGAGCGCGCCTCATCCTCGAACCTCGCGCCCCGGCCGGCGACGACGCTGAGGGCCAGGGTCTGGAAGCTGGGCGCGGCGTCGCAGATCACCGTGACGCCGTTGGTCAGGCTATGAACCTTTGGCTGGTTAACCACGGGACCGTTCATGCGCCGGCGAAGGCCCGCACATAGGCCTTCACCGCCTCGGCCTCGGCGGGCAGGCGATCGAAGCGCTCGGGCCGTTCGCCGAGATCGTGATGGGTGCGCGGCGGCCCGGGCGAGACGCCGGACGCGGCCAGCACCGCCTCGGGGAACTTGGCCGGGTGTGCTGTCGCGAGGGTCACCAGCGGCACGCCAGTGGGCGGCGCCTCGGCCAGGGCGGCGCCGGCGAGGCCGACGGCGGTGTGGGGATCGACCAGATGGCCGCTGTCATTCAGGGCCGCGAGAATGGCCCGGCTGGTCTGGGTCTCGCTCACCGCCACGCCCCGGAACACTTCGCGCACCGCGCTGAGCGCCTGGGTGGGGATTTGCAGATCGCCGTCGCGGGCGAAGGCTTCGAAAGCGCGGGCGGTTTCGGCCCCGTCGCGGCCGACGCATTCGAAATAGAGCCGCTCGAAATTGGAGGCGACCTGGATATCCATGGCCGGGCTCTGGGTCGATTTGGCCTCGGCCCGGTTATAGCGGCCGGTCTCCAGCGCCCGGGCCATGATGTCGTTGGCGTTGGTGGCGACGATGATGCGCTCGATGGGAAGACCCATGCGCCGGGCGACCCAGCCGGCGTAGCCGTCGCCGAAATTGCCGGTGGGGGTTACGAAGGCCACGGCGCGTCCTGGCGCGCCCAGGGCGGCGGCGGCGGTGAAATAATAGACGCTCTGGGCGGCGATGCGGGCGAAGTTGATGGAGTTGACGGCCGAGAGATCCACCGCCTTGGCGAAGGTCTGGTCGGCGAACAGGCTCTTGAGGATCGCCTGACAGGCGTCGAAATCGCCGTTTACGGCCACGGTGCGGACATTATCCTCCACGGCGGTGGTCATGAACCGCCGCTGGACCTCGGAGATGCGGCCCTCCGGATAGAGGGCGACGATGCGGATATTGGCGCGGCCCCGGAACGCCTCCACCGCCGCCCCGCCGGTGTCGCCGGAGGTGGCGCAGACGATGGTCATGGTCCGCCCCCGCGCCGCCAGGGCGTGCTCATAGAGGCGGGACAGGAGCTGCATGGCCACGTCCTTGAAGGCCAGGGTCGGGCCGTGGAACAGCTCCAGCAGGAAGCGGCCGTGGGCCAGTTGGCGCAGGGGCGTCACGGCGGCGTGGCGGAAGGTGGCGTAGGCCTCCTCGGTGAGATGGGCCATGACCTCCGGCGCGATCTCGTCGCCAGCGAAGCGGCCGAGGATGTCGGCGGCGACGTGGGCGTAGGGCGCGCCGGCGAAGGCGGCGATCTCACCTGGGGTCAAGACCGGCCAGGTTTGCGGCGCATAGAGGCCGCCATCGGGCGCCAGGCCCGCGAGCAGGGCCTCGGTGAACCCCACGGCCGGCGCGCCGCCGCGGGTGGAGATGTATTTCATGGCGCCCTCATCCTTCGCCAGAGCATGGCCCCGTATATCCAGACCAGGGCGGCGGCCAGGCCGAACCAGGTGAGGGCGTACTGGAAGTTGTCACGCGGCGTATCCTCGGCCGGCGGAGCGGGATGGACGCCGGCGGGGGCCGGGGTTTCGCGCTCCACCGCCAGATATAGGGGCAAGGGCGCGGCGACGCCGCCGCGCTTGGCCACATCGGCCAGGGTGCGCTTGTCGATCACCCGCACCGCCGGCACATCGCCGGCGGCGGCCGACATCTCGTCGCCGAACAGCGGCGGGCGGCCCACCTTGCGCAGGACCCCGACCACGAGGGCCGGTTCGGCGATGGCCAGCTTGCGCGGGGCCATGTCGCCGGTGAGGGCGGCGATCTCGCCCCGGTCGAGAAGCACCCCGTCAAAGCCGGGAACTTCGGTGTGGCAGAAAGTGAGCAGGCGCCAGCCGACCACGCCATCGCGCAGGGAATAGCGCACCATGGTCGGCGAGGGCGCGCTCGGCGCCGCGCAGGCGACGCTGACCCGGCGATGATCCAAGGCGAGCGGGTCGGTGCCTCCGGCGATGAGATCGGCGAGGGGCTGGGCGGGCGCGCCGGCGAGGGCGGCGATCTTGGCCTGGTTGGCGGCGGTCTCGTCCCGGCGGCGCAGCTGCCATAGGCCCAGGGCCAGGAGGATCGCCAGGGCGATGGCCGTGGCGAGGGTCAGTCCGATGGGAAACCGCTTCACGGGGTCTGGTCGCGCCGGTGCTGGGAGGCCCGGTTGCGGATCTGAGCGGCGATCATCAGCCCCTTCATCGGTCGCAGGAGCCCAAAACAGAGGAGCGCGGCCAGGGGGATCCAGGTGGCCAGCAGCACCCAGACCGGCGGCTGATAGGCGATATCGGTGAAGAGAACGCCGAACACGGCCAGAAATCCGACCACCAGGATCACGAACACGGCCGGCCCATCGCCGCTGTCCGAGGCGCCCAGATCAAAGCCGCAGGCCGAACAGACCCGGCTCACCTTCAGGAACCCGTCGAAGAGCGCGCCCTTGCCGCAGTTTGGGCAGCGCCCCAGAGCGCCGGCGATAAAAGGGTTCACCCCACCGGGGTGGTTCAATGGCCCCAACCGGCGCCGAAGATCACATAGAGGAAGGTGAACAGGAACAGCCACACCACGTCGACGAAGTGCCAGTACCAGGCCGCCGCCTCGAAGCCGAAGTGCTGCTTGGGGGTGAAGCCGCCGTTGAGCAGGCGGATCAGGCACACGGTCAGGAAGATGGTGCCGATGATGACGTGGAAGCCGTGGAAGCCGGTGGCCATGAAGAACGACGAGCCATAGAGGCCGGCGTTGGACGCCTCGGGAGAATAGAACAGGTGCTCGGTGAGGATGTGATTGTACTCATAGGCCTGGACCGAGGTGAACAGCAGGCCAAGGGCGATGGTCAGCGCCAGGCCGATCTTGGCCCCGCGCCGGTCGTCGGTCTGCAGGGCGTGGTGAGCCCAGGTGACCGTGGTGCCCGAAAGCAGTAGGGTTAAGGTGTTGACCAGCGGCAGTTCGAAGGCCGGCACTGTCTCGATGCCCTTGGGCGGCCAGGTGGCCCAGGCGGTGCGGACATCGTCGATAGGCGAATGGGTGCGCACGTTATGGAACAGCGCCATCTCGAAGAAGATCCAGAACCAGGCGACGAAGAACATCACTTCGGAGGCGATGAAGAGGATCATACCGTAGCGCAGGCCGAGGGAGACCACCGGGGTGTGGTCGCCGTGGTTGGCTTCCTTGACCACATCGGTCCACCAGGAGGCCATGGTGAGGAGCACGCCGGCGGCGCCGATGGCCATGATCCACCAGTTGCCCTTGGGAATGCCGAAGAGGCCCTTGAGGCCGATCACCAAGCCGAGCGCCAGGGCGACAGCGGCTATCGACCCGACCAGGGGCCAGGGGCTGGGATTGACCAGGTGGTAGTCGTGCTTGACGCCTTCGTGAGCCATGTCGCTGATCTTCTTAGCCCCTCATATCCAACAGACCGGTGCTATAGCCCCGCGCGCGGCGGCGCGCCAAGGGCCGAAGGCGGTTTTGCCGCCGAAGAATCCGCCCTTGCTCCCGTTACAGCCGGAAAGAAGGTGTAGGAGAGCGTGATCGGGCCTGCGGCCTTGGCGTCGCGGTCGGCCGCGTAGCGCGGATCGACGAAATAGACCACCGGGAACTCCACCGTTTCGCCCGGCTGGATCGTCTGATTCTTGAAGCAGAAGCACTCCAGCTTGGAAAAATACGGGCCGGCCGATTCGGGCAGGATGTTGTAGAGCGCGCGGCCGGTGACGGGCTTGTCGCCGGTGTTGGTGGCGCGGAAGAAGGCGAGCTTGCTTTCGCCGAGGCGCGCGGTCTGGCTGCGCTGGCTGGGCTCGAACCGCCATTCCAGGCCCCGCACATTGGTGTCGAAGCGGACGGTGACGGTTTCGTTGGAGACCGCGCTCGGCGCGAAGCTGGCGCGCCGGACCGTGCCGTTGAAGCCGGTGGCCTGACAGAAGGCGCGATAGAAGGGAACGGCGGCGAAGGCGCAGCCGACCATGGCCACGAAGACGGCGGCGCAGATCAGGGCGATCCGGGTGTTTCGCCGCCCCGGATCGGAGGCGCGCGGCGCGCTCATCAGCCGCCCGATTTCTTCACGATGGTGATGACGAAGACGATCACCACGAACGCCGCCAGCGAGAGCGCCAGCAGGATATTGCGGCCGCGCCGGGCCTTGGCCGAGGCCGGATCGTCGTAATTGGGATCGCTCATTTCAGCGGCGCCAAGGGCGCGAGGCCCAGCAGATGCTCGGCGAGCAGGGTGGTGAAGAGCAGGAAGAGATAGAGGATGGAGAAGGCGAAGAGGTTGCGCGCGACCTTGGAGGCGGCCTTCACGTCATAGAGGGCGCCGTCGCTGGCGCGCTCGCCGGAGGTCTCGCCGGCGCGGCTGAGAAACAGGCGGGTGGCGAGCACCAGGAAGATCGTGCCGCCGAGCGCCGCCACGGCGAGATAGACGGCGCCGCCCAGGCCGGTGAAGGCCGGGGCGAGGCACAGGGGAACGAGGACCAGGCTGTAGGCCAGGATCTGGGCCCTCGTGGCCGCGGCGCCCTTGACCACCGGCATCATCGGCACGCCGGCCTTGGCGTAGTCCTCGCTGGTGTAGAGCGACAGGGCCCAGAAGTGCGGCGGGGTCCAGACGAATATGATGGCGACCAGCAGCCAGGCGTTGGCCGGGGCCGTGCCGGTGGCCGCCGCCCAGCCGACCAGGGGCGGCAAGGCCCCGGCGAGACCGCCGATGACGATGTTCTGCACCGTCCGGCGCTTGAGCCAGCGGGTGTAGACAATGGCGTAGAAGGCGATGGTGAAGGCCAGCAGGGCGGCGGCCAGGACATTGGTGGCCAGGGCCATGATGCCCACTGAAAACAGCGACAGGACCACGCCCAGGCCCATGGCGTCGGCCCGTTGGATGCGCCCGGCCGGGACGGCGCGGGCGCGGGTGCGGCGCATCAGGGCGTCGATATCGCCGTCATAGCCCATGTTGAGGGCCGCCGAACCGCCGGCGCCCAGCGTGATGCACAAGATCGCCACCGCCGCCAGGATCGGGTTCATCGGCGCGCCCGAGCAGACAAGACCGGTCACCGCGGTCAGCACCACCAGGGACATGACCCTGGGCTTGAGAAGCTGCAGATAGTCGCGCCAGCTCGCGGCGACGCGAGAACGGACGAGCGCGGGTAAGGTCTGATCGATCATGCGGGTCCCACCGAGGTGGGGGCTCAAGCTTTCATCAATGGCTGTCGGCGTGGATCACCGGCAGTTCGTTGAACTGGTGGAACGGCGGCGGCGAAGGCAGGGTCCATTCCAGGGTGGTGGCGCCTTCGCCCCAGGGATTGGCGCGGGCCGGACGCCGGCGGACCGCCGCCTCGAGCAGCATCAGAAGGAAGACGCCGAGGCCCACCAGGGTGATGGCGTAGCCGATCGAGGAGAGATGGTTCCAGAAGCGGAACGCCACCGGATAGTCGATCGAGCGGCGCGGCATCCCCTGCAGTCCCAGGAAGTGCTGGGGGAAGAAGATGATGTTGACGCCCACGAAGGTGATCCAGAAGTGGGTGGCGCCCAGGAACTCGTTGTAGCGCACGCCCCACATCTTCTCGAACCAGTAGTAGAAGCCGGCGAAGATGGCGAAGACGGCGCCCAGGCTCAGCACATAGTGGAAGTGGGCGACCACATAGTAGGTGTCGTGCAGGGCGTAATCGATGCCGGCGTTGGCCAGGACGACGCCGGTGACGCCGCCGACGGTGAAGAGGAAGATGAAGCCGATCGCCCACAGCATGGGCGTCTTGAAGTCCAGAGACCCGCCCCACATGGTGGCGATCCAGGAGAACACCTTCACCCCGGTGGGCACGGCGATGACCATGGTGGCGGCGACGAAATAGGCCTGAAGATTGGTCGGCATGCCCACGGTGAACATGTGGTGGGCCCAGACGATGAAGCCCAGGAAGCCGATGGCGACCATGGCGTAGGCCATGGCCAGGTAGCCGAACACCGGCTTCCTGGAGAAGGTCGAGACGATGTGGCTGATCATGCCGAAGCCGGGAATGATCAGGATGTAAACCTCCGGGTGGCCGAAGAACCAGAACAGGTGCTGGAACATGACCGGATCGCCGCCGCCGGCGGGGTCGAAGAAGTGGGTGCCGAAGTTGCGGTCGGTGAGCAGCATGGTGATGGCGCCGGCCAGAACCGGCAGCGACAGCAGCAGCAGGAACACCGTCACCAGGATCGACCAGACGAAGAGCGGCATGCGGTGCAGGGTCATGCCCGGCGCGCGCATGTTGAAGATGGTGGTGATGAAATTAATCGCCCCCAGGATCGAGCTGGCGCCGGCCAGGTGGATCGAGAGGATGGCGCAGTCCATGGCCGGGCCGACGTGGCCTATGGTCGATAGCGGCGGATAGAGCGTCCAGCCGCCGCCGAACCCTCGTCCGGGTCCGCCATCGACGAACATCGAGGTGAGCAGCATCACCCAGGACGCCACCAGCAGCCAGAAGCTGATGTTGTTCATGCGTGGGAAGGCCATGTCGGGCGCGCCGATCATCAGCGGCACGAACCAGTTGCCAAAGCCGCCGATCATGGCCGGCATGACCATGAAGAAGATCATGATCAGGGCGTGGGCCGTGACCACGACGTAGTAGCCATGCTTGGACTGCTCGACGAGGCCCATAAGGTTGATGGTCGAGTGGGGCGAGAAGATCTGGATGCCCGGCTCGGCCAGCTCCCAGCGGATCAGGCCGGAGAACAGGGCCCCGATGATCCCCGCCTGGATGGCGAAGATGATGTAGAGGGTGCCGATATCCTTGTGGTTGGTCGACAGGAACCAGCGGGTGAAGAAGCCCGGCGTTCCGGCGTGACCGTAGCCTCCGCCATGGGTGTCGGCGTGGGCGACGCGTTCGTGGGTGTCGGCGACGTTGGCCATGATTACAGTCTCCCTCGAACGATGCTCTAGCGCGCCACGGGCGCGGCGGCCGGCGCGGGGCCGGATGTGGTGGCGGCGGCCGCCACCGCGACGGGCTTGGCGGTCTTGCTGGCCACCCAGGCGTCGAATTCAGGCTGGCTGACCACCTTCACCTCGATCGGCATGTTGGAATGGTCCATGCCGCAAAGCTGCGAGCACTGGCCGTAGTAGGTGCCGAGGCGATCGGCGTTGAACCAGGTCTGGTTCAGGCGCCCGGGCACGGCGTCGATCTTGACGCCGAAGGCCGGCACCGAGAACGAGTGGATCACATCCTCGGCCGTCACCTGGACGCGAACCACCTTGTTGACCGGGACGATCATCGGCTCGTGAGCGGCCAGCAGATAGGGAAGATTCTGGGCCTTGGCCTCGTCCGCGGTGAGCGGCGTGGAGGTGACGGCGGCGATCTTCTGATCGGGATATTCGTAGTCCCAGTTCCACTGCCGGCCGGTGACCTTCACGGTCATATAGGGCCTTGGCATATCGTGCTCTTCGAAGAGCAGGCGGAACGAGAAGATGGCGATGAACATCAGGATCAGGACCGGAATCACCGTCCAGGCCACCTCGATCGGGGTGTTGTGGCTGAACTTCGCCGGCGTCGGATTGGCCCGCTTGTTGAAGCGCACGACGATGATGACCAGCAGGGCCAGGACCAGCAGAACGATGCCGGTGATGATCGGCAGAAGGATGTTGTTATGGAAGAAAATCTGGTGTTCGCGGATCACGCTCGCCGCCGGCTGAAGGCCGATCGCCTTGTCCACCGGCTGACCGAACGTCTGGGCGAGCGCGCCCGTGGCGCCAAGGAGCGCCACGCCAGCGCCGGCGATCATCCGCGTCAGTCCAGAAAAGCTAGCCTTCATGTCCCTCTCGGCCTGTTCCGTCGGCGCGGGTCGCCCTCGCCAACTATCGAGGCGGCGGCCCAGGCCTAAAAGCGCCAGCGCCGTAAGGCCGAAGCGCGGGAGGTCGCCTGCCGCGAGCCCCACCGCACGCTTCGGCCTTGCAGCCTGCGCGCCGGTGCATACGCGCATCACGCCGGAATGCCAAGGCGGATGCCGCAATGCGAAAGGCGCGGGTTTCGCCAGGCCCACGGAGCGCTTATGTCAGAGCCTCCGACCCGGTTCTGACGCCTATTTGAGCATCGAAAGCCAAGATGAACGCTCCCATGATCGCCCCTTCGGTTCTTGAAGCCTCCGGCGTCAACACCGCCGCCGCCACCGAGGTGCTTGCCGGGGCCCTGAAGGGGGCGGACGACGGCGAGATCTTCATGGAGCGCTCCGAGAGCGAGTTCTTCGTCTGGGACGACGGCCGGCTCAAATCGGCCTCCTATGATTCGACCGAGGGGTTCGGTCTGCGCGTGGTGGCCGGCGAGACGGCCGGCTACGCCCACGCCAGCGAGATTTCCCTGCCCGCCATCAAGCGGGCGGCGGAATCGGCGGCCCTGGCCAAGCGGGGCTACGCCGGTGTCGCCGCCGAGGGACCCCGGCCCACCAACGCCAAACTCTATGGCGACGAGGACCCGCTGGCCTCGCCCGGCTTCGCCGAAAAGGTGGCCCTGCTGCGGGAGATCGACGCTTTCGCCCGGGCGCGCGACCCGCGCGTGGCCCAGGTGATGACCTCGCTCGCCGGCGAGCGTCGGGTGGTGGAGATTCTGCGGGCCGACGGCCGGCTGATCCGCGACGTGAGGCCCCTGGCGCGGATCAACGTCTCGATCACCGTCGACAAGGACGGCCGACGCGAGAACGGCTCTTCCGGCGCCGGCGGCCGCGCCGGCTTCGAGGCCTGGATCACGCCGGACCGCTGGCAGGATCAGGTGGAGGAGGCGCTGCGCCAGGCCCTGGTCAATCTGGAGGCCATCCCCTGCCCGGCCGGCGAGATGGATGTGGTGCTGGGGGCCGGCTGGAACGGCATCCTCCTGCATGAAGCGGTGGGCCACGGCCTGGAGGGCGACTTCAATCGCAAGGGAACCTCGGCCTTCTCCGGGCGGATCGGCGAGCGGGTGGCGGCGCCGGGCGTCACCGTCTTCGACGACGGCGCCATCGAGGGCCGGCGCGGCTCCCTGACCGTGGACGACGAGGGCACGCCCAGCGCGCGCACCATCCTGATCGAGGACGGAGTGCTGGTGGGCTATATGCACGATCGCCAGAGCGCGCGGCTGATGGGCCTTGAGCCCACCGGCAACGGCCGTCGCCAATCCTACGCCCACCTGCCCATGCCGAGGATGACCAACACCGGCATGCTGGCCGGGACCTCCAACCGCGAGGAGATGATCGCCTCGACCAAGCGGGGCCTCTATTGCGCCAACTTCGGCGGCGGCCAGGTGGACATCACCAACGGCAAGTTCGTCTTCCAGTGCACCGAGGCCTACCTCATCGAGAACGGCAAGATCACCTCGCCGGTGAAGGGCGCGACCCTGATCGGCGACGGCCCCTCGGCCCTCACCCGGGTGACCATGATCGGCGACGACTTCGCCTTCGACCCCGGCATCGGCGTCTGCGGCAAGGCCGGCCAGGGCGTGCCGGTGGGCGTCGGCCAACCCTCCCTTAAGATCACCGGCCTGACGGTGGGCGGGACGAGCGTTTAGGGCTCTTCCAGTCGTAGACGACCAACCAGAGGGTTGATTTCTTGGGGCTGCCGATTAGAACATAACAAGAACAATCACGGTCGAGCGGAGAAGGACCGGGAGTCATGGCCACCAAGCCCGCGCCGACCCCAGGACAGGCGTACACTCCTCAGAAGAAAACGCTTCTCACCAAGACAGGCGATCTGTTGGACTACGCGGGCAAGGCGGTGATCGGTGTTACAGCCTTCTCCGCCTACACCCGCACCGGGATGTTCCAGATGACCACGGCCTCCGTGATTTTATCGGCCATAGGCCTTTGCGCCGTGGCCTTTGGGCTCTATCTTCAGCAAGAGGCTCAAAGATGATCCAGCTCATTCTCGACGATCCTTTGCTCCGATTGGCCGCTTTCCTCGGCATTTTGGCCAATGTCGGCGGCCTGGCGGTTCTGATCGGCGTCCGCCGCTCGGTGCGCCCCAAGCGGCGCTGATCGAATCTCTCGGACTTTCGCCGAGGCCGATGGTTCGGCCCTCAAATTCCGCGCTCGCTACGCTATGGGCGCCGGTTCGCCCTCGTCGTTGTCGACGCCGTGGGCCCAGTGCTTGATGAAGGGGGCCAGGGCCAGGAACGCCACGCCGAAGGCGACGCCGATCCAGCCGATGGTCTGGAAGACCGTCAGCGATGTGTGAAGGGCGGCGGCCGGATCGAGCACCTGGCCGCCGGCGGTGGCGCTCCCGGCGACCCTGGCGATCAGGGCGCCGATGAATTGGGCCGCGGCGGTGGCAAGAAACCACACCGACATCAGGGTCGAGATCAGCACCGGCGGGGCGAGCTTGGTGATTTCCGACAGGCCCACGGGGCTGAGGCATAGCTCGCCAGTGGTGTGCAGCAGATAGGTGAAGCCCAGCACCGCCAACGGCAGGCGGAAATGGCTGTCGGCCTGACCCCGGCTCCAGACGATGACCAGAAAGCCCAGCCCCACCTGGGCGAGGCCCAGGCCGAACTTGGTCACCGGATTGAGATCGCGGCCACGCCGGCCGAGCCAGGCCCAGAGGGCGGCGAACAGGGGCGCGAAGATCAGGATGCAGCCGGCGTTGAACGACTGGACCTGGGCCGAATCGAAACCCATGTCGATCCACCAGGCGCCGGGCGACGGCGTCGCCGCCGCCAGCATGGCCCGCGTGCCCATGAACACATGCTGGCCGAGGACATCGAAGACGATCGGCGCGCTGACCAGCCGCAGGTCGGTGTTGCGATCGGCGAACAGGTTGAGCGAAGTGGCCGCCTGCTCGAACAGGGTGAAGAAGACGATCGAGCCGCCGATCAGGACGAAGGCCAGGAACAGCCGCTCGCGCTCCACCTTGCCGCATCGGGTGGCCATGAACCGGCCGACATAGATCAGGGCCGCCGCCGAACCGGCCGCCAGGGCCATGCCGACGACGCCATTGTGCTGGACCAGCAGCCAGACGACGCCCAGGCCGACGATTCCGCCGAGATAGATCAGCCACTCCAGATTGAGCGGACCGACGATCGGCCGCGCCAGCCGCGCCGGATCGGGCGGCTCGCCCTTGCCGCGCAGCAGGGGCCGGCCGAGCTGGAAGGTGAGATAGCCCGCGGCCATGCCGACGCCGGCGAGGCCGAAGCCCCAGCTCCAGCCCAGGGTCTGGCCCAGATAGCCGCACAGGATCGCCGCCCAGAAGGCCCCGAGATTGACGCCGTAGTAGAAGAGGGTGAAGCCCGGATCGCGCCTGGGATCGCCCTTGGCGTAGAATTGTCCGACGATGGCCGAGATGTTGGCCTTGAGGAAGCCCACCCCCATGATGATCAGGGCCAGGGCGAGGTAGAGGATATTGACGAAGGTGGCGTCGCGGCCCTCCACGCTCATGGCGAAAGAGCCCTTGGGCAGGACCGAAGGCAGGCTGGCCCCGGGCGGCAGGTCCTTGATCTGGAGGGCGCCGTCCGCCGTCTGGCCGAAATCCCGGGCCTTGCCATCGACCATCAGGCTGGCGTGGCGATCGCTCCCTCGCCCGGTCGCCTGAAACGCGTAGCGCGCGCCGTGATAGGTCAGGACCTGATGGGCGGGCGGCCCCTCCACCGCCATGGTCGCGTGCCCGGCCACCAGCAGCAGGGCGCCGAAGGCCACCGCCTTGCGCGCGCCCAGATAGCGGTCGGCCAGCACCCCGCCGACCAGGGGCATGAGATAGACCAGGGTGGCGTAGGAGCCATATTGGCTGGCGGCGGCGGCGTCCTCGAACAGGAACTGCTGGGTAAGATAGAAGACCAGCAGGCCGCGCATGCCGTAGTAGGAAAACCGCTCCCACATCTCGGCGAAGAACAGGATCATCAGGCCGCGCGGATGCTGGCGCAGAATCTGCAGCAGCACGGGAACGCCGGTCGCCAGGGTGATGAAGATCCCGACGATCACGACGATGCTGTTCATGGAAAGGTCGCCCCGCGCCGCCTCGACGGCCTCGTCATTGAAACAAACATGTGAAGAGGTGTTTCACAACCAGGGCCCTTTTCATCGGACCGGCGCGCGCCCACTTGCGATGAAGCGGACCGAACGCCGGCCAGGAGAGAGACCATGGATGTGATCAAGACCCCCGGACCCGATCATCCGATCACCATCACCGGCCACCCCGGCCGGCTCCAGGCCCTGTTCCAGGGCCATGTGATCGCCGATTCCAGCGCCGCCCTGATGCTCAAGGAGGCGACCTATAAGCCGGTGGCCTATTTCCCCCGCGAGGATGTGGAGATGGCCGTGATGGGCAAGACGGCGCTGGACACCTATTGCCCCTATAAGGGCCACGCTTCCTATTTCACCATCGAGCGCGACGGGGTGATCGCCGAGAACGCCGTTTGGACCTATGAGACGCCGCATCCGGGCATGGAGGTCATCGCCGGACGCGTGGCCTTCTATCCCAATGTCGTCGAGATCGTTGAAGTGGCCGAAGATCATGCCGGCCCATCGGTGGCCGAGGTTATCGAACACACCGACGCTGGCGGCGGCGCCTCACAGGGCGAACACTGGCCGGCCACGGCGCGGAATCCGGCTCCTTAGTGGATGGGATCCGGGATTTGGTATCGTGCGCTCACCTAGCCATGGACGCTTCGTCGGCTTGGTCGAGAAGCTTCCATTCCGAACTTCCGAGAAGGGTCTCGAACGGTCATTAGGCCCGCTTGAGCTTTCGGACATTGGCAACGTTTCCCTTGCCCGCCCCTCTACGGCCTAGTTAGGGTCACCGCGGCCATAAGGGGCGGCGCCGCACCAGCATGTCGGACATCTTCGTCTCCTATAAGCGCGAGAACCTAGCGGCGGTGGGCCGGCTGGTGGAGGCGTTGCGGGCCGAGAGCGTGGACGTCTGGTGGGATCAGGATATTCCACCCAACGCGCCCTGGGAGGCGACCATCGAAAAGGCGCTGGCGGCCGCCAAACTCGTGGTCGTCGCCTGGTCGCCGGCGTCGGTGGCGAGCGAGAACGTCAAGGCGGAAGCACGCTGGGCCCGGGCGCAGGGGCGGCTGCTGCAGGTGTTCGTGGAAGCGTGTGAGCCGCCGTTGTTCTTCGGCGAACGGCAGGGCGTGGACTTCAAGGGATGGTCGGGCCACGCGTCCGACCCGGCGTTCCAAACCTTGTTGCAGGCCGTCCGCGCCGGACCGACGCGGCCGTCCGATGAGATCGCGAGCGCCGTCTCGCCAACGGCGGCGCCCGCCTCCCTACCCTTGCCGACCAAGCCCTCCATAGCTGTCTTGCCCTTCGCCGACATGACTGGGTCCGAGGGCCAGGACTACTTCGTCGACGGCATGGTCGAGGAGATCACGGCGGCGCTCTCGCGGGTCCGGTCGATCTTCGTGATCGCCAGCAGTTCCGCGCTGACCTTCAAGGGCAAGGGCGTCGGCGCCCAGGACGCCGCCCGGCAGCTAGGGGTGCGCTACGTCCTGGAAGGCAGCGTCCGCAAGGCTGCCGGTCGGGTGCGCATAGCGGTCCAACTCATCGACGCCAACGACGGCGTGCAAATCTGGACCCAGCGGTTCGAAGACACCCTGGAGGACGTGTTCGCGCTGCAGGACAGGGTGGCGCTGGCTGTCGCCGGCCAGATCGAACCGACAGTGCAGGCGGCGGAAATACGGCGCGCGTCGGCGCGCCCGACCGAGAACATCAGCAGCTACGACCTCTATCTGCGGGCTCTGCCGCCTTGGCGTACGAATTCGATGGCCGGGTATATTGAGGCGCGCGACCTCGCCTATCGCGCCATCGCCCTCGATCCCGACTACGGTTTAGCCCTCGGCCTCGCGGCATCGTGCACTTGGTTGATCGTGGCTTTTGGATGGTCGGAAGACCCCGAAGGCGACACTCGCAGGGGTATTGAGTTGGCGCATCGCGCTCTTCACGCGGCGAGCGACGACACCTTCGTGTTGGATGTCGCGGCGCTGGTCGCGGTCTACCTTGAACGAGATCTAGGTGCGGGAATAACCTTGGTCGATCAGGCCATTGCGCTCAACCCTGGATCGGCGGTGACCTGGATGTTGAGCGGCGCTCTGCGGCTGATCACCGGAGACTTAGACCTCGCCGCCGAACACATTGAGAGATCGCTGCGGCTAGACCCCATGGGGCCGGACCGAGCGGCTCAGATGTTCAACCTTGGGAACGTGCGGCTCTTCCAGCGACGATTCGGTGAAGCGGTGTCCCACTATAGGGAGATGGTGCAACGGGCGCCGGATAACCCAGCCGGCTACACCAGTCTCGCCGCGGCTTACGGGCATCTGGGACAGACGAGCGAGGCGCGCGCGGCGCTCGCCCGCTTTGGCACCCTATCAACCCTGGCTCCAGCGGACTTCACGCGAATGTGGTCGCCGTTCCTTACGCCGGAACAGCTCCAGCTGTACCTGGAAGGCTTCGCCTTGGCCGAAGGAAGCGGCGAGACGGACACGGCGGCGGCGGGCGCGCCATGAGCGACATCTTCGTCTCCTATAAGCGCGAGAACCTGGCGGCGGTGGGCCGGCTGGTGGAGGCGCTGCGGGCCGAAGGCGTGGGTGTGTGGTGGGATCAGGACATCCCGCCGAACGCGCCTTGGGAGGCGACCATCGAGACGGCGCTGGCGGCGGCCAAGCTCGTCATTGTCGCCTGGTCCCCCGCGTCGGTGGCGAGCGAAAACGTGAAGGCGGAAGCTCGCTGGGCCCGGACGCAAGGGCGGCTCGTGCAGGTGTTCGTCGAGGCCTGCGAGCCCCCGCTGTTCTTCGGCGAGCGGCAGGGCGTGGACCTTAAGGGATGGTCAGGCGCCGCGACAGACCCCGCGTTTCGGACGTTGGTGAAAGCCGTGCGCGCGGGGCCCGCATCGCCGGCGGCGGAGATGTCGACAACCTCGGACACGCCGCTCGCCCTGCCGGGCAAGCCCTCCATCGCCATCCTCCCGTTCGCCAATCTCTCGGGCGATCCGGAGCAGGACTATTTCGCCGACGGCATGGTCGAGGAGATCGCCCGCGCCCTGTCGCGCTTCAAGACAATGTTCGTCATCGGCGGCGCCTCGAGCCTGGCCCTCAAGGACAAGGACGCCACGCCCCAGGAGGCCGCCAAGATCCTGGGCGTGCGCTACGTTCTGGAAGGCAGCGTGCGCAAGGCGGCGAACCGCGTGCGCATCGCGGTAAAACTGATCGACGGCGCCGACGGCGCCCAGATCTGGACCGAGCGGTTCGAGGATACTCTCGAGGATGTCTTCGCCCTGCAAGACAAGGTGGCGTTGGGTGTCGCCGGCGTCGTTGGATCGGCCGTCACCGAGGCCGAGGTGCGGCGGGCGGCCGCGCGCCCGACCCAGAACGTAACCAGCTACGATCTCTTTTTGCGTGGCCTCGTCCGGGCGCGGAGCGCGTCCAAGGCCAACGTGCTGGCGATGCTCGAGATCGCCAATCGCGCCCTCGCCCTCGACCCCGACTTCGGCTGGGCGCTGGTCCTGGCGCTCAACGCCCACCTTCTGATCGTCGTCTATGGCTGGTCCGAGGATATCGCCAGCCACGCCGCGCAAGGCGCCGCCCTGGCCCAGCGGGCGCTCCAGGTCGCCGGTGACGACGCCGAGATTCTTGCCAATGTGTCGACGTCATTCTCGGTATTTGGCGGCGACCGCGAGGCGATGAGCGTCCTCGCCGACCGGGCCCTGGTTCTTAACCCAGGGTCGGCCATCGTTTGGTACGCCGTTGGATTCGCGCGCTTGGTCCCAGGCCAATCGCGTCCGGCCGTCGAGGCCTTGGAAACCGCCCTGAGATTGGATCCCTTTTCCCCGTATCGGTCCAGCTTTCTCGCTTTTCTCGGCGCCGCCCATTTCGTCGGCGGCCGGTTCGATGAAGCGGCGCCACCGCTCAGAGAGGCGGCCCGGCACAACCCCGATTGGCCCCTGCCCTGGGCCTTTCTGGCCGCCAGCCTCGGCCACCTGGGAGATGCGCCCGCCGCCCGCGAGGCGATCGCCCGGCACACCGCCCTGACGCCAATCGAAATCCGCGACTGGGCGGTGACCTGGGGGCCGGAGTTGCAAGCCCTGATCGTGGAGGGCGTCGAGCGCGCCGAGAGCGGACGTTAGGGCCAAGGCGGGTTCATTCCGCGCTTCGCGCACCCCGCCCGTAGATCATTGAAATCGATCGGGCTCAAAGCCCGCCGGACCGCGTGCGCCGTCCGTCCGCCGCGCCGGCCGCGCATCATGCCGCCGAGGCTGAACATCCCGGCCATCATCAGGATCCAAGCCCCAGGTTCTGGCGCCGCGCCCGCCACACTCACACCTTCAGGCTGAAATGAAAGTTCGTCCGACTCCTGGCCGATCGTGATATTGAAAAAGCCCCCGGAGTTGTAGTACGGGCCCGTGAAGTCGAACGATCGGAAGATCGACGCGTTGTCCAGCTGGCCGACGATATCCTGGACGAAAAAGGCGCCGCCGCTGGCAACGCCGCCAACCGTGTATTCGTTCCTCCCGTAGGTGGGCGACTCAAAGATTGAGGTGACGTCGCCTAGGGGGGCCAGGTCGTCCGTGTAATTCGCGCCGTCTATGGTCAGAGTGAAGGACGTCACCGGGCTCACGCTGCTTACGAGCGTCCCGCCACTGACTTCCGTCTGAGCACCCATGACGGTGGTGGTCGAACCCGAGAGGCTGCCAATGGTGAAAACGACCGTGTACGGCGCGTTGTCGAGCTCGCCGCCGGCCGTCCCAAAGAGGCCCAGCGAATCCGTTCCGCTGACAAACCCTTGATAGGTGATGGTGATGGCGTTGGCGCCAGCGGCCGTGGCGGCCGCCATGACGGTGAGCGCGGCAAGGGCCGCCAGGGCGCGTTTCATCGTCGCTGCTCCTCTTTCGCGTGTCATTCCAGAACTATGTCTGGTTAACAAACCAATCCGGGACGAACAAGTGCGACTCGGATCGCGAACCTCGTGCAGCCGCCGCGGAGGAACCCCGAAGGCGCGGGTCGCTTTTTGTCCGTTAAGGGTCGAATCTCGACACTGGCTTTCGACTTGGAATCGGCCGTTCGACCAACGGCCTCGCCGCCGGACCGCCGAGACTCAAATATCAGGCTATGTCGTCTAGTAAGCACAAGCCTCGAACACTTCGGAGACGTCGCCGCGCCAGGCGCCGTGATAGAGGTCCAGCAGGCGCTCGGCGGCGGTGACGCCGGTTTCGGCGATCTCTTCCAGCTCGCCCAGATAGTTGGTCTCGTCGACCATGCCGGCGGAGAGGCGGTTGCGGCGCTTGAGACCCGCGTGGGCGATGGCCAGCATATCCTTGGCCACATCCTGCACCGAGCGGCCGGCCACGGCGGCCTTGAGCCCGATCCTGGCGACATCGCCGCGCAGATAGGCGCGATCCTCAGGAGTCCAGTGCTTGCACAGGTCCCAGGCCGCGGCCTGGGCGGCGGGATCGTAGAGGAGGCCCGCCCATAGGGCCGGCAGGGCGCAGAGCCTAGTCCACGGCCCGGCGTCGGCGCCGCGCATCTCCAGATATTGCTTGAGGCGCACCTCGGGGAAAATGGTGCTGGTATGGTCGACCCAGTCCTTGAGGGTCGGCCGCTCGCCCGGCAATTGCGGCAGCTCACCCTTCATGAAGGCGGCGAAGGATTCGCCGGCGACGTCGATGTATCGGCCCTCGCGCTTGACGAAATACATCGGCACATCCAGCGCATAGCGGGCGTAGCGCTCGAAGCCGAAGCCGTCCTCGAACACGAAATCGAGCATGCCGGTGCGGGCGTTGTCGACATCGGTCCAGACATTGGCCCTGGCCGAAAGAAAGCCGTTGGGCTTTCCCTCCGTGAACGGAGAATTGGCGAAGAGGGCGGTGGCGATCGGCTGGAGGGCGAGGCTGACGCGGAACTTGGCGACCATGTCGGCCTCGTCGGCGAAATCGAGGTTGGCCTGGACGGTGCAGGTGCGGAACATCATGTCCAGGCCCATGGATCCAACCAGCGGCATATAGCGGCGCATAATCTTGTAGCGGCCCTTGGGCATGATCGGCACCTGGTCGCGCCGCCAGACGGGGCTGAAACCCAGTCCGAGGAACCCGAGGCCCAGCTCGCCGGCCACCGCCTTGACCTCCTCGAGATGCTGGCCGGTCTCCTCGCAGATGTCGTGCATGGAGGGCAGGGGCGCGCCGGAAAGCTCGAACTGGCCGCCGGGCTCAAGGCTGATATTGGCCATGCCGCGATTGAGGCCGATCAGGGTCTGGCCTTCGGTGTCGCTGTGTTCGTAGGTCCCTTCCCAGCCAAACCGCATGAGGCCTTCGAGGAGCGCCTTGATGCCCGCCTTGCCGTCGTAGGCGACCGGGGTGTGGCTGCCGGTGTGGAAGACGAACTTCTCGTGCTCGGCGCCGACGCGGAAATCCGCCGGGTCCTTACCGCCCGCCGCGAACCAGGCGGTCAGGTCATCGAACTCGAGCGGGCGCTCGTCGCCGGCCGTCTTAGCCATTCATCATCCCCAATCAGCGCTTCGGGTTCAGCCCCGGAGCCGCCGGCCCATGCGCTATCGTCCAGCCCAAGTGGGCGCGCACGCTGCGAAGCTCAAGCCCCCCGCCAATCGCCGGCCGCCGCCTGCCAAAGGGTTAAGGCGCTTATGGCGGCGGTGTCGGCGCGCAGGATGCGGGGGCCGAGGGAGACCGGACAGGCCTGCGGCAAGGCGCGGATGCGCGCTCTTTCGGCCGGCGAAAAGCCGCCTTCGGGACCGATCAGTATGGCCCAGGGCCCCTCGCCGGCATTGGCCAGGGCGGTGAGGGCCGGGGCGGCGTCGCCGGCCTCGTCGCAGAACATGAGGCGGCGATCCGGCGGCCAGGCCTCCAGAATTCTGTCGAGCCGTTCCGCCGCAAGCACCTCGGGCGCGTCGAGGCGCCCGGTCTGCTCGGCGGCTTCCACGGCGATGGCGGCGAGCCGCGCGACGTTGGTGTGGTTGGCGTTGGTCCGCTCGGTGATCGCCAGGCGCACGCGGCGGGCGCCGAGCTCCGCCGCTTTCTCGACGATGGTCTCCAGCCGGGCGCGCTTGACCAAGGCGATGATGAGGTCGAGGTCGGGGCCGGTCGTCTGAGGGCGGACCTGGGTTTCGATGGCCAGGACGGCGTCGCGCTTGGAAATCTCAGTCACCCGCGCCGCCCATTCGCCATCGCGGCCGTTGAACAGGTAAAGCGGATCGCCCTGTCGCAGGCGCATCACATTGGCCAGATAGTGGGCCTGATCGCCGGTCAGGGCGAGCGCGCCCTCGGCCAGATCATCGGCGACGAAAAGACGGATCACACGGGCCTCCGGATGGTCTAGGCTGAAATCCAGGCGGGGCTGGAGACGCCGGCAATGGCCGGCTTAAGGGAGTTTAGGCAAGCATGGACTATGTGCGTTTGGGAAACACCGGCCTGAAGGTCTCGCGCCTGTGCCTGGGCTGCATGACCTACGGCAGCTCCAAATGGCGGGCCTGGGTGCTGGACGAGGACGCGTCCATGCCTTTCTTCAAGGCGGCCATCGAGGCCGGGATCAATTTCTTCGACACCGCCGATGTCTATTCCCAGGGCGAGAGCGAGCGCGTCACCGGCAAGGCGCTGAAGGAATACGCCAAGCGCCACGAGCTGGTGATCGCCACCAAGGTCAACGGACCCATGGGCGCCGACCCCAACAACCGCGGTCTGTCGCGCAAGCACATCATGGATTCCATCGACCGCAGCCTCACGCGGCTGGGCGTCGACTATGTCGATCTCTATCAGATCCACCGGTTCGATCCGGAGACGCCGATCGAGGAGACCCTGGAGGCGCTGCATGACGTCGTGCGGGCCGGCAAGGCGCGCTATATCGGCGCCTCGTCGATGTATGCGTGGCAGTTCATGAAGATGCTGGCCACCTCCCGCGCCCATGGCTGGACGAGCTTCGTCTCCATGCAGCCGCAGTACAATCTGGTCTATCGCGAGGAAGAGCGGGAGATGCTGCCCCTGTGCGCCAATCAGGGGATCGGCGTCATCCCCTGGTCGCCCCTGGCGCGGGGCTTCCTGGCCGGCGGCCGGGCCAGCCCCGGCGAGGGCAACACCGAACGGGCCCGGACCGACGAATTCGCCCCGCGCCTCTATTACACCCGTCCCGACCACGCCATCGTCGATGTGGTGGAGAAGATCGCCACCGCCAAATTCGTCACCAATATGCAGGTCGCCCTGGCCTGGGTGCTGCGCAATCCGGCGGTGACCTCGCCGATCATCGGCGCCTCCAAGGCCCATCATATTTCCGAGGCGGTGGAAGCGCTGACGGTCAAGCTCACCGATCGCGAGGCGGCCCAGCTCGAGCGGCATTACAAACCCAAACCCGTGCTGGATCACCTCTGAGGCCGTGACCGGCGCCGACAGGGTGGCGGGCCGCGCCGGTGGCTGAGCCGGTCGCGCTGTCGGCGCGCCAGGCTCGCCGCATCGCCCTGGCCGCCCAGGGCCTCGCCAAGCCCCGCGCCGCCGTCGATCCCGGGGCGCGCCAACTCCGCCGCCTGGCGAGCGATCTGGGCGTCATCCAGATCGACTCGGTCAATGTGCTCATCCGCACCCACTATCTGCCGGCCTTCTCCCGCCTGGGCCCCTATCCCCGCGAGGCGCTGGAGGCCGAGGCCTGGGGCCGCAAGCCGAGCCTCTTCGAATACTGGGGGCACGAGGCCTCCCTGCTGCCGGTGGCGAGCCAGCCTCTTTTCCGCTGGCGCATGGAGCGGGCGCGCGCGGGCGAGATCTGGAGCGGCCTGGCCACTTTCGCCCGGGAGCGGCGCGACTATATCGACGCCGTCCTGGCCCGGATCGAGCGCGAGGGACCGGTCACCGGCGGCGACTTCGCCGAAGGCAAGCGGGAGGCCGGCTGGTGGAACTGGAGCCACGGCAAGCACGCCCTGGAGTGGCTGTTCTGGGCCGGGTTCATCACCACCAAGACGCGGCGAGGCTTCGAGCGGGTCTACGACCTCACCGAGCGCGTGCTGCCACGCAAGATCACGCAGGCGCCGACCCCGAACGAGGCCGAGGCCCAGCGCGCGCTGTTGATGATCGCGGCGCGGGCCATGGGCGTCGCCACCGAGGGCGATCTTCGCGACTATTTCCGCATGCCGGTGGCCGACACCAAGGCGCGGCTGGCCGAGCTGGCGGAGGATGGCGCCCTCGTGCCCGCGCGGGTTCAAGGCTGGCGCCAGGACGCCTGGCTTGTTCCAGGGACGAGGATTCCACGCGGCATGGCGGCCGGGGCCCTGCTCTCGCCCTTCGACAATCTGATCTGGCGACGCGAGCGCACCGAGCGCCTGTTCGGGACCAGGATCCGGCTGGAGATCTACACGCCGGCCGCCAAGCGCGAGCACGGCTACTATGTGCTGCCGTTCCTCCAGGGCGAGACGATTACCGCCCGGGTCGACCTCAAATCCGACCGCGCGGCCGGCGTGCTGAGGGTCCAGGCCGCGCACCTGGAGCCTGGCGCCAAGGCGGAGGAAGCCGCGCCGGCCCTGGCCGCGGAGCTGCGCCTGATGGCGGGCTGGCTGGGCCTTGACGATGTCGCGGTCACGAAAAAGGGCGACCTTTCGGCCGCCCTTTCGTCATGTGTGGATCGAGGCGCCAGCGCCTAGAGCGGCGAAAACAGCCGGGGCATGGCGCGGGCGGGAACGTCGCGAAGAAGTTCGAAGACCGGCGCGAAGGCGCTCTGGATCCAGCGGGCGAGCGAAGCGAACATGGCAAGCCTCCTTGGGGTGAATGAATTCATGTTGCATTGCATATAAAGACAAGCCTGTTGATATTCAAGCCATAGGCGCCGACCGGCCCCTCAAGAGATCGCTGATAATAATGCGCCGCGTCATGCGCGTTTCGCGCGTCAGTCGCCGGGGGGCGGAGCTTGCGCGCCCTTCCCGCTCTTGGCCACGGCGGCCAGGATGTCGAGCTTGGCTTTCTCGAAGTCGCGGCGCACCACCGGGCCGTCAGAGCCGAACTCCATCAGCGGATCGCCCTCCCCGCTCGCCTGGGGCCACGCGGGGCCGCCCGCGGAGTCCGGGTCACCAGTCTTGGCGAAGGCGACCCAATAGGCGTGCATGGCCGCCGCGATCGCCTCGTCCGGCGGCGTCGCCGCCGGAATGTGGCGGGGGCCAAGGCGCGTGTCGCCGGCCGGGCGGTCGATCGGCGCCTTGGGCAGAAGCTGGAACACATAGGCGACCTCGGCCCCGTGCCCCGCGCCCGGCATCGTGGCGCGCAACGCCTCTGGAACATAGGAGAAGTAGTAGACATAGGCCGGCGCGCCATTGGCGGCGTTCTGCCGCGCGAGATAGCGATCGGGCTCTATCACCTGGGACAGGGTGACGAGATTGACCGCCGCCTTCACCGGGTCGCCATCGCCGAAGAAGCGCACCGCCATGTCGCGATTGGCCCCCAGTTGCTGAAGCACATAGTCGGGGTTGGTCTGGACGAAGCGAAAGAGACTGGCCTCGAAGCTGTTGCCGCCCACCAGATAGGGAACCTTGGCCTGATCGCCCTTGGCGAAGGCGGCGGCCACGTTCTGGCTGGCGGCCACGCCGTCGAGGATCGGCCCTGGCGCATCCGGATCGGTCAGCGACTTGGCCGGCGCCGCCAAGGCCGCCGCCGGCAGGGCGCGTAGCGCCTTGGCCGCCTGGACGCCGTCCCCCCGCACGCCAAGGGCGGCGGCGAAGGCCGCGCCGCGCGCCTGGGCCTCGCCCAGAGGCCTGCCTTGCACGCGGCCGAAGCCGGACTCGGAAATGGCCCTGGCGAAGAGGCCTCGCGCCGCCGGCGAGATCATCAGATAGTTGACGAAGACGCCGCCGGCGGATTCGCCGAACACCGTCACATTGGCCGGATCGCCACCGAAGGCGCCGATATTGGCCTTGACCCATTTGAGGGCGGCGAGCTGGTCCATCATGCCGAAATCGGCCAGATCGCCTTCGGGATTGGTCTTGGCCAAGGCCGGATGGGCGAAGAAGCCGAGGCGCCCCAGGCGATAGTTGATGGTCACCAGGACCACGCCGTCGCGGGCGAAGCTCGCCCCGTCATAGCGCGCGCCCGTGCCGCCCACGAAGCCGCCGCCGTGGATCCAGACCATCACCGGCAGCCTGGCGCCCGTCCGATGGGCCGGGGTCCAGATGTTCAGGGTGAGGCAATCCTCGCTCTGCGGTCCGGCGTAGGCGCTGGCGCCGGGCGTCTGGATGCAGGCCGGGCCGAAGGCGTCGGCGGGGCGCACGCCTTTCCAGCGCGCCGGCGGCTGGGGCGCGCGCCAGCGAAGATCGCCGACCGGCGCCGCCGCATAGGGTATGGCCTTGAAGCTCGCCACATCCCCGGCGATGACCCCCTTGAGGGCGCCGGAGGTGATCGTGACATCCGCGGGCGACACCCCGGCGAGCGCGCAACCGCTCGCCGCCAGCCAAACCACCGCGGCCATCGCCGCGCGCGCGCTATCGTACATGATGTCTGGTCCCTCGGATCGGCGGCGGCCCTTGCCCTCGGCGGGTTGCGGACAGCCTAAACCCCCTGAGTCGCCGCGTTAAGCCGCGCATAGGCGCCGCCCAGGGCCACGCGATCGGCGTTAAGGTCGCATGGGATAGATCGTACTCCAACGACACAACCGGGAACGTTAAGGATGGACACCCTTACGCCGTCGCAACGCAGCGAGCGCATGTCGCGGGTGAGAGGAACCGGCTCGGTCGCCGAGCGCCGGGTCCGCTCCCTGGTCCACGCCATGGGTTATCGGTTCCGACTGCACGGGGCGAAGCTGCCGGGCAGGCCCGATCTGGTGCTGGCCTCGCGGCGCAAGGTGATCTTCGTGCACGGGTGCTTCTGGCATCGCCATCCGGACCCGAACTGCCGCTTGGCGAGGCTGCCCAAATCACGGCAGGATTTCTGGATTCCCAAACTCACCGGGAACCGCGAACGCGATCTGCGCAACGAGGCCGCTTTGGAAGACTTGGGTTGGCGGGTGCTTACGATCTGGGAATGCCAATTGCGTGACGAGGCTTCCGTAAAGAACGAAATCAGAACATTCTTGGAGTCATGAACTCGATCGAACTCTTCGCCGGCGCCGGCGGCCTGGGCATGGGGCTGCATCACGCGGGGTTTCGCCCCTTGACCGTGGTGGAGTGGGATCGCGACTGTTGCGAGACCTTGCGCGAGAACCAGACGTTCGATCATCCGGTGGTGCGCGACTGGCCGCTGGTCGAGGGCGATGTCCGCCAAGTGAATTTCAAGGGCTTCGAGGATCGGCTTGATCTGATCTCCGGCGGACCGCCGTGTCAGCCCTTCTCCCTGGGCGGCAAGCACAAGGCGCATGACGACGCGCGCGACATGTTTCCCCAGGCCATCCGCGCGGTGCGGGAGGCCAGGCCCAAAGCCTTCATTTTCGAGAACGTGAAGGGCCTGACCCGGACGGCGTTTCGCAACTATTTCGAATATATCAAGCTTCAGCTTGAACACCCCGAAGTGGTTAGTCGCGAGGCCGAGGATTGGATCGAGCACCTCGCGCGATTGGAACGTCATCACACCCATGGCGCGCGGGACGGATTGCACTATCGCGTGCTTGCCCAGGTGCTGAACGCCGCCAATTACGGCGTTCCGCAGAAGCGAGAGCGCGTGGTGTTCGTCGGCTTCCGCGATGATCTCGATCTCGAATGGAACTTCCCGATCGCCACCCACAGCGCCGAGACACTCCTGTGGGAGCAATACGGTGATGGCGCCTATTGGGAGCGCCACCGCGTCGCCACGACCGACCGGCCAATCGACCCGGCCTCGGTGGCTCGCGCCGAGCGGATGGGCGGCAAGCCCACCACGGCGGCCTGGAAAACCGTGCGAGACGCCATCTCCGATCTGCCCGATCCGCAATGGCAGCCGGAGGCTTCTCGAAAAATCGCCAACCATCGCTTTCAGTCGGGAGCCCGCAGCTATACGGGCCACACGGGAAGTCCGCTGGACGAGCCGGCGAAAACTCTCAAGGCGGGCGTGCATGGCGTTCCTGGCGGAGAGAACATGCTCGCGCTGCCAGATGGCGGCGTGCGGTACTTCACGGTTCGCGAGAGCGCGAGGCTCCAGACCTTCCCCGACGACTTCGTGTTCCACGGCTCCTGGACGGAGACCATGCGCCAGCTCGGCAACGCCGTGCCACCCAAGCTGGCCCATGTGATCGGCCGGGACGTTGCGCGGAAGTTGAAGTTCGCGGCGTGAAGCGTCCCGAACTTCTTGCCGATGAAATCGGCACGATCCGGGCAAAGCTCTCGACGCTGATCGAACAGGCCGAGAGTAAACCCCTCGCCGCTGGTCGACGCCGCGCCTTCGATAGCGAAATCCGCGGTCTGATCGCCGAGTTGGAAACCGCACTCTCGCGGATCGATCCGGTCGCCCTGCCCGCCTCGGTGTTCGACCCAAGCAATCCCAAGATCATCGGCCGTTTCACCGCCTTGGCTTTGGTGGCGCAGGCTAGACGCCCACTGGCTTCCCTTGGCGCCTTCTACGGCTCGGGCGTCTACGCGATCTATTATACTGGCGATTTTCCGCTCTATCGGCCGCTCTCTCGATCAGAAACGCCAATCTACGTAGGAAAGGCCGGCCCAGCGGCGGACGGCGCCCGCACCCCGCGCGAGCAAGGCGAACGGCTGGCCGCCCGCTTGAATGAACACCGCAAGAACATCGCAAAAGCCTCCTCCACTTTGGACATCGACGACTTTGAGGCGCGGTTCCTGGTTGTTCAGTCTGGATGGGAACGATCGGCGGAGGACTATTTGATCGGCCTCTTTCAACCGATCTGGAACAATGAGGTGGATATCCTCTATGGCCTCGGCAAGCATGGTGACTCGGCGACGACCCGGGCTAACAAGCGCTCGCCATGGGATTCTCTGCATCCTGGACGCACCTGGGCGGTGGCGACCAAGGACGACGCCCGCTCGCCCGAAAGGATTATGGGCGATCTTCGGGCGCACTTCGAGCGCAGGCCTGTCTTTCGAGACACGGCTCAGCTGTTGGAAGCCTTTCTCACGGAATTGAGGCAAATCTAAAGGCCTCTCTACGCCATCCCCTGCGTCACCGCGTTCAGCCGCGCATAGGCGCCGCCCAGGGCCACCAGATCGACGTGGCGGCCTTCCTCGACCACGCGGCCGTCCTGGAAGACCAGGATGCGGTCGGCGGTGCGGATGGTGGAGAGGCGGTGGGCGATGACGATGGTGGTGCGGCCGGCCATCAGCTCCTCGGTGGCGGCCTGGACCTTCTGTTCGGTCTCGACATCGAGGGACGAGGTGGCTTCGTCGAGTACCAGGATCGGGGCGTCGGCGAGGAACGCGCGGGCGATGGCCACGCGCTGGCGCTCGCCGCCGCTGAGCTTGACGCCGCGCTCGCCGACCAGGGTCTCGTAGCCCTTGGGAAGGGCGCTGATGAAGTCGTGGGCGCGGGCGCGGCGAGCGGCCAGGGCGATCTCCTCGGCGGTGGCGTCGGGCCGGGCGTAGGCGATGTTCTCGGCGATGGTGCGGTGGAAGAGGGCCGGATCCTGCGGCACAACGGCGATGGCGCGGCGCAGGCTGCCCTGGGTGACGCTGGCGATATCGATCCCGTCGATGAGGATGCGGCCGCCCTGGAGGTCGTAGAGCCGCTGGATCAGCTTGACGAAGGTCGACTTGCCCGAGCCCGTCGGCCCCACCAGGGCCAGCCGCTCGCCCGGCGCGATCCTCAGGGAGAAGGCGTCATAGATCGGCGCGGCCGCGCTCTTGTAGGCGAAGGTGACGTCCTCGAAAACGATTTCGCCGCGCAGGGGATGGAAGTCCGCCGCCTCTGGGTGGTCGGCCACCTGGGGCTCGGTCTTGGCGTAGCGGGCGACGTCCTCAACATCGGCGAGGCCGCGCTGAGCCATGCGGATATTATCGCCGATGTTGCGCAGATAGCCGCTCATCAGGAGGAACGAGGCGATGACGAAGGCGACGTCCCCGGCGGCGGCCGCGCCCCGGGTCCAGCGCAAAATCATCAGGCCGGTGAGGCCCGCCTGCAGGGCGCTCAGCATCAGGTTCTGCACCAGCCACACATCGGTGTAGCGCAGCCAGGTGCGGATGGTGGCCTTGCGCCAGTCGGCGGTGACGATGGCGATCCGCGCCTCCTCGCGCGCCTCCGCGCCGAAGCCCTTCACCGTGGGGTTGGAGGAGATCGAGTCGGCCAGGGCCCCGCCGATGCGCGAGTCCAGGGCGACCGAGCGGAGCTGGGCCTTGCGCACATAGAGATTGGAAAGGGCGATGTTGCTGACGATGTAGACCGCGACCATGCCCAGCGAGAAGGCGCCCACCAGGGGCCAGCGCAGCACCATCTGGATCGAGAGGCCGATCAGCACCAGCAGGGCCGGGACGATCCAGATGACCAGGGAATCGGCCACCACATCATAGCCCCACATGGCCCGCGAGAGCCGCCGCACGGTGGCGCCGGCGAAGGTGTCGCCATGCCAGTCGGCCGAGAACGCCTGGACCCGGCGGAAGCCCTCGTTGGTCATCTCCTGCATGGTCCAGGCGGCCAGGGGCGTCCAGAAGCGCATGGCCGAATTGCGCAGCACCGAGGAGGCCAGATAGACGATGGCGAAGAAGGCCCAGGCCGCCCAGGCGAGATCGGCGTGGGCCGGCCCGCGCACGGCCGCGTCCACCAGGGCCTTGGCGGCGCGCGGCACGAGAAGCTCGCAGCCGATGGCGATGAGGGTGCAGGCGATGGTGGCGGACAGCAGCCAGGGCCGTCGGCGCCAATAGCCGCCGATGAAGGCCAGCACCTGGCCGTTGGAGAGCACCCGCTTCCGGGTGGCCTCGTCGTCGTCGTATTGATCCATGATCGTATCAGCCCCGGCGCTGCATACGCCTGTTGCGCTCTCGCCGGGAGGGCGCCGGGTGGGTTTCGGCCAGGGGATGGCGCCAAAGCCACAGGAGGTGTGGCGAGGCGGACGGCGCCTTGCCTTCACACGCCGCGTCAGGCTCTCTCGGACCGTGAAGCTGTCAGATGCAACCATGATGACGGGCGCCCTTCAAACACCTCTCCCAGAGGGAAGGGCCCGCTGCTCTTGCAGCGGGAGGGTGAGGGGTTGCGCGGCCAGCGGAGTAACCCCTCATCCTCCCACGCCCGATAGAGAGCGTGGGCCCCTCCTTCTCCCTCTGGGAGAAGGGTTTTGACTTCGCCCCTCCCCGACGCCGCCCCGGCCAATTGGGTGGATCGGCATGCGCCGGCGCGCTGGCGGCCGTGGCTGAAGCTGGGTCGGTTCGACCGGCCGACGGGGATCTGGCTGTTGATGCTGCCGGGATGGCAGGGGATCGCCCTGGCCGCCTCGGCCCGGGGCCACTGGCCCGATCCGCGCCTGCTGGCCCTTTTCGCCCTGGGCGCCGCCCTGATGCGGACGGCCGGCTGCGCCTTCAACGACATCGTCGACCGCGACATCGACGCCAAGGTGGCGCGCACCGCCGCGAGGCCGGTGGCGAGCGGCGCCATCAGCCCCCGCGCGGCCCTGGCCTTCGCCATCGCCTGCTCGCTGGGGGGCCTGGCGATCGCGCTCAGCCTCAATCTGATGAGCCTGTTCCTGGCCGTGGCCTCGCTGGCGCTGGTGGCGGCCTATCCGTTCATGAAGCGGATCACCTGGTGGCCGCAGGCGTGGCTGGGCCTCACCTTCAACTGGGGCGCGCTGCTGGGTTTCGCGGCGGCGCGGGGAGGGCCCTCGTCGCTGGCCGTGCTCACCCTGGCGGCGGGCGCCTGGAGCTCGGGCATCGATCTTTCGGTGTTCGCGCCGGGCCTGCCGCTCGCTGCGGGCCTGCTCTATGCGTCGGGCGTTTTCTGGACCCTGGGCTATGACACCATCTATGCGGTGCAGGATCTGGAGGACGACGCCCTGGCGGGGGTGAAATCGTCGGCCCGGCGGCTGGGCGACGCGGCCCCCCGCGCCGTGCTCGGCTTCTATCTGATCAGCCTTGCCCTGGCGCTCCTCGCCTGGCGCGAGGCGGGCCTGGGATGGCTGTTCCTGCCCATCGTCGCCCTTCTCGCCGCCCACCTGATCCGCCAGGCCTTGCGGCTGCGGATGGACGATCCGGCGGGGGCGCTGGCGCTCTTTAGATCCAACACCTTGGCCGGCTTGCTCCTGTTCGCGGCGTTGGTGGCAGGGCGTTGGCGCTTCTAGGCGGGCTCGACAGCGCCGCTAGATAGCCGCATCGTCGGGCGAGTCGCGTCGCCCTGGGCGATCCAGACATGGGAGGGAGCGAACCGTGGTTCTTCTTCTTGCGGGCCTGATCGTCTTTCTTGGCGCCCACTCGATCCAGATCTTCGCCTCGAAGCCGCGCGAAGCCCTTATCGCCAGGTTGGGCGCCGGCCCGTGGAAGGGCCTCTATTCGCTGGTTTCGGCCATCGGGCTGGTGCTGATCGTCATCGGCTATGGCCAGGCGCGAGACGCCGCGCCGCTTTGGCCCAGGCCGGCCGGCGCCCTGATCGCCACCGCCGGCCTCGTCCTCATCGGCTTTATCCTGGTCACGGCCGCCTATTGGCCGCGCAACCATATCAAGGCGGCGGTGCGCGATCCCATGGTGCTGGGCGTCGGCGCCTGGGCGCTGGGCCATCTGCTGGTGAAATCGACGCCGGCGGCCCTGGCCCTGTTCGGCGCATTCCTGCTCTGGTCGATCCTGGATTTCATCTCTTTGCGCGCGCGAGGCCAGGAGGGTGCGCCCGCCCCGGCCTCGTGGCTGAACACGATCGGCGTCGTCGCGCTTGGTAGCCTCCTCTTTGCCCTCTTCGCCCTCTACGCCCACGCCATCGTGATCGGTGTCAGGCCGTTCGGCTAAGGCGTAGGCGCCTCGGACAAACCCGTCGGGCGCCGCCCATTCAGCATCCGGCCAGCGCCGCGAGCTTGGCGACCGTGTTCATGTTGCGGGCCGTCCCGGTTGCGGCGGCCGGAATTCGCAGCTTCGAGTGGGCCATTCCCTCGCCGTAGTGGATGTAGATCTCCCGCGTGCCGGCGGCGATTTCCTCGCCCGCGTGGCCTGTCGCGCCAGCGCTCGGATCGGCGGGGGGCGGCTGGTCGAGGAAGACGGCGACCGTGCGGTTGGGCGGCGCCGAAGCGAAGGGATTGGCCGCCAGCACGGCCGCCATCTCGGCGCCGGTCCGCACCATCACCCCCACCGGCTTGCCCATGTGGCGTTTCAGAGCCTCTTCCAGCTCGGACTTGATGCTCGCCTCCTCGCCGACGGCCTCGAAGACGACATTGCCGCTGGCGATATAGGTGCGCACCTTCTGGAAGCCGGCCGCCTCGCACAGCGCCCGCAGGTCGGGCATCGAGAGCTTGCCCGTTCCGCCGACATTGACGGCGCGCAGGAGGGCGATGAAGGCCGTCACCCCTCTTCACCCCACCCGATTGGCCACCAGATCCTCCACCACCGCCGGATCGGCGAGGGTGGTAGTGTCGCCGAGATTGGAGACATCGCCCTCGGCCACCTTGCGCAGGATGCGGCGCATGATCTTGCCCGAGCGGGTCTTGGGTAGGCCCGGCGCCCACTGGATGGCGTCTGGGGCGGCGAAGGGGCCGATCTCGTGGCGCACCCATTTGACCAGTTCGGCGCGCAGGTCTTCGTGGGGCGCGAATTCGGCGGTGAGGGTGACATAGGCGTAGATGCCCTGGCCCTTGATATCGTGCGGGAAGCCGACCACGGCCGCCTCGGCCACGGCGTGATGGGCGACCAGAGCGCTCTCGATCTCGGCGGTGCCGAGGCGATGGCCCGAGACATTGATCACATCGTCGACCCGGCCGGTGATCCAGTAGTAACCGTCCTCGTCGCGCCGGCAGCCGTCGCCGGTGAAATATTTCCCCGGATAGGTGGTGAAATAGGTGGTGATGAAGCGCTCGTGATCGCCATAGACGGTGCGCATCTGGCCGGGCCAGCTGTCGGTGATGCAGAGATTGCCGCTCGCCGCGCCCTCCAGCACGCCGCCCTCGGCGTCGACCAGCTGGAGCTTCACGCCCGGCAACGGCTTGGTCGCCGAGCCCGGCTTGAGCGGCGTGGCCCCCGGAAGCGGTGAGACGAGGCAGGCGCCCGTTTCGGTCTGCCACCAGGTGTCGACGATCGGGCAGCGACCATCGCCCACCACCCGGTGATACCAGAGCCAGGCCTCCGGATTGATCGGCTCGCCCACCGTGCCCAGCAGCCGCAGCGAGGCGCGCGAGGTGCGCTTCACCGGCGCCTCGCCATCGCGCATCAGGGCGCGCAGGGCGGTGGGGGCGGTGTAGAAGATCTCCACCTTGTGCTTGTCGATCACCTCCCAGAACCGGCTGACGGTGGGGTGATTGGGCACGCCCTCGAAGATCAGGGTGGTGGCGCCGTTGGCCAGTGGCCCATAGACGATATAGCTGTGGCCGGTGACCCAGCCCACGTCGGCGGTGCACCAGAAGATTTCGCCGGGCCGATAGTCGAACACCAGCTCGTGGGTCCAGGAGGCCCACACCAGATAGCCGCCGGTGGTGTGCAGCACGCCCTTGGGTTTTCCGGTGGAACCGGAGGTGTAGAGGATGAAGAGCGGGTCTTCCGCGTTCATCGGCTCCGGGGGGCAATCGGCCGAGACCTTGGCGGCCTCCTCTTCATAGCGATGGTCTCGTCCGGGCTTCATGAACACCTTGGCCCCGGTGCGCCGAACGACCAGCACGGTGGTCACATCCGGGCACTGGGTCAGCGCCAGATCCACATTCTGCTTCAAGGGCACGATCCGGCCGCCCCTCAGGCCCTCGTCGGCGGTGATCACGATCCGGGAGTCGCAATCCTGGATGCGCCCGGCGATCGAGTCGGGCGAGAAGCCGCCGAAGATCACCGAATGGACCGCGCCGATCCGGGCGCAGGCCAGCATGGCGAAGGCGGCTTCCGGGATCATCGGCAGATAGATCGTCACCCGATCGCCCTTGGCGACGCCATGAGCCTTGAGCACATTGGCCATGCGACAGACCTCCGCATGGGCCTCGCGATAGGTGATCTTGCGGCTCTCGGCCGGATCATCGCCCTCCCAGATGATCGCCACCTCATCGGCGCGGTGGGGCAGATGGCGATCGAGGCAATTGGCGCTGACGTTCAGGACGCCATCGGCGAACCAGCGGATGTGGAAATCCTCGCGGTGGAAGGAGACATCCTTGGCCGTGGTGAAGGGCTTCATCCAGTCCAGCCGGCCGGCGACCTTGGTCCAGAAGCCTTGCGGGTCTTCGTCGACCTGACGAAGCGCGGCCTCATAGCCGGCGGCGTTCATATGCGCCCGCGCCGCCCAGGCCGGCGGCACCGGAAAAACCTCACCCTCGCTCACGCCGTCGCTCCCCTGGTCAGCTTAGGCCAGCGAGTATGCGGACGGGGACGGCGAAGGCAAGGAAGGCAAACCCCTCACAGCCTCTTGGCCATCAGGATATCCGGTTTGCCGGGGCCGTTGGCGTCGGGCAGGAGGCCGACGACCTCGAAGCCGTGGCGGGCGTAGAAGGTGAAGGGATGGCCTCGGGCCGTCGCCGTCACGCCGGGGATGTTGCCGGCGACATTGGGAAACAGATCGGCGCCGAAGAGGCTGGTGCCGCCGAAATCGTCGTCGGTTCCCAGATGCAAGGCGAGAAACCCCTCGGCCCGCGCTCGCGTCTCCAGGGCCGCGAGCAGGCGCGATCCGACGCCTTGGCGCTGGCGCGCAGGATCGACCACCAGGGGATGCAGTTCGAGACTGTGGAAATAGCCGCGGATCCCGCCGATCCAGCCAACCAGGTCGTCGCCGTCCAAGGCGGCAAAGCCGAAGCGTTCGGGATTTCCCAGCACGTCGGCCACTTCCGCCTCCGCCTCGCCCGGGGCCTTGTAGGCGGTCGGGTTCTGCAAGGCTTCGCGCAGAATCCGCGCGGCCCGCGCGATCTGGCCATCATCAAGCTGGGCAAGGTCGACGATGTGTAGCTCCACAACCCGTTCCCCTGTTTGCGATCGGGCGAAAGCGCACCACAAAGGCACAAAGAACACAAAGGCGCTTCCGACGACGGAGGGCCGTCAATCAGCCAACCGCGTCGCGGCCGGAATTTCTCCCTTACCTTCTTGGTGTCCTTTGTGCCTTTGTGGTGCGTTTCCTTTCACTCGCGCCCACGCCGGAATCCGCCCATGCTGCTTCACCTCTCCACCTGGCCCGAGATCGAGACCTTTCTTACGCGCTCGACGACCATCGTCGTTCCGATCGGCTCCAACGAGCAGCACGGACCCACCGGCCTTCTGGGCACCGACTGGCTGTGTCCGGAGATCATCGCCCACGAGGCGCAGAAGAGCGCCGACATCCTGGTGGCGCCGACCTTCAATATCGGCATGGCCCAGCATCATCTGGATTTTCCCGGGACCATCGCCCTTCGCCCCTCCACCTTCATGGCGGCGATCGGCGACTGGACCCGCTCCCTGGCGCATCACGGCTTTACCCGGATCTTCTATCTCAACGGCCACGGCGGCAATGTCGCCACCATGGAGGCGGCGTTCTCCGAGCTCTACGCCGAGGCCAGCTATCGCGGCGGCCGGTCGGGCTTCGCCTGCAAGCTGACCAACTGGTGGGATCTCAAGGGCGTCTTTCGCCTGGCGCAGCAGCAGTTCCCGGTGGGCCACGGCAGCCACGCCACGCCTTCGGAGATCGCCGTGACCCAGTGGGCCTATCCCGACCACATCAAGGCGGCCAACTACGCCCCCCAGATCGCCCCCACCGGCCCGATCCGCGAGGCCGCCGATTTCCGCGCCCGTTTTCCTGATGGCCGCATGGGTTCGGACCCGGGCCTGGCGACGCCGGAAAAGGGCGGCGAACTGGTGAAACTCGCCGCCGCCGGGCTGGTGGAGGCGGTCGCGGCGTTCAGCGCGTAGGGGGAAATTCAGCCGGCGGTGACTTCCCCGCCTTCCACCCTCACCGGCCAGGGCCGCAGCGCCAGACCGGCGCAGGGGCCGCCGATGCAGACACCATCCTCAGGCCGGAACAGGGCGCCGTGGGAGGCGCAGAGGATCAGGTCGCCTTCGCGGGTCAGGTAGCGATCGGGCGCCATGGAAAGCGGCATGCCAGCGTGCGGGCAGCGGTCGACGAAGCCGCGAACCTCATCGCCCCGGCGCACCACAAAGCCGAGGAACAGCATCTCCCCTTGCCGGAAGAAGAACCCCTTGGCCCCAGGATCGGCGAGGTCGGCGAGGGCGCAAAGGCGCGTTCCGGCGGGGGGCTGGGCGGGGTTGGCGCTCAAGGTCTGGGCAGGGTCTGGCGCCAGGCGCGGACCTCGACGCGTTCGAAGAGGCCGGCCAGGGCGTAGGGATCGGCGGCGGTGAAGGCGCGGACGGCTTCGATATCGGCCGCCTCGATCAGGAACAGGGAGCCAGCCATATCGCCGGCCTCGTCCAGGAACGGGCCGGCGGTCTTGATGAAGCCGGCCGGCGTGGCGGCGCAATAGGCCAGGTGGGCCTCGCGGTTGGCGAGCCTCAGGGCGAGGGACTTGGGCTTGTCGATGCAGATCAGAGCGAAACTGGCCATGACGATCCTTGCGATGATGGCGACTAACTCTCGGCCCGGAGCGGGCGGGAGAGAAGGGAGATGATAGCGGCGCCGACTTCCAGCCGGCCGGCGAGGATGGCGTCGACCGCATCGCAGATCGGGGTTTCGACGCCAAGGCGGCGGCCCAGGGCGGTGACGGCGGGGGCCGAGGCCACGCCCTCGGCCACCGTGCGGCGGTTCGCCTGGATGGCGGCGAGGCTCTCGCCCCGGCCAAGGGCCAGGCCCACGCTCATGTTGCGCGACTGGCGGGAGGAGCAGGTGAGCACCAGATCGCCCAGGCCGCAGAGGCCGGCCACGGTTTCGGCCTCGCCGCCAAGCGCGACGGCCAGGCGGGTGAGTTCGGCGAAGCCCCGGGTGATCAGGGCGGCGCTGGCGCTGGCGCCAAGGCCCGCGCCCTCGGCGACGCCGCAGGCGATGGCCAGGACATTCTTCACCGCCCCGCCGGCCTCGGCGCCGATCATGTCGTCGGAAGCGTAGGGCCGGAACGTAGGCGTGGCGATCGCCTCCGACAGGCGCCGGGCCAGGTCGAGATCGGCGGCGGCCAGGGTGACGGCGGTGGGCAGGCCCCGCGCCACCTCGCCGGCGAAGCTGGGGCCGGAGAGCACCGCCGGCGCGGCGTCCGGCAGGGTCTCTCGCAGGACCTCGCTCATCAGTTTCAGCGAACCGGCCTCGACGCCCTTGGCGCACAGGATCACCGGGGTGTGCCGCCGCAGATGGGGGGCGAAGGCGGTGAGGGTGGCGCGCAGGTGCTGGGCCGGGGCGACGGCGAGAATGATGTCGGCGCCGGCCAGATCGGCCGGATCGCCGGTGGCGGAGATGGCCTCGTCCAGATCGACGCCGGGCAGGAAGAGCGCGTTCTGGCGATCGGCATTGATGGCCTGGACGACCTCGGCCTCCCGCGCCCAGATCGTCGCCGCGAGGCCCGCGCGAGCGCAGACCTGGGCCAGGGCCGTGCCCCAGGCGCCCCCGCCGATGACGCCGGCCGATCTCACGCCTTGGCGCCCTTGCGGCCGGCGGCATGGGTCGGCCGAAGCCGGGCGGCGGCTTCGTCCAGAGGCCAGCGCGGGCGGGCCACGGCGTCGAGACCGTCGGTCAGACCCAGCGCCAGGCGCTCGGCGCCGGCCAGGGCGATCATGGCGGCGTTATCGGTGCAATAGGCCAGCGGCGGGGCATGGAAGGCGAAGCCGTGCTCGGACGCCAGCTGTTGCAGCGCCGCGCGCACGGCGCCGTTGGCGGCGACGCCGCCGGCCACGACAAAGCGCCGATCGCCGCCGCCATGAGCGGCCGCATAGATCGCCATGGCCCGGGCCGTGCGGTCGGTGAGCTGGCGGGCGATGGCGGCCTGGACAGCGGCGGCGAGATCGCGGCGGTCGGTCTCATCCGTGAGCCCCGACGCCAGGCGCGCGGCGGCGGTCTTCAGGCCGGAGAAGGAGAAGTCGCAATCCTTGCGGCCGAGAAGCGCGCGCGGCAGGGGAAAGCGGGCCGCATCTCCGCCTTGCGCCAAGCGTTCGAGCGCCGGGCCGGCGGGATAGGGCAGGCCCAGGGCCCCGCCGATCTTGTCGAAGGCCTCGCCGGCGGCGTCATCGATGGTCGAGCCCAGGCGCTCGCAGGCCCCGACGCCGGCGACGTCGAGAAGCTGGCAATGGCCGCCGGAAACCAGCAGCAACAGAAACGGATAGGGGATATCGGCGGTGAGCCGGGCGGAGACGGCGTGACCCTCGAGGTGGTTCACCGCGATCAGCGGCCGACCCAGCGCCAGGGCCATGGCCTTGCCGAACGAGAGGCCGACCATCACCCCGCCGACGAGGCCCGGGCCGGCGGTGGCGGCGATCCCATCGAGACCCGCGGTCTGGATGTCCGCCTCGGCCAGGGCGCGACGCACAATGGCGTCGATGGTCTCCACATGGGCGCGGGCGGCGATCTCCGGCACCACCCCGCCATAGGGCGCGTGCTGGGCGATCTGGCTGAGCACAACGCTGGAGCGGACCTCGGCGACGCCATCGGCCAGGCGCACCGCCGCCGCGGCGGTCTCGTCGCAGCTGGTTTCGATGCCGAGAACTGTAAGGGCGGGGCGGGCTGTCATGTGGTTGTGGCGCGGGGCGGGCTGGGTTAGCCGTCTTGCCATGATCAGGCAAACAAGTCGCCTCCGCCGACCGTGACGACGATCTGGATCACCCGCGCCCAGCCGGAGGCGGACGCCACCGCCTCGCGGGTGCGCGCCATGGGCTTCGAGGCGGAGGTGGCGCCGTTGCTGGCGGCGCGGGACCTGCCGGGCGAGATCGATCTGGAAGGTGTCGGCGCCGTTGCCTTCACCAGCCAGAGCGCGGTGCGGGCGTTCACGGCAAGGTGCGGCGCGCGCGATCTGATCGCCTTCGCCGTGGGCGACGCCACCGCGGCGGCGGCCAAGGCGGCGCGGTTTCGCACGGTGCTCTCCACCGCCGGCGATGTGCGAGCCCTGGCGGCCGGGATCGCGGCGCGACGACGGACCCTGGGCGGCGAGGTCCTTCATGCCGCGGCGGCGGAGCCGGCGGGCGATCTGGTGGGCGATCTGACGGCTCGGGGCGTGCGGGCGCGGGGTATCGCGATCTATGAGACCGTGCCGGTCGATCCGCCGGCGGCGTTTCTGCAGCGGCTGACTGACCTGGACGGCGTTCTGCTGCACTCGTCCAAGGCCGGTCGGCGGCTGGCCGAAATCCTCCGCGCGCGGGCGCTTCCCCGCCTGGCCGCCTATTGCCTTTCGCCGGCGGTGGCGGCGACGCTGGAGGGCCTCACGATCGGGCCGGTGAGCGTGGCGCCTTTGCCCAATGAGGATGCTTTGTTAAGGCTATTGCCCGCATAGGGTTCTAGATGCCGCCGATGACCGTGCTGCCTGATCCTGTCGAGCTTTCGTCGAGTCTTGGCCCCTCGGAGCCGGGACGCCGGCCGCTGCTGAGCGGCTGGTTCTGGCTGATGCTCGGCTTCTGCGCGCTGTGCCTGGTCGCCTCGGTGGCCGTGGTGACCCTGGGACCGCGCATGGCCCCCCCGCGCCCGGCGCCGGCCGTCGCCGCGCCGCCGACCCCGACGCCGCCGGCGCCCTTGACCTACGCCCCGCCCGCGCCGGCCGCGCCGGCCACACCCGTTCTCCCCGGCGCCGACGCGGCGGCGCTCAGCGCGCAGATCCAGCATCTGGAGAGCGATGAGACGCGCCTGCTGAACGCCGCCGCCGGGGCCCTGGCCGCCGCCTCCCTGAGCGACGTGGCGGCCCAGCCCCGGCCGTTCGCCGACGACCTGGCGGTCTACGCCCGGCTGCTGCCCGCCTCGCCGGACATCATCGCCCTCACCCCGCTGGCCCAGCAGGGGGCGCCGACCCGGGCGGCCCTGGCCACCGAACTTAACGACATCGCCGCCAAGGTTTCGGTGGCGGCCCACGCCCCGGCCAAGGACGCCAGCGTCCTCTCGCGCCTGGCCTATCTGTTCTCCCGGGTGGTGAGCGTGCGACGGATCGACCTGGAGGGCGGCGGTTCCGACGCGGCCCTGGCCCGGGCCGAACGCCGCGCCGAGGAGGGCGATCTGGAGGGCGCGATCGCCGTGCTCGACACCCTGCCCGCCGGCGCGCGCGCCGCGCTCGCCCCCTGGCGGGAACAGGCGATCCGACGGATCGACATCGACCGGCACATCGCCGGCCTTCGCGCCCAGGCGGTGACCGACCTGGCCGCCGCGCGGGGGACGACGCCGTGATCCGCATCGCCCTGGCCATTTTCGCCGTCTCGATCCTGATCGTCGCCGTGATCTCGCTGCAGGGCGAGCCGGGCCTGGCGAGCCTCACCTGGCTTGGCTGGCGGGTGGACACCACCGCCGCGGCCGGGGTGATGCTGGTGGGCCTCGCGGCCCTGCTGGCCACGGTGTTCTGGCGAGGCCTGATCTGGCTCTTGCAGGCGCCGGCCAGGGCCGCGAGGGCGGCCGCCGAGAGCCGCCGTCGGCAAGGCGCCGAAGCGATCACCCTCGGCTTCCTGGCGGCCGCCGCCGGCGATGGCCCGGGCGCCCGGCGCCTGGCGCAGCGGGCCTCGGAACTCGCCGAGGAGACCCCCCAGCTTGTCCGCATCCTGGCCGCCCAGGCGGCCGAGGCGGCGGGAGACCGAAGCGCGGCGCGCGTGGCCTATGACGCCATGCTGGGCTTTCCCGAAATGCGCCTGGCCGCGCACCGGGGGCTGATGCAGACAGCCCTCGCCGGCGACGATCAGGCCGAGGCCCTGCGTCATGCCGAAGCCGCCTACGCCTTGCCGCGCACCGCCCCGTGGGCCTGGAGGGCGCTGCTGGAGGCGCGGCTGGAAAGCGGCGACTGGCCGGCGGCCCTGGCCCTGGTGAAGGAGGCTCTGGAGCGCAAGATCGTTTCGCCGCTCACGGCCGAGCGTGCTCGCGCGGCGCTGCAAGGGGCGAGCGCCGCCAGCCTGGAAGCGGCCGGCCGCGCCGCCTCGGCGCTGGAGTTCGCCCAGACGGCGGCCCGCTCGCGGCCCGACTTCACCCCAGGGCCGGTGATCGCCGCCCGCCTGCTGGTGGCCGATGGCCGCGCCGCCCGCGCCGCGCCGATCCTCGAATCGGCCTGGAAGGCGCGGCCCCACCCGGCCCTGTGGTTGGCCTGGCGGGATCTGCGCACCGACGAGACGCCCGGTGAGCGGGCGGCGCGCATGGCGGCCCTGGCCGCGCTCAATCCCGGCGCGCGAGAGAGCCGCATGCTGATGGTCGAACAGGCCCTGATCGGCGGCGATGTCGCCGGCGCGCGCGCCGCCGCCCAGACCCTGCAGGGCGAGACCACCACCCAGCGCCTGGCGGGCCTGATGGCGCGCGTGGCCAACGCCGACGGCGCCCGCGACGAAGCCCGGGCCTGGATCGCCCGGGGCGCCGCGGCCCCGCGCGAGGCCGAGTGGTCGGACATCGACCCGCAAGGCCGCGCCTTCGCCTACACCCCGGCCGATTGGGCCCGCCTCACCGCCGCCTACGCCGAGACCGGCGAACTGATCCATCCGCGCCACGAACGCCATGAGGCGAGCATCAACGACCTGCCCGCCCTGCCCGCCGCCTACGCCGACAGCGCCGCCTTCGTCAGCGCCGCCGAGGCGGGCGACGCCCTGGCGCCGATCGTCGACGACGACGGATTCGGTGAGGCCTTGCAACCGGCCGGCGGCGATCCCGAACGGCGCTGGTGGCGGCGCTAGCGGCAAGGCCAGAGACCAACCCCCTCGCTCTTTCGTCCACGGGTTGCGCGGCCTACATGCGCAGCCATGGCCAGCGTATCCCTGAAGCCCCCGCCGCGTGGCGAACTGATCGACATCGGCGGCCGGCGACTGCACGCGGTGCGCGCCGGGCCACGCCCCACATCCGGCGCCCTGGTGTTGCTGGAGGCCGGCGCGTTCGGTTTTTCCGCCGACTGGTCGGTGGTTCAAGAGAAGCTGGCGGCGCTGGGCATCGCCTCCCTGGCCTATGATCGGGCGGGGCTGGGCCTTTCCGATCCCGGACCCAAGCCTCGCGACGGACTGGCGGTGATCCACGATCTGGAGGCCATGCTGGCCAAGCTAGGCGAGACCGGACCGCTGATCCTGTGCGGCCACTCCATGGCCGGCCTGCACGTGCACCTGTTCGCGGCGCGCAACCCCAGCCGGGTGGCGGGGATCGTTCTGGTGGACGCGACGACCCCCGAGGCGATGGACTCCAAACTCGTCAGCGCCTTCGTCGGGCAGTTCGGAGGCGCGGCGCGGCTTGTGGCCTGGGGCGCCGGCGTGGGTCTCTTCAAGCCGCTGGCCGGAACCGGACTTGCCGATCAGATCGGCCTGATCGGGGCGGTGGGCGAGGAGAAACGCTGGGCCTTCGCCGATCGCGACCACAACGCCTGGGCGGCGGAAGAGGTGTCCCACTGGCCGGCGGCGGCGAGCCAGGCGCGCAGCGCCGGCGCCTTGGATCCGAAGTGGCCGGTGGCCGTGGTTCTGGCCGGTCCGGCCGACAGCCGCAACGCGCTCAAGACTCTGCAAATGGCGCCGGCGCGGGCGTCAGGCCATGGTTCGATCGAACATGTGGCGGGAGCGACCCACGCCACGGTCCTGGGCGGGCTCTACGCTGACGCGATTGTACGAGGGATCGAATTCGTGCGCTCGGCGGCGCACGTTTAGCCGTCCTAGGCGCGGACGATCTTTTTCGGCGGCGGCAGCAGGCCTTCGCGCTGGGCGCGCTTGCGGGCGAGCTTGCGGGCGCGGCGCACGGCCTCGGCCTTTTGCCGGGCGCGCTTTTCCGACGGCTTTTCATAGTGCACGTGCCGCTTCATTTCGCGGAACGAGCCTTCGCGCTGCATCTTCTTCTTCAGCGCCTTGAGCGCCTGATCGACATTATTGTCGCGGACGAAAATCTGAACCACCGGTGCTCCTGTCGGTCCCCGCGCGGGTCGCGGGATGTCGCTTCTCCGAAGGGCCCTTCGGAAAGAGGCGCGGTTGATAGCAGAGCCGATCGGTTTTGTCCATGCCGCCGAGCGATGAGCGGCAAGCTCGGTCGGGCGGACCACGCCGACGGGCGGCAATGACCTGGAACGATCGGAGAAATTAAATTTATTGACTCTGAAATTAATTATCTTAATTTCTGGAACCAGGAGTTAAGAGATGTCGCGACCTGACCTCCACGACTGGCACGATCTGACCGCGCTCACCGGCGGCGAGGCGTTTGTGGTGGAGCGGGTGCGGTTGATAGACAAGGGCATCGCCATCGAGGGCGCTTTCGCTCCGCCGCAGCTGGCGCGCCTGACCGCCGAGGATCAGGTGTTCGTCGCCGCCTTCCTGCGCAGCCACGGCTCGATCAAGGAGATGGAGCAGGTGTTCGGCGTCAGCTATCCCACCATCAAGGCCCGGCTCACCCGCATCGCCGCCAGTCTCGAATTCGTCGACACCAGCCCCGCGCCCGCGGGCAGCGTGACCTTGGACAGGCTGGCCAGCGGGGAGATCAGCGTGGACGAGGCGATCAACGCCCTGGCCTCAAGAACATGAGCGGCGCCCCGACCCTTCGTCGCGCCAACCGGCCCGCCCCCCTCGGCGCCGCCCGAGATTGGCGCCCAGCGGTTGAAGGCCGAGGTCAGTTTCGCATTGGCCTTTGGCTGCCCTTGACCCCGCTCTTCTGGCTGCTGGCGCCGCTGGCCCTCATTCTGGCTCCCTTCGCCGGCGCCAATCCGGCCATCCGTAGGATCGGACCATTTCGGGCGGTCTGGCTGCTGGGTTCAATCCTGCTTTCCCTCTCGGGGACCTCGATCCACATCGAAAATCCCAGGGCGCGTCTGCGCCTCCACATTCTCTAGGAGCCTGCACCATGATCGAAGATCGCAAGCGCATTCTTTCCATGCTGGCCGATGGCAAGATATCGGCCGACGAGGCCGAGCGCCTTCTGCAGGCCCTTGAGCGGAAAGTCCCGATCGGCCCCGGCGGCCCGGTCCGATCGAATGGCGCGCCGAAGTATCTCCGGGTCGAGGTCGACGCCAATGAGCCGCACGACGGGCCGACCAAGGTCAACATCCGCGTGCCGATGAATCTTCTGCGCGCGGGCGTGCGCCTCAGCGCCTTGATCCCATCGGCGGCTCGCGATCAGGTAAACGCGGCCATGGCCAAGCAGGGCGTGAGTTTCGACATCAACCAGCTCAAGCCGGAGAACCTCGAGGCCCTCGTCGAGCAACTGGGCGATCTGACCGTCGACGTCGACAACGAACGGGCGAAGGTGCGCGTCTACTGCGAGTGAGTGACGAAAGTGGCGAGCATGGACTTTCATCCAAACCGCCAACCCTTATCTCAGTTGGGATTCCGGGTCTTGGCCTCCTACTCGCGGTGGCGAACGACCCTGGATCTTTGACGTGTTTCAGAGAGATGGTCGCCGTGGCGCGCTCGGACGATATCCCCACGGCGGTCACCTTTCGCTGCCCCAAGGCGTTGGAAGGCCTCTTGCCGCCGCCGGTCCCGGCCGCCCAGGGCCTCCCCGATTGGCTAAGGGCCATGCCCGGGCAGGCGCCGAGCCAGCTCGCGTCGGGCGAGGAAGACACGGTCAAGCGCTGTCCGCCGTTCGTCGACGCCATGACGAGCGGCTTTCTGATACCGCTGATCTGCGACCTGAAGGTCGAGGACGGCGAATTCACCTGGGACAGCGATTTGCCGGCCGGAGGGGACGCCGCCTGCCCGCGCACACCGATCGGCCTGCACGATCCAGGCCAGCTCGCCGGCGCGCCCGTTTTCGACGCCGATCGGGTGGTGATCAAGTTTCACAATCCCTGGACCATCGAGGCGCCGGAGGGCTGGTCGCTGCTTTTCACCCACCCGGTCAATCGCTTCGACCTGCCGTTCGTCACCTTCACCGGCCTCGTCGATTGCGACCGCTATCGCGACGCCTGGATCCATTTCCCCGCCCACTGGCGGGACGAGGGCTTCAGCGGCGTCCTGCCCAAGGGCACGCCGGTGGCCCAGTGCTTTCCCATCAAGCGGGAGACCTGGGCGCTTCGCACCGCGACTCTGACCGGGGAGGACTCTCAGCGGGCCCAGGATCTCCACATCGAGATCGGCCGCGAGAAGGGGGTCTATAGACGGCGCTTCCGGGCCTGAGGCCCTTATGTCTCCGGAACCTGGAGGAACCTGGCCGCCTTGCTTGGCCGCAGGAAAATCCGGCCATGCGTCGTGGCCGCCAGAGCCTTGACCGTCGGTCCGAACAGCGCCCGGTCGCCGCGCGCGACCGACCGCAGGCTCGCTTCGCCGGCCTCCCTCTGGCCCATTTCAAGCTGGCATTTGGCCAGCTCGATCCGAACCACCGCGTCGGTAGGCCGTGACGCCAGCACCTGGCGGTAGAGATCGGCGGCCGCGGCGTATCCGCCATCCAGCGCCGAGACCCTGGCGAGCGCCACCGCCGCGTCTCCCCGCTCCGGCGCCCCGGTGCGGGCCAGGGCGAAAAGCGCCCGCGCCTTGACCCGATCGTCGCGTCGCAGATGGATGTAGCCCAGGCCGATAAGCAGGGAAGTGGCGCCCGGCGCGAGCGCCAGCCCCTCCTCGAACACCGCCCTCGCCTCGTCGAGGCGGCCCAGTTCGCCCAGCCGGTCGCCGAGATCGGCGAACGCCTGGGCGAAGGGCGGGCGCCGCGATATGGCCAGCCGCAACTGATCGAGCGCCTCACCCGGCCGTCCCACCGCCAGCAAGGCCCTGGCGAGAAGGGTCTCGACCGAGGCGTCGGCGACCCTCCGCGCGGTATTTTGCAGCGGCTCGATCGCTGCGCCGGCAAGACCCCGCATGAGCAGGGCGCTTCCCAGAACCTGGGCGGCGAGGACATTTCCCGGGTCCGAGCGGCAGATCGGCGCGGCGAGCCGCACGGCCTCTTCCGGGCGCCGCATCCTCAACGCCTGGCTCGCCTGATCAAGCAACGAGGCGTCGGGGTTCGGCCCTGCTGAAAGGGGGTGCTTCATATCGATCTCGACGGCGCGAAACGCGCCCATTGGCTAAGCCCGGCCGAAGTCTTCCGCAACCACTCGGCGTTGGCCAAAAGGACAGGTTCTCGCCGACGATCGCCTTCTTTCGATGACGCCGGGCCTGCGTCGTCCGACCGAGGCCCAGGTCGCCGGCCATCGAATTTGTCGCCCAAATCGCCCGCCGCGCGTTGACCCTCGGGCCTGTGACCTCTAACCCGCCCCGCGCCCATGACCGCCCTCCCTCGCTTCACCTTTGAAACGCCCGCCGACGCGCCGCTGGTGGACGCCCTGATCGCCCGCGCCTTCGGCCCCGGCAGATTCGCCAAGACCGCCGAGCGCCTGCGCGAAGGCGGCGCACCGATTCTCGATCTTTCGGCGATCGCCTGGACTGACGAAGTCATCGTGGGCTGCGCCAGGATGTGGCCTGTGGCGATCGGCGCAGCGCCGGCGTTGATGCTCGGGCCGTTCGCCGTCGATTCGGCGTATCGGAGCCTCGGCCTCGGCGCCGCCCTGATCGCGCAGGCTTGCGGCGCGGCCGCGGCGGCCGGCCATGGCATCGTCTTGCTGGTGGGCGATGAAGCCTATTTCGCGCCGCTTGGGTTCGCCGCAGCGCCGGCCCGGCACGCGACGATGCCCGGGCCGGTCGACCAGCGGCGCGTGCTCATCCGCGCGCTTGTCCCCGGCGCGGCGGATGGCGTCGGAGGCCTCGTCACCGTCCGCCGCGTTGACAGCGCCGCCTCTCCCCGGCACCAATCGGCGACGGCCAAGCCGCATCTCGCCGCCGAGCCCTTGGAGGTCCTGCCATCCGGCGCCTGATCGCCACCCTCCTGACCGCACTCACTTGCGGCTCCATCGCGCTCGCCGCGCCCGCGACCGCGCCGAGCGATCCCTACGCCGCCCTGAAGGTGTTCGCGGGAAACTGGGTCGGGGTGGGCGCCGACGGCAAGGTGACGCCGGTGGAAAACAGGTGCGCCCAGACCGGCCTGTTTTTCGTGTGTGAGCAGGTCACTGGAGGCAAGGCGCAAGGCCTGGTCGTCTTCAAGCCCGACGGACCGACCGCCAAGGGCGAGGCCTATATCGTCCAGACCCTTGACACCGTCGGACGCCCGCCGGGGCCCTGGCGCACCTTGACCATCGAAGGAACCCGCTGGACCTTCACCAACGCCGATCCGCCCGGCGCCAAGTCGGTCAAGGAGCGGACGGTGAATGAGTATCTCGGCCCCGATCATATCCACTATGAGGTCCAGCAGTCCGAGACCGGCAAGGAATGGACCACGATCCGAAGCGGCGACGAACGCCGGGCGCCCTAGCGCCGCGCCTCTGACGCCCAAGCCGCTTGAGCCGCCCCGCCTACGCGCCTACCTCTAGGGCCATGGCGGAGGCTCTGAACGCGGCCGGACTGGAAGGGGTGATGGCGGCGGCGCGGCAGGCGCCCGGCCGAGGCCTACCGCCGGTGCATCTGTGGCATCCCGCCCACTGCGGCGAGATCGATATCGTCATCAAGAAGAACGGCCTCTGGTTTCATGAAGGCACGCCCATCGGCCGCGAGGCGCTGGTGCGGCTCTTTTCCACCGTGCTGCGCAAGGATCCCGAGGGCTTCGTCCTGGTCACGCCGGTGGAGAAGCTGGCGATCACCGTCGAGGACGCGCCGTTCATCGCCATCCGGGTGGACCGGGTAGGCGAGGCTCTGGTCTTCCACACCAACGTCGGCGACCGCGTCGAGGCCGGCCCGGAGAACGCCATCCGCGTGGAAATGGATCCGGAGAGCGAGGAGCCGCGCCCCTACCTTCATGTCCGCCGGGGGCTGGAGGCGCTGATCGCCCGGCCGGTGTTCTATGAACTGGTGGAGATGGCCGCCGAGCGGGACACGCCGGAGGGTCCGACCATGGGGGTCACCTCCAACGGCGCCTGGTTCCCCGTGGGGCCGCCCGGGGCGGGCGCCTCTTGACCCCGCACGTCTCGGCCGCCGAGCTGCGCGGCTGGATCGGCCAGCATCTCGATCCTCTCGAAGTGAGCGCGGGCGAAGGCCCCTATCGCTCCGACTTCGATCTCAACCCCGCCAACGAAACGGGGGAGGCGGCGCTCCCGACCCCCGCCGCCGTACTCGTCGCCCTGGTCGAGCGCAAGGCGGGGCTTTCGGTGATCCTGACCCGCCGCGCCGACACCCTGCGCCGCCACACCGGCCAGATCGCCCTGCCCGGCGGCCGCTGCGATCCGGGCGAGACGCCCTGGGGCGCGGCCCTGCGCGAGGCGGACGAGGAGATCGGCCTCTCGCCCTCCCTCGTGACCCTGGCGGGGCTTTCCACGCCCTATCGCACCGGCACGGGCTTTCACGTGATTCCGGTGGTGGGCTTTGTCGCCGAGGGGTTCGAACCCCGGCCCAATCCGGACGAGGTGGCCGATGTATTCGAGACCCCCTTCGGCTTCCTGATGGATCCGGCCAATCACGAACGGCGCGAGCTCAAGACTCCCGAAGGCGCGGTTCGGCGCTTCTACGCCATGACCTGGGAGGACCGGGTGATCTGGGGCGCCACCGCCGGGATGCTTCGAGCGCTGTATGACCGCCTTTATGGAGCGGCCGTTGCCTGAAATCCTTCCCCATCAACCGTGGATGGTCCATCCGTCGACGACCCAGGTCATGGACGCTCTGACGGCCGCCGGCGGCGAAGAGGCCGCGCGGTTCGTCGGCGGCTGCGTGCGAAACGCCCTGATCGGCCGGCCGGTCGCCGACATCGATATCGCCACGCCCCTTACGCCCGATCAGGTGACCGCCGCCCTCCAGGCGGCGGGCCTGCGCGCCATCCCCACGGGCGTCGAACACGGCACGGTGACGGCGCTGGCCAAGGGCCGGACCTTCGAAATCACCACCCTGCGGCGCGACGTCGAGACCGACGGGCGCCACGCCGTCGTCGCCTTCACCACCGACTGGGGCGAGGACGCCCAGCGCCGCGATTTTCGCTTGAACGCCCTCTACGCCGATCGGGAAGGCCGCCTGTTCGATCCCACCGGCGGCGGTCTCGCCGACGCCAGGGCCGGCGCCATCGTCTTCGTCGGCGAGGCCAGGGCGCGGATCGCCGAGGACGCTTTGCGCATCCTGCGCTTCTTCCGCTTTGTCGCCTGGTATGGCCGCGGCGCCCCCGACGCCGAGGCGCTGGCCGCCTGCCGCGCCGAGCGCGCCAAACTGGCCGGCCTGTCGGCCGAACGGGTGGCCAAGGAGCTGCTGACCCTCCTGGCCGCCGATGACCCGAGGGCGGCCATGGCCTTGATGGCCCAAAGCGGCGTGCTCTCCGAGATATTGCCGGAGGCCGTGGGCCTGAGGCGGTTCGATCGCCTGGTCGCCATCGAGACCGAACAGCTCTTCACCAACGACCCCTTGTTGCGCTTCGCCGCCCTGCTCCCCGACGATCCGCAAACGGCGGTGGCCGTCGCCGGCCGCCTGCGGCTCTCGAACGCCCAGCGCGACCGTCTCGCCGCGGCCGTCGATCCCGATCCGCCGCTCCATTCCTGGATGAGTCCCAAACAGGTGCGCCAGGGCGTCTGGCGTCTGGGTTCGGAGGCCTTCTGCGACCGGGTGATGCTGGCCTGGGCCGCATCCGATCGGCCGGCCGCCGCCGTTCAGTGGCGCGCCTTGCTGCCCATGGCCCGAAGCTGGCCCCGCCCGGTCCTGCCGCTCAGCGGCGAGGATGTGGTCGCCGCCGGGGTGCCCCGCGGACCGCTGGTGGGCGAGGTCCTGCGCGAGGTCGAGGCCTGGTGGATCGACAACGACTTCCTCGCCGACCGTCTCTCGGTCATCGAAGCCCTCAAGGCCATCGCCCAGGGCATGGCCTACTAGCACCAGGCTGGAGCCCCCTTCCCCGGCTTCGCCGGGACTTCCCCCAAAGGGGGAAGAGATAACAAACGCGGCCCTCCCCAGGGGAGGAGACGGGTTCACGGCCACTTCACCGTTGGCGGCATGGAGGAGAGGATGGACTCGATGTTGCCGCCGGTCTTTAGGCCGAACATGGTGCCTCGGTCGTAGAGCAGGTTGAACTCCACATAGCGGCCTCGGCGAATGAGCTGTTCCTCGCGGTCGGCCTCGGTCCACGGCTCGGCCATGCGATGGCGGGCGATCTTTGGAAAGATGTCCAGCAGGGCGAGACCCACATCGCGGGTGAAGGCGAAATCGCGCTCCCAGTCGCCGGAATCGTGGTGGTCATAGAATATGCCGCCCACCCCGCGCGGCTCGTTGCGATGCGGCAGGAAGAAATAGCGGTCGCATTCGGCCTTGTAGGTTTCATACCAATCGGCGTGGTGGGCGTCACAGGCGCGCTTGAGCGCGGCGTGGAAAGCCACCGCGTCCGGCGCGTCTTCCTGTCTCTGCTCTTCCAGCAGAGGTGTCAGATCCGCCCCGCCGCCGAACCAGCCGGCGGTGGTGGCGATATAGCGGGTGTTCATATGCACCGCCGGCGCGCGCGGGTTGGCCATATGGGCGATCAGGCTGATCCCGGTGGCGACGAATCTGGGGTCGTCGGCGGCGCCCGGCATGGTCGCGGCCATCTCCGGCGGGAACGTCCCGTGCACCTCGGAGATATGCAGCCCGCATTTTTCGAAAAATCGGCCGCGCAGGAAACCCATAACGCCGCCGCCGCCGGCCTCGCGGACCCAGGGCTTGAGCTCGAAACGGCCGGGCGGGCCTTCGTAGAGGGCTTCGGGCGCCTCATCCTCCAGTTCCTCGAAGGCGGCCACCAGGCGGTCGCGCAGGTCGTCGAACCACAACCGCGCGCGGCCGGCGCGATCTCTGGCGAGGGGGTCGGGAAGATCCATGGCGGGTCTTTTACGTGGCCGCCCCCGCCCGTGTCACCCCAGACCTCGACCATTCAAACAGCTGTTCGAGAGCCTTGCGTCCATCCGGCCTAGCGCCGATGATGAAAAAAAGCGCGCGAGGAGACCGACCATGGCGTGGGAGTTCGAAACCGACCCCGAATTCCAGAAGAAGCTCGACTGGATCGAGACCTTCATGACCGAGGAGGTCGAGCCGATCTCCCACCTCGGCATAGCCATCCACGGCCCCGCCGGCCGCGAGAAATTCATCAAGCCTCTGCAGCAGAAGGTGCGCGACCAGGGCCTGTGGGCCTGCCACCTCGGCCCCGAGCTTGGCGGACAGGGCTATGGCCAACTGAAGCTGGCCCTGATGAACGAGAAGCTGGGCCGCAACCACCTCGCCCCCACCGTCTTCGGCTGCCAGGCGCCCGACACCGGCAACGCCGAGATCATCGCCCACTACGGCACGCCCGAGCAGAAGGAGAAATGGCTAAAGCCGCTACTCAACGGCGAGATCCGCTCGGCCTTTTCCATGAGCGAGCCCACCGGCGGCTCCGACCCGCTCACCTTCAAGACCCGCGCCGAATTGGTGGGTGATGAGTGGGTGATCAATGGCGAGAAGTGGTTCTCCAGCAACTCCCGCTGGGCCAAGATCCTGGTGGTCTATGCGGTCACCGATCCGGAGGCCAAGAACCCCTATCGTCGAACCTCGATCTTCCTGGTGCCCACCGACACCCCCGGCGTCGAGACGATCCGCAACATCGGCGTGGGCGCCGGCGAGGGCGAAGGCGGACACGGCTATATTCGCTATACGAACGTCCGTGTGCCGAGGGATGCTCTGCTCGGCGAGCGCGGCGGCGCCTTCATCATCGCCCAGACCCGGCTCGGCGGCGGGCGGGTGCACCACGCCATGCGCACCGTCGGCGCCTGTCAGCACGCCTTCGACCTGATGTGCCAGCGCGCCGTCTCCCGACAGACCCGCGACGGGCGCCTGGCCGATATGCCGGTGGTGCAGGAACAGATCGCCGACGCCTGGATTCAGCTGCAGCAGTTCCGCCTGCTGGTCCTGCGCACCGCGTGGCTGATCGACAAGCACAAGGATTACAAGCTGGTGCGCAAGGATATCGCGGCCATCAAGGTGGCCATGCCCAAGGTCTATCACGACATCGCCGCCGCCGCCCTGCACCTGCACGGCGCGCTCGGCGTCTCCAACGAGATGCCGTTCATGGGCATGGTGACGGGCGCTTTCGTCATGGGCATCGCCGATGGCCCGACCGAGGTGCATAAAGCGACAGTGGCCAAACAGGTCTTGCGTGACTATGCGCCGGACAACGACCTCTTCCCCGCCTATCACATCCCCAAGCTTCGTGAGGCGGCGCGAGACAAATACGCCGCCGAGCTCGAAGAGGTGAAGGCTCAGTACAGGGCGATGAAGGGCGAGCCGGTCTCGGCGTGACCGGCGCCGTCCATCCTTCCACGGTTGGTCCCCTGATTGTCGGCGTCGGCGGCACGGTCCGTCCCGGCTCGACCAGCGAAACCGCGCTTATAAAGGCCCTCGAAGCGGCCGCGGCGGCGGGCGCCCGCACCGAGGCTTTCGGCGGCGCCTTTCTGGCAAGCCTGCCGATCTACAATCCGCACGACGAGGTTGCGCACGCCGAACGGGACCGGTTCGTCGACGCCGTGCGGCGCGCCGATGGGATCATCATCACCTCGCCTGGCTATCACGGGTCGATCAGCGGCCTGGTGAAGAATGCGCTGGATAGTCTCGAACCCTTGAGCGCCGATCCGCGCCCCTATTTTCATGGCCGCGCGGTGGGCTGCATCGTCGCCGCCAGCGGAGCCCAGGCCGGCGGATCGACCCTGGCGGCCCTGCGCTCCATCGTTCACGCTCTTCGCGGCTGGCCCACGCCGTTCGGGGCCATGCTCAACGCCGGCGGCCTCTTCGACGAAGCCCGCAACTTCTGCGATCCCCGCGACGCCTGGCAGGTGGAGACCGTCGCCCAGCAGGTGGTGAGCTTCGCCAAGGCGTTTGGGGTGAATTAGCCTTCTCCTCCCCCATTGGGGGAGGGGGACCCCGACGACAACGTGGAGGGGGTTCCAGCGGGGCTGAAGCGTTCGTGTCCAGCTGGAGCCCCCATCCCCGGCTTCGCCGGTACTTCCCCCAGAGGGGGGAAGAGAGTCTTGCTTTAACCCGCCATACGCTCCAGCGTCTCCTCCGCCGGATCCATGGCGGGGGCGGTTACGCCGCCGTCGGGGGCTTCGCCGCCCGGAGCGTCGCGGAGCATGCGCGAGCGGCGCCAGCCGCCATAGCGATAGTAAAGAGTGGTGAGGATCGCCGAGGTGATGGTGGCGAGGGGAAAGCTCCACCAGATGGCGTCGGCGCCGAAGCGGGGCGTCATCAGGGCGGCGAAGGGGATGCGCACGCCGATCATCGAGACGATCATGATCCCCAATGGCCACCACACCGCCCCAGTCGACCGCACGACGCCGGATAGGGAGAAGGTCACCGAAAATAGGATAAAGCCCCAGAGCACGGTGGTGTTGATATGCCGCGCCAGGGGAATGGCCGGCGAGTGGCGCGGCAGCAGTATCCCCAGCACCTGGTCGTTGAAGACATAGAGCAAGAGCGCCACCGCGCCGGTGATCACCAGGCCCGAGATCACCCCTGACCTGGCGACCTTGGTCACCCGGTCCCAGTGTCCGGCCCCCACATTCTGGGCCGCCATGGACGAGACCGAGGCGCCGATGGCCATGGTCGGCATCTGCAGATAGCCCCAGATGATCGCCGAGGTGGAATAGGCGGCCGAGGTCAGGGCGCCAAACCGGTTGACGAAGCTGATCATCACCACCGCCGTCCCCGACATCACCAGCATCTGGACGCCCATGGGAAAGCCTCGGGTGACCAGGGATTTGAGGATCTCGAGATCGGGTTTCAGCAGGCCCAGCTCGCTCGGACGCAGGGCCAGCACGCTCCGCTTGCGATAGAGGTGGATGATCAGGAAGAGCAGGGAGACGCTCTGGCTGATCAGGGTCGAGGTGGCCGATCCGGCGATGCCCAGCTTCGGAAACGGGCCGATGCCCCGAATCAGCAAGGGGTTCAGCGTCACGTCGATGACGATGGCCAGGGCCAGGAACCAGAACGGCGTCGTCGAATCGCCCGCGCCGCGCTGGGCCATCTGCATGAACATGAAAAAGTACATGAAGGGCACGGAGGCGAAGATGATGCGCAGATAGATGATGGCGTCCGCCCGCGCCTCCATCGGCGTGCGCATCAGATCGAGGATGGCCGGCGAGAGCAGTCCGCCAAGGACGGCCACCGCCAGGGAAAGGGCGACGAAGAAGGTCGTCGCGGTGCCCATGACTTTCTTGACCAGCGCCATATCGCGGCCGCCGAAGGCCTGGGCGATCAGGATATTGCCGGCCATGCCGACGCCGAAGATCGAACCCAGCATCAGCATCATGACGATATTGGCGTTGCCGAGGGCCGTGATCGCCGTCTCGCCCAGCGTGTGGCTCACCCAGATCTGGTTGACCGTGCCGTTGAGCGATTGCAGGGCGTTGCCCCCGAGCAGGGGCAGGGAAAAGATCAGCAGGGTGCGGGTGATCGGACCTTTGGTGAGATCGCGCCGGCCGCGCGGCCCAGCCGGCGGCCCGGCCCTCGCCGGAATCGCCGACGCATCGGATATCTTGGCGTCCATGAACCTATTGTAGCACGCCCCCGACCGCGCGCTTCAATGGCGCCGGATCAGACCGCTTCAAAGAGAAGGGGCGCGGCGATCGCTCGCCGCGCCCCCCGAACGCCCCGGAATTGTTTGCGTCTAGAACTTGTAGTGCACCTCGAAGCCGTAGGTGCGCGGCGGGGTGAGATCGTAGGAATTGGTGACGATAGGATTTGAGTACCCGACGGGGACGGCGGTATTTTGCGGATAGCCGCCCGTCGCCGCGTCGTAGCCGAGGGAATTGAACACATTCTTCATGAACAGAATAACTTCATACCTGTCGTGGTTACCGCTCCACACCGCCCGCAGATCCACCTGGTTCCACGAAGGCGCCACATAGTAGGGCTGGTTAAAGAGCGAGGAGGTTGAACTGTCCTTCCAGATGAAGGTGCCTGAAAGGGTCAGATTGCCCGGATCGAGCACGAAGGTGTAGTTGGCGTTCAACGCGATCTTGTTTTCCGGCGCCTGCGGAAGCTGGTTGCCATTGACCGCCTGGTAGTAGGCACCGCTGGAGGTTTTGTTACCGACTGGCCGTGCACCCGGGAAGACGGCCGTTGGATCAAGCGCGTCGAGGTAACACGCCCCAGCCTGACCGCCCGCTTCGATCTTGGCGACATCGGCCGCCGTACACGTCGTATTGATGTCGGTGTAGTTGAAGCCGTAGGTCAGATTGAAGACGAGGTGATCGATTGGCGTCCAGACGGCGTTGAACTCGATCCCGGCCGAGGTCGCATTGGGAATGTTGAAGAACTGAGTCAGATTCAGGCCGCCCACCGGCGCATCGAGTGGCACCTGATCGTTCTGGTAATCGTAGTAGAAGGCGTCACCATCGAAGGTGAAGGTGTGGCCGAACGTCTTCTTCAAGCCCACCTCGAAATCGTTGATGTATTCGGGCGCCGCGTAGGGGTTGGCGCTCATCACACCGGCATTCAGACCGAAGGCCTTATAACCACGGTTGTAACGGGCGTAGACCAGGGTGTCGCGGTCCGGTGTCCATTCGATGCCCGCGGTGCCGGTGACGGCGTCGGAGTTGTCACCCAGGCACCGGGTGCGGTCGCCGGCGAATGGGCCGGTGGTGGCGAAGGAAGCCAGACAGGTTACGCCCTGGACGAGTCCGCCGTGGCCGTTGCTTCCCGAGCTGGTGAGGGCGCCTGTGAGGTCGAACGCCGGCAGCAACGAGCCCAAATTCGCGGCGTTGTAGCCCAAGCCGGCTGGCAGAGTGCAATAGGGACCGTTCGCGCCGTTACAGACGGGCAATCCGCCGGTTCCGGCCAGGATGCCAGTCCCGGGGCTCAAATCATAGAAGCCGACATACCGAGTCTCTTCCGTTCCGGACTTGGTGTCGTAAGTGAAACGCAAGCCGCCCGTCAACTTGATCTGCGAGTTGATTTTGTAGTCGATCTGGCCGTAACCCGCATAACTCTGAATATCGTCCTGGTAGTTGGTATAATAGTAATAGTGACCCGGGTTGGCGATAGAAGTCCCATACAGGCCTACCGGGTTGACCAATTGTGATTGCTGCTGCGCCTGAACCGTGATCGGATTGTTGTTGTTCTGCTTGAATTGATAGAGGCCGGCGATCCATTGCAGCGGGCCATCGGTGGTGGACGAGAAGGTCAGCTCGTTGCTCCACCAGGCCGTGTGGGTGGCGTAGACAAAGTTCTGTGCGGGATTGACCGTCAGGGGACCGCAATCAATGCCGTTTGCGTTAGCGAACGCGCACTGGGAGAGTCCCGCGGCGACAGGGATCTGGTACTGGGTGATCGGCGAGTTGTCGTTGCCGAACAGGGCGGTGTTGAGCTGATAGTTGTACTGGCTGTAGCCGCCGACATACTTCACGTCGAAGCCGTCGAAGTGATGGGTGCCGTGGAGCGTCGCCGAGAAGGCGCCGTTAACATTGATGTTGGTCGGAATGTTGTGGGCGAAGTCGCGGATGTTGTTGATGGCCGGGTTGTCCGTACCGACCTGGCCGACGACCGAGCCCGGCACGGCGCCGCCGCCGTAGGGGAAGTTCGGATTGTAGAAAATATTGCCTGTGGTGACCAAGGCGGTGCCGTATGAACCGGTCGTCGGCGTTCCGAGCAGGCCGCCCGGGCCGCCACGGTCATGGAAGAAGTTGATATTGTTGAAATCGAACCAGATGTTGTTGGCGTCGTCCTTGTACTGAAGCTGGAAGTCCTCGTACGGGTCGTGGGTCACGCCGCCTTCGGACGGCATGCCCTGCACGAGGTTCTGCATATAACCATCGCTCTGGTTGATGTCGTAGGCGCTGAGCCGGAAGCTCAGTTTGTCGGTGATCGGGCCGGTCACCGTGCCTTCGAACTTGGTGTAGCCGTAGTTGCCGACCACGGCCCGCACTTCACCGGAAAGCTCGTTGGTGTCGGGCTTCTTGGAGATGGTGTTGATCAGGCCGCCGACGGCGTTGCGGCCATAGAGGGTGCCTTGCGGGCCCAGCAGCACTTCGACCTGGTCGATGAGCATGTCATCGCGGCCGACCAGGAAGGTCGAGTTGGAATAGAAGTCATCGTAGTAGATCGCGACCGCCGAGTCTGAGAGATAGATATTGTTGTTGCGCGAAATGCCGCGCATCGTCGGCCGGTCGGTCTGGCTGGAATAGGTCAGGCCGGGGGTGAAGTTGGTGATGTCCTGGACGGTGCTGATGCCGATCAGGTTGCGCTGCTTGGACGTGAAGGCGGTGACCGCCTCCGGCACGTTCTGGAGATTGGCTTCACGCCGTTCGGCGGTGACCACCACCTCGCCGATGGTGGTGGAGGGCTGGGCGGCGGCGGAGGTGGTCGTCGCGGCGGCTGTCGCGGCGAACGCGCCCCCGGCCGAAACCGACAGAGCCCCGAAGGCGCACGTCACCAGAAGCGCGGATTTCCTCATGTTTCTCTCCCCTGCCCGGCCTTTTTGGCCGGATCTGTGATCCCGTTATTCGTGTTCGGCGCGCGCTGGCGCCGCCCGAATTGGCCAATGACTGAGGCATGAGAAGGCGGGCGTCAACAGGCCTAGCCCGATTGACGGCAAAGAATTTCAAAACTGTGACCCTTGAGCCGCAAGGCGGGGCCGTTTTTGCCGCCCTCATAAGGCGCGGCGATCGCTCGCCGCGCCTTGGCGGGGACCGTAGGCGGGACGCCTAGAACTTGTAATGGACCTCGAAACCGTAGGTCCGCGGCGGGGTGAGGTCGTAGGAACTGGCCACCGTCGGGGCGCCGCCACCGACAGGACTTTCGATGTCGTAGCCGGACACCGCCGCGTCATAGCCCAGCGAGTTGAAGACGTTCTTCATGAAGAGGATCACTTCGTATCGGTCATGGTTTCCGCTCCACACCGCCCGCAGATCCACCTGGTTCCAGGAAGGCGCATAGTAGTAGGAGCGGTAGAAGATTTCCGATACCGAGCTGTCCTTCCAGATGAAGGTGCCGGAAAGGGTGAGATTGCCGGGATCGAGCACGAAGGTGTAGTTGGCGTTGAAGGCGACCTTGTTGAGCGGCGCCTGGGGCAGGCGGTCACCGCTCACCGCCTGATAGTAGGCGCCGGTCGAGGTCATCGGTCCCACGGGGCGCGCGCCGGGCTGAGTCGCCCCGGTGTCGAGGGCGTCGATGTAGCAGGCGCCCGGATTGCCGGTTCCGGCTTCGATCTTCTCGACGTCCGCGACCGTGCACCCCGTCTGGATGGAGGTGTAGTTGAACCCATAGGTCAGGCTCAGGTTGAGGTGATCGACCGGCCGCCAGTTGGCGCTGAACTCGACCCCGTCGGAGATCGCCTTGGGGACGTTGAAGAACTGGGTGAGGTTCAGTCCGCCTGCGGTGGGCGCATCGAGCGGCACCTGATCGTTCTGGTAGTCATAGTAGAAGGCGTCGGCGTCGATGGTGAAGGTGTGGCCGAGGGTCTTCTTCACGCCGACTTCGAAATCGTTGATGTATTCGGGAGCGGCATAGGGGGTGGCGCTGAGCACGCCGGCATTGAGGCCGAAGGCCTTGTAGCCACGATTGTAACGGGCATAGACCAGCGTGTCGCGATCCGGCGTCCACTCGATGCCGGCGGTGCCGGTGACGGCGTCGGAGTTGTCACCCAGGCACCGCTTCTCCGTGCCGGCATAGGTCCCGCTCGTCACGAAGGAGGCCAGGCAGGTTACGCCCTGGACAAGTCCGCCGTGTCCGTTGCTTCCCGAACTGGTCAGGGCGCCGGTGATGTCGAAGGCCGGCAACAGGGAGCCCATGTTCGCGGCGTTGTAGCCCGCGCCGGCCGGCAGGGTGCAGAGGGGACCGTTGGTTCCGTCACAGACCGGATAGCCGCCGGTGCCGTAAAGGAGGCCCGTTCCCGCGCTTAAATCGTCAAAGGAGACGAACCGGGCATACTCGGTGGCCGATTTGGTGTCGTAGGTGAAGCGCAAGCCGCCCGTCAGCTTGATCTGCGAGGTGACCTTGTAGTCGACCTGGCCATAAGCCGCGTAGCTCTGAATATCGGTGGTGTAGTTGGTGTAGTAATAATAGTGGCCCGGGTTGGCGATCGATGTGCCGTAGAGTCCGACCGGGTTGACGAGCTGAGACTGCTGCTGGGCCTGGACCGTCTGCGGGTTGGTGTCGTCCTGCTTGAATTGATACAGACCGGCGATCCATTGCAGCGGGCCATCGGTGGTGGACGAGAACGTCAGCTCGTTGCTCCACCACGCGGTGTGGGTTGCGTAGACGAAGTTCTGCGCCGGATTGACCGTTAAAGGTCCGCATCCGGGCGCAACCGCGCATTCCGTGAGCCCCGAGGCGACGGGGATCTGGTACTGGGTGATCGGCGAGTTGTCGTTGCCGAACAGGGCGGTGTTGAGCTGGTAGTCGTACTGGCTGTAGCCGCCGACATATTTGACGTCGAAGCCGTCGAAGTGGTGAACGCCGTGCAGCGTGGCGGTGAAGGCGTTGTTCACATTGATGTTGGTCGGGATGTTGTGGGCGAAGTCGCGGATGTTGTTGATCGTCGGATTGTTGGTCCCGACCTGGCCCACGACCGAGCCCGGCACCGCGCCGCCACCGTAGGGGAAGTTCGGATTGTAGAAAATCTGGCCGGGAGTGACCAAGGCCGTATCATAAGCCCCGGCGGTCGGCGTGCCCAGAAGGCCGCCTGGGCCGCCGCGGTCGTTCTTGAAGTTGATATTGTTGAAATCGAACCAGATGTTGTTGGCGTCGTCCTTGTACTGGAGCTGGAAGTCCTCATACGGGTCGTGCGTCACACCGCCTTCGGACGGCATGCCCGGCGAGACGTTCTGCAGCCAGCCCTGGGTCTGGTTGATGTCGTAGGCGCTGAGCCGGAAGCTCAGTTTGTCGGTGATCGGGCCGGTCACCGTGCCCTCGAACTTGGTGTAGCCGTAGTTGCCGACCACGGCCCGCACTTCGCCGGAAAGCTCGTTGGTGTCGGGCTTCTTGGAGATGGTGTTGATCAGGCCGCCGACGGCGTTGCGGCCATAGAGGGTGCCTTGCGGACCCAGAAGCACTTCGACCTGGTCGATGAGCATGTCGTCGCGGCCGACCAGGAAGGTCGAGTTGGAATAGAAGTCATCGTAGTAGATCGCGACCGCCGAGTCGGTGGTGTAGATATTGTTGTCGCGCGCCACGCCGCGGATCGCGGGCCGGTCGGTCTGGCTGGAGTAGGTCAGGCCGGGGGTGAAGTTGGTGATGTCCTGGACGGTGCTGATGCCGATCAGGTTGCGCTGTTTCGAGGTGAAGGCCGTAACCGCTTCGGGCACCGTCTGCAGGCTGGCTTCGCGACGCTCGGCGGTCACCACCACCTCGCCGATGGTGGTCGAGGGTTGAGCGGCCGCGGATGTCGTGGCCACCGTCGCCGTGGCGGCGATCGCGCCGCTGGAGGACAGCGCCAGAGCGCCGAAAGCGCAGGTGGCCAAAAGCGTGGATTTCTTCATGGACGTTACCCCCTGCCAGCGCGTGCGCCGGCGTTCCTCTAATGATTCGTAGGGTGGCGACCGCCCGAGGGTGGCCAACCAGATTGCGGGCTGACTGCCGCCTTGAGCCTGGCAGGTCAACGGCTGTTACTGTCGGGGTGTCGATGATTTTTTGGACTGTGACATTCCCGCCGCAATCGGCTGAAGTCGATCTTCCTACAACATCTGTAAGCCTTACAGCGTAAGGGATCGGTGCGAGGGAGGCTTTCCGGCGGACATTGCGTCGCCAAGATCACAAAGTGTTACGATACGGAAATATATTGACGCGATGTCATTAATTCTTGACGGGCGTCAGCGGTGTCGATGGCCCGATCGGCGCGGCCGTTTGCCGAATTCTTCGACCGGTGGAGATCGGAGAGCACCCGACTAGCCGAGGGTTCCGCCATGGGCGCCGCCCGGACAGTGTCAGTGTCGGCTCGTCAGTATGAAGCGACACGACCGTCCGATTATTGCAGATTCCCTTATGGCGCAAGGGATTCGAGAGTCCGAGCCGCCTTGGCCTTGCCTTCCCTTGGGGCGCCAGCCAGGCCGGCGGCCGTTGTCCCAACGGGCAATGGGCAAGAGGCGTGGCGATCGAAGTGGACAATATAGCCATCCGATGGCTATATTCTTCTCATGTCGGCGCACAGCGTGGCCGAGGCGCGCAATCACCTCTCCGAACTGATCGACCGGGCCATGAAGGGCGAGCCGGTGGTGATCACTCGCCATGGCACGCCGGTTGTCGAGATCAAGGCCGTGGGGCGCCAGGGGCGGCCGATGACCAAGGCCGACGTCGACTGGCTGAGGGAAAACATTGTCGAGCCAAGCGTTCCCGACGACGACCCGGTCAGCATCGTGGAGCGAATGAGGGACGAGGACGCTGCCCGTCTACTTTGACGCCAGCCTCATCGTCCCGCTGGTGATTCGCGACGCCTTGACCGAGCGAGCCTTGGCTTATCTGGAATTGAGCCGAGTCTCCCCGATTATTAGCGATTTCGCCGCCGCCGAGGTTGCTTCGGCAATCAGCCTGAAGAAGCGCATGGGACGTGTTGACGATGATCGCGCACATCAGGCGCTGGCCCGATTCGACGCTTGGCGCGCCAACGTGGCCTCCCCGGTCGATCTCACGGCCGCCGATGTCCGTGTCGCGGACGCCTTTGTCCGGCGTATGGATCTGCCCCTTCGCGCGCCCGACGCGATTCATCTGGCGATCGCCACGCGCCTTGGCGTCGAATTGGCGACTTTCGACACCCAAATGGCGCGTAGCGCCGAAGCGCTCGGGGTCGCGCTCGCCGCTCTTTAGGCTCGGCGCGAGCGCCCATTGACGCGCGACCCCGCCCTGAGGCCTATACAAGCGTTTGAAAATCAGGCCCGGGTCAGCCGGGCCGCCAAGATCCAGGCCTTTGGACGAGGAAACCCCATGACCGCCATCAACGCCGTGACCGACTACGCCCTGGAAGGGGACGTCGGCGTCATCACCCTCAATTCGCCGCCAGTGAATGCCCTCTCGGCCGCGGTCCGTGACGGTCTGGCGGGGGGGACGGCGGCGGCCATGGCCGATCCGGGCGCCAAGGCGATCGTGATCATCTGCGAGGGCCGCACCTTCATCGCCGGGGCCGACATCACCGAATTCGGCGGCGCGCAGAAGGGCGCCAGCCTGTTCGACGTTCAGGACGCCTTCGAGGGTTCGGCCAAGCCGGTGGTCGCCGCCATCCACGGCACCGCGCTCGGCGGCGGCCTGGAGGTCGCGCTCGCTTGTCACTATCGCGTCGCCGTCCCCTCGGCCCGCTGCGGCCTGCCGGAAGTGGCGCTGGGCCTGCTGCCCGGCGCCGGCGGCACCCAGCGCCTGCCGCGCATCGTCGGGCCGGAAAAGGCCCTGGAGATGGTCACGTCCGGCCAGCATGTGCCGGCCAAGGCATGCCTGGCCATGGGCCTGGTCGACGAGATCGTCGAGGAGGGCAAGCTGCGCGAGGGGGCCGTCGCCTTCGCCCACAGGATCGCGGCCGAGGGCCGGCCGCTGAAGAAGGTTCGCGAACTCAACGACAAGGTCGAGGCGGCGCGCGGCCACCCGGAGATCTTCGCCAATTTCCGCAAGGCCAACGCCCGGAAGTTCCGCGGCTTCCTCGCGCCCGAATACAACATCCGCTGCATCGAAGCGGCGGTGAACGAGCCGTTCGAGGAAGGGCTCAAGACCGAGCGCAAGCTCTTCATGGAGCTCATGACCGGTCCGCAGAGCGCGGCTCAGCGCTACGCCTTCTTCGCCGAACGCCAGGCGAACAAGATCCCCGACGTGCCGGACGACACCCCGCTGATCCCCGTCAATTCGGTGGGCATCCTCGGCGCCGGCACCATGGGCGGCGGCATTGCCATGAACTTCGCCAACGCCGGCATCCCCGTGACAATCGTCGAGGTGAAGCAGGAAGCGCTCGATCGTGGCCTTGGCGTCATCCGCAAGAACTATGAGCGCACCGCCTCGCGCGGCGGCATCACCGCCGAGGATGTGGAGCGCCGCATGGGCCTGATCAAAGGCTCGCTCGACATGAACGATTTCGCCACCGCCGACCTGGTGATCGAGGCGGTGTTCGAGCGCATGGATATCAAGAAGGACGTGTTCACCAAGCTCGACGCCATCTGCAAGCCGGGCGCGATCCTTGCCACCAACACCTCGGCCCTCAACATCGACGAGATCGCCTCGGTGACCAAGCGGCCCGAGGCGGTGATCGGCCTGCACTTCTTCTCGCCGGCCAATGTCATGAAGCTGCTGGAGATCGTCCGCGCCGATCACACCTCCAAGAGCGTCATCGCCACCTCGATGAAGCTGGCCAAGAAAATCGGCAAGATCGCCGTCCTGGTCGGGGTCACGCCGGGCTTTGTCGGCAACCGGATGCTCGCCCAGCGCCAGCGCGAAGCCCAGAAGCTGATGTTCGAGGGGGCCATGCCCTGGGATATCGACCGGGTGCTGTATGATTTCGGCTTCCCCATGGGCCCCTTCGCCATGAGCGACCTGGCGGGCCTCGACATCGGCTGGGTGAAAGAGACCTCCAAGGGCGAGACCATTCGCGACGTGCTCTGCGAAATGGATCGACGCGGCCAGAAGACCGGCGCCGGCTATTACGACTACGACGAAAACCGCGTCGCCCACCCCTCGCCGGTGACCGAGAAGATCATCAAGGACTTCGTCGCCAAGTCGGGCGTCAATCCGCGCCACATCTCCGATGAGGAGATTCTCGAACGCTGCATCTATCCGATGATCAACGAGGGGGCGAAGATCCTCGAAGAGGGCAAGGCCATCCGCGCCTCCGATATCGATGTGGTTTGGGAGAACGGCTACGGCTGGCCGATCTATCGCGGGGGGCCGATGTTCTATGGCGACCAGATCGGCCTCGACAAGGTGCTGGGCAAGATGAAGGAATTCCAGGGACAGATGGGCGATGTCTTCAAGCCCTCGGCGTTGCTGGAAAAACTCGTGGCCGAGGGCAAGACCTTCCAGAAGATGTAAGCTCCGGAAAGCGCCGGGCGCGCCTACCAGAGCCGCGAAACGCCGAAGGTGTCGAAGACCGTCTCGTTGGAAACGAGGGTCAGAGATTCCGCGCGCGCCTGGGCGATGAGAAGCCGATCGAACGGGTCGCGGTGAGGGCTCTCCAGAAGACCCGCCGCCCGGGCGTGCCCGAGGTTGATGGACAGGGGAAGAAATCCATATTCACCGATCAAGGCCTCGAAGTCGCGCACAAGGGCGCCGACACCGGGAAGCTTGCCGATCCGGAACTTGGTGGTGATCTCGATCGCCGAAACCGCGCTGACGTGCACTTCCGATCGGGCGTCGTCGATCCGGTGACGGACGGCCAGGGGCAGCCGCATGTTTCCCTCGAAAAGCCAGATCAGCGCGTGGGTGTCGAGAAGCAGCCTCAATCGGCGCCGTCCTCCCAGGCCGCCAATTCTTCACTCGGCAAGGGGTCGAAGAAAGCGTCCGAGAAAGTGATCTTCCCGGCTAGCGCGCCGAAGGCGGATTTTCGGCGCGCGGGCTCGAGAGGCGTCAACCGCACGACCGGCTTCGCGCCGCGGGCGATCACGACTTCCTCGCCCGCGAGCGCCTGGGCGATCAGGCGCGAAAGCTGAGTCTTGGCCTGGTGAACCGTGAAGATCATCGTGATTAGCTAACTTATTGGCTAAGTGAAAGCAAGGAGCGGCGCTTTGGGCCGGGGGTTTGACGCCGCCGCCCGGGCCGCTAAGTTTGGCGTCAGGCAAGGGAGGCGTTCCATGAAGCGCGGGGTCTTGGCCGCCATTCTGGCGGGGTGTGTGGGTCTTTCCCTGGGGGCCACGCCGGCCGCCGCCCAATATGGCATGGACAAGGGCTCGGACCAGAAGGGCGGCACGCCCGATCTTCCGCGCTGCGCCCAGCCGCTCGGCCGCGCCGCCATCCAGGAGCCGCAGAACCGCTGGTGGGAGGGTCTTGGCCTTTCCAATCCCGAGGCGCTGCTTAAGCTGTTCGCCTTGCGCTCCGGCTGTCTTCGCATCGTCGACCGCAATGGCGGCCTGGCCATGCACAATGAGGAATCGGCTCTCAATTCGTCGGGCGACCTGCAGCGCGGCTCCAATGTCGGCCGAGGCCAGGTGGCGGCGGCGGACTATTTCATCATTCCCGACATCGCCAACTCCAACAAGCACGCCAGCGGCGGCAATATCGGCGGCGCGTTCGGCAGCTTTCTTCCCGGCGGCTTCGGCGCCTTGGCCGGTGGCATCAGCGTCAAGAAGTCCGAGGCCCACACCCTGATCACCCTGGAGGATGCGCGCACCACCGAGCAGCTCTATGTCGCCGAGGGCAACGCCGCCAAATCCGATGTGTCGTTCGGAGGGGGTGGCGGCGGCTGGGGGGGCTGGGGCGGCTATGGCGCCCTGGCCGGCAGCGGCTATACCGACACCGATATCGGCAAGGTGATCAGCGCGGCCTATTTCAACGCCTTCGTCGATCTCATCCACTATATGCAGAGCCAGACGCCCGGTCAGACGGCGGCCAACGCTCCGATCGCTTCGCAGCGGACCACCGGGCCGGTGCAGGTGCATAAGCTGCCATCCAGCACCGCGCCGGTGGTCTACAGCCTCCAGGCCGGCGCCTCGGTCTATCCCACCGGCCAGCGCAACGGCGTGTGGATGGAGATCGACGACGAAAACGGCAACCGCGGCTGGGTCCCTTCCACCCAGACCACGTCACGCTGACGCCCTCACCGGAAGTCCCGGCTGCTGACCAGTTTGGGCGGGGGAGCCACGCGTAGGGCGGGGCCGCCTTCTTCCTTCATCTGGGCGAGCCTGCCGGTAAGGTCGGTAAAGCGCTCGGCCACCACATGGATCACTTCGCCGGCGCGTTGCAGCTTGCCGTGGACCACCAGAAAACGCGCGCTCATCACCGTGCGGCGGTTGGCGACGAAGACATCCTGCCAGACCACGGCGTTGGCGACGCCGGTCTCGTCCTCGAGGGTCATGAACACCACGCCCTTGGCCGTGCCCGGCCGCTGACGGACCAGCACCAGGCCGCCAACGATCACCCGGCGCCCGTCCTTCATATCCTTGAGCCTCGACGCCGGCGCCGCGCCCAGATCGGTCAGCAGGGTGCGGAAGAAGGCGCAGGGGTGCGCCTTCAGGGAAAGGCCGGCGGTGCGATAGTCCTCGGCGACGTGGGTCGGCAGCCTCATTACCGGCAACGCCGCCGGTCCCTCCGCCGGGGCGCCCATGAGGGCCAGCAACGGCGCCTCGATCTCGGCCTTCGCCTCCGGGGCCATGCCCTTGACGGCCCACAGGCCCTGCCTTCGGTCCAGGCCCAGAGAGCGCAGGGCGTCGGCCTCGGCCAGGAGCTCCAGGCTTTGCCGGGAAAGACCCGCCCGCGCGGCGATCTCGCCGAGGGTCCGCGCGCCGGCCTTCCGCGCCTCCATCAGCCGCTCCGCCTCCGCTTCCCGAAATCCCCTTATCCGCCGCAAGCCAAGGCGGACGGGGCGCAACAAAACACCGCGCGACCCTTCCCGTGCTTCCAGTGTGCAATCCCAGTCGCTGAAGAGGATGTCGGGCGGCCTCACCTCGACGCCGTGCTCGCGCGCATCGCGCACCAATTGCGCCGGCTGGTAGAAGCCCATGGGCTGGCTGTTGAGCAGGGCCATGCAGAAGGCGTCGGGATGGTGGCGCTTGATCCAGGCCGAGACATAGACCAGCTTGGCGAAGCTCACCGCATGGCTCTCGGGGAAGCCGTAAGAGCCGAAGCCCTTGATCTGATTGAAGCAGCGAAGGGCGAAGCCGGGATCGTAGCCGCGCCTGACCATGCCGCCGACGAACTTCTCCTCATAGACGCCGATGTCCCCCAGGTTGCGGAAGGTGGCCATGGAGCGGCGCAGGCCATTGGCCTCCTCGGGGGTGAACTTGGCCGCCTCCATGGCCAGTCGCATGGCCTGTTCCTGGAAGAGTGGCACGCCCAGGGTCTTGCCGAGCACCGCTTTCAGCTCATCGGCCGGCCCATGCTCCGGCGAGGGGGCGGGAAAATCCACCGCCTCGATCCCTTCGCGCCTTCGAAGATAAGGATGGACCATATCGCCCTGAATGGGGCCTGGCCGCACGATCGCCACCTCGATCACCAGGTCGTAGAACTTCCTGGGTTTCAGCCTCGGCAGCATCGACATCTGGGCCCGGCTCTCGACCTGGAAGACGCCCACCGAATCGGCGTGCGAGAGCATCTCGTAGACCGCCGGATCCTCCTTCGGGATGTCGGCCATGTCGGCGATGCCCAGCGCATCCATGGCCCTCTTGATGGCCGTGAGCATGCCCAGCGCCAGAACGTCGACCTTCATCAGGCCCAGGGCATCGATGTCGTCCTTGTCCCACTCGATGAAGGTGCGGTCCTTCATGGCGGCGTTGCCGATGGGGACGGTCTCGTCGAGCCGCCGCTTGGTGAGGACGAAGCCGCCGACATGCTGGGAAAGGTGGCGCGGAAAGCCCAGCAGCTCGGTGGCCAGGGCCACGGCGCGGGCGATTCGCGGGCTTTCAGGGTCGAGCCCGGCCTGGCGGACATGAGCCTCGGGCAGCTCGTCACCCCAGCTTCCCCAGACCGTGCCGGCCAGGGCGGCTGTGACATCCTCGGTGAGGCCCAGCGCCTTGCCGACATCGCGGATGGCGCTGCGCGGGCGGTAGTGAATCACCGTGGCGCAGATGGCGGCGCGGTCGCGGGTGTAGCGTTCATAGACATATTGCATGACCTCTTCGCGCCGCTCGTGCTCGAAATCGACGTCGATGTCGGGCGGCTCGTCGCGCTCGCGGGAGATGAAGCGGGCGAACAGGAGGTCGTGATCGGGCTCCATGCAATCCACGGCGGTGACGCCCAGGCAGAAGCAGACCACCGAATTGGCCGCCGAGCCGCGCCCCTGGCAGAGGATGCCCTGATCCCTCGCCCAACGAACGATGTCGTGCACGGTGAGGAAATAGTTGGCGTAATTGAGCTCCTCGATGAGGGCCAGTTCCTCATGCAGGGCGTTCCTGACCTTCTCCGGAACGCCGTCCGGGTGGCGCCAATGCGCGCCGGTCCAGGCCAGGTGGGTGAGATGTTCGATGGCGGTCTTGCCTGGGGGCACCGGCTCGTCGGGATATTCGTATTTCAGCTGCCCAAGGTCGAAATCGATGGCCTCGACGACCCGTTCGGTCTGGGCGATGGCGTCCGGCCAGGGCGCGAACAGCCGCGCCATTTCGGCGGGGGATTTGAGGTGGCGCTCGGCGTTGGCCTCCAGGCGCAGGCCGGCCTCGGTGATTGTGCATTTCTCGCGGATGCAGGTGAGGATGTCCTGCAGGGGGCGTCGTTCGGGGCCGTGATAGAGGACATCGTTGGTGGCGACCATCGGCGCTCCGGCGCGCCGCGCCAGGCTGTCGAGCCGTTGAAGCCGCTTCAGGTCGCGCGCGCCATAGGGCCGCGAGGCGGCCAGCCACGCGCGGCCGGGAAAAACTTCCGCCAGGCGGGCCAAATCGGCCTCGAAAGCCTCGTCCGGGCGCGCCGGCGGAACGACGAGAATGAGCTGGCCCTCGCCATGGGCCACGAGGTCGGCGAAGCTTAGATGGCATTCGCCCTTGATCCCGCGCCTCTGGCCCACCGTCAGCAGCCGGGTCAGGCGACCCCAGGCGTCGCGGTCGGTGGGATAGCAAAGGACGCTGGGCGTCCCGTCGGCGAAATCCAGCCGCGCGCCGGTCAGCACTCTTTGGCCGATCTCCCGGCCCTTGGCCCAGGCGCGCACCACCCCGGCCAGGGTGTTGCGATCGGCGACGCCCAAGGCCGCCAGCCCCAGGGCCTTGGCCGTGACCACCAGATCACCCGGCGAGGAGGCCCCGCGCAGGAAGCCGTAGTTGGTGGTGACCTGAAGCTCGGCGTAGGTCATCCGAACAGTCCGTGCAGCCACCATTGGGCGGGGGCGCCAGGTTGGTGCGGGCCGGCGCGGAACAGCCAGAAGCGGCCGCCCGCCTCATCCTCGACGCGGTAGTAGTCGCGGATCCTGGCCGGATCGGCGGCCGCCGCGAAATCGCCGCGCCACCATTCGCTGGCCAGCCGCTCAGGCCCCTCGGCCCGGCGCACGCGATGGGCCCCGCCGCGCCAGTGAAAGATCACGGGCGGATCGTCGGGCACGCGGGCCATCACCTCCACCGGCTCGGGCCGGCGAAAGAGGCGCAGAGGCCGCGGGCGATCAGGGTCCCAGCCCTCGCCATCGGGCGGCGACAAGGCCGGGCGCCGCGTGGCCGCGCGCCGCGGATCGTGGCTGGGAAAGGGCGCGGCGCGCCAGACGGCTTTCTCACCCAGGCGGTTGGTTAGCCGATCGATCAGGGGCGCCAGGTTCGCCTCGAGATCGGCCGCGGCGTCGGGGTCCAAAGCGCCTTGGCGTTCGGCTATGGACGCCACATCTTCGGCCGTGAGGGTGACGATCTCGACGCCGAACCCCGGATCGATCTTCTCCAGATGCGGCGCGAACAGGCGGGCGATGCGCGCCGCCTCGCGGCCAGGCAGGGCGAGACCGATGGTCAGGCGCTGAACGACGCCGTCGAGACGGTGGAAAGCGAGCTCGAACCGACGCGCGCCCTGCCCCTCCGCCTCCAGTCGCCGGCAGAGGAGGGCGGCGATGTCGGCGCTGACACGGGCGAAATCCTCCGGCGCGCTGATCGGTTCGGCGAAGGCCAGGCGGGCGAACCAGGGGTTGGGGGGGCGGCGAAAGGTGAGCGCCTCCCCCACTTGACCCAGGGCCTGGTCCAGACGCAACGCCACCTGTGGGCCGAACCGACGGGTGAGGCTGGCGCGTGGCAGGGCGCCAAGAGCCCCAATGGTGGCGAGGCCCAGCCGGGCGATCTGGGCGGCCACGCTCGGCTCCAGCCTAAGGGCCGTGACCGGCAGGGAGGCCAGCCAGCGAGCGTCTTCTTCCGGCGGAACGATGATCGCCGCCTCGCGGCCAAAACGCGCCAGGGCCCAGGCCGCGCCGGGAGCGCCGGCGACGGCGGCCCGGATCGGAACGCCGCTGGCCGCCAGGCGGGCGATCAGGTCGTCGATCATCGCTTCTTCGCCGCCCCACAGATGGGCGACGCCGGTGATGTCCAGAAAGAGACCGTCCGGCGGATCCGCCGCCACCGCCGGCGAGAACCTGGCGCACCACTCGGTGAGGGCGCCGAGCGCGGCCAGATCGGCGGCGGGCTCGGCCTCGGCCGTGATCAGTTCGGGGGCCAGGGCGGCGGCGTCCGTGGCCTTCTGGCCGACGAACAGGCCCAGCGCCGCCGCGCCTTCGCTGACGGCGGTCAGTCGGCGCACGCCTCGCTCGGTGGCGACCAGGGCGAAGGCGTCAGCCGGCGAGGCGCCAGGATGGCGTCGCTTCCAGCTGGCGATCGCCCAGCAGGGCGACCACGCGCAGGCGATCCTCCTCATCGGCCTTCTCCATGATCCAGGCGCCGGGCCGGCCGCCCCGGCAACGTTCCAGCTCGACCCGCCAGCGCGGCGCGCCGAGGCCCGGCTCTCCGGCCGCGGGTTCGCTGGGGGCCGGGGCGATCTTCCAGCGGGTGGCCGCCGCCGATCCGGAAGCGGCGTTCCGCCCCTGGCCGCCGAACGGCCGCCGGCGAAGGATGAAGCCGGCCGCGCCGTGCCGCTCGCAGGCCAGCTGAAGCCGGCGGCCGGCGACGAGGTCAGCCCCCTCCGTCTCGGCGATGGCGGCGGCGACGCCCACGCTGCCCAAGGCGTCCTCCAGCACGCCCAGGGCCTCGGCCTCATCGCGGACGCAGACCTGGATCAGGGCCTGGGCCGGAAACCCGATGCCGGCGAGGCCCGGCGCGTGAAGATCATCCCGCCGCATCACCCACACCACGGCCCCCCGCGCCGCCAGGGGCGCGGCCAGGGCGGCGACGAAGGCGCCGGACGCGGCGGCGGTCTCGATCTCCAGCCCGTCCCCGACCACCTCGTGCCAGCGGCCCAGCGGCAGGCCGCCGCCGGGAAGGACGTCATCGATCCTGGCGTCGCCGAACGGAAGCGCCGAGCGGGCGGGGGCGCCGCCGGCCAGGGTGGCGTTCACCTGCGCCCGCGCCGCCAGAAGACGCGCTTGCGAGGACATTCACGATGGACTCCGTTTGTTCTCTTTTTGTTCTAGTCCGGAGTCTTGTAGAGTCAAGCGAGCGTGATTCGTCAGCCGCGCCCGACGATCAGCGTAAGGGAGCCTTCGAACCAAGGCTGGGTCCGCAGCGCGCCATGCCGCGCATCCCACGCCCCGCTCGCCAGATCCCGTTCGAGATCGGCGACGAAGCGCTCCACCACCGCCGGCTCGACAAAGCTCCAGGCCGAGCAGGCCCGCCGCGCGCCCGGATCGAGCAGCCTTTCAGGACGCCCATAATAGGCTTCGCCGAATCCGTCGCTGCAATCGAAGGGAATGGGAACCGAAACCGCTTCGCCGCCACCCAACGCCCGGACCACCCTCTCAATGGGCGGATATCGCCGCGCCTCCACCGCGATCGCCTCCGGCGCGTATTGGGCCAGCCAGAAACGATCGAGTTCCTCCGGATCGCCGGTGAGAATGACCACCGGCCCCCGCGTGACCCGCCGCACCTCCGCCAGACCCTTCTCCAGATCAGGCCATTGATGGATGGTGAAGATCGCCATGGCGGCGTCGAACTGTTTGTCTTCGAAGGGGAGCGCCTCCGCCGTTGCGTCGATCGCGGCGGGAAGGTGCGGCGGTCGCTGAGCGCGCATCGAGGCCGAAGGCTCGACCGCCGTCACCTGCCGATCGAGCGGCTCATACGAGCCCGCGCCGGCCCCGACATTGAGCACCGACCGCGCTTCACCCAACGCCTTCCAGATGAACCGCGCGATCCGCTCGTCGGGCTGGCGATACCGCGCATAGTCGGTCCCGATCCGCCCGTAGTCGGCGTCGCCCGCGCCGCCATCTTCATGCCTTGGCATTTGAGCCCCACTTCGTTTTGGACCTTCGGCATTCCTCCCTATGGTGAGGCGAACAACTGTTAGAGATCGCCGCCAAGGGAACCGATGTCCTTCACCCATGTCCTGATCGCCAACCGTGGCGAAATCGCGATCCGCGTGGCCCGGGCGGCCGGCGAGCTGGGCTTGGCCACGACCGCCGTCTTCGCCGCCGACGACGCCGCCTCCCTGCACGTCAAGGCCGCCGATCGCGCGGTTGCGCTGGCGGGGTCGGGGGCCCGCGCCTATCTCGATATCGAAGACGTTCTTCAGGTGGCCCGCGGCGCCGGCTGCGACGCCATCCATCCGGGCTATGGCTTCCTCTCCGAAAGCGCCGCCTTCGCCCGGGCCTGCCATGGCGCGGGGATTGTCTTCATCGGCCCCTCGCCCGAGGCGCTTGACGCCTTCGGCGACAAGGCCCGCGCCCGCGCCATCGCCGCCAAGGCCGGGGCGCCGGTGATCCCCGGAACCGCCGGTCCGGCCACGCTGGACGAGGTGCGGGCGTTTTTCGCCAGCCTGCCGCCCGGCGCGGCGATGATGATCAAGGCGGTGGCCGGCGGCGGTGGCCGGGGCATGCGTCTCGTGCGGCAGGCCGGCGAGATCGAGGCCGCCTTCGGCAGCGCCGGCCGCGAGGCCCTGGCCGCCTTCGGACAGGAAGGCCTCTATGCCGAACGGCTGATGGAGCAAGCCCGTCACATCGAGGTGCAGGTGGCCGGCGACCGCACTGGCGTCCTGGCCATCGGCGAGCGCGATTGCTCGCTCCAGCGTCGCCACCAGAAGATTCTCGAGATCGCCCCGGCGCCGAGCCTTTCCGAAGGCACGCGCCAGCGCCTGTTCGAGGCGGCGGCCGACATCGCGGCGGCCGTGCGCTACCGCACCCTGGCCACCATCGAGTTCCTCCTCGACCCGGGGAGCGAGGAATTCTTCTTCATCGAAGCCAACGCCCGTCTGCAGGTCGAACACACCATCACCGAGGAAGTCACCGGCGTCGATCTGGTTCAGACCCAGATCCGCTTGGCGGCTGGCGAGACCCTGGCCTCGATCGGCCTCGCCGGCACGCCGCCGCCGCGCGGTTGGGCGATCCAGGCCCGGGTCAATCTGGAGACCCTGACCGCCGACGGCGACGCCCGGCCGAGCGGCGGCCTGCTCACGGCTTACGAGCCGCCCTCGGGTCCTGGCGTTCGGGTCGACGGCTACGGCTACGCCGGCTATCGGACCAGCCCGAGCTATGATTCCCTTCTCGCCAAGGTGATCGGCCAGGCGCCGACCTTGCCCTTGGCCGCGGCCCGAACCGCGCGCGCCCTCGCGGAGTTCCGCATCGAGGGCGCCGAGACCAACGCGGCTTTGCTGCGGGCGCTTCTGGCGCGGCCCGAGGTGCTGGCCGGCGAAGCCACCACCCGCTTCATCGACGACAACGCCGGCGCGCTGATCGCTTCGGCCGAGATGCTGACAACGCGCACCTTCGCGCGCCCCGCCGAGCGTCCGGCGGAAACCCCCGCGCCGGCGCCTCGGCACATCGATGGGGCCGAACCTGTCACGGCCTCTCTCCAGGCGACGGTGGGCGCGATCGAGGTGACGGAGGGTGATCTTGTGCGGCCCGGCCAGGCCGTCGCCATTCTCGAGGCGATGAAGATGGAGCATGTGGTCGTCGCCGAGATCGGTGGTCGGGTGGCGCGGATCGCCGCGGCCAAGGGCGAGGTCGTGGCCAAGGGTCAGGCGATCGTTTTCATCATCCCCGAAGCGGTCGACGGCGCCATCGAGGACGATGAGGTCGATGTCGATCTGAACCATATCCGCCCCGACCTCGCCGAGGTGAACGAGCGCTGGCGCATCACCCTGGACGAGGCGCGGCCCGAGGCGGTGGCGCGGCGGCGGAGCCGCAACCAGCGCACGGCGCGGGAAAATATCGACGATCTGGTCGATCCGGGCACCTTCCTGGAATACGGCGCCTTCGCCCTGGCCGCGCAGCGCCGCCGGCGCTCGAACGAGGAATTGCTCAAGATGAGCCCGGCGGACGGGCTCATCTGCGGGATCGGCGGCGTCAATGGCGCGCTCTTCGCCCCCGAACAGGCGCGGTGCGCCGCACTGGCCTATGACTTCACCGTCCTGGCCGGCACCCAGGGCCACATGAACCACCTGAAGACCGACCGCCTGCTGGAGATCGTCGAGAAGGAAGAGCTGCCGGTGGTATGGTTCGCCGAGGGCGGCGGCGGGCGGCCGGGAGACACCGACGGCATTGGCGCCTCGGGCCTGGCCACCCCCAGCTTCAAGGCCTTCGCCCAGCTCGCCGGCATCGTGCCCAAGATCGCGGTGGTGTCTGGCCGCTGTTTCGCCGGCAACGCCTCCTTCGCCGGGGTCAGCGAGATCCTGATCTGCACCAAGGGGGCCAATATCGGCATGGGCGGGCCGGCGATGATCGAGGGCGGGGGCCTTGGCGTCTTCACCCCCGAGGAGATCGGGCCGATGGACGTCCAGACCGCCAACGGCGTCGTCGACATCCTGGCCGAGGACGAGGCGGACGCCACGCGGATCGCCAAACAGGCGCTGTCTTATTTCCAGGGATCCGTGGCCGTATGGACGGCGGCCGACCAGCGCCATCTGCGCCGGGCGATCCCGGAAAATCGCCTGCGGGTCTATGACGTGCGCGCCGCCATCGAGACCCTGGTCGACGAGGGCTCGTTCCTGGAATTGCGGCCGGCCTTCGCGCCCGGCCTGATCACCGGCCTGGTCCGCATCGAGGGCCGCCCCATGGCGCTCATCGCCAACGATCCTCGTCACCTGGGCGGCGCGGTGGATTGCGACGGCGCCGACAAGGGCTCGCGCCTCTTCCAACTGGCCGACGCCTTCGATTTGCCGGTGCTCTCCCTGATCGACACCCCCGGATTCATGGTGGGGCCTGACAGCGAAGCCGCCGCCGCCGTGCGCAAGACCTCGCGCCTCTTCATCAACGCCGCCCGGCTGGGAACGCCGATGTTCGCCGTGGTGCTACGCAAGGCCTACGGCCTGGGCGCTCAGGCCATGGCTGGCGGCTCGACCCAGGCGGCGATGTTCTGCGCCGCCTGGCCCACCGGCGAGTTCGGCGGCATGGGCCTGGAGGGCTCGGTGCGGCTGGGCTATCGCCGCGAGCTGGAGGCTGAGACCGATCCGGCCGCTCAGCAGGCCCTGTTCGATAAGCTGCTCGGCAGCCTCTACGCCCGCGGCAAGGCGATCAATGTCGCCGCCTCCCTGGAGATCGACGCGGTGATCGATCCGGCCGATACGCGCCGCTGGATCGTCCAGGGCCTCAAGACCTGCCAGACCCGGCACAGCCCCCGACGGCGGTTCGTGGACGGGTGGTGAGGGGACCGAGGTCGCGCCGATCAATCTTGATGAGCGGATCCTCTCGTCGTATATACGTGTGCTCACAACGGAGCGGCCCGGATGCCGATAGCCAAGAGTCGCACTTTTCGCAGCGGCAACAGCCAAGCTGTTCGCCTGCCCCGCGATGTGGCCTTCGCCGACGATATGGCCGTGACGCTTGTCCGGTCGGGGGACGTGCTGACCATCTATCCCACCAAGCCGCCCCTTTCCGAGATGATCGGGAAGCTCAGATCCTTGCCGCGCCCCGACACGGTGGAAGTCCGGGATGTCGAAGCCATTCCTGAACGAGACCGCCTCTAGAGCCTGATCGCTCTGCACGGAACAGATGTGGAGCGTGAATCAGGCTCTACACTCTTAATCTAGAGCAGGATTCAGACCTGGCATGATTCATCCTCAAGTCATCCTGCTCTAGGCGTGGCATATCTTCTCGACACCAACGTCGCCATCGACTTGAGAGACGGCGTCGAGGCGACCATGGAAAAGATCGAGGCGCTTCCAGGGGGCGTTCTGCTCTCCATCGTCACCCGGATCGAATTGGAGGGAGGCGTCGTTCGCGAACCCGGCCAGGCCGAGCGCCGACGCCAACGCCTGGACGCCTTGCTCGCGGGTGTCGCCATCCTGGCCTTCGACGAGGCCTGCGCCGACGCCTACCGCTCAATCGTCGAAGCGGCCGGCTATTCCCGCCGCAAGCTCCTCGATCGAATGATCGCCGCCCAGGCCCTGGTTCACCGGGCCGTCCTCGTCACGCGGAACGCCCAGGACTTTCGCGACATTCCAGGGCTCGAACTCCTGGAGTGGTGAAGCGGCTCCCACCTTCTCGCTCGCCGATGGACTCTCCTCAAAACCGCAGCACCCTCGCCTCCTTCACATGCGGCAACGCGCGGATTCGGGCGATGAGCGCATCGTCCGGGGTCTGATCAATACCCACCAGGGCGATGGCGTCGTCGCCGGCGGCGACGCGGCCTAGGTTGAAGGTGGCGATGTTGACGCCGGCCTCGCCGAGGAGGGCGCCCAGAGCGCCGATGAAGCCGGGCTTGTCGAGGTTGTTCACATAGAGCATGGCCGGCGCGAAGGCGGCGTCGAGCTCCATGCCCTTCACCTCCACGATCCGCGGGGCGCCGGCCACGACGGTGCCGGCGAAGGCGCGGCGGCCCATTTCGGTCAGCACGGTGATGCGCATCAGGCTCTCATAGACGGGCGAGCTTTCCTGGCGCGATTCAGAGAGGGTGATCCCGCGTTCCTTCGCCACCGCGGGGGCCGAGACCATATTGATCTCCGCCAGCATCGGGCGAAGAACCCCGGCCAAGGCGGCGGCGGTGAGCGGCTTGACGTTGAGTTCGGCCACATCGCCTTCGAAGGCGATGTCGACGCCCTTGAGGCCGACATCGACCATCTGGCCGGCGAAGGCGCCCAGGCGCTCGGCCAGGGCGATGAACGGCTTCAGCTTGGGCGCCTCGTCGGCGGTGACCGAGGGACTGTTGAGGGCGTTGGTCACCGCGCCGGTGAGCAGATAGTCGCTCATCTGCTCGGCCACCTGCAGGGCGACGTTCTCCTGGGCTTCGCCGGTGGAGGCGCCCAGGTGGGGCGTGGCGACGAAGTTCGGGGCGCCGAAGAGAACATTTTCCTTCGCCGGCTCCTCGACGAAGACGTCGAAGGCCGCGCCGCCGATGTGGCCGGATTCGAGGCCCGCGCGCAGGGCCGCCTCATCCACCAGGCCGCCGCGCGCGCAGTTGACGATCAGAACGCCCTTTTTGGTCGCCGCCAGGGATTCGGCCGAGAGGATGTTGCGGGTCTTGTCGGTGAGCGGGGTGTGCAGGGTGATGATATCGGCCCGGGCCAGCAGATCGGCCAGCTCAACCTTCTCCACGCCGATTTCCACCGCCCGCTCGGGCGAGAGAAAGGGATCATAGGCGATCACCTTCATCTTCAGGCCGTTGGCCCGGTCGGCGACGATCGAGCCGATGTTGCCGGCGCCGATCAGCCCCAGGGTCTTGGCGTAAAGCTCCACGCCCATGAAGCGGTTCTTCTCCCACTTGCCGGCCTGGGTGGAGAGATCGGCGGCGGGAAGCTGGCGGGCCAGGGCGAACATCATGGCGATGGCATGCTCGGCGGTGGTGATCGAATTACCGAATGGCGTGTTCATCACCACCACGCCGGCGGCGGTGGCCGCCGGGATATCGACATTGTCGACGCCGATGCCGGCGCGGCCGATCACCTTGAGGCGCTTGGCGGCGGCCAGCACTTCCTTGGTGGCCTTGGTGGCCGAGCGGACGGCGAGGCCATCGTAGTCGCCGATGATGGCGATGAGCTCATCCTTGGAGAGCCCGACCTTGATGTCGGCCTCGACACCACGCTGGCGGAAGATTTCCACGGCGGCGGGAGAGAGGGAGTCGGCGATCAGGACACGGGGCATGGGTGAATTCCTTATTTGGGAGGGCGGGAGGCGGCGATGTTGATCTTCGCTGGAGCCCCCTCCACCCCTTCGGGGTCCCCCTCCCCCAGCGGGGGAGGAGAGCGTTCGTTCTCTTCCCCCCTTGGGGGAAGCACCGGCGAAGCCGGGGATGGGGGCTCTCGGGAGGGAGGCGATCAGGCGGGGAGCAGTTCCGCCGAAACGCTCGCGAAGGCCCAGTCGAGCCAGGGCGTCAGGGCGGTGAGATCGTCTGTCTCGACCGTGGCGCCGCACCAGATCCGCAGACCCGGGGGAGCATCGCGATAGCCGCCGATGTCGAGAGCCACACCCTCTTTTTCGAGCAGGGCGGCCAACTTCTTGGCGAAGTCGGCCTGGGCGTCGGCCGGCAGGGCCGTGACGGCGGGATCGACCACCTTGAGGCAGACCGAGGTGTTGGATCGGCTGGCCGGATCCTCGGCCAGGAAATCCACCCAAGGCGTCTCTCCGGCCCAGGCCTCGAGCACCGCCAGATTGGCGTCGGCCCGCGCCTTCAGCTCGGGCAAGCCGCCGATCGAGGCGGCCCATTTGAGGGCGTCCAGATAGTCCTCCACGCAGAGCATCGAGGGCGTGTTGATGGTCGCGCCGTCGAAGATCTCGGCGTTGAGCTTGCCGCCCTTGGTCATGCGGAAGAGCTTGGGCATCGGCCACGCCGGGGTGTGGCTTTCCAGGCGCTCCACCGCGCGGGGAGAGAGGATCAGCACGCCGTGGGCCGCTTCCCCGCCCAGGGCCTTCTGCCAGGAGAAGGTGACCACATCGAGCTTCGGCCACGCCAGATCCTGGGCGAAACAGGCGCTGGTGGCGTCGCAGATGGTGAGGCCGGCGCGGTCGGCGGCGATGAAGTCGCCATTGGGCACCCGCACGCCCGATGTGGTGCCGTTCCAGGTGAACACCAGATCGGCGTCGCCGCGCACCTTGGAAAGGTCCGGCAGGCGGCCGTAGGGGGCGTCGAGCACCTCGGCCTCGATCTTGAGCTGTTTGACCACGTCGGTCACCCAGTCCTTGCCGAAGGATTCGAAGGCCAGGAGCTGGACGGGCCTTGGACCCAGCAGCGACCAAAGCGCCATCTCCACCGCCCCCGTGTCGGAGCCGGGAACGATGCCGATCAGATAGTCGTCGGGCACGCGCAGCACGGCGCGGGTCTGGTCTATGGCGGCCTTGAGGCGGCCCTTGCCGAGCTTGGAGCGGTGCGAGCGCCCCAGGACCGCGGCTCCTAGATTTTCGGGATTCCACCCGGGGCGCTTGGCGCAGGGCCCGGAGGAAAATTCAGACCGGGCCGGCCGCATGGCCGGCATGGCGAGGGTGTTCATAGCGATGTCTCCCATCCTTGCAGATGGACTGCGCCCCGTTGGGAGGGCGTGGCCCGTCGCGCAAAGGCCTTCATTCGGCCCTGGAGGCAAGAGAAATTTTCTTCAAGGCCACGCCGAAAATATCGGCGCTTACGGCGTGAGCATCACCTTCCCCAGGTGTTCGCCGCCCTCCAGCCACTCATGGGCGGCGGCGGCCTCCGTGAGCGGGAAGACCCGGTCGATGACGGGTTTTAGGCGCCCCTCGGCGATCCATGGCCAGACGACCCGCTCGACCTCCGCGGCCACACGCGCCTTTTCGTCCGCCGATCTGGGCCTCAGGGTCGATCCGGTGATGACCAGGCGCTTTTGCATGATCTTCAGGATGGCCAGCTCCACCGTTCCGCCCGCCTGGGCGGCGATGTGAACAAGGCGTCCGTCGGTTTTCAGAGCCTCGATATTCTTGGGGAAGTAAGGCCCGGCGACCATGTCGAGGATCACGTCAACGCCGCCGTCGGCCTTGGCGATGGCTTCGAAGTCGTCCACCGACGCATCCACGGCGATATCGGCGCCCAGGGCTAGCGCCTGCGAGGCCTTCTCCTTGCCCCGAGCGGTGGCGATCACCCTGGCGCCGGCGGCCTTGGCCATCTGGATGGCGGCGACGCCGATGCCGGAGGTGGCGCCGTGGATCATGGCGGTCTCGCCGGCCTTGAGTCCGCCATGCTCGAAGAGATTGGCGTAGACGGTGAATACCGTCTCGGGGAGGGCGGCTGCTTCGAGGAAGCTCAGACCCTGGGGAATCGGCAGGGCGTGGCGCGCGTCGCACGCGGCGAACTGCGCATAGCCGCCGCCGCCCAGAAGGGCGCAGACCCGATCGCCGGCTTTCCATCGTCCCGCCGGATGCACGACATCCCCGGCGACCTCCAATCCCAGCGTGGAGGGCGCGCCGGGCGGGGGCGGATAGAAGCCAAGACGCTGGATAATGTCAGGCCGATTCACGCCGGCGGCCCTGACGGCGATGAGGATCTGGCCGTCGGCCGGATCGGGCCTGGGTATCTGGACCGCTTCGAGCGCTTCGGCCGGCCCTTTGCCGCCGGCGACGGCGATGGCGGTCATGGTCGGCTGAGTCATGGTGAGGCCTCGATCTTGCGCGATACGCCGCGCGGGCTCAGATAGCGCTTGGCGAAGGGTGGGCAAAGGGAGGCCTTCCATGACCGACGAGCCGGCCGAGGCGCGCCGCCAGCGCGGCCAGAGCCTGATCGATCTGGCGCGTGAGGATCTGGACCTGCTGGGTGTCGAGGAATTGAGCGAGCGGATCGAGGTGCTGGAGATCGAGATCGCCCGGGCTCGGGCTCAGATCGAAAAGAAGCAGGCCACGCGCGCGGCGGCCGACGCTCTCTTCAAGCGCCAGCCCTGACGGCCGCGATTTGACCCACTTCGACCTGACCACCCCTCGCGGGCGGCTGAAAACCACGCTCGACCATCTGTGGAACGATCACGCCTATCTACGGCTGGCGTTTTCCAACGCGCACTGGATTTCCGACGAGCTGGTGCGCACCAACCAGCCCTGGCCCTTCCAGCTCAAGGCGTGGGCCGATCGCGGCGTCAAGACGGTGATCAATCTGCGCGGCGGCTTCAAGACCAGCTTCCGGGCGATGGAGGTGGACGCCTGCGCGCGATACGGCCTGGAGCTGGTCGACTTCGTCGTCGCCTCGCGCGATGTCCCGACGCCGGAGAAAATCCTCGGCGCAAAGCGCCTTTTCGACACGATTACCTATCCGGCCTTGATGCATTGCAAATCCGGCGCCGACCGGGCCGGGCTTATGGCCGTGCTCTACAAGCACTTCCGTGAGGGCCAGAGCATCCGCCAGGCGATCGGCCAGCTATCGCCGCGCTATCTGCACGTTCGCGCGGGGCTGACGGGCGTTCTCGACTACATCTTCGAACGGTATCTCATCGAGGGTGAGCCCGCGGGCCTGACCTTCGAGCAGTGGGTTCAGAGCCCCGCCTATGATCCGGTCAAGATCAAGGCCGACTTCAGGGCCGGGTGGTGGGGAACCCTGCTGACCGAAAAACTGATCAGGCGGGAATAGGCGCTCTGGCGACATAGACCACATGGCGGCGCAGGGGATGGCTCGCCGCCAGACCCGGATGATCGAAATCGCGCGCCGCGTCGCGCGCCATGCCAAGACGCCCCATCACCGCTTGCGATCGCAGGTTGGTTTCGGCCGTGAAGGCTATGATCTCGGTCAGGCCCAGTTTTTCGAAACCATGGGCGAGCAGCGCCCGCGCCGCCTCGGTGGCGTAGCCGCGGCCCCAGGCGGCGCGCGCCAATCGCCAACCGATTTCGGTGGCTGGCGCCGGCGGCATGGCCTCAATCACCGTCACGAGCGCCGCCGCTCCGAGAAAGGCGCCGTCGGCCTTGCGCTCGATGGCCCAGAAACCTTTGCCGGTTGGATCGAACTCAGACTCGAAACGATCGATCTGGGCCAGGGCTTCGGCTTGCGAGAGTGTCGCCCCCAGCCAGTAGCCGACCTCGGGGTCCGCCATCATGGCCGCATAGGGCGCCCGATCGGCGGCGCGCCAAGGGCGCAGGATCAGGCGCTCGGTCTCGATCATGTCGGGCGCGGGGCGGTCAGGGCGCCGTAGAGGTCGGGACGGCGGTCGCGGAAGAAGCCCCAGGCGGCGCGGTGGGTGGCCAGAAAATCCAGGTCGAACTCGGCGACGATGACGCCCTCGTCTTGCGGCCCCAGGGCGGCGACCAGATCGCCACGATGATCGCTGATGAAGCTAGAGCCATAGAAGGTCTGGCCGCCTCCGGGATAATCCGCCCAAGGCTCAAATCCCGTTCGATTGGCGCCCACCACCGGAATGATGTTCGAAACCGCGTGGCCCTGCATGGCGCGGCGCCACGGAAGGGCCGTGTCGAGGGTGGGATCGTGGGGCTCCGAGCCGATGGCGGTGGGATAGAAAAGGGCCTCGGCGCCCATCAGCGCCATGGCCCTGGCGGCCTCGGGATACCATTGGTCCCAGCAGACGCCGACGCCCAGGCGGCCAAAGCGGGTATCCCAGACCCGAAAGCCGGTGTCGCCGGGCCGGAAATAGTACTTCTCCTGATAGCCCGGCCCGTCGGGAATGTGGCTCTTGCGATAGAGGCCCAGAAGCGATCCATCGGCGTCGACCATCACCAGACTGTTGAAATAGTGCGGCCCCTCGCGCTCGAAGATGGAGATCGGCAGCACGACGCCCAGTTCGGCCGCCAGGGGCGCCAGGGCCAGGACGCAC
>Ga0181519_10000078_pt1 | contig 86013 bp, 74 predicted proteins | sample PEATcosm2014_Bin_26_FD_121102 | JGI IMG/M metagenome (GOLD analysis project Ga0181519, IMG submission 121102) | Peatland microbial communities from MTU Mesocosm Facility, Houghton, MI, USA - PEATcosm2014_Bin02_10_metaG | ecosystem: Environmental > Terrestrial > Soil > Wetlands > Peat | place...
CCGCACGAGGTCGGCATTCGCCAGCTGCGCCACGCTCTCGGGATACGCATCGCGCGAACCGTCCGTGCGGTCGAGTTCGCGCACAATAGTCACGAGATTGGGTAGTTCCATCGTGCCATCGACGAGCGGGTGACTCGCGAGGATCTGCTCGACCAGCGTCGATCCCGAGCGGGGCAACCCGACGACGAAGATGGGCGCGGGGTCCCGGCAGCCCGCATCGGAGCGAGCGGCGAGAAATGCGGCGTCGAACTGGCGCGCGACGCGCCGGCACTTGAGTTCGAAGGCTGTCGCATCGAAAGTGGCGTTGCGCCGCCGTGCCTCGTTGCCGGCCTGATAGTGGACGAACGACGTCCGATAGTCCTCACGCTGCTCGTAGGCGCGCCCGAGCGCAAACTCAAGCTGGGCGGTCGCGGGATCCTCGGTCTTGCTGGCCGCCCGCAGCGACTGCATCGCAGCCACTTCGCCGTCACTGAAGCGGTAGGTCTTGAGGTCGGCGAGGCTGCTGTACGCCTCGGCGAAATCGGGCTGGATGCCAAGGCAAGCGTGGTATACAGCCTCGCATTCGTCACGCCGGCCAAGAGTCTTGAGCACGTGCCCCTTGGACAGCAGCACCCGCACCTGACGTGGATTCAGCGCGAGCGCGCGATCGAATGCCTCGAGTGCCGCATCGCCGTGCAGCCGGTGAGCGCGGATGCTGCCGAGCGTCACCCAGCTGAACGCGAAATCCGGCTCGATCTCGAGGGCATGCAGAACCGCGGCCTCGGCCTCCGTGTGGCGACCCGCGTCCAGCAGCGCCTGGCCGAGTCCGCGCCACACCAGCGGCATGTGCGGTGTCTGCCTGAGGGCATGCCGCAACAGCCGCTCTGCGTCGCGCGGGAACCCGGCGCTCAATGATATTGCGGCGAGTCCGCACAGTGCCCCTACGTCATTCGGATCCTCGCGCAGGAGTCCGCGAAAGATCGCCTCGGCGCGGCGCGCATCGTGGGCTGCGATCGCGGCGGCTGCGGCGTCGAACTGCTGCCGCGCCGGGTCAGTGGCGATCGAGCGGTCGAAGGCGACGCGCGCATCGGCCCTGCGGGACAGTTCGACGAGCGTGTCGCCCAGGCAGCGCCACGCGCGACTGAGACGAGCATCGATGTTGAGCGCGCGACGGAGCGCGCGTTCGGCGTCGAGTGGGCGCCCGGCCGCGAGGTAGGCCGCGCCGAGGTCGGCGAACGCCTGCGGGAAGTCCGGCGCGCTCGCGCATGCGTGCTCGAGAGCGTCGATGGCCTCCGGCACGCGACCCTGCGCCACCAGCGCAACCCCGAGCACGCGCAGGCTGTTCGCCTCGCCCGGATAGCGGCCCTGGATGGCCCGCAGTGACTGCTCCGCAGTGGCCGGATCGCCACGGTGCATCGCGGCGACGGCGCGGGCGTAGAGGTCGCGGAACCAGGGATCGGCGTGTTCAGCCGCCATCGGTCGAAATGTGGGCCATGCCGGTGCGACTCCCTACCAAGGACGAAGGCGACGCCTGGCGCAGCCTAGCACGGGCTCTTCGCGCGACGGCCCGGGGGGTGGGCGTCAGGACGCCGGACGGAACTTGACTCGATTTCGCCGTGCAATCGTTCGCAGGAGACCGCCCGCGACGTCCCGCAGCACGCCGGTGAGGGAACTCAACCGCGGGGCACGGCGGTCCACCCCTTACGGCGTGCCGTCGACGTTCCTCTTGCGGGCGCAGGGCAATTGACGCGGAACTCGATGCGACGTAATGCTGTCTCGATACCGGAGAGGGGGAGTTCCGACCACCCGCAGTCATGAGGTCTGTCACGTGGCAACACAGGCAAATCCGCAGGACGTCCCGGAATCAACCGACGTCGAATGGCGCCGCGCAACCGCGGCGGTCATCCATGCCCAGATCAATTACGCGACGCTGCTCGCAAGGGAGCCGGTTGACGACGACGAGGTGACCGCCGCCTGGCTGCGCCTGTGGAAGGCGGAGGTGCGGCAGCGCCGTGCGTCGGCCGAGCTTGACGGGCCGGTCAGCTGACGGGAGCTTGCGGACCTATCATCAGGGACGGTCGCAATGGCGGCGAACGACACGACCGGCTCGGCCTGGACATCGCCCACGCCGGATCCGGCGCCCCGGGATGTTCCGGTGCTGCTCCGACTGCTTGCACGGCTCCCTCTGCCGCTACTCCACGCGCTCGCGACGTTCGCGTACTGGGTGGTCTTCCGCATCGCGCGACAGCGGGTGATGCTCGTCGAGCAGCAGGTTGGCGACAGCTTCCCGACACTCGGTGCGGCCGGGCGTGCGGCCATCGTCGATCGTTACCTGCGGCAGATCGCGGATTTTGGCGTCGAGGCGATCCGGACCATCGCCATCGATGCCGCCGACCTCAAGGCGCGGGTCGCGATCGAGGGCCTCGAGCCGGTGCGCTCGCGCCTTGCGACGGGCCAGCGGGTGCTGCTCGTCGCGGGTCACTGCGGGAACTGGGAGTGGATGCTGCAGGCCCTGTCGCTGGAGCTCGGTTATCCGCTGTTTGCGGCCTACAAGCCGCTCGGGAACGCGCGCTACGATCGGGCATTGCGCTGGCTGCGCAGCCGCTTCGGCGCTGTTGCGGTCCCGGCCAAGGACATCGTGCGCACCGTCGTCGCGCGGCGCGGCGGAGCCGCGGCGATCGCCATGCTCGCCGACCAGGTGCCGACATCGAGCCCGAGACCAATCTGGATCGAGTTCCTGGGACGCGAGACGGCGTTCTACCAAGGGGCCGAGACCATCGCGCGCGCGGCCCGGTATCCGGTGTACTACGTCGGGATCCGGCGACTGCGCCGCGGTTCGTACTCGGCGCGGATCGAGTTCCTCGGCGCACCCGGCGATGGTGCCGAGCGTCCGGGGGAGATTACCAGACGCTACGCCCAGCGCCTTGAGGCGGACATTCGGGCGCAGCCGGAGAGCTGGCTCTGGAGCCACAACCGCTGGAAACTGAGGCGCATGCCAGGCTCCGCTGCCATGGCGAACGAGCCCACCGCCGCGAGTGCCCGGTCCACAGACGAGCCCGAGTAGCGCGGCGCCGCCGGCACTGGCCTAGATCGCGAGCGACAGACCAAGGAAGATGCCGCGGCGCGGGCCGAATTGCGGGGCGCCGACACCAACGCCGGTGCCGTTGCGGATCTGGTAGACCTCGTCAAACGCATTGACGAGATCGAGGCGAACCGTCAGCGGCCCGACGCTCGCCGGCCTGAAGACGTGCGACAGCCCGACGTTGACCTGCGTGTAGAACGGCAAAGCGATTCCGTTCGGAATTTCCGTCCCGCCGAACTGGGTCAGTTCGCCGGGCGGCAGCGCGAGCGCTGCACGCAGGCCCGAGCCATACAGGAAGTCCGCGCTCACGCGCGTACCGTGCAGATCGTACGAGACGCCACCCGAGGCGGTGCGCTGCTGCTCGTGGTCGAGGTGGATGTAGTTGCCCGCGATCCACGCGAGATCGGCCGGTGCGAAGTTGAACTGCGCCGAGTCGATCTGCTTGCCCTTGGCGCTCTGCGCCGCGAGGTTGAGGTAGGCCGAGAAGTTGTGCGCCGTGTAGTTGAGCGTGCCCTCGATGCCGTACTGCTTGCCGTAGCGGTAGTTGAACGGCGTCAAGATGATCGGGGCGCCGAACTGCCCCTCGTCGATCAGGTTGATCGACTGCTTGGCGTAGGTGTCGAGGCCCAAGGTCAGCTCGCGGCTGACCTTCTGCTGCAGCCCGACGTCGTAGTAGTTCGCGCGCTCCGCCTGCGGCAGCGTATCGCCCGGCGACAAGGGCGGCGACGTCGTGTTCTGGAACTGAGCGATGTCCTTGCCGCCGACGAGCTCGAACGGCGGGGGCGACAGGTAGCGGGCGTAGCCTGCATGGATCATCGTGTCCGGCAGCACCTGCCAGACGGTGTTGAGGCGGGGGCTCGCCTGCGAGGCCGCCGTGTACGCCGTGAAGCGGTCGAAGCGTACGCCGTAGTTCACCGTGAACGTCGGCTGCATCTTCCACTCGTCCTGCAGGTAGGCACTGTATATGTACTCGGTGCGGCTGCCGGCATCGGTGAGCGAAATCGGCACGCCGCTGAGCGACAGGCACAGCGGACACGTCGCGAGCACCTGCGATGTGGTCTGGCTGGTCGAGTGATCGGTTTGCAGGAACGCGCCGCCGCGGACCGTGTGACTGTCATTGACCGTGTACGCGCCGTCGCTCTGGGCAGCGTACGCGACATTCTCCTTGAACGCGGCCTGCGCAATGCCGGTGAACAGGAGGTCGCCGAGCGGATCGGGAACGAAAGTCAGGCTCGAATAGCGCGCGACGACCGACGTCTGCACGTTGAGGGCGCCGGCCGAGTGCTGCCAGCTGACGACGCCAAACTGCGTCACTTCGCGCTGGTTCTCGTTGAGATCCTGGCTCGGATAGGTGCTCTGGCCATCGACCGTCAGGCCGAGGGCTGGCTGCTGACCGTACTGGTTCGGAATCTGGAACTTGCCGACCGAGCTGCCGAGCATCACCGCCATGCGGTTCTCATCGTCGAGGATGTCCTCGAAGTAACCGAAGAAGTGATTCTGCTCGGTGTGATCGTGGATCGGGTTGCTGCTGCCGTCGGGTGACTCTATGCCGAGATCGCTGCGCAACATGTCGCCGGAAACGAAGTAGCTGAAGGACCCCGTGCCACCGCCGTAGTTGAAGCTAGGCTGGAAGGTCGAGTGGCTGCCGCCGTATAGCGATACTGCGCCGCCCGGATCGAGCAGCCCGCTCTTGGTCGTGATGTCGATGATGCCGGCGGTCCTAAGGCCATATTCGGCCGGCAGCGCGCCGGTGATGAGACTCATCGACTGGATCAGGCGCGGATCCAGGGTCTGCCCGAACACCGCGATGCCTTCGGGCAGAATCAGGCCGTTGATTCGGTACTGCAGCCCGTTGTGCTCGCCGCGGACATGGAACTGTCCGAACGAGTCCTGCGCAACCTCGGGTGCCTGCATGATCACCTGGTTGAGGAGCGTGTTATCCCCGCCCGGGGTGGCGGCAATCGCCGCTGCGTCGATCGTGTAGGTCGATGCACCAGTCTGGGTCTCGATCGTGCTGCGCGCGTCGTTGAGCCGCTTCGCGGTGACCTGAATCTCGCTCAGCAGGCCGACCGGCGTGGATGCGTCGGGTGGCGGCGGTAGCGGCGCCTCGGCGGAGCGCGCGGCAAACGGAACGGCGGTGCAGATGGCCGACAGCGCCAGGTGCATCGAAACTGCAGACAAACGTGACATGGAACACTCCGACATGATGCGAGTTTGGCGGCCACCGCATTGCGGTCGCTGCGCCGGCTGGGTCGCGATCAGTTCGAAGCGCTGGGCGGGGCTCTCGAGCGGAAGCCGATGGCGGGCGCGCGCTCGATGAGCGAAGCGCCCGAATCCGAAATGGCACCCGCGGGTGCCCAGACGAACGGCGGCGGTTTGAGGTCGGCGAGCGGGGCTGCGCCCGATTGCGAGTACGCGGCGCACTGGGCGCAGACTACCGAGTGGGGCGCCACCTTGGCCTGCAACTCGGCCGCCGGGTGCAGGTGCGAGATTCCGTGCACAGCACTCTGGACCTGTGCGACCCAGAAGAAGCCTGCGATCAGCAGGCACAACAGTTTGGCGGACGCTCGCATCAGCGTGAGACGGACTCAGGAAATTGCCCCGGCAGGGCGGGCGCATTGTACCGGACGAAGCGACCACGAAGGTCGCGAAGGCTTTCGCGACGACTTCGCTTCGCCATTCGACAGCTGGATTTCGGCAAAGGTTGCAGTAGTGGCCAGTAGTTGCCCGAACGGCGGGCCGCAAGGCGCGTGCAATTGCATGATTTTGCACGCTATCTAGCACGATCGTGATCGCTCACCGGGTGCCCGCCGACGCAGAGCCGGGGCCATGAGCGGTAGTCGTACCGGAGTCGCTGCGCCGGCACCTTCTCAAGTGCTGATGGCAGCTCAGGCCCTCGGCATTGCGGGCGACAGGCGACCGCAGTCCAATTCGTGCGGGGGCAGGTCCAGTTGCTCACCATCGATCTCGTGCGGCCCGGCGTCCGCCGCTGGGACCCGCGCGCTGCCGTGACGCACGGGTCGAGGAGCCCCACTGCTGCTGCGGCGGCTGAACTCTCGAACCGCATCGCGAACGTGCTGGTCGCGGCCGGCGTGGAGCCGCAGGACGAGGTGGATCTGCTGCTAAACAAGAGTCGCTACTCGATCCCCATCGTCTGCAGCTGCCTCAAGGCGTGCGCCGTCCGTGTATCGCTGAACGGCCGCCTCTCGGCCGTCGAGCACGGGTGCAGGCTCGCGGCAACCGGCGCGCGAGCACTCCTGTACGGCGCGGCAACCGGATGGGCAGGGCGCCGTGACGAACCAGGCACGTGACGGACTGATTTCAGTCTTGTGGCGCCGCCCGCGAGCGCGCGCAGCCACTCGTGCGCTCCCCGACAGACCGACTGTCAGTCCGAGCGTGCACTGCCGCGTCATTAGCGCACGGCCGCGGCGAGCGGGCTACGCCTGGTGCGATGCGGTCTACTTCGACCTGTCGCCAATGCAACGCCAGCATGCAGCTACCCGCAGCGCAAACGTCAGCGCATGCACAGGTGTCGGTCGCTTATTTGTCGCACGGCAAGACCATCGATCGCCTCGCGGTGGCCGCCGACTCTCCAAAGGCAGGTGCAGTGACGCGCGCACAGGCGCCGCTCCGGGTTGCCGGACGGTAACGTCTTCGTCAACAAAGTGACCCAACACGATCGTAGCTTTCACGGCGGAGGAGCGGTGCTCCACAACCAACGACAAAGGGGATCCTGCCCGTGAAAGACGCAATCCGGCTCGCGCTGCTGCCTGCAGCGTTGTGCGCTTCCTTCGGCGCGCTCGCGCAGCAGACGGCGACGCCCATCCAGAACGTGATCGTGCTGTTTCAGGAAAATGTGTCTTTTGATCACTACTTCGGCACGTATCCGAACGCCCAGAACAACACGGGCGAGACGCCGTTCTATCCGTACCCGCTGACGCCGACCGTCAACGGCCTGGGCCCGGAGCTGCTGACCAGCAACCCGAACCTCAATGCCGCCGGCACCGCCAAGGTCAACCCGGCACGGCTGTCGCCGGCGCAGGCCTACACCTGCAGCCAGAATCACAACTACGGCCCGGAACAGCAGGCGCTGGACAGCGGCATGCTGGATTTGTTTCCGAAGTACACCGGCCGCGTCACGTCCGAGGGCTGCGCCGCTGACGGTTCGACCGTGCTCGCGTACTACGACGGCAACACCGTGACAGCGCTGTGGAACTACGCCCAGAACTACGCGCTGAATGACAATTCCTTCGGTTCCACCTTCGGTCCGTCAAGCCCCGGCGCGATCAACCTGGTATCGGGTCAGACCTACAACGGCACGCTCTACTTCGGCAGCGGCACGACCACGAGCGCGTACCCGACGACCTACGCGTCAGGTTCGACCGTCGTGACCGACATCGGAGACTTCGACCCATACCTCGACGACTGCGGCGCGGACGCGGGCGGCACGGCGACCGGCACCGCGACGCTGCGGATGAATGGCAAGAACATCGGCGATCTGCTCAATGCAGCCGGCGTCACCTGGGGCTGGTTCCAGGGCGGATTCGCGCCTACGACAGCGGCCACGGTGACATCCACCGGCACGACGATCACGCCGGCATCCTGTGGTGCGGCGCACACCGAACACCCGGGCGTGCCGAACCCGAACTGGGGCTACACGCCGAACGGCCAGTATGCGGACATCCACGTCAGCACGCCGGACTACGTGCCGCACCACAATCCCTTCCAGATGTACGCATCGACCAGCAATCCGCACCACCTGCCGCCGACGGCGGGCGTCACGATCGGCGCTGCGGACCCGCTCAACTACACGACGATGACCGGTGCCAATCACAACTACGATGCGAGCGTCTTCATCCAGGCGCTGCAGAACGGCACGCTGCCGGCAGTTTCGTTCGTCAAGGCGCCCGCCTACGAGAACGGTCACCCGGGCAACTCCGATCCGACCAGCGAGCAGAACTGGATCGTCAACGTGATCAACACGGCCATGCAGTCGCCGCAATGGAACAACATGTTGATCATCATCGCCTACGACGACTCGGATGGCTGGTACGACCATGTCACTGGCCCGGTCGTGAGTCCGTCGAAGACCGCGGTCGACGCGTACAACGGCACCGGCGAGTGCGGCAACCCGGTCGCGAACGCGAACCCGGCACGCTGTGGTCACGGCCCGCGTCTGCCGCTGCTCGTGATCTCGCCATGGGCGAACCCGAACTTCGTCGATCACACGCTCACCGACCAGACCTCGGTCATCGCCTTCATCGAGCAGAACTGGAACGTCGGCTACATCGACGGCGCGACCGCTCCGGCAGCCGGGCAGGCCTCGTTCGACCGGGCCGCGGGCACGATCACGAACATGCTCAACTTCGGCGCCACGCCGTGGACTGCACCGCTGTTCCTGAACTGCAACGGGACCTACGCCGCGAGCACGCCGGCCGCGGGCCTCGTGTGTCCTTGATCCGCCAGTCAATGGCCCGCGCTGCAGCAGCGGCGCGGGCCCGATTCCTCTAGGAGGGAGCAATGAACAAGAGTCTGTCCACGACCGCGCTGGCCGCGGCACTGATGGTGTTGGCGGCGGTCCCGGCAACGGCCGCCACGGTCACTCTGGATTTCGGCAGCGAGGCGAACCAGGCGTACGTCCTCGAATACTTCAACGGCGGATTGGATAGCCACGGCAACGGCGGCGCCAACGACGGCGTGGAGTTCGGCGCCAATGCCGAGTCGCTGACCGCTGGCGTCAGCGGCGCGCGCGGCACCGGCACCGGCAAGTTCGAGAACCTCCCGGGCAGTGCAGGCGCGGGCGTTCTTCTGTTCGCGGCACAGTCGTCGTCGGGCGCCCTCGCGCCCGCCAACGTCATCAACGTGGCGCAGGGCTTCACCAACGTGGCGTTCGATTATTCGATAGACGGCAACCTGGCGTCGTACGCCGGCGGCACGGTCACGCTCTGGTCGGGCGCCAACGGCACCGGCACCAGCCTCGGCAGCTTCACGCTGGCGGCTGCGGCCACGACGACGGCCTGCGGCACCTCGGGCGACCTGTACTGCAATTGGCAGAACGCGAGCCTTGCCGCCAGTGGCGTGGCGCAGTCGCTCAGCGTCAGCGGCAATGCAGTCACGTACTCGGAGTTTGCCGGCCTTCAGGTGACCGAGGTGCCATTGCCTGGCGCCCTGCTGCTGCTGCTGAGTGGGCTTACAGGTATCGCCGGGTTCATGCGCCGCCGGCCTACGGCAGCCTGAACGACGCGGTGCGCGCCACACGGGATGCACGCGGACCTCGGCGTGCCCGCATGCATCCCGGGATCCCGCGGCGCAGGGTCGGAGTCAGGCGGCGAATGGCGCTCAGGCCGGCTCCCTGATTTCAGGGTCGAGCCGGGCATGCAGGCGTGGCGAAGCCGGTGCGGTGGCCAGGTCGCGCTCCAGCCTGGGAGCTTTCAAGCTGCCGTAATGATTGCGGCCTAGGGTGGTGCGGATGTCGGCGGCTCCGCTCCGACGCACGGTTGAGGGCCCGCCACGCATGACGAGTCTGCCCAGAGTTCGCCCGCTCCGCGGGCGCCTGCACGCGTGGCGCGTCGTCGCCTTCGCGCTGTGTGGTTCGCTCGCCACCAGCCAGCCGTCAGCGGCCGTCGGCTCGCCGGGCCCGCCGGCCGCGCGTTGCCAGCGCGCCGCGCCCGGCGCCGTGGTGCCCGAGCCCGTGGACTTTCGCAGCCACGACCACCAGCTCGTGGTCGATCTCTCGATCCTGAGCGACGTCGCGCCGCGCGGAATGCCGCGCTACTGCTACGTGCTCCCGACGGGCGAGCAGTCGCCGACGCTGCGGGTCAGCCCGGGTGACGAGGTGACGCTGAGGCTGCGCAACTTACTCGGCGGGACTGCGAAGTCGCCGCACCGCGCCATCGCTCGCGCAACCACCCGGGCAGGCGATCCGTGCACCAGCGGCGAGATGAGCCCGACGTCGACGAATCTGCACTTTCACGGCATGACCGTGCCTCCCGTGTGTCACGCCGACGAGGTACTCAAGACCTCGGTCCAGCCGGGCGATGCACCCTTCGAATATCGCTTCCGAATTCCCGACGACGAACCGCCGGGGCTTTACTGGTATCACCCGCACGTTCATGGCTTCAGCTCGGCGCAGGTGTCGGGTGGCGCGTCTGGCGCACTGGTCGTCGAGGGCCTCGAGCGCGCCGTTCCGCAGCTTGCAGGCCTGCCGGAGCGGGTGTTCGTGATTCGCGATCAGGCTCTCGAGAACCCCGACGCACCGCCGTCGAGCGCGGAGCCGGTCGTGCCGCAGACGCCGCTCGACAGCGACGGCGACGCGGGCAACAACAACACGGGCTTCGGCAAGCCGGCGAAGGACCTGTCGGTGAACTTCGTGCCCGTTCCCTACCCGGACTACCCGCCGGCGACGATCCGGCTGAAGCCCGGGGCGCGCCAGCTGTGGCGGGTATTGAATGCCGCCGCCGTCACTTACCTGCACCTGGCACTCCTTTACGACCATGAGCCACAGCCGCTCGAGGTCGTCGCCATCGACGGCGTGCCGGTGAACTGGAGTGGCCCGCGGGCGGCGCCCGTCAGGCAGGTCGACCACATCGGGATCCCGCCGGGCGGTCGCGCCGAATTTGTGGTCACCGGACCTCCGCGCGGCGTCACCGGGGTACTGATGACGCGCTCGGTGGATACGGGCCGGGGCGGGGAAAACGATCCGAACCGCGCGCTCGCCAACGTTGTTGCCGACGACCGGGCGCGAGCGCCGCAGTCGGTAATGCCAGCGAACCCGAAGCCGCTCCCGCCACCGTCGCGGCCGTGGCTCGGATCGGTCGCGCCCGTACGCGAGCGCAGGCTCTACTTCTCCGAGGCTCCCGCGAACCCCGCGGACACGACGAGCCCGACCGTTTTCTACATCACGGAGGAGGGCCGGCAGCCGGCGGCTTTCGATCCGGCCTCGCCGACTCCGGACATCGTCGTCCGGCAGGGGGACGTCGAGGACTGGATCATCGAGAACCGCTCGTTCGAGCTGCACGCGTTCCACATCCACCAGCTGCATTTCCTGCTGCTCGACTGGTTCGGGCACCCCGTCAGCGAGCCCTTCCTGCGCGATACGGTCAACGTGCCGTACTTCGACCTGCACATGACCCGGTATCCGAGCGTGCGGCTGCGGATGGACTTCCGCGATCCCGCTATCGTCGGCACGTTCGTGTACCACTGTCACCTGCTCGAACACGAGGACGGCGGCATGATGGGAACGATCCGGGTGCTGCCGGCGGACTCACCGCTCGCGTCCGTCGCGGTCACGCCGGGAGCTCTCTGATCGTGGCGGCAGCGAGGCCGGCTCGCCGGCGACCGCGAGCGCACCCGGTGCCGCGCCCGATCCCATGCGGCGAGCGGGCACCGGGGGCGCATCCGGCCACCTGCGCGCCGCGGGTCCGCGAGGCGCGAGTCGCGCGCCCGACTGCGCACCCGACGTCGTCGCCACCGGTCGTGCCCGTCCTGCCAGGCGGTCGCGTCGCGCCGTGGGCCGCGCCGCTGCTGCGATTGCGCCATCGCGCGGCCTCCCGGGATGCGCGGCGCGACGGCCTGCTGCTGCTCCTCTGGGTGGCGGTGATCGCGCAGCTGGTCATGCTGGCGGGGCAGGTTCTTGCGAAACGACCAACACCGTCCGTTGCACGGACCAGCCCCGAGCCACCGCTCGCGAACGTCGGCGCAATCGCCGGTGCGCACCTGTTCGGCGCACCGCCCGCATCGGCCGCCGTCGGCCCGACATCGCTGCCCCTGACGCTCACCGGCACGATTGCGTTCGATGACCCGAAGGCCGGACTCGCGATCATCGGCGAGAAGGTGGAGACGGCGCGTCTGTATGCCGTCGGCAGTACCTTGCCGGCGGGAGCGTCGCTGCAGGAGGTTTACGCTGACCGCGTCGTGCTCGACCGGAACGGCACGCTCGAGACGCTGATGTTGCCGCGGCAGTTCACCGGTGGCGTCGCGCCGGGTGCCACCCCCGCCGTCGCCAGCGTCTCGGCGCCGCCGGAGCACACTGTGCTCCGCGCGATGACCGCGTTCGCGCGCGGAGAACTGAAGGGCGTGCGGGTATTCGCCGGCCCCAATCGCGGCGCGTTCGCGCGGCTCGGCCTCAGGAACGGGGATACGATTACCGCCATCAACGGGGTGCCCGTCGGCGCAGGGACGCAGGGTACGCAGATTCTCGCCGAGCTTTCCGCAGGCGGCAGTGCGGTCATCAGCGTCGAGCGCGGGGGCCGCACGCAGCAGATCAAGCTGAGCTCGATGACGGCGGTGGGCGGCGGGGCGGGCCCTTTCTTTCCACCTGCCGGCGCAGCAGCAGCCCGGCCCTGAGCGCGCCGCAACGACCGGCCGGGCGCACCGTCGTCGTCAGTGAACGCCCAGCACGCGGAACACGAAGAACAGCGTCGCACCGAAGAGCGCAGCACCGAGCGCGACGCACACTGGGAGCGTGAGCACCCAGGCGAGGATGATGTTGCGCACGGTCTCGCGCTGGATGCCGGAGCCGTTCGCGACCATCGTGCCGGCAATGCCTGAGGACAGGATGTGCGTCGTGCTCACCGGCAGGCCAAGCACGTCCGCGGCCTCGATCGTGGCGAAGGCGACGAGCTCGGCGGACGCGCCCTGGCCGTAGGTGAGGTGCGCCTTACCGATCTTTTCACCGACCGTCACGACGATGCGCTTCCAACCGATCATCGTGCCGAGGCCGAGCGCCAGCGCCACGGCGACCTTCACCCACACCGGAACGAAGTTGGTCATTTCCTTGAGTGATTTCTGGTAGCTCATGATCTGCTGCGCATCGAGCCCGGCGCGCAGCCGCTTCGCCTTCGCCTCGCGTGCCAGCGTTTCGCCGACCAGATAGACGTCGAGGCGCAATGCCCGGCGCTCCGCGTCCGGCAGCTTCGCGAGATCATCGACGTGCGCAAGCCGCGCCCCGATGCGCGCATTCGCCGAAGCGAGCGCGCTCCAGGTCGCGGGCGCGTCCTTCCCGGACCGCAGGAACTGTGTCAGCTGTTTGTGCACGGCCTCCGAGTCGCCGGACGTCAGGGTGACGCCCGGCAATGCCTCGAGCGAGCGTGAAATCACCGTTGATTGCGATGCGAGGCGGTGCAGCGCGTCGGACGAGGTGCTGAGATCAAGCGCGAAGCTCGCCGGCACGATGCCGACCAGGATCAGAACGATCAGTCCCATCCCCTTCTGGCCGTCGTTCGAGCCATGCGCGAAGCTGACGCCGGTGCAGGTGAACACCAGCAGGCCGCGGATCCACGGCGGCGGCGGCTTCTTGCCCTCGGGTGCCGTGAAGAGCTCGGGCTTGCGGAGGAGCTTCTTGGCGAGCAGGAGCAGCAGTGCCGCCGCGACGAAACCGACGACCGGCGAGATCAGGAGTGCCTTGACCGTGTCGGCAACCTTCACCCAGTTTATGCCGTCGCCGAAGGCGCTGTCCGGGCTCATGAACGAGTTCATGAGCCCGACGCCGACGATCGAGCCGATCAGCGTGTGCGAACTCGAGGCCGGAAGCCCGAGATACCAGGTGCCGAGATTCCAGATGATCGCGGAGATGAGGAGCGCGAACACCATCGCAAAGCCGGCGCCGGAACCGACGTTGATGACGAGTTCCACTGGCAGCAGCGCCACGATGCCGAACGCCACGGCCCCGGATGAGGTCAGTACGCCGATCAGGTTCCACGTTCCCGACCAGACAACCGCCTGGGTGGGCGTCAGCGAGTGCGTGTAAATGACGGTCGCCACGGCATTGGCCGTGTCGTGAAAGCCATTGACGAACTCGAAGCTGAGCGCGAGCAGGACCGCGAGACACAAGAGCAGGCCGGTTGGCAGGTCGATGCCAAGGGAAGCGATCACGGGGATTCCTTCGTATTCTTGGTCGTTGTGCGATCGAACCCGGCGAGCCTATGAACGCGCCGTGACACTGTCATGACAACCGCCTGGGCGTGCCGGCCATTCAAGGGCTTATGGCGTCCAAGCTGTGCGCCAGGCCGCAGAATTGCCTCTGCAGACGGGTAAGATCGCGCCATGGCTGTCGAGTACATGCAACTACGGGGCGCCGAGCGGCTGCGGTATTTCGCGCCCACGATGATCTGCGCCTACGTGTCGACGCTGTGCCTCGGGCTCCTCGCGACTGCGCCGTTCGTCGCCTCCCGCGCTGACGCGGTGGCCGTCTCGGCCGCCGGCGTCTTCGGGCTGCTGCTATCCGGAGGCCTCGGGCTCGTCTTCTGGCGCGCGCAGCGCCATGACCTCGAGTACGTCAGGCTCACCACTGCGCATGCGGCCGCTGCCAATGCCGCGGCAGTCCATGCTGCGGTGCACACTGCCGGTTGGCGAATCCTCGCCGAGGACCCCGAGCAGCGCATCGAGATCCAGACGGGCGACGATGCGTTCTCGATCGGCGAGCGGCTGGTGGTCGAGTTCCGGGGCAGCGACGTGCTGATCGCCGGAATCTGCGACCCGGGCGTCGGCTTCTCGCTCGTCGGGCGGCGCCGCTGCGCCGAGCATCGCGCCCGACTCGAGGGTTCCGTGCTTGATGACACGCCTGCGGCACTCGCCACCGGCTAGCGCCGCGCGGTCGGGCCACTCGCCGAGGCACTGACACCCGCTGCTGCCGCCCGGCTGCCCACGCCCGCGGCACGGTTCCCTCGCCGCATTGCTAACATGCACCCGCAGCTTGCGTCGCCCATTGCGGCTGTGCACCGACTCGGCAGGGGAACCAGAACCGTGGCAAGGTCAGATTCACACCCAAGCGGATCCGCCGGTGCACGCCGTCATTCCCGCCGGAGCGTACTCGGGCAGCTGGTTGCTGCTGCGGGTGCAGGCGTGCTCGGCCTCGGCACGGCCTCCGCCGACACCCCCCCACTGCCGGCCATCGGGCCGCAGCTCACCGACCTCGGCCTCACGCTGTCCGCCAGCGAGCGTGAGGCCGGCGAGCGGTTCCTGGCGGCTCACGCCACGGTCGATCTGCACTGCCACCCCGGGCGCTTCTTCCAGAGTGATCTGCCGTTCGAGACTCCGACGACACGCGCCTTCGGACCACCGTTCATCGAGCGCGCCGTCGACGACCTGCACGCCGGGCGCGTCACCGCTGCGCTGTTCGCAGGCGTGTCGGACATGCGGCTCCTCGAGGCGTCGGCCCAGGGAATCCGGGCGGCCCGCGACTTCGGCCCCGGCGAGGCGTATGCAGACTACCGCCGGCAGGTCGCGACGCTCCGGAAGGTCACCACGCGCCGGTACGCGGCGCGGGGACTGTCGGTTCCCGACATCGACTCGGCCTTCCGCCGGCACGAGACCGCCATCGTGTTCTCGATCGAAGGCGGCGACTTCATCGAGCAGCGGCTCGACCGGGTGCACGAGGCGCATCGCGACGGCGTACGGGCGATCACGCTCGTGCACTACCACGTCAATCAGATTGGCGACATCCAGACCGAGCCCGAGGTGCACTCCGGCCTGACTCCCTTCGGCCGCGACGTCGTACGCGAGATGAATGCCACCGGGATCCTGGTCGACCTTGCGCACGCCACTCACGCCGTGACCCGCGACGCAGTGGCGGTATCCTCGAGGCCGATGATGATCTCGCATACCAATCTCGCGTCGAGCGAGGCGCACCACCCGCGGCTCGTGTCGCTCGAGCATGCGAAGCTGGTCAGCGAAGCCGGCGGCCTGATCGGCTCGTGGCCATCCGGAATCGGCCAGACCACTTTCGCGGGTTACGTCGATTCGATTGCGCGGCTGGTCGACGCCGTCGGCATCGACCACGTAGGCATCGGTACCGACATGGACGCGAACTACCGCCCGGTATTCACGAGCTACCGAGACTGGAGCCTCATTCCGGCCGCACTGCTTGCGCGCGGCCTGGCGACGTCGGACGTCGCGCAGATCATGGGTGGGAATTTCCTGCGCGTACTCGGCGCCGTGCAGGCCCGCTAGCCGCCGGCGGGGCCGCGGCGCGTCACAGCCGCGCGGTGACGCTGACGCCGAACGTGCGCGGCGGCCCGAGCTGCACGAACTCCTGGTTCGGGAAGTTCGGCGGCACGTCACCGAAGTAGAAGCCGCGCACCGCATAGTTCTTGTCGAGCAGGTTGCGCCCCCACAGCGACACCGACCAGCGTGCGGCGTCGATGCCGGCACGGGCGTTCAGCAGCGCGTACGGACGCGATACGGTCGGATTTGGCGGCAGGTCGAAGTAGAAGCCGCCCATGCCGGTCACGTCGACGCGCACGAACGGCCCGCGCGGATCGCGCCACGTTGCGTGCACCGCGCCTTGCCAGGGTGGTGCGTGCGGCAGTTCGCGGTCGGGCAGCTCGACGCCGCTCTGAACGAAGCCGTGGTAGCGCGTCTGCAGCAGTCCCAGCGAGCCTCCGGCCGAGAGCCTTGAAGTCGCCTGGTACTCGATCGCGGACTCGAGCCCGTAGTTGAATCCGCTGGTCGCGTTTCCGGTATAGAACACGAAGCTGCTCGGATTGTCGGCCTGCAGCTGCGTACCGGTCAGGACCTGCAGCGCCGTGCGTCGCGTATAGAAGAGCGAACTGTCGAGACGCACGGCCGGATGCGCCAGATCGGCCTTGTAGCCGACCTCGATGTTGAGATCGGACTCAGGACCAAAGTAGAGCTCGTCCGTCGGCAAGCCCGGGCTAAGGTTGAAGCCGCCGGCCTTGTAGCCGCGCGACACGAGGCCATAGAGGCTGCTGGCAGACGAGAGCTTCCAGCCTAGCGACAGATTGCCGCCCCACAGCCGGTCGGTGGGGTTGTAAGCGCGCTCGAGCGTCGGGCTGCCGCTGGAGGCGAGAACGTCGCTGTAGGCAACCTCGCGCTGCTCGCCGCGCAGGCCGGCCGAGAGCGTGAGCGCGTGTCCGAGTTCCTGGTCGAGCTCGCCGAACAGGGCCGTGCTGCGCGCACGGTACCAGCTGGTCGTGACCGTGTTGGTCGCAGGCGGAAAGTAGTCCTGCGTCGGATCCTGATAGAGGTTGTAGATGGTGTCCGACAGCGTCTCGCGCAGGTCTTGGGCATACAGACCGACGAGCCAGTTCGTGCTTCGCGCCCCGTCGCTGCCGACCCTGAGTTCGAGGCTGCGCGTCGACCGCTCGCGTTCCTGCACCTCGCTCGATTCATACACGTACGGCGCCCAGAACTGCGGATTGCCCCAGTCACCGTCGTAGGAATACTTCATCGGCGAGTCCGCATAGCTCGCGATGGTCGTGAGCTTGAGAGACTCCGGCAGGGCCGCCTCGACGCGCAGCGCGATGCCGGTCGAGTGCTGCGAGTCGACGCCTGGCTGGTCGGAGTAGGTGGTGCGGCCGTTGTAGACGGAGAAGTCATCGTAGCCGTCGTCGATCTGCACGTGCAGCACGCTGAGGTCGACTCGCAGATCGGTCGACGGCTGGTACCGCCAGCGCCCGCGCAGCGTCAACTCATCGAAGCCCGCCACGTTGTCGCGGCCGAGATAGGCGTTGGTGTAGTAGCCATCACTCGTATAGCGCTGTACGGCGAGGCGGAAGCCCGAATCGAGCGCGGTGACCGGGCCACTCACGACGGCGCCGTAGCTCTGCGTGTCGTAGTCGGCGGCGCCCAGCTCGACCCGACCGCTCAGCTCCTCCGTCGGTGCCGCACTCGTCGCGTAGATGAGGCCGCCGAGGGCATTTGCGCCGTAGCGTGCGCCTTGAGGGCCTCGCAGGACATCGATCTGGTCGATGTCGAAGAGCGTCGCGGCGGTGCCGAGGCCGCTGAAGTCGATGTCGTCTATCAGGAATCCGATCGAGGGATTCGGCGCACCCTGGTACTGCTGCAGTTCGCCGATTCCACGGATCTGGAAATAGCGCGGCCGCGCTGTGTCGCCGGCCCAGTTGAGGTTCGGCACGAGGCCGAGCACGTCCTCGATGTGCTGCTGGCCGCTGGCGGCGAGCGTCGCCGCGTCGAGCACGGTGACGCTCGCGGCCGTGTCGAGGTCGCTGAGAGGCCGCAGGGACGCGGTGACGACGACCTCGCCGAGCTCTCCCGGCGCCGCAGGGTCGGCGTGCGCGAGCGCAGCGAGCACGAGACCCGCGCCCGCTGCAGCCAGCAGCAAGGCGATACTGGCGGGGCGGCGGCTGACAGGGCACGCACATCCGGGGTACCCCGGCGCGCGGCGATCGATTGCGAACATGACGCTCCCTACGCCGGTACTAACCGGATCAGGTTCAACGGGTTCGCAGGTGTGCGCGCAGCGCCGCCGGCGTCTCAGGCCCTCAAGGCCACCCCAAGCGCGAATGAGTTTACAGAAAAGCCGCGGGAGCGGTAGTCGTCCTGCTGCCGCGGGCCGTCGTCGCCGCCGCCCGCGAGCGCGCGGCGGTCGGCAACGGCGGCCGGGACGCTGGTGCGGTCAGCGCTTGATCGTGAAGTCCGCCAGCGACACGCCTGCCTCCCAGCCGCGGCCGGTACCGCTGATGGCAAGCGACACTTCGCCCTTGGTCAGCACGGCCGCTGCTCCGGCCTTGACGGCGCCGGCGGCAGCGTCGGCGGCAGCGTAACTGCCGAGCACCTCGGAAATATCCTTGACTCCCGAGAAGACGCCCTTGCCATCGTCGATGCTCGACTTTCCTGCCGTGAGGCCGAAGCCCTTCGACTCGAGCGTGACCTTCATCGACGCCCCGTTCGTGCACGTGACCGTGCCCGCGCCGGTCGCCGTCTTGTAGATCGCCGACCAACCCTTCATCTCGAAGTGCATCCGGCACGAGAGGTCGCCACCCGCCACAGCCGTCGTGGCCGGCCCGCAGGCAAGCCCTGTGATGACCGCGAGCGCTAGAAGTTTGCTTTGCACGAATCTCCTCCTTCGGGTGTTCTGACGGGTGCCGCAGCGGGCGCACGGCGCCGGTGCTTCGAGCCCCGCTCCGCCACCATCGAATGCGGCCGATTCTGGGGCCCGATGGTCGCACCGCGGCGCCCAGAGACATAGCCCCCGGCCTGTCGCCGGCCGGCGCCAGAGGCGCCGGTCGAGGCAGCCAAGTGCGGCAGCCATGCCGCCACGCGCCAGATCCACGAGTCGCGCGGTACTTTATTAACGTTCGTTAATAATTTGCCCACGGCCCGGGAATGCCGCGGGGACTACCGTGGCGGCGCATGACTACGCCCACGCGCCCCGAAATCGCCAGTTGCGATGCGCGCCCGCCGGGCCGCCTGCGACCCTGGCCCGTTGTCGTCGCGGTCGCCTGTGCCGCCCTCTCGGTCGCGGCGTGCGGCGTGGGACCGCGGTACCGCCGCCCGGAGACACCGGTGCCAGCGCAGTGGGTCGAGGCCAATCCGACCGCCCCCGGCCACTGGCCGGCCGCTGACTGGTGGCACGGATTCGGGTCGGCGGACCTGGACGCACTGCTCGATCGTGCGCACCGCGCGAATGACGACATCGGGGCTGCCGTTGCCCGCGTGCGCGAGGCCGATGCGCAGCGGCGCATCGCCGGCGCCGCACTGTTGCCGTCGGTCACCGCGGGCGGCACGGCGGTGCGCGAGCGGGCGCCGGTGTCCGGAGCCGGATATCAGACCTACGACCAGTACGTACCGCTTCTCACGGTCGGCTATGAATTCGACTTCTGGGGCAAGAACCGCGCGGCGTATACCGCGGCGAGGGCCGCTGCGGCCGCGAGTCGCTATGACCACGTGACCGTCGAGCTCACGGTGCTGACGAGCGTCGCGACGACGTACTTCCAGGTGCTCGAACTGCGTGACCGGGTGGCGATAGCCGAGGCGAACCTCGAGAGCGCGACCCACATCCTGCGTGGCCTGTCGCTCGAGAAGGAGGTTGGTACCGCCACGGCGCTCGACGTCGCGCAGCAGGAGACCGTCGCAGCGACACTGAACGCATCGATTCCGCCGCTACGGCAGCAGCTGCGTCAGGCCACCGACGCGCTCGCGATCCTGGTCGGCGGCACGCCCGACACGCTCGAGATCGCCTCCGGCACGCTCGAAGGACTGACGGCGCCGGCGGTGAGCCCGGGCCTGCCGTCGGAACTCCTCACGCGCCGCCCCGACGTCGCCGAGGCCGAAGCGGACCTCGTCGCTGCAAATGCGAACGTCGCCGCCGCACGCGCGGCATTCTTTCCGAGCATCTCCCTGACCGGGACCGGCGGCTTCGAGAGCGGCGCCCTTGCGACGCTGTTGACGCCGGCGAGCCGCATCTGGTCGCTGGGTGCAGGCATCACGCAGCCGATCTTCGAGGGCGGCGCACTGCGCGGCCAGTCGGAGTACGCGAAGGCTCGCTACAGTGAACTGGTCGCCGGTTACCACAAGGCCGTGATCTCCGCCTTCGGCAACGTCGAAGACGCCCTGTCGGAGGTGCGCCAGACGAGTGACCAGCTCGAGCGCGAGCAGCATGCCGTCGACCGTGCGCAACGCGCCTACGAGATTGCGCAGGCGCAGCTGCGTGCAGGCACCATCAACGTCCTCACGCTCCTCAATACCGAAACGGCGCTGTTCAGCGCCCGCGATGCGCTGGCTCAGGTCAAGCTGGCTCGCCTGCAGGCTGCGCTCGACCTCTTCAAGGCGCTCGGCGGCGGCTGGCAGCAGGGCGGCGGCGGCGCCGGCTCGCAATGAATTGGAGTAACGAGTCTATGAATCTGCTGAGGCACCGCCCGCTTCTCGTCGCGAGCGCCATTCTCGTGATCGGACTCATCGCGTGGCTATCACGTCCGGGCGCCGGCCAGGCGGACGCCGCCAAGGGGCCTGCACAGGCCCCGGCCATCGGAGTCGACGTCGCGACCGCACGCCGGGAAGACGTGCCGGTCTACGTCGAAGGACTCGGCACGGTGCAGGCCTTCTACACGGTCACCGTCACCGCTCGCGTCGATGGTCAGCTCGACCGGGTCGCGTTCGTCGAGGGCCAGGAGGTGCACAAGGGAACTCTGCTTGCGCAGATCGACCCGCGCCCGTACCAGGCGGCGCTCGACCAGGCGGTTGCGAGCGAGGCCAGGGATGCCGCGCAACTAGCGAATGCCCGGCTCGACCTCGAGCGCTACCAGCAGCTCGCTCCCGATGAGCTCGCCAGCAAGCAGACGCTCGACACGCAGCGCGCACTCGTCGCGCAGCTCGAGGCACAGGTCAAGATGGACGCCGCCAACGTCGAGAGCGCGCGCACCGAACTCGACTATACGGCGATTACCTCACCCATCGAGGGCCGCACCGGCATTCGCCTGGTCGATCCCGGCAACAACGTGCGGGCCGCCGACACGACCGGCATCGTCGTCCTGACGCAGCTGCAGCCGATCGCCGTCATCTTCAGCCTGCCGGAGGACGCACTCGCCGATGTCGGCGACGCGCTGGCGCGCGGCCCGGTACCGGCAATCGCCCTGTCGCGCGACCGCAACGAGGAGATCGACCACGGCACGGTCGCGCTCATCGACAACCAGATCGACCAGACCACGGGCACCGTCCGGCTCAAGGCGACGTTCCAGAATGCGCACCGCAAGCTGTGGCCGGGCCAGTTCGTCAACGTGCGCGTGCAGACGCAGCTCAGGCGCCAGGCACTGACGATCCCCTTCGTCGCGGTGCAGCGCGGCCCGACCGGAGTATTTGCCTACGTGGTCGGCGCAGACTCCACCGTCGAGGCGGTACCACTCAAGCTCGGCCAGCAGTGGGGTGGCACGGTGATCGTCGAGCAGGGGCTTGACGCTGGCCAGCGCGTCGTGACGAGCAACCTGTACCGGCTGCAGCCCAAGGCCAGCGTCAAGATCGGTGACGCGACGACCAAGAAGGGCGGCGCGACGTGAACATCTCGAAGCCGTTCATCGAACGGCCAGTTGCGACGACGCTGCTGATGGCCGGGATCTTCCTGATCGGCCTCGTCGCCTACCCGCTGCTGCCGGTGGCGCCGCTACCGCAGGTCGACTTCCCGACGATCCTCGTCACGGCCAGCCTGCCGGGTGCGAGCCCGGAAATCATGGCGTCGTCGGTCGCCCAGCCACTCGAATCGCAGTTCGCGCAGATTTCGGGCGTCACGCAGATGACGTCGACCAGCGTACTCAGCTCCTCGCAGATCACGCTGCAGTTCGACCTTGGGCGCAACATTGACGCCGCTGCGCAGGACGTGCAGTCGGCGATCGACGCCGCCGGCGGGCAGCTGCCGAAGAACCTGCCGGCGCCGCCGTCGTACCGCAAGGTCAATCCGGCCGACTCGGCGATCCTGATCCTCGCGGTGCACTCGGACGTGCTGCCGCTCACCGATGTCGACAACTATGCCGAGACGATCATAGCCCAGCAGATCTCGCAACTTCCGGGCATCGCGCAGGTCTCGATCGGCGGGCAGCAGAAGCCGGCGGTGCGCGTGCAGATCGACCCGGTCAAGCTCGCGAGCGTAGGCCTGCAGCTCGAGGACGTCGCGAATCTCATCTCGACGGCGACCGTGGATGCGCCGCAAGGTGCCATCAGCGGCCACCATCAGAACTTCGCGATCTACGACAACGACCAGATCCTGAATGCCGCGCCCTGGAATGACGTCGTGGTCGCGTACCACAATGGCGCCCCGATCCGCATCCGTGACGTCGGGATCGCGGTCGACGGACCAGAGAACACCCAGCAGGTCGGCTGGCAGAACGGCAAGCCTGGAATCCTGCTGCTCATCTACAAACAGCCCGGCGCCAACGTGATCGACACCGTTTCGCGGGTACGCGCCATCCTGCCGCACGCGCTGCAGTCGGTGCCGCCGTCGGTGAAGATAGACGACGTCACCGATCGCACGACCACCATCAAGGCCTCGGTCGAGGACGTCGAATTCACGCTCGTGATCACGATCGCGCTGGTCGTGATGGTGATCTTCCTTTTCCTGCGGAATTTCTGGGCAACGGTCATTCCGGGCGTCACGGTGCCACTTGCGCTCCTCGGCACCTCGGCCGTGATGTACGTCATCGGCTACAGTCTTGACAACCTGTCGCTGATGGCACTCACGATCGCGGTCGGCTTCGTCGTCGACGACGCGATCGTGATGCTCGAGAACATCTACCGGCACATCGAGGAAGGCCTCTCGCCGAAGGAAGCAGCGCTCAAGGGCGCGTCCGAAATCGGCTTCACGATCATCTCGATCAGCGTCTCGCTGATCGCGGTTTTCATTCCACTCCTGCTGATGAGCGGCATCATCGGTCGCCTGTTCCGCGAATTCGCAGTCACGGTGACGCTCACGATTGCAGTCTCGGCATTCGTCGCGCTGACGCTGTCTCCGATGATGGGCGCCATGTTTCTCAGGGACGAACGCCATGCGCGGCACGGCAAGGTGTACCTTGCGCTCGAAAAGTTGTTCGACGCGCTGCTCGCGCGCTACACGCGGGGGCTCGACTTTGTGCTGCGCCACCAGCGCGCCACGCTGCTGACCTTCTTCGTGACGCTGATCGCCACGATCGCGATGTACGTATACCTGCCGAAGGGTTTCTTTCCGCAGCAGGACACAGGCATCATTCTCGGCCTGTCGGACGCCTCGCAGGACGTGTCCTTCGAAGAGATGGTCCGTCTGCAGCACCAGCTGACGGACGTGCTGGCCGCTGACCCGGCCGTTGCGAGCTGGGGCGCCTCGGTTGGTGGCTCGCGGCCGATCAACAACGCCTTCGCAATCCTCGGACTCAAGCCGCGCAACCAGCGCGATGTGACGGCCGATCAAGTGATAACGCGGCTGCGCAAGAAGATGGGCATGGTGAAAGGGGCGACGCTCTACCTGCAGGCCGCGCAGGACCTCAATGTCGGTGGCCGACTGACGCGCACGCAGTACCAGTACACGATCCAGGACGCCGACCTCGAGGAACTCAACAACTGGGCTCCCAGACTGCTTGCCGCCATGCAGAAGCTACCTGAACTGCGGGACGTGGCTTCGGATCAGCAGAACAAGAGCACAAAACTTGCGCTCGTCATTGACCGCGACCAGGCCGCACGCTTCGGCATCCAGCCACAGCTGATCGACAATACTCTCTACGACGCGTTCGGCCAGCGGCAGGTGACCCAGTACTTCACGCAGCTCGCGAGCTACCACGTCGTGCTCGAGGTGACGCCATCGCTGCAGAGCGAGCCCGACACGCTCAACAAGATCTACCTGAAATCGCCGATTACCGGCCAGCAGGTGCCGCTCTCGGCGATTGCGAAGTTCGATACCGAGCACACCAGCTATCTGTCCATCAACCACCAGGGTCAGTTCCCGGCGGTGACGATTTCCTTCAACCTGGCACCGGGAGTCGCGCTCGGTGAGGCCGTATCCGAGATCGACAGAGTGGCAGCTGGAATGCATCTGCCCGGCGCGATCCTGGGCACGTTCCAGGGATCCGCGCAGGCATTCCAGGCATCCCTGAAGACGCTACCGCTCCTCATTCTTGCTGCCCTCGTCGTCGTCTACATCATTCTCGGCATTCTCTACGAGAGCTACATCCACCCGCTGACAATCCTCTCGACGCTGCCCTCGGCAGGGCTCGGCGCGCTGCTCATGCTCGTCGTCTTTCATTTTGACCTGTCGGTCATCGGCGTCATCGGCATCATCCTGCTGATCGGAATCGTCAAGAAAAACGGCATCATGATGGTCGACTTCGCGATCCAGGCGGAACGCGAGGAGCATCTGACTCCCGAGCAGTCGATCCGCAAGGCTTGTCTGCTGCGCTTCCGGCCGATCATGATGACGACCATGGCGGCGTTGCTCGGTGCGCTACCCCTGATGCTCGGTCGCGGTACCGGCTCTGAGCTGCGCCAGCCGCTCGGCTATACGATGGTCGGCGGGCTTTTGCTCAGCCAGGCGCTGACGCTATTCTCCACGCCCGTGATCTACCTGTATCTCGATCGCATGTCGATGCGCTTCGCCGCCTGGCGCGCGCGCCGCTCCGGCGCCGCGACAAACGGCGGCGTCCAGGCGCCCGACGCCGTGCCATGAGCGGCAAACCGGATCGCGCCCGTCGTCTGCGCTCGCCCGTCGCGTGCCGGTGTCCGGCATGAAGGTGTTGCTCGTCGAGGACAATGAACGCGTTGCGCGCTTCGTGGTCAAGGGCCTGACCGAGGCCGGACACACCGTCGATCACGCCGCCACCGGGCGCGATGGCATGTTCATGTCGGCGAGCGAGGCGTACAACGTCATCGTGATGGACCGGATGCTGCCCGGCGACATCGATGGCCTCGCCATCATCGAGGCGCTGCGCCGTTCAGGCAACCGGACGCCGATCCTGATCCTGAGCGCACTCGCGGACGTCGATGAGCGCATTCGCGGCCTGCAGAGTGGCGGCGACGACTACCTGACGAAGCCCTTCGCGTTCGGCGAGCTCCTCGCGCGCGTCGATGCGCTGGCTCGCCGCGGCGCGAGCGGCGGCGGCGAGCGGCTCCTGCAGGTCGGAGACCTGCGCATGGATCTCCTGTCGCGCAGGGTGACGCGTGGCGCGCGCGCGATCACGCTGCAACCCCGCGAGTTCAAGCTGCTCGAATACCTGATGCGCCATGCCAACCAGGTGGTCACGCGCACCATGCTGCTCGAGGCCGTGTGGGAGTACAATTTCGACCCGCAGACCAACGTCGTCGACGTGCACATCAGCAAGCTGCGGCAGAAGATCGAGGTCGACGCCGAGCCGCCGCTCGTGCGCACCGTGAGAAACGCCGGCTACATGATGTGCGAGCATGCCTAGACCGTTCCGCTCTTCGGCCATTACCTGGTCGGTGGGCTACGTGCTGGTGGGCATCGCAGCGCTGGTCGCGTTCGCCATTCCGCTCTGGTACGCGTGGAGCGTCACGATCCGCGACGCACGCGACGATATCCTGCGCGACGACGTGCAACGGCTCGCCCAGGTGTTCCGCCGCGAAGGCCCGGACGGTCTCAGGACGTGGATCGAGGCGCGCCTCAAGCTGCAGATCGCCGGCGAGCGCATTCTGCTGCTGACCGACGACAATCATCACTACCTCGCCGGCAACCTGCACACGTTGCCGGTCGGCATCCCCGAACGGACTGGGACGGACACGGTGGCGCTGGACCTCGACGGCCGGCGGGTCGATGCGGTGCTCGTGCACAGCGATCTGCCGGGCGGCTACCAGCTCGTGGTCGGTCGCGACCTCGCGCGCTATAAGCCGCTCGAGCGGCGCTTCGCCTATGGCCTCGCCGCGGCGGTCGTGTTCCTCACGCTGTTCGGCATCGCGGGCGGCCTCCTGATCCGGCGCGAGCTGCTCGCGAAGGTCCACGGCATCCGCCAGACGGTACTCGCGATCATGCAGGGCGACCTGCGGCATCGCCTGCCGGTGCGGCGCTCCGACGACGAGCTCGATACGCTCTCGCAGACGATCAACGGCATGCTCGACCACATCGAGCATCTGGTGCGCGGCATCAGCGACGTGTCGAACTCGATCGCGCACGACCTGCGTACGCCGCTCGCGGAGCTGCGCTCCAGGCTCGAGGACGTTGCGCTGACGCGGCCGGCGCCGGCTGAGACGTTCGCCGAGATCGAGGCCGCGCTCGCCGATGTCGACCGGGTGATCCGCATCTTCAACGCCCTGCTGCGGTTAGCCGAGATCGACACCGGTGCGCGGCGCTCCGGATTCGTGCGCATCGACGTTGCGGCGGTGACGGCCGAGGTCGTCGAGTTCTACGAACCGGCCGCCGAAGTGAAGGGCGTCGCGTTCGCGTTCCATGCCGACAGCGACGTGTTCGTGCAGGGCGATCCGGTGCTGATTGCGCAGGCCGTCAGCAACCTGGTGGACAATGCGCTCAAGTTCGTACCGGAGAATGGCGCGATCAGCGTGACGGTCGGTCGGGCCGCCGGCGACAGCGTCGGCGTGGTCGTCGCGGACAATGGGCCCGGCATCGCCGAATCGCAGCGGCCGAGCGTGACCGGCCGGTTCTTCCGCGGTGATGCGAGTCGTGGAACGCCGGGCGTCGGCCTCGGGCTCAGCATCGTCGATGCGGTCGCGAGGCTGCACGGTGGTTCGCTCGAGCTCGCCGATAACGGCCCGGGACTGCGGGCAGTCGTTCTGCTGCCGGGGGACACCAGGGACAAGCGTTAGCCCGCCGCGGAACCGCGCGAACGGGCAGGGGAGTAGACGGTGCAAGACGCCTCCGAGCCACAGGCGAACGCCGCCAACTGGCAGTTCCCGCCCCACAATCGCTGGGGCTTTCGCAACGTACGGCGCCTGCTGCCCACGGCGCGCGTCCGGCGCAGCCGGACCCCGCACTCCTTCGAGCGTCGCGGCCAGGATCTCGACGGTCTCGCAGTCGGCGGCCTCGCCGGCGAGCCGCTGACGCTCGCCGGCGTCCTCGAGGCCACCTTCACCGACGGCTTCCTGGTGCTGCACGACGGCCGCATCGTCCACGAGCGCTACTTCGGCGGCCTCACCAGCGATACGACCCACATCGTGATGTCGGTGTCGAAGTCGGTGGTCAGCGGGCTGATCGGCATCCTGGTCGAGCGCAACGTTCTCGCGCTCGATCAGGTCGCGGGGCACTACCTGCCCGAGCTCAGGCACGATGGTTACGGCGCGGTGACGCTCCGGCGCCTGCTCGACATGCGCAGTGCCGTGCGTTACTCGGAGGACTACAACGACCCGGCCGCGGAGTTCTTCGACTTCGACGCGGCGTGCGGCCTGCGACCGAAGCCACGTCCGCACCCGGCACGCGGCATGTGCGACTACCTCGCGACACTGCCTGCAGATCCCACCGATCCGGCGGATTTCTGCTACCGCAGCACCGACACCGACGTGCTCGGCTGGGTGGCGCAGCGCGCCACGGGCATGGCTCTTGAGACGCTGCTCGCGACGGAGCTGTGGGAGCCGCTCGGCTCCGCGGACGACGCCGACCTCATCGTCGATCCGCTCGGTGCACCGCTTGCGGATGGCGGCCTGTGCACGACGCTCCGCGATCTCGCACGCTTCGCACAGATGAATCTCGACCGCGGCTCGTTCAACGGACGGCAGATCCTGCCCGAACGCTGGGTCGCGGCATGCGCGCAGGGCGACCGCGCGGCGTTCCGCCGGAACGGCTACACGGGGCTGTTCCCGAAGGGTGCGTACTCGCGCCAGTGGTGGGTGGCGGACACGGACACCGGCCGGCGCCTCGCGCTCGGCATCCACGGCCAGATGATCTACCTCGATCCAGACCGCGACCTGGCCTGCGTCAAGCTGTCTTCCGCGCCTGACCCGATAGACGGATCGACTCTGGTCCTTGCGATCCGGGCCTGCGAGGCCATCGCAGCCACGCTGCGCTGACCGCTCGGCACGCTCGCCCGCCCGTCACGCACCGCGCCGCGGCACGACGCCAGGCCGAGCGCACCAAGGCGGTGCAGGTACGCGCGAGGTTGCGCGCCCATCCGTCCGCGTCTATCGTGACTTTGCAGCCGCCGTGCGTGGCGCAAACGGGGAGACGCCGCGTGTCGGCGATCGTGCCGCTCGAGCCTGACACCCGACCCGACGGACCGCGGCGCCTGCGCGCCGGGGCGACGCTGGTCGTCGGCCGGCGTGCCGGCTGCTCGCGGGTGCGTGCGCTCAGCGAAGTCGGCGGCTACCGGGCGCGCGCGACACGCGCCACCGACTCCTGCGAGGTCTTCCTCGTCAACCCGAGTGGCGGACTCGCGGGCGGCGACAGCCTGACGCTCGACGTCAGCGTCGAGCCCGACGCCGACCTGCGGCTGACGACGCCGACGGCCGAGCGCGTGTATCGCTCGGCGGGCGAGGTGACGCGGGTCGACTGCCAGCTGCGGATTGGCGCGCGCGCGCGACTCGACTGGCTGCCGCAGCAGACGCTGCTGTTCGATGGTGCGCGCTTCCGGCGACGCGTCGAGGCCGACGTCGCCCCGGACGGTCGTCTGGCGCTGCTCGAAAGCTACGTGCTGGGACGACCGGCGCACGGCGAGCGCCTGACCTGCGTCGACGTGCTCGACCATTGGCGCATTCGTCGCGACGGCCGGCTCGTGTTCGCCGAGGCACTGCGCCTCGAGGGCCCCGCCAGCGAGCTGTTCGCGCGGCCGGCCCTCGGCGACGGTGCACAGGCCGCCGGAACGCTCGTCTACCTCGCGTCCGATGCCGAGGCGCAGCTCGGGCGGGCGCGCCGGCTGCTCGCCGGCTCCGGCACGGCCGGCGCCAGCGTCTGCGACGGGATGTTGGTCGTACGCTGGCTCGCACCGGACCCGCTACAGCTCTGCACCCGGCTCGCGGCATTCCTGCCGGAATTCCTCGCGCGGCCACTGCCGCGCGGCTGGTGAGACGCACTCATGCAGCTCACCCCGCGTGAGAAGGACAAGCTCCTGATTGCGATGGCGGCGGCCGTCGCGCGACGCCGGCTCGAGCGCGGCGTCCGCCTCAATTACCCGGAAGCAGTCGCGCTCATCTCGGACTTCGTCGTCGAGGGTGCACGCGACGGCCGGAGCGTCGCCGAGCTCATGGCTGCGGCCGCGCAGGTCGTCAGCCGCAGCCAGGTCATGGACGGAGTCGCGGAGCTGGTCGGCGACGTCCAGGTCGAGGCGACGTTCCCGGACGGCACGAAGCTCGTCACGGTCCATCAGGCAGTCCGCTGAGCAGGAGGGGCAGCCAGGATGATCCCCGGTGAGATTCAATGTCGCGACGGCTCGGTCGTCCTCAACAAGGATAGACTGGTGCGCGAGCTTACGGTCACGAACACCGGCGACCGCCCCATCCAGGTCGGCAGCCACTACCACTTCGCCGAAGTGAATCCGGCCCTCGCGTTCGCGCGTGAGGCGGCACTCGGCTGGCGCCTCGACATCGCCGCGGGCACGGCGGTGCGCTTCGAGCCGGGCCAGTCGCGCGTCGTGCGACTCGTGCAGTTTGGCGGCCTGCGGCACGTGCATGGCTTTCGCGGCGCCGTGGCGGGCCCGCTGCCGGCGGAACGCTGACATGCCGGTCGAGCTGTCGCGTGCCGCCTACGCCGAGATGTACGGACCCACGGTCGGTGATCGGGTACGCCTCGCCGACACCGAGCTCTTCATCGAGGTCGAGGCCGACCGTACGGTGTACGGCGAGGAAGTGAAATTCGGCGGCGGCAAGGTCATACGCGATGGCATGGGCCAGTCGCAGCTGAGCCGCGCGCAGGGAGCGGTTGACACGGTCATCACGAATGCCGTGATCGTCGACTACTGGGGCATCGTCAAGGCGGACGTGGCGCTCAAGGATGGCCGGATCGCCGCCATCGGCAAGGCCGGCAATCCGGACGTCCAGCCCGCCGTCGACATCGTGATCGGGCCGGGCACGGAAATCATCGCCGGCGAGGGCAAGCTGCTGACGGCCGGCGGCTTCGACAGTCACATCCACTTCATCTGCCCTCAGCAGGTGGATGAGGCGCTGATGTCCGGCATCACGACGCTCCTCGGAGGCGGCACGGGACCTGCAACCGGTACAAACGCAACCACCTGCACGCCGGGCCCCTGGCATCTCGCACGGATGATAGAGGCGGTCGACGCGCTGCCCGTCAACATCGGCTTCGCCGGCAAGGGCAACGCCTCGCAGCCGCAGGCACTGGTCGAGCAGATCGAGGGCGGCGCCTGCGCGCTCAAGCTGCACGAGGACTGGGGCACGACGCCGGCCGCGATCGACTGCTGCCTGTCGGTGGCCGACGCGCACGACGTGCAGGTGATGATCCACACCGATACGCTCAACGAGTCGGGCTTCGTCGAGGACACGATCGCGGCCTTCAAGGGTCGCACCATCCATGCGTTTCACACCGAGGGCGCTGGTGGTGGCCACGCACCGGACATCATCAAGGTCGCGGGGCTGCCGAACGTGCTGCCCTCATCGACCAACCCGACCCGGCCCTACACCGTCAACACGCTCGACGAGCACCTCGACATGCTGATGGTCTGCCATCACCTGGACGCGTCGATCCCGGAGGATCTGGCGTTTGCCGAGAGCCGCATCCGCCCGGAGACCATCGCCGCCGAGGACTGCCTGCACGACCTCGGTGCACTGTCGATGATGTCCTCCGACAGCCAGGCGATGGGCCGGGTGGGCGAGGTGGTGCTGCGCACATGGCAGACGGCGCACAAGATGAAGCTGCAGCGCGGCAGCCTGCCGGGCGACAGCGCGCACCACGACAACGCCCGCGTGAAGCGTTACATCGCGAAGTACACGATCAACCCTGCGATCACCCACGGTGTCGCGCGCCACATCGGCTCGGTGGAGGCCGGCAAGCTCGCCGACCTCGTGCTCTGGTCGCCGGCCTTCTTCGCCGTCAAGCCCGACCTCGTAATCAAGGGCGGCATGATCGCGGCGGCGCCGATGGGCGACCCGAACGCCTCGATTCCGACGCCCCAGCCACAGCACTACCGGCCGATGTTCGCGGCTTTCGGTGCGGCGCCGGCGGCGACGGCGGTAACCTTCGTTTCGCGCGCCGCCGCCCGCAGCGGACTCGCGGACCGGCTCGCGGTGCGCAAGGCGCTCGTGCCGGTCGAGGGCACGCGTACGGTGCGCAAGGAGCACATGGTGCACAACTCGGCAACACCGCACATCGAAGTCGATCCCGAGACCTACCGCGTGACGGCCGATGGCGAGCCGCTCGTGTGCGAGCCCGCGCGCGAGCTGCCGCTCGCCCAGCGCTATTTCCTGTTCTGAGCCGTCGTGCGCCACGTCACGCGCATCCTCGAGGCTGCCGCGCCGCATGAGCCGGCGACGCGCCGCGTCACGCTCGATTACGACGCGCGACACCGGCGCCGGGCGGTGCTCAGCTGTGACGACGGCAGCGAGGTGCTGCTCGATCTGCCGGCCGCCGTGCACCTGCAGCACGGCGATGCGCTGCTACTCGACGACGGCACGCTGGTCGCCGTGCACGCCGCGCCCGAGGCGGTGCTGCAGCTCGCGACGCGCTCGGAGCACGAGCGCGTCCGGATCGCCTGGCACCTCGGCAACCGCCACGTCGCCACCGAGCTCGGCCCGGGGTGGCTGCGGATCCGCGTCGACCACGTGCTCGCGGAGCTCGCCGCGCGCCTGGGCGCGACGGTAACCACGATCGAGGCTCCGTTCAATCCCGAAGCCGGGGCCTACGCCGGCCACGCCCACGAACGGCCCGCGCCGTGGGCTCCGCGTCGATGACCGCCGCGGCCGACGCGCAGCTCGCCCTGATGGCCTGGCTGTCGCCGTCCTTTCCGGTGGGTGCGTTCGCGTACTCGCACGGTCTCGAAGCGGCGCAGCATTCGGGGCGCGTCACGGACCCGGGGAGCCTCGAATCGTGGCTCACCGACCTTGCCCGGCGCGGCTCGCTGTGGAACGACCTGTGCCTGCTCGTCGCCGCACAGCGCGCCGCTGTGGCACGGGACTTTGCAGGCCTCGTCGAGGTAAATTCGCTCGCCATCGCTCTTGCCGGCGGTGCCGAGCGGCGCCTCGAAACCACGGCGCAGGGCCGCGCGTTCCTGGCCGTCGCCTCTGCCAGCTGGGGAACCGGCGTGCTCGCAGCCTGGCAGCGGCTCTACGGCTCGGAGCCGCTCGCTTACCCGGTTGCTGTCGCGCTCGCCGCGGCAGCACACGGCATCCCCGGGCCCGCCGTTGTGCCCGCGTACGCCTTCGCGTGGCTGCAGAACATCGCCTCTGCCGCTACCCGGCTCGGCATCATCGGCCAGACCGAGACGCAGCGCATGCTGGCGCGACTGGCGCGTTGCCTGCCGGCCCTGGCCGAGCAGGCGCTCGCGGCGACCGCGGAGCAGCTCGGCGGCTGCGCGCTCTGCGCCGAGATCGACGCATTCCAGCACGAGACGCAGTACACGAGGTTGTTCCGCACATGAACCGCACGCCACTATCGCAGCATGGCCCGCTCCGGGTCGGCATCGGCGGACCTGTCGGATCAGGAAAGACCGCGCTGATGGAGGTCCTTTGCAAGCGCCTCAGCGCCACGTACGACGTCTGCGCAATCACGAACGACATCTACACAAAGGAAGACGCGGCGATCCTGACGCGCGTCGGCGCGCTGCCGCCGGAGCGCATCCTCGGAGTCGAGACAGGCGGCTGCCCGCACACCGCGATCCGCGAGGACTGCTCGATCAACCTGGCGGCGGTGGAAGACATGCGCGCGCGTTTTCCATCGCTCGACCTGATGCTGATCGAGTCGGGCGGCGACAACCTGGCTGCCACGTTCAGCGCCGAACTCGTCGACCTCACGATCTACGTGATCGACGTCGCAGGCGGCGAGAAGATCCCGCGCAAAGGCGGTCCCGGAATCACGCGCTCGGATCTCCTCGTGGTCAACAAGATCGACCTTGCGCCCTACGTCGGCGCGGACCTCGACGTCATGGAGCAGGACACGCGGCGCATGCGCGGCGAGCGGCCGTACGTGTTCACGAACCTGAAGGCCGGCATCGGCACCGAGGAGATCGCCGAGTTCATCGAGCGCCGCGGACCGCTGCGGCCGCGCGTGGCCTGAGGCGCGCGTCAGTCGCCGAGTTCCCGCGGATACAGCGTCTGCCATAACGCGCACTGGTGGCGCGCCGCCGCATCGAAGGGCTGCACCTGCCCGGGCTCGAGGCGCATCACGTCGCGTGACGACGCGTAGCGCGGCCATACCGGCTGTCCCGGCGCCTGCGGCGTACCGGTACGCATGAAGCCGCTCCAGTAGGCGACCATCTGTTCCGAGAGGTGCTGTGCCGGCGGGGTGAGGTCGGGCCCGTCGATGCGGCTCGTGTGCGAGATGTGCGGGAACTCGTACGGCAGCTCGGCCGAATGCACGGCGCCCATCTCGAAGCCAGGATCCGGCGCGACGGGCGGTGCCGCGCGGTCCGAGAATTCGTACTCGAATACCGGCACGTGTCGGGACGCGAAGCGCGCGGTCCGCAGGAACAGGCAGTTGCTGAGACCGCCGCCCGGCATGAAGTCCGAAAGCACCGTGCCGAATGCCGCCGGCGCAGATTGAAAGTCCTTGAGGGGATAGGCGGCGGCGATCGCGGGCGCGGCCTTGCCGTAGAGGGCCTCGAGGCGCGCCAGGTAGTTGTCGTTCGTGACGGTCTTGCCGGCGGCGGCATCGTAGGCGACGTACAGGCGCATCTCGTCGCGGTTGCCGCCGTTCAGGATAGGCACCCTGACGAACTCGCCCCACGCGAATGCCTGCACGGGCGGCTGCGGCAGCGTCTCGTTGCCAACGCTCGGAGCGAAGGCCATCACGTTGGCGCCGGCGACGGTGGCGGCGGCCTCGACCAGCTCCCTGACCGGCTTGCCGCGCAGGCACGCGAGGGCGGTGCCGGCATCGCTGCAGCCGACGAGCTGCGCGAGCTGCATTCCGAGCGCGTTGCTCTCGGCGACGGTCCGCAGCGGCACCGTACACGCAGCACTCTGGATGATGGCCTTGTCAAACAGGCCGGCCGTCTGCCGCGGTGCCGCGAGGTGCATGCACACGCTCGCCGCTCCGGCCGATTCCCCTGCGATCGTTACGTTGCCCGGATCTCCACCGAAGGCGCCGATGTTCTGCTTCACCCAGCGCATCGCGGCCCGCTGGTCCTCGAGCGCATAGCCCCCGTCGTGCAGCGCCGGAAATGACGGATGCGGCATGAACCCGAGCACGCCGAGCCGGTAATTCACGGAGACCACGACGATGTCGCCGCGCCGCGCGAGGTACTCGAGCGGATAGAGGTTGCTCGAGCCCCCCACGAAGGCACCGCCATGAATCCACACCATGACCGGGCGTGGCGACTCACCGGCGACGCCGCTCGTCGGGGTCGTCACATTGAGGTAAAGGCAGTCCTCCTCGTAGCTCGCCTCCGTGAGCCCGTAGCGGGAAACCTGCGGGCACGGGCTCGCGTAGCGCGTCGCGTCGCGCACGCCTTTCCAGGCAGCCGCCGGCAGCGGCTGGGCAAAGCGCAATGTCCCGACGGGCGGAGCCGCGTAGGGAATGCCCTTGAAGTCGCGCACTCCCTTGACGGCCGCTCCGCGTACGTCGCCAAGGCGCGTGTGCACGAGGAGCGGATCTGGCGCCGCGGTTACCGCATCAGCCTCCCGGGCACGCGCTGCCGTCGCGACGAGCGTCCCGGCAAGGCACAGCCCGCAAATCACATGCCGGAGGTGTCGCACCACGTTCAAGGTCCTTCGCGAGCGCGCGGCGACGCGCGGCCGATGGATACCAGTTCGGGTGCAGCGCCGCAAGGCGCCCGCGCACCGAACCCGCGGCGACGGGCTCGCGGTGGCACTGGCCCCGCCTGGCGCTCGGGCGGGCTGGCGCGCAAGTCGATGAAACCGCGGAAGATTATCGACGTGCGTCGGACGTGCCGACGGTCGCGTCAGCCATCCCGCGACGAGGCGGCGGCGCGCGATGCGTCCACGGCCGCTCGCAACAGCGTCGCGAGCTCGACCGGATCGCATGGCTTTTGGATGAATCGGTAGTGGCCAGGCAGGTCCGTCATGCGCGCATGCACCGAGGAAAAAGCGCTCATCAGCAGGACCGCCAGCGCCGGGCTCGCCGCGGACGCGCGCTCGGACAGCTCGATGCCGTCCGGTCCGGGGCCGAGCACGACATCCGACAGCAGAATGTCGAAGTGACCACGCTCGAGAACCGCGAGGGCGGCGCCGGTCGTTGCAACCGCCACCGGCCGGTAGCCGAGCGACTCGACCAGCCGCAAGGTGGCCTCCCGGACGAGCGCGTGGTCCTCGACGATGAGTACGCTCAGCGATCCCTCATGGCTGCCCGGCTCTGACCCCAAGATCCCTCCAGGAGGCCGGACGTGCGTCCGGCCCGGCTTTGTCCCCCTGCCAGCGCTGCAGCATATCCGTAGCCCGGCCGCATCCGGTAGGTTCGCAGCGCCGGTGGGCGGGTCAGGGGCCTGCACCTGCCGCGGGCCGCCATGCAAAGCGGGTAGCATAGGCAGCGCGCGACGGACGCGCGGCGGCTGGAGGCGTGATGGGCACTCGACGCGACCGGAATGACCGCGGCTTTGTCCCCCGCTGGCTGCTTGGCGCGGCGCTGGTCGCGATCGTGGCGCTGTGTCAGGCCACTGCCGCCGCGTCCGAGGAGTCCGTCGACGAGATCACGCAGTCGGCGCTCGCGCTCGATGCCCATCCGACGGCCGGGGCGCTGCTCTTCCACCAGCAGTGCGCGCGCTGCCACGGCCCCGAGGGGCACGGTAACGCCGCGCACGAGATCCCTTGCATCGCCAACCAGCGCTTTGCCTACCTGGTGCGCCAGCTCGCCGACATGTCCGGCGACCAGCGCGAGAGCATGACCATGCACCGCGTGCTGATCGGCAGGAACCTGCGGGACCCGCAGGCCTGGGTCGACGTCGCGGCCTGGCTCAGCACCCAGAGCGGTGCCCACCACGCGCAGGAAGGCGACGGGCGCAATCTCGCGCTGGGGGCGGCGATCTTTCGCGAGCAATGCGCCTCGTGCCATCGCGCGGATGCGCGTGGCGACGACGACGGCTTCGTGCCGTCGCTGCGCAACCAGCATTACGCGTACCTGGTCACGCAGCTGAACCGGATCGCCGACGGGGCGCGGCACAACGTCGACGAGAACCTGATCCAGTTCTTCCGCAGCCTCGATGCTGACGAAATCAGTGGCGTGGCCGACTACCTGTCGCGCCTTAGCGGGCCGGTGAAGGACCGCAAGACGCTGCGCAACAATGGCGTCGCGGTCGACTGACCCCGGGCTCGGGGCTGTCGCCTAGCACGGCCGCTGCGCCGCACGGCCCGGCCGCGGCGGATCACGCACCGGCCGCGGCAGGCGCGCATTGCCAGTCGACGGCGACGCTGCCCACCCGCACCGCCCAGGGCCCGATCTCGGCCCGCTTCCCGCGCTCGACCTCATCGCGCCCGACCGGTACGGCAGTTGCTGCGGAAAAATAGGAGCCGATCTCGCTCGCGACGCGAACGGCCGCCTCGCGGTCCGCAAAGAAGCCGAGCCGCAGGCCGTAGCTGCGCTGCCCGCCGCGCTCTGCGGACACGGCGTAGACGACGTGACCGTCGAACAGCGTCAGCGGCGGCACGCGGCGCAGGTCGACCGGGGCCTGCGCCCACACGAGGTCGACGGCGTAGCACGCGACCCCCGCACGCGCCGCCGCGTGGCTGCTCGTGCCGGCAGATGGAAGGTGCCGCACTGGCGTCGACAGGCCGGGCCAGTGCGCACGCGGGCTCGACCCTGAGGCAGCCGTACCGGCGGCGTCGGCTCGCGTATGAGCGCAGCTCGCGGAGCTGTCGTCCAGACGGAGCATCGCGCGCGGGAACACGCGGCGCACAGTCTGCAGTACGCGCGTCGCGGCCTCGCGCGTCTTGAAGTAGCCGAGCTGCAGGCGGTAGCGGTCGCCGTCCTCGCTGGTGCAATGCTCGCAAAATACGTCAGCATTGCCGAGCGCCGGCAGGCGTCTGGCGACCTGATCGAGCGGGCCGCTCGACGACAGCAGAGTGATCAGGAAGCGGGGCTCGTGCGCTGGTCGAGACGAGTTGGTGCCGGCGTTCATGGGACTTTGCGCGCTGCTGCTGACTCTTGGCGGGTGGACAGGGCCTCCATGCCACCCGTGTCGGCGCGCGCCGCGCCAAGCGCATAGCGACTTCTCGGGGGCGCATTGCGGCTGTCCGCTAAGAGGATCCAGCCACGGCGCCCGCGGCGCTCGGTCAATCTCTCAGCCGCCGCCGCACGACCGGAACGACGTCGCGGTCTTGGTCACCGGACTGGGAGGCACGTCGCAGCAGGCGGTTGCGCACCGACCACGAGCCGCAGTCGTGGTCAGCGCGGCTCGAGCCGCATCCAGAGGTCGGAGCGCAGCCGATAGTTGATGCGGGCTTCGATGTGCGGTGGCTCCGCGCTGGTCGGCACCAGCCGGAAGCGCCGCGACATGGTCGCGAGGTGTGTCGCAAGTTCGTACATCGCGAGTGCCTCGCCGATGCAATGACGCGGACCGACGCCGAACGGGATGTACGAAAAGCGATGGCGATCGGCGCTCGCCTGCTCGGTGAAGCGATCCGGGTCGAAGCGCTCGGGCTCCTGCCAGTGCTCGGGATGGCGGTGGACGAAGTAGGGGCTGATGAACACGTCCGCCCCGGCAGGGATGGGCGTGCCGTTCAGGACGTCGGCCTCGAGCGAACGCCGCGTCATCATCCATGCCGGGGGACACAGGCGCAGCGCTTCCTTGATGATCCGCTGGCCGACGTCCCAGGCTTCGGCTTCGTCGATTCCGAGCGCCTTGCCGTGTGGCAGCTGGCGGGCGGAATCGGCGAGCATCTCCTGGTAGCCGGGGTTCTGACACAGCTGATACCAGGCCCAGGTCAGCGACGAGGCGGTCGTCTCGTGTCCGGCGACGACCAGCGTCAACACCTCGTCGACGAGCTGCTTGTCGTTCATGACCTCGCCGGTTTCCTTGTCGCGCGCGGCGAGCGCCATGCCGAAGAAGTCGAAGTGCTTCTCCTCGGGGTGCGCACGGCGCCGTGCGATCAGCTCGCGAACGACGCCTGCGAGCGACCGGATCCGGTAGGCAAACTTGAGGTCGCGGTCACTCTCGGTGTGCACGATGGCGAACGGATTGTTGCCGAAGCGCTCGCGAATCAGAGCGAGGTCGGTACCGAATATCGCGAGCAGGTTGATGTCGAGGGTCAGCTCGCTCGCGGCTTCGGTGATGTTGACCGGCTCGCCACGCCGCGCGAGCTCGGCCCAGCGGTTGGCGTAGTCCTCGTTGACGGCGGTGATCGCGGGACCGAAGCGGTCGAGGATCCGCCGGTGGAAGGCCGGTTGCAGCATGCGGCGCTGGCGGTGCCAGAAGGCGCCCTCGCTCGTCATGATGCCGCGGCCGAGCAGGATCGTGATCTGGTCGGTGCCGACACCCTTGGTGTAGTTGCGGTGATTCGACAGCAGCACGCGCTTGATCGCGTCCGGATTCGTCACCACGTAGGTGTAACTCTTGCGCAGCGGCGAGTAGACGCGCAGGAAGTCCCCGTATTCCGCGACGTACTGGCGCAGGCGCTCCAGCGACTCCTCGGTCGCACCGAGGTCGAAGCCGTCGGCAGGCCCCGGGACACCGGCCTGACCCGCTGGTAGTGAAGACATGTATACGCCTATCTGCAGACGCGGAATGCAGCCGGGAAGAGTATAACGTGGGCCGACTGGGGCAGGGATCGGTAGATTTCCGCGGCCCGGGAGCAGGCTGCCGCCCCCGGCGGATACTGGCTACCGCGCTCCTGCTCCATACTTCGCCCCTAGCCACGACAACGCCGGATGCGACATGGTTACCGTGACTTTCATCGACCCGAGTGGCAAGCCGCACGAGGTCGAGGCGGCCGATGGCGATACGCTGATGGAGGCCGCGATCACCCACGAGATTCCGGGAATCATCGGCCACTGCGGTGGCATGTGCTCGTGCGGCACGTGCCACTGCTACGTCGCGGCCGACTGGCAGGCCCGCTTGCTGCCGCCGGAGGCCCCTGAGCTCGATACGCTCACGCACGTGCTCGACCGGGAGCCGCGCAGCCGCCTCGGCTGCCAGATCCGGCTTGGCGATGCGCTGGACGGCCTCGTCGTCACCGTGCCACAGCGCCAGCGCCGGCCCTGACGGCATCCGTCTGCAGCGATCCCGGGCGGCGCTCGATCCCAGCCGCTGCTACGCTCGGTCGGGAAGCGCGACGGCGGCACCTGGCAGGCAGGAGCGGCATTGATCCCGAGCACGGTTCGCATGGCGATGGCGGGTGGCGTCCTGGTCCTCGCCGGGCTCGCGGCGTGGGTCTATGGCGCGACGCCCGCACGCAGCAGCACGCGCGTGACGCCCGCCGCCACGACCGGGCCGCTGCCGTTTCCACCCGGCTTCCTGTGGGGCGCGGCCATCGCCGGCCATCAGGTCGAGTCCCAGCAGGCGAGCGACTGGACGGCATTCGAAGACGACGTCATGCGCAACCGGCGCTTCGCCGCTGGTGCCGCGTTCGGCACGACGACGCCAGGGCACATCCGCGACTTCGGCAAGTGGCCGGAGGTGGTGCGCCGGGAGAAGGCAGGATTCGAGGCGCACTACGCCGAAGACATCGCGAGTGCCGCGGCCATGGGGCTGAGCGCATTTCGCCTCTCGATCGAGTGGGCCCGCCTGTTTCCGCGCGCGGACATGAGCCAGCCGTCCCCGGAGGGGATCGCCTACTACCGGCGCGTGCTCGGCGAACTGCGTCAGCACCGCATGACGCCGATCGTGACGCTGTTCCACTACGTCGCGCCGCGCTGGTTCTTCGACGCCGACGCCTCCGGCCGGCGCGGCTGGGAACGGCAGGTTGCGCTCGGCCACTGGGCGCGGTTCGTATCGGCGGTCGCCGACAATTTCATTCCGGATGTGGACCACTGGTGCACGCTCAACGAGCCGATGGTGTACCTGTACAACGGCTACATCGACGGCGTGTACCCGCCCCTCGAACACCGCGCCGACGCGGCCGCGGCGGCGGACGTGTATGCGGCACTACTGCGCGCGCATGCGACGGCGTACGATATCCTGCATCGCGTCGCGGCCGAGCGGCACGTGCGTGCGACCGTCGGCATCACCCAGGCGACGCAGGCGTTCGCGCCGCTGCGCAACTGGCACCCGGCCGACCGGGTCATCACTCGGCTCGTCGACCAGGCGTGGAACTGGGACTTCCTCGACGCCATCGAACGCGGCCGCATGCACATCTCGGGCACGGCCGTCGACCGCGAGCTGCCCGAGCTCAAGGGCAAGCAGGACTTCATCGGCATCAACTACTACACCCGCGTCTACATCAAGGGTGATCTCCTCAGTCCGCTGCAGCCGCAGGTGCTGTTTCATGACCCGGGCGACGCGCACGAGTCCCTGAACGACATGGGCTGGGGCGTCTATCCGCACGGCCTCTACGAGCTGCTTACCGAGAGTGCGCGGCGCTACGCGAAGCCCGTCTACGTCCTCGAGAACGGCACATCCGATCACGCCGATGACGACGTCGGCCGCCAGGCGTACCTGGCCGCGCACGTGCGCGAGGCGTGGCTCGCCATGCACCAGGGTGGGGTGGACCTGCGCGCCTACGTGCACTGGTCGCTGCTCGACAACTTCGAGTGGGTCGACGGCTTCGATGCGCGGCTCGGACTGATCGCCGTCGACTACGCGCATGACTTCCGGCGCACGCCACGGCGCAGCGCTCAGCTCTACGGCGAGATCGCACGTTCGAACTCGCTGCCCGCGAGATACGCAAGTCCCGCTGGCCGCTGAGCACCCGGGCGGGCGCGTTCGCGCGGCGACAGGCAAGGAGAGACGATGGAATTCAACCCCGTCCGCGGGCTCGGCAGCTACTCGATCGCGAGCGCGCTGCGTACCGGCGCCGTGCGCTACGCCGAGCGCGAGGCGTTCTACTGCAGCACCACCGGTCGGCGCAGCAGTTATCGCGAGCTCAACGCGCGCACCAACCAGCTCGCGAACGCGCTGACGGCCCGTGGCCTTCGCAAGGGTGATGTCGTCGGCTTCGTCTGTGCAAACCGCGTCGAGCTTGTCGAGATCTACTTCGCGCTCGCCAAGACCGGCCTCGTCGGCCTGCCGCTCAACTACCGGCTGGCAGCTGTCGAAATGGCCGCACTGCTCGTCGCCATGGGCGCGACCGGCCTCATCTGCGAGGCGCGATTCGGTGCGGTGCTCGACAGCGTTCGCGAACGAGCGCCGGGCGTCCGCGATCTCATCTGGATCGGCGACTCGCCGCCGGATGACTGCCGGCAATACGAGACGCTGCTGGCCGCTGCGCCGGCGACCGAGCCGGACGCAATCGTCGCGGAGAGCGACCCGTACTACTTCAACCTGACCTCGGGCACGACCGGCCTGCCGAAGGCCTACCTCGTCTCGCACTACAATGCGTGCGCCATCGGCGCGATGCTCACCTTCGATCTGCGCGAAGACGACGTGCCGCTCATCGTCTTCCCCGGCTTCGGGCGCGTCGCCTTCGGCTGGATCTGCTTCACGCTGGTGCGCGGCCTGCGCGCGGTGCTCGCCGACTTCCACGCGGATGCGGTGCTGCGGCTCATCGAGCAGGAACGCATCTCCTACACGATGCTGGTTCCCACGATGGCGGCGATGCTGCTGGAGGCACCCGCGCTCCGACGCCGCGACCTGTCGTCGCTGCGCGTCGTCGCCTACGTCGGCGCACCGCTGCCTGCGAAGATCAGGGACGCGTCGATCGCGCAACTCTGCCCGCAACTCTATGAGGGCTACGGACTGCAGGAGTCCGGCTGGCTCACGGTCAGCACGGCCGCGGACCGCGCACGCAAGCCCGACTCAGTCGGCCAGCCGGTTCTGTACGCCGACGTCAGGATCGTCGACGCGACCGGCACTGCAGTCGCCGCCGATACCATCGGCGAGGTGGTTGCGCGCTCGCCCGGCGGCACGACCGCGTACTTCCAGAGCCCGGAACGGACCACCGAAGCCTTCCGCGACGGCTGGTTTCACACCGGCGACCTGGGCCGATTCGATGCAGACGGATACCTCTACATCTGCGGCCGCGTCAAGGACATGATCATCAGCGGCGGGCAGAACATCCATTCCGCCGAGGTCGAGGCGACGCTGCTGATGATGCCGGGCGTGCGTGACTGTGCGGTGTTCGGCCTGCCCGACGACAGGTGGGGCGAACGCGTCACGGCGTTGCTGGTCTCCGACGACGGCGCGGCGCCCACTCTCGAGCAGGTGCAGGAGTTCTGCCGTCCGCTGATCGCGGGCTTCAAGATTCCGCGCCAGGTATTCACCCAGTCCGAATCGCTGCCGCGCACGCCGACGGGCAAGGTCCAGAAGTTCCGGCTCCTCGAGCGCTACCGCACGCCGTACTGACGGTGGCCGGCGCGCCCTACCAAAGGAGCGGCGCGAGTCCCGCGGCGGCGAGGGCGAGCAGCATCACGAGCGCCTTGGTGCCGGTCGCGCGCGGCGCGAGCGTGAATGCGTACAGCCCCTTCGCGACGTTGTTGCTCGCGGCCGCGAGCAGGATGGCGGGCGCGGCGAGCATGGCACCCGGGGAATCCGCCGGCGCCTGCGTCATGCTCATGATGAACGGATCGACATCCGTCACGCCCATGATCGCCGCCAGCGTGAACACGCCCGACTTGCCGAGGTACAGCGCCGCCAGGTGCCCTGCAACGAGCATCGCGACGAAAAACAGCGCGAACAGCAGCGCGGCGCTGATCTCGAGGGGATTGCTCGGCTCGTGCCGTTGCTGGACCGCGGGGGCCTGCGATGCCTCGCGCTGCGTCCAGCCCCAGCCGACCGCGACTGCCGCGAGGCCGAGCACGGCGAACGATGGCGACAGCTTCAGCATGAGTGCGCGATTGAACAGCGCCACCAGTACCGAGAGCCTAAGGTACATCATCCCCGAGGCGATCAGGATCGAGCCTGACAGCGCGTTGCTGCGCCCGTCCAGAACCGCCTTCTTGGCGAGCACGACGGTGGTGACAGTCGAGGAATAGACGCCGCCGAGCATCGCCGCAAGCACGATGCCGCCGCGGCCGCGCGCCAGCTTCTGGATGACGTAGCTGCCGTAGGAAATGCCACAGACCGCGACGACGACGAGCCAGGTCTTGAACGGGTTGATGTTGAACGGCGTGTATTCGTGGTCGGGCACGATTGGCAGCATCACCGCCGTCAGCAGCAGGAACTTCGTGAACGTGAACACATCGTCCGCCGCGACGCGCTTGGCGAGCCCTTCCAGTGCGCTCTTCAGTTCGAGCAGGATCATGCTGGCGACGCCGAGCGTCGTGGCGATCCAGAACTGGTCGTGCGAGACGAGCGCGCCGATCAGGAACGTCGTCAGCGCCGACATCTCCGAAGTGACGCCGGCGTTCTCCGACGTCGTCAGCTTGTGCCAGTAAGAGAGGGCGAGGAAGCCGCTGATGGCCAGGAAACCCAGGCCCAGGGGCCAGAGCTCGGCTCCCGACAGCAGCGCCAGCGCGTAGCCGATCAGCCCGATCAGCGGGTACGTGCGCACCCCGCCGAAGCCGTGGCGGGCGTCCCCGGAGCCGTGCTCTTCACGCTCAAGCCCGACAAGGAACGCGAGGAACAGCACCAGCAGGATCTTGAATCCTTCCGGCGGCAACCAGTCGAATGCGGAAATCAGATTCGCCACGGACTGGCCCTCTGGCGGGTCTTCGAGTTGTTTCGGCTGCGCGGCCGTGATCTTGCGCCACGCACCCGATCTTGGCCAGCCGCGCCCGGCAAGTCGCAGAGCTCAGCTATGCGCGAACTCCCAGTAGAGCTCGCGGGCGCGGCGATACAGCGGCCCCGCCGCCAGCGGGCGCGAATCGATGCGCGTGATCGGCGCGACCTTCCAGTAATTGCCGCAACACCAGATCTCGTCGGCGCCTTCGAAGTCGGAATACCGCAGCACCGCTTCCTCGACCCGGATTCCGGCACCGCGCATGAGACCGATCACACGCTGGCGCGTGATGCCGTTCAGAAACGTGCCGTTCGCGATCGGCGTGTACACGACGCCGCCCTTCGCCATGAACACGTTGGAGTTCGCCAGCTCGGCCACGTTGCCGAGCATGTCGCGCAACAGGCAATTGTCGAAGCCGCGCGCGCCGGCCTCGAGCAGCGCACGGGCGTTGTTCGGATACAGGCAGCCCGCCTTGGCGTCGACGGGCATCGTGTCGATCGAGGGCCGGCGAAACGGCGACAGCGTGATGGCATGGCTGCCGGGCGTCGTCATCGGCGTGTCGTAGATCGTCAGGCACCAGCGCGTCGATTCAGGGTCGGCCGGGACCGAATGCGGCCCGCCGTGCTCGGCCCAGTACATCGGGCGGATGTAGAGCTCGGGCTTCGGTCCGAAGCGCTTGACGCCGTCGCGCACCAGTCCGAGCCAGGTGTCGACGCTGACCACGGGCTTGAGCCCGAGCTTCGTGGCCGAGTCGTTGATGCGCGCGCAATGCCGCTCGATGTCCGGTGTCACGCCCTCGAAGGCGCGCGCGCCGTCGAACACCGACGATCCGAGCCAGGCCGCGTGCGTGCGGGGCCCGAACAGCGCGACGTCGCCGTCATGCCAGTCGCCCTTGTAGAAGGTCCAGGTGCGGGACGGTACGTCGGAGTGAGCCATGGTCGTGACCTGGGAAGATGTCGTGAACGGCGGAGGAACGCAGTCTACAACAGCCGCGCAGTCGCGCGAGTCGCGTGATCAGCCCGGCGGTGCCGGAATGCGCCCGAGCACCTTCTCGAGCGCGCTGCCCAGCCCGAGCAAGGCGCGGTCGGCGCCGTGCGGGCCGTCGAATTCGAGCGCCACCGGGAGCCCGTCGGTCGCGAGCCCCGCCGGGAGGACGAGTCCGGGGAGCCCGGTCGTGCTGCCGGGCGCTATGTTTCGTGCGATGGCGACGTCGAACGGAACCTGCCGTCCGGCGATCGTCAGCTCATCCTCCACGCCGATCGGCGGCGCGGTCACCATGGTGGCCGGGAACACGAATGCGGCCGCGCCGGAGCGGGCGAATGCGGCGGCGAATTCGCGCCGCAGGGCCGGCAGGTGCACCTCGACCGCCGCGTGGTAGCTCGCCTCGGGGACGAAGTCGCGTCCGCCGGGCAGGACGCTGCTCGCGAAGACGGCGCGTATATCCTGGCTCGCCTGCGCAATGAGTTCGTCGAAGTTGACAGGCGCGCCATAGGTCGTCAGGTAGCGCGCCAGCTCGATGCGCACGTCGTGGTTCTGGACCTCGTAGGTAATGAGGTCGATGAGTTCCGCGAGGCGCGGCAGCTCGACGTCGACCAGCTCCACCCCGGCCTCCCGCAGCCGGCTGAGCGCCTCGTTCGTCACCCGCTCGACCAGCGGATCGAGCCCGCCGAAGAAGTAGCTGCGGTTCACCGCGAGCCGTACACCGTGCAGCGCTCCCGTGACGAGCGGACGCCGGTCGCCGGTAACCGCAGCGTCGAACAAGCCGATGTCAGCCACCGAGCGCGCATGCGGGCCCGCCTGGTCGAACAGCGGGCTGATCGGCACGGCACCGACGGTCGAGTACCGGCCAGTGGTCGGACGGAAGCCGACCACGCCGCACAGTGCCGCCGGCACGCGGATGGATCCTTCGGTGTCTTCGGCCACACCGAGCGGTGCCATGTGGGCCGCAATCGCCACCGCGGTGCCGCCGCTGCTGCCGCCCGGAATGCGCGTCCGGTCGTACGGATTGCGCACCGCGCCGTAGGCGAGGTTGTTGCTGGTCCAACCGTAGGACAGCTCGTGCAGGTTGGTCTTGCCCATCACGATCGCACCGGCTCCGCGCAGTGCGGCGACCAGCGGCGCATCCGCGGCCGGGCGAAAGCCGCGCAGTGCCGGCGTGCCTGCCGTGGTCGGGTACTCGGCGGTGTTGAGGCTGTCCTTGACGGGGACCGGCAGTCCGTGCAGCAGGCCGGTCGCTGCGCCTCTGGACCGTCGCAGGTCAGCCGCTCGCGCCGCCTCGAGCACGCGTTCCGGATCGAGAGTGATGAACGCGTTCAACGCCTTCTCGGCCGCGGCACGTGCGAGCAGCGCGCCGGCATAGTGCTCTGCGCTGAGATCCCCGCGACTCATGAGCGCCACTGCCTCGACCGCCGACAGCTCCAGCAGGCTCGCGTCCGAGCGGGCCGTGCCGCCCGCAAGCGACTCGCCGTCGCCCGCAACCGCGGCGAGCGCGGATGCGCCGATCAGGAATTCGCGACGCGACACGGTTTCACGATCAGGCATTGCTGGACACTCCCACGGCAGTCGGCAGGAACTCTAACGTCGCGCGGCTCGTCAGGTAGCGTCACGGCGGTTCGCCAATCGCGATCCGGGCCCACGCGGCGGCGTACTCCGCCCCGCGAGGGTAGGAAGCCTGGGCGCCACGGCGGGTCGTCGACATCGAGGCATACAGCAGCGCCCGGCGGATCGCCTCGTCGCGACCGCAGCCCGCGGCGAGCGCTGCCGCGAGGCAGCCGACGAAGGCATCGCCGGCGCCCGTCGTATCGACGGTTGCCACTGCGTGCGCGCTATGGTGCGTCGCGCCGTGCTCGTCGACCGCGACGCAACCATCGGCGCCAAGCGTAATGATCACGCACTCGACGCCGGCGGCACGCAGGCGGGCGGCGGCGTGCGCGGCCTCGCGTGCATCACGCACTGGCAGGCCGCTGAGATCGGCCGCTTCGGTCTCGTTCGGTATCAGGTAGGTGATTCCGCGCGGCAGCCGGGCGAGCTCGAGCTGGCCGCTCGGGGCCGGATTCAGGATGACCGGCGTGCCGCACGCAGCCGCCAGCCCGATCGCGTGCGCAACTGTGGCGGGCGGGGTCTCGCACTGCAGAACGATCACCGCGGCGTCGCGGATCAGTGCCGCGCCGGCATCGAGGTCGTGCGGCGCGAGGCGTGCGTTGGCTCCGGGCACGACGACAATGCAGTTCTGGCCCGCGTGGTCCACGTAGATCGCGGCAAGCCCGGTCGCCTCGCCGCGAACCGGGAGCACCTCGTCGGTCGTAACGCCGCTCGCTTGCAGTTCGGCACGAATCATCGGCGCGAATGCATCCTCGCCCAAGCGCGCCATGAGGCGGGTGTGCGCGCCGGCACGGGCCGCCGCGACCGCCTGATTGGCGCCCTTGCCGCCAACGCCAATCAGGGCCGCGTCACCAATGACCGTCTCGCCGGGCCGTGGCAGGACGGCGGTGCGCACCGATACGTCCACGTTGGCACTGCCGATGACGAGCACGGTGCGCGCCGGCACCGCGTCCCCAGGTGCAGCATCACGTCGCTGGTTCACGGCTCGCGGCGCCGTCGTGAAAGCATCCGAGCGTCCGCTAGCCACGCTGTCCGCACCCGTGCCCCCTGAACGTGCGCCGCGCAATGCGCGCGCATCTCTCGACCCGCGCCATGCCGCGCAATGGGCGACCGCCGCTGAGTTCCGTCACCGGCGCCGGACGCCGATGGAGTGTAACGTCTCGCTCACTGCCGGCAAACCTCCGCGGTACGGGCGGACCGCGATATCGCGCGCCGATTCACGTCCCGCGCCTTGGATCGCTGGTGCGCGCGCGCCGCCGAGGCTCTAGACTGCGGACAGCGCCGCCGCTCGCGAGCGGCGCCCGCGTCTACCACGGGGGTCCTCAGGATGACGAGCTTGCTCGAACGCACCTTCGCACTGCGCGACCACGGCACGACGGTGCGCACCGAGCTGCTGGCCGGACTGACGACCTTCCTGACGATGGCCTACATCGTCGTCGTCAACCCCGTCATCCTCGGCGACGCGGGCATGCCGGTGGCCGCCGTCGCCGCCGCCACCTGCCTGGCCGCCGCCTTCGGCAGCATCCTGATGGGACTCGTATCGAACTACCCGCTCGCGCTCGCCCCCGGCATGGGCCTGAACGCCTATTTCACGTTCACGGTCGTGAAGAGCATGGGCGTGCCGTGGCAGACGGCGCTCGGCTGCGTGTTCCTGTCCGGCGTCGCGTTCCTGCTGCTGACGGTCGTCGGCGTGCGCCAGCTCATCATCAATGCCGTGCCACGCTCACTGTTCGCGGCGGTCGCGGGCGGCGTCGGCCTGTTCATCGCATTCATCGGTCTCGCGGACGCGGGGGTGATCGTTGCGAAACCGGGCACGCTCGTCGGGCTCGGCAGCCTCACCTCGCCGACTGCCGCGCTGGCGCTGCTCGGACTCGTCATCATTGCCGCGCTGCAGGCGAGGAAAATCCGCGGTGCCATCCTGCTCGGCATCCTGGTGACAGCCGTGATCGGCTGGGCGATCGGCCTGTCGCACTTCGTGCCCGGCTCCTACGGTCTTTCGGACCTGGCCGCGACTGCGTTCAAGCTCGACGTGCCGGCAGCGCTCAACCTGAAGGGCGGCATCGGCCTGTCGCTCGTCGAGATCGTTTTCGTGTTCCTGTTCGTCGACCTGTTCGACAACGTCGGCACGCTGGTGGCCGTGACCAAGCGGGCCGGGCTCGCGGCGGCCGACGGATCCATTCCACGCCTCAACCGCATCCTCATCGTCGATTCGCTGGCGATGGCCGCCGGCGCCATGGCCGGTACGAGCCCGGTCACGAGCTACATAGAAAGCGCCGCGGGCGTCGCGGTCGGCGGGCGCACCGGGCTCACGAGCGTCGTCGTCGGCCTGCTGTTTCTAGCCACGCTGTTCTTCGCGCCGCTCGTGCAGGCAATCCCCGCGGCGGCTACCGCTCCGGCACTGATCCTGGTCGGCGGGATGATGATGGGCGCACTCGCCGAGGTCGACTGGCACGAGCCGACCGAGTCGATCCCGGCGTTTCTGACCGTCGTCATGATCCCGCTCAGCTTCTCGATTGCAAATGGCCTCGCCTTCGGGATCACCAGCCACGCGGTGCTGAAGCTCGTCAGTGGCAAGGCACGGTGGCGCGACTGGCTGATCTACGTGCTCGCGATCCTGTTCATCGCCAGGTACATCTACCTCGCGTGATGCGCGGGCAGCTCGCGATGCCGCCGAGTGCCCCACGGCCGAGCGCGCCGGGCGCGCGCTTCAGGCCTTGCCGGTGCGCATCGCCAGCAGGCGCTCGCGGATCGCGCCGATGCCGGGCTTGTACTCCAGTATCTCGTCAACCGTGAGACCGGCGAGCTCATGCGGAAACACGAGCCAGCGGTCGGTGTCGTGCAGGAAGTAGTGCGGGACCCCGCTCGGTATGCAGCTCGCGGGCTTGCGGTACACCGTCGCGATGCGGATCTCCGGCGTGTTGCGCCGGCACTCGTGGCGCAGGTCGTCTATGACCTGGCGAATGCTGCGCCCGGAGTCGTAGACGTCGTCGACGATCAGCAGCGAGTCCTCCGCGTTGACCTGGCGCACGATGTAGTTGAGGCCGTGCACCTGGACATGGGCGCCCGTCGTGCCGATGCCCGTGTACAGGGACGTGCGGATCGCGATGTGATCGCTCTTGATGCCACAGAAGTCGAGCAGCTCCTGGACCGCGATCCCGACCGGGGTACCGCCGCGCCAGATACCGACGATGTGCGTCGGCCGGTAGCCGCTGTCGAGAATCTTGAGGCCTAGCCGGAACGAGTCGGTCAGCAGCTCGTCGGCGGTGATGTAGAGCTTCTCGGAAGGCGTCGCGTCAGTCATGGTTGTCTCGTGGGCAGGAAGGCTTACGGCTCGGCGCCACAGGCGCGGGCGGGCCCGGATCCGGGATCGCCGCTGAGCTCGCGCACGGACGCGCGCTCGATCAGGTGCACGGGCAGGGTGCGCGGCAGGCGCATGGACCTTTGCCCCGCGATGCGTTCCAGCAGCAGCTCGATCACCTGGGACCCGAGTTCTGCGACCGGCTGTGAGATCGTGGTCAGCGGCGGAGACACGACGCCTGTCCATGGCTGGTCTTCGACGGCAACCAGCGACAGGTCGGCCGGGATTGTGAGTCCGGCCTGCTGCAGTGCCTGCAGCACGCCGATGCTGAGCCGATCGCCAAGCACGAGCGCCGCGGTCGGCCGCGGCTCGCGCGCGAGCAGTGCGCTCGCCGCCGCACGGCCGGCCTCGGCCGAGTCGCCCGCGCCGAACAGGAGATCCGCGCCGCAGGCGAGTCCGCCGCGCCGCAGCGCGGCGCGCCAGCCTGCGACACGTTCGTCACTCGGGTAGCTGCCGGGACGTCCCTGGATACAGGCGATGCGACGGTGGCCACGCTCGATGAGATGTTGTACGGCGAGCTCCGCGCCGCGCCGGTGGTCAGCGGTGATGGCCGGAACCGCGAGTTCCGGCGACAATCGGTCGACCAGGACGCACGGACGTTGCGCCAGCCGCGCGAGGGGCAGGTGCGACGCGGGCGTGCCGACGGGAGCGAGGATCAGACCGTCCACGTGCCTGTCGAGCATCAGGGTGAGCGCCTGAGTTTCGGCGACCGGATCGTCCGCTGTGTCCGCGACGAGCAGCGAGTATCCGTGACGCCGCGCACTGCGCTCCACGTGCCGGGCGAGTGCTGCGAAAAACGAATCGGAAATGTCGGGAGCGACGAAGCCGATCGTCAGTGTCCGGCGCAGTCGCAGGCTGCGCGCGAGGTGGTCGACGACGAGGCCGGAGCTGCGGGCATTCGCGAGGATCCGATCGCGCGTGCCACTGCTGATCCGATAGCGCTCTGCCTGGCCACTCAGCACGCGCGAGACGGTCGCGCTCGACAGGCCCATTGCCGCAGCAAGTGCTTTGAGCGAGGGTGGCGTCGCGTCGGTCACCGGCTCGCTCGGGTTGCGGGGAACGGATGGAAACAGCGGTACGATGTCTTGACCATGCGATGCAAGAGTTGCACAATCGATTGCGCACTTCAAGAACGTCGAGAATGACGGGGGACAGGGGCATGCGTCGAATCCTGCTTGGGGCGGCGTGCGCCGCCATTCTCGGGGTATGCGGCTGCAAGCCGGCGCCCGGGCCCGACGCGGCCCACCCAAGCCGCCCGAAGATCGCGCTCATCATGAAGTCGCTCGCGAACGACTTCTTCGCGACGATGGCGAAGGGCGCGCGCGAACATGAGGCGGCGCATGCCGCCGACTACGAGCTAATGGTCTCAGGCATCAGGAACGAAACCGACCTGAGCGAGCAGGTGAACCTGGTCGAGCAGGCCGTGGCGCAGGGCGCTTCGGCCATCGTCATTGCACCGGCCGATTCCAAGGCCCTCGTTCCGGCGCTTGCCCGCGCCGCGCAGCAGGGTGTCGTGATCGTGAACATCGACAACCGTCTGGATGACGCGGTCGTGCGGCAGGCCGGCCTCAGGTTGTCATTCGTCGGACCGGACAACCGCGCGGGCGCGAGGCGCGTCGGCGAGGCGCTCGCCGCCAGGCTCAGGGCCGGCGACGAGGTCGCGATCATCGAGGGCGTCACGACCGCGTTCAACGGCCAGCAGCGGCGCGCCGGGTTCGAGGACGCGATGCACGCGGCTGGTCTCAGGATCGTCGCCGTGCAGAGCGGCGAGTGGGAGATGGAGAAGGCGAACACCGTCGCGGCGAATCTGCTCTCCGCACATCCGAACCTGAAGGCGCTCGCCTGTGCCAACGACAACATGGCCATCGGTGCGGCAGCGGCGGTCAGCGCCATCGGCCGCGCCGGGCAGGTGCTGGTCGCCGGCTTCGACGACATCGCCGCAATCAAGCCGCTGCTTGCCGACGGCCGTGTCGTCGCGACCGCCGACCAGCATGCCGACCAGATCGCAGTCAACGGGATTGAACTCGCCCTCAGGGCGCTGCGCGACGGCAAGCCGGCAGCCGATGCGGCGACCGTCGTCGATCTCGTGACCCGCTGAGGCGTGGGAACCCGACTCGCCGTGCGCATGCGCCTCACGGGGACCTCCGACCTCGTCGTTCTGCTCGTCGTCTGGACAGGCCTGATCGCGCTGTTCGGCGGCGCGAGCGACGGTTTCCTCAGCGCGGCGACGCTCGGCTCGATCGCCAATCGCATCCCGGCGCTGCTGCTGGTCGCGACTGGCATGACGCTGCTGATGGTGACCGGCGGCATCGATCTGTCCGTCGGATCCGCGCTCGGCTTCTGCGGCGCCATGGTAGGGGTCGCGATGGCGGACTTCGGCTGGGGTCTCGCATCGGCCACGCTCGCCAGCATCGTGCTCGGCTCCCTGCTCGGCGGGATCAATGGTCTCGTCAGCGTGAAGCTGCGTCTGCCGTCGTTCATCGTTTCGCTCGGCATGCTCGAGATCGCACGCGGCCTCGCATTTCTCGCCACCCATTCGCAGACCAAGTACATCGGTGCCGCGGTCGAGGGCATCGGCGCGCCGATTCCGGGCTGGGTCGTGTCGCCGGCGTTCCTGATCGCGCTGGCTGTGGTCGCGCTTGGTCAGGGGCTCCTGTCCTGCACCGTACTCGGCCGGCATCTCATCGCGGTCGGAGCGAATGCCGAAGCCGCGGCGATCTCCGGCATCCCGGTCGACCGCCCGCGACTCTGGGCGCACACGCTGGTCGGCGCGCTCACGGGGCTTGCCGCGGTATTCAGCTGCTCGCGCCTGGGATCGGCTGATCCGAACGCCGGCGTCGGCTTCGAACTCACCGTGATTGCCGCAGTGGTGGTCGGCGGAACGAGCCTGCTCGGCGGGCGGGGTTCCGTGGCCAAGAGTCTGCTCGGCGTCCTGATCGTCGCGACTCTGGAGGCAGGCCTCGTGCAGCTCGGCGCATCCGAGCCCGCCAAGCGCGTCGTCACCGGGATCGTGATCGTCGTCGCCGTACTCGCCGACAGCTGGCGGCGCAGACCGTGATCCTGACCGCCGCCGGGCTGACCAAGCGCTTCCCGGGCGTCACGGCGCTGAGCGACGTCAGCTTCGATCTGCGCGCCGGCGAAATTCACGCGCTGTGCGGTGAGAATGGCGCCGGCAAGAGCACGCTGATCAAGCTCCTCGCCGGTGTGTATCGCCATGGCAGCTACGAGGGGCGCATCGAGGTGGCAGGCGAGGAGGCCCGCTTCCGCTCGATCCGCGACGCCAGCGCGGCCGGCATCGCGGTGATCCACCAGGAGCTCGCGCTGGTCGAGCAGATGAGCGTCGCCGAGAACATCTTCCTCGGTACCGAGCCGACGCGGTGCGGCATCTTCGTCGATCGCCGTGCGGCCGAGCGCGCCGCGGCCGCTGTGCTCGGCAATTTCGGCGTCGCGCTCGACCCGGCGACGCCGGTAGCCGCGCTCGGCGTCGGCGAGAAGCAGCTGGTCGAGATCGTCAAGGCGCTCGCGCGCAACTCGCGCATTCTGATCCTCGACGAGCCGACCGCCGCGCTCGCCGAGCACGAGGTCGAGACGCTGTTGCGGATCCTCGGCGAGCTGCGCACCCGCGGGGTCGCCTGCATCTACATCTCGCACCGACTCGCGGAGGTCTTCAGGATCGCCGACCGCGTGACCGTGCTGCGCGACGGCAGGACGGTCGCGACGCTGCCGGCGGCTGAGGTCGACGAGAGCACGGTCGTCAGGCTCATGGTTGGCCGCGAGGTCAGCGACCTGTACGCGCACCCCGCGGCGCCCCTCGGTGCCACGCTGCTCGCGGTCGAGGGGCTCGCCGTGATGGGCCCGGGCCGCGAGTCGCTCCTGCGCGAGGTCTCCTTCGAGCTTCGCGCCGGTGAGGTACTCGGTGTCGGCGGCCTCATGGGCGCGGGCCGCACCGAGCTCTTGATGCACCTGTTCGGCGCCTGGGGGCGGCGCGTCGCCGGGCGCGTAGTCCTCGGATCGCAGAGCCTGCCGGCGGGGGACCCGCACGCCGCGCTCGCGGCCGGGCTCGCGCTCGTCACTGAGGACCGCCGCCGCTACGGCCTCGTGCTCGGGGAGTCCATCGCCTTCAATCTGTCGCTGTCGTCGCTCGCCTCGCTGTCGAGGGCGGGAATCATCGCGGGTCGGATGGAGGCCGCCAGCAACCGCCACTGGTTCGCGGCGCTCGGCATCAGGGCCACCGGCCTCGATGCGATCGTCGGGCGGCTGTCAGGCGGCAACCAGCAGAAGGTCGTCCTCGGCAAGGCACTGATGACCCGGCCACGCGTGGTGATGCTCGATGAGCCGACGCGCGGCATTGACATCGGCGCGAAGCTCGAGATCTACCGCCTCATCAACGGCCTGACGGCGAGCGGCTGTGGCGTGCTGCTGGTGTCGAGCGAGCTGCCGGAACTGATCGGGATCAGCGATCGCATCCTGATGCTGCACGCCGGCACGATCAGCGCCTGCTTCGATCGCAATTCGGCGACGCCGGAGCGGCTCCTGCGGGCCGCGCTCGGTGGTGCAGCGGGGCGTGGCAGGGGCACGACCGCCAGCGGCGCGCCCGCCGTCCACCAGAACGGCGACTCGGCGCTCAGCGCGCCGCCGTGACCGGCGGCGCCGACATCAACGCGACGAACTGCTGGGTGAAGCGCGGCAGGTCGACGTCGAGCTGCGCATGCACGAGCTGCACATCGGTTGCCGGGCGCAGCGCAGCGCCCCAGGTCAGGGTCTCGCCGTAGGCGGGTCCGTGACTGACGTCGACGTCCATGTACAGCACGGCTTCCTTCGTGATGATGCCCGGATCGAGCCACGCGCAGGCCGCGAGCTCGTCCCAGAGGTAATAGCGTTCCGCAGAATACCTCGCGATGTACCGCGCTGCCGGCTGCGGGGAGGCCGAAATCGCGGCGACCATCGTCTCCGTGAATAGCGCCTTGATCGATACATCGACGGTCGTCACGTCGATGCGCTGCCAGTGGGCGCGCAGCACCATGTGCGCGGCCTCCGGATCGAACCAGAAATTGAACTCGTGCCGCGGGCTTGTCGCGAACTCCGGGTCGTCCGTATGCGGGTTGAGGCTGCCGCCCATCACGACGAGCCCGCGGGCGAGCGTCGCGAACTCGGGATCAATCGCTATCGCAAGCGCTATGTCGGTGAGCGGTCCCGCGGCGTACACGGTGACCTGATGCGGATGGGCGTGCACCTGGCGGATCAGGAAGTGCGCGGCATCCTCGGCGATCGGGTGCGTATGCGGCTCGCCCTCCTCAAGGGGTGGTGTGTCCCAGGGCCCGAGGGGTACCCTGGGCTTCGGCGCTTCGACGAGCCCCGCAGTTTGCGTCACGACGGCGTCCGGCTTCTGGCCCCACGCGCCGAGCCAGCCGACCTGCCCGACCAGGGCAGTCGCGAGCTGCGTTTCGCGCTGCGTGCGCAGCAGCGGAAACACGGCGCCCGCTGCGACCGGCACGTCGCTGCGACCGATCAGCTCGAGCATCCTGAGCGTGTGCCTGACTTCATCGTCGCGCCAGGCATTCCCGGTCACGATCGTGATGCCGAGCACCTCGACCGCCGGCGACTGGAGCAGCGCCATCATCGACATCATGTTAGAGCCGCCAGGGCCCGAGCCATCCTGGTCGATGACCACGAGTCGCCGCTCGGCGAGCACCGGTGCGCAGCACATCGTGCCCAGCAGGCACAACACGGACAGCAGGGCCCTGATTCTCATTCTCATCGGCTCCCGGGACGACTCCGCAGGCTTCGCGCCGCCCTGATTTCCGGTCGCGATTATCCATGATCGGCCGCTGGCGATCGAGCCGGGCGGCAGGCGGTCGCGACACGCCGGTGCACTGCCTGCGTTCATGGAAGCGACTAAGGGAGGGGATTGGTGCCGCGCTGGTACCACCCGGAGAATCCCTGGTTTACCCGCCTGCGACTTGAGCGCAGCATTGAGGCAGGGATGGAACCTGGTGCGGATGGCTATGGACCCGCTCGCGAGGAATCATGTCAGCATCGTCGGCAACGGATCGGCCGCGCGAACGATGGTGTTCGTGCACGGCTTCGGCACCGACCAGCGCGTGTGGACCGACGTCGCGCGACCGTTCCTCGATGACTTCCGCGTGGTGCTGCTCGACAACGCCGGTGCCGGCCGCTCAGATCCAGCGGCGTTCGTGCAGCACAACTACCTGCGGCTCGACCGTTACGCGGCGGACCTGGTCGAGGTCTGCGATGCGCTCGGTCTGCGCGACGCCATCCTGATCGGTCACTCGGTCGGCGCGATGCTGTGCCTGCTCGCGGCGGTCCGGCGACCGGATCTCGTCTCCCGCCTCGTGCTCATCGGTGCCTCGCCGCGCTACCTCGACGAACCCGGCTACCACGGTGGCTTCAGCGAGGCGCTGCTCGCCGAGACCTACAGCACCGTCTCACGCAGCTATACGAGCTGGGCGGATGGCTTCGCGGCGATCGCCATGGCGAACCCGGAACGGCCGCAGCTGGCGCAGCACTTCGCGAATTCGCTCAAGAGCATCCCGGCGGGCCATGCACTGACGGTGCTGTACTCGATCTTCCAGTCGGACCACCGGGCAGACCTGCCGCGGGTCGCAAGGCCGACGCTGCTGATCCAGGCACGCGACGACATCGCCGTCCCCCCGGAGGTCGCCGAGTACCTGCACCGGCACATCGCCGGCAGCCTGCTCACGGTGATAGACGCCACCGGGCACCTGCCGCACGTCAGCGCGCCGGACCAGGTCATCGCGGCGATGCAGGGGTTCGTGCGCGGCTGACCGGCGGCTGTCGCAGCCGCCGGCCGCTCCTGCCGGAACTCGGGTAGGCTCTGCGTTGCGGCCTGGACCGCTGCCGGCAACGAGGACCCAGGGTGGCATTCAAACGCGTGATTTCAGTCGTCGGCTGCCATGCCGCGGGCGAGGTGGGCGATGTCATCGTCGGCGGCGTGCTGCCGCCGGCGGGCGCCACCATGTACGACAAGATGCGCACCATGGAGCGCGACCACGACCACATCCGCCGGCTGCTCCTGTGCGAACCGAGGGGCAGTGTCGCGCGGCACGTGAACCTGGTGACGCCGGCGACGCGCCCTGACTGCGACGCGGGGGTCATCATCATGGAACCGACCGAGTACGTGCCGATGTCCGGCTCGAACACGATCGCGACGGTCACGGTGCTGCTCGAGACCGGCATGCTGACGATGCGCGAGCCGGAGACAGTCGTGCGCCTCGACCTGCCCGGAGGAGTCGTGACCGCACGCGCCACCTGCCGCGCCGGGAAGTGCGAGAGCGTCGAACTCGAGAACGTGCCGTGCTTCGCGCACGCGCTCGATGCACATCTGCAGGTGGACGGCGTCGGTGACATCGCGGTCGACATCGCCTATGGCGGGATGTTCTTCGCGCTGGTCGACGCGACGCGCCTCGGGTTGCGGGTGGATCGCTCCGCGGCACGCACCCTTGCCGAGCTCGGCGAGAAGATCCGGCTCGCGGCCCGCAGTCAGCTCGAGGTCGTGCATCCCGAGAATTCCGGGATCCGGGACGTGTCGATCGTGCAGTTCGACGAGCCGTTTCAGGGCTCCGGGCGGGTGACGCGCAACACCTGCATCGTCGCCCCGGGCCGCTCCGACCGCAGCCCGACCGGAACCGGGACGTCGGCGCGCATGGCGGTCCTGCACGCGCGATCGCAGATGCGCGTCGGGGACGAGCTCGTGCACAGCTCGATCATCGGTTCGGAGTTTCGCGGCCGGATCAAGGCCGAAACGACCGTCGCTGGCAGGCCGGCGATCGTGCCGACGATCCGCGGCAGCGCCTGGGTGACGGGCTTTCACAGCTACGTGCTCGATGCGAGCGATCCGTTCCCGGAGGGCTACGTCGTGGCCGACACGTGGGGCGTCACCGGAACGCTCACGCAGTAGCCGCTCGCCGTGCCGCGCCAACCGTCGAGCCGCAGAACCGCCGCGTGAAGCGCGCTGCCTACGTCGCCGCCGCCGCCACGCTCTGCGCAGGTCTCGCCTGCCGCGCGCAGGCGCCGCCCTCGATCGAGACCTTCGCCGCGCGCGAGCGAATCGAGGGGGCGACGCTGTCGCCGGACGGCCGTTACCTCGCCCTGATCCGCTCGGTGCGCGGCCGGGGCGCTGCCGTCGTGTTCGAGCGGCAGCCGCAGGGTCTCGGCGGTGCCCGGGTGGTGATGGCGGAACCCGATCGCTTCCACTTCAGCTGGTGCCACTTCGCTACGGCTACGCGGCTCCTGTGCAGCCTGCGCGGCATGGCGCAGGAGCGCGGATTCACCTATCCGACGACGCGCCTTGTCGGTGTCGATGCCAGCGGTGGCCGGCCACAGCTCCTGCTGCGGATGGACGAGGAAGTGCAGGGGGAATTCCAGGACCGGATCATCAACTGGGAGCCCGGCAAGCCGGATACCGTGCTCGTCGAGGCGGATGAGAGCGTCGCCAGCGCGCCGAACTGGTCGAGTGGGCGGGGGTCGCGCGGTGCGCGCATGCGGTCCTTCGCCGACCCCGGACAGCACGCGCTGCCGGCGGTGTTCGAACTCAACGTCATCAGCGGCCGCCTGACGCTGAGGCAGCATGCGCGCGATCCGATCCGTCACTGGATCACCGACGGCACGGGGGAGGTGCGGCTCGGCTGGGGCGTGTCGGGCGCGACGATCTCCTACTACGCCCGCCTCGCGGGCGATCACGAATGGCGCCGACTCGAAAAGTTCGACGTGTTCAGCCGGGAGAAGCACTTCAAGCCGGTCGCAATCAGCCGCGAGGACCCCAACAAGGCGTACGCGGTCGCCGACTCGGACGGCCATGATGCGGTGTGGCTCATGGACCTGACGGACAGCGAGCCGCCGACGCTCGTGTTCTCGCACCCCGCGGTGGACGTCAGCGACCCGATGATGTCGGCGGACGGCAAGCTGCTCGCCGTGCACTACGAGACCGAGTACCCGAACCTGTACGTCACCGACGTCCGCCTGCGATCGCTGACCGATGGCCTCAAGAAGCTGCTGCCGGGCAAGTTCAGCGTGGTCACCGACTCGACCTCGGACGGCGGCGCGTACATCGTCCGCTCCGTCAGCGACCGGGAAGCCCCGACGTTCAGCCTGGTCGACGCCGCGCGCGGCGTAGTCACGCGACTCGGTGCGCCGGGCGCGGACCTCGACCCTGAACGGCTCGCGCCGCTGATCCCGATCCGCTACCCGGCACGCGACGGCACGAGCATACCCGGCTACCTGACGCTGCCGCCGGGCGCTGCAGCCGCACAGCTGCCGCTCGTCGTGCTGCCGCACGGCGGACCCATCTCGCGGGACACCTGGAGATACTTCTTTCTGCGCGAGTTCCTGGCGAGTCGCGGATACGCGGTACTGCAGATGAACTTCCGCGGCTCGAGCGGCTACGGCTCGGACTGGTTCTTTGCAGCCCACCAGGACTGGGGCGGACTGACGTACGACGACGTAGTGGATGGCGGGCGCTGGGCGGTCGAGCAGGGCATCGCCGATCCCGCCCGGATCTGCATAGTCGGATGGAGCTTCGGCGGGTATCTGGCACTCCTAGGAGCGCAGCGCAACGCCGATCTGTTTCGCTGCGCCGTCAGCATCGCAGGCATCAGCGACCTCGACCTGTACATCGACGAGGGGCACCAGTGGATGAGCCCGGAGATCACCGAGCAGCAGATCGGCCGGGATCCCGTGAAGCTCAGGCGGGACTCGCCTCGGCAGCACGCCGCGGAGTTCAGCGTGCCGGTACTGATCGTGCATGGCGACCGCGACGCGCAGGTGCCCTACGAGCAGTCGGCCGCGATGCAGGCGGCGCTCAAGCACGCCGCCAAGTCGAGCCGGTTCATCACGCTCCCGTACGCGGATCACCAGCTGAGCGAGGAGGCCGACCGCGTGATCCTGCTGCGGGAGATCGAGTCGTTCCTCGCCGCATACATCGGCCCGCCGGCGCGTCCGCCCTGAACGGACCTCATTCGAAAGCCAGCTCGCCCTGCGGTGACGGCGGCCGGACCGGAATGTGGTGTACGTCGCCTTCGCCACGCACCGCCGCAGCGACCAGGCCGCGGTGGCAACGGTTTGCATCGGCCTCGAAGCACATGAGGCAGGTGCGTGCGGCGCCCACGGCGTCGCGCAGTGCCGCGAGCGATCCACCCTGGGCGTCGAGGTAGATCAGGTAGTCGCGCGTGTAGCGGCTCCAGTCGCCGCTCGCCCTGTAGCGGTCACGGATCGGCTTCGGACAGCCGAGCGGCTGCAGGTGCGTATAGCGGATTCCGGCTGCGGCGAGCGCCGCACCGAGCTCTGGCTTCGCGAAGCCGGCCTTGCGGGAAATGGGCGCCTCGCGGATGTCGACGAGGTGCTCGATGTCGTTGAGCGCAAGCAGTTCGAGGAACTGCGCCAGCGCCAAGCCCTCGTAGCCGATCGTGTAGACGACCATGATCGCCGCGCCCATGTGGTTGTCGGCCCCGGCCACTCGTGAGAAGGCGGAGACGGGGCAAAGGATCTTACGGGGTCCGGTTGGTGCCAGGCACGAGCGCACCGCATGCCCTGCATCGCCTGCCCTGCGGGCGGCGCCGCAGCCAGCGCGTGTGCCCGGACCCGGGTGGGGGACTGATCACCGCCACCGACCCCGCTTCCATATTTAACTTAATCCGTACCTCGTAGGGGTTCCGCTGCTCGATCCGAGGCGTCCGGCGGCGGCCGCCCTGCAGAAATCCGACCTTTGTTCCTACGGCGACCCCCGGCTCGAGACGTTTTCAGTCATGGTTTAACAGAATGTGAACGGCGCCCTTCAAAAGAAACCCTGTGCAATCAATAAAGCAGCATGGCTACGCGCGCCTCCATCGGCCGTCTGGTCGGACGCCGGCTGTCCGAGGTCGACTTGCTCCCGTCAGCGGCGGGGGCGGGCGGCGACCGCCGTCCGGCATCGATCGCGGCCGCGTTCCTGGTGTCGATCGCGCTGCTTGCCGGCATCGTACCCGGTCGTGCCGACGCCGCGTGCTTTGCGATCCCCGATCCCATGCTGCAGCCGCTCGAGGCCTTCGCCAAGCGCGATGCGCGCAAGGCCATCGAGGAGGCGCAGGCTCAGCGCAACGAACTCGCGCACGCCGAGCACGTCGACGCCCGCCGCCTGGCCTCGCTCTACGCCATCGAGGCGGAGGCCTACAGCATGCTCGACCTCGACGCCGACGCGCGCACGACTGCCCTCAAGGGCCTCGCACTCGCGCCCGACCGCGCCGACGAGATCCACCTCAACCTGCTGTCGACTTTCGCCGAGAACCAGTTCGACGACGAGGGCCTGCGCAACGCGTTCGTCAGCATCGAGGACGCACGCTCGATGCAGAAGCGCGGCTCGCCGTCGGACACGTGCCTGCTGGTCACGCTCGGCCAGATGCAGCACTTCCAGGGCCGTGACGACCTCGCGATCGTGAGCCTGATCCAGGCCTACGGCGCGACCGGCGCAGCGGACATGGCCGAGGCGCGCGAGCGCGCCGCGGCGGCTCTGTCGGTCGTGCTGCAGACCATGGGCGACCTCGACCAGGCGCTCGCGCTCAACCAGGACGTGATCGACTGGGACACGGCGAACGGCGCCGACCAGCGGCTCTCGGAAGCGCGCTACCGCCGCGGCGACATTCTGCTTCGCAAGCGCGACTTCGCCGGCGCGCTGGCCGAGTTCTCGCGCGTGCGCCAGCTGAGCGTCACGCTGCGTGACCAGCAGGGCATCGGCTTCGCCGACCTGCGCGCCTGCGACGTTTACATCGAACTCGGCAAACTCGGTGAAGCACACGACAACTGCATGAGCGCGCTGCAGGTCTTCACCGCCACGCGTTCGGTCGACCTCGCGAAGGAGGTGCGCTCGCTGCTCGCCCGCATCGACCTCGCCGAGGGCCGCACCTGGCGCGCGCTCGGGACCCTGAACGCCATCCTCGACAAGGACGGCGCCGACATCTCGCAGAAGGTGCAGACCTCCACCTACAAGCTGCGCGCCCAGGCGAATGCCGCGCTCGAGAACTATCGCGACGCCTACGCCGACCTCGGCCGCTACCTGCAGCGGTACACCACCGCGATGGAAGGCGAGCGCGAGCGCAATGCGACCGCACTGCGCGCCCGCTTCGGCGCGGATCGCGAGGCTGAGCACAACGTGGCGCTGCGCCACGAACTCGCGCTGGAGCGCGAGCGCGCCGACCGCCAGCGCGAGACGCTGCACTGGGCCGGCGCCACCGCCGTCGCCGCCTTCCTCGTCATCGCGCTGCTGACGCACGTGCTGCTGACGAATGCGCGCCATCGCCGCAAGTTGCAGGAGCTCGCCACACTCGACGGCCTGACCGGCCTGCCGAACCGGCGGCGTACGGCGGAAATCGCCATTGCAGAGCTCGCGACCGCGGCCGCGACCTTCAAGCCGCTCACGATCGCGCTCATCGACCTGGACCACTTCAAGGGCATCAACGACCGCTGCGGACACGCGACCGGCGATCAGGTGCTGCGCGAGTTCGCGCGCCTCAGCCGCTCGCTGCTGCTGCCGAGCGACACGCTCGGGCGCTGGGGCGGCGAGGAATTCCTGCTGGTCATGCCGGATACGCCGCTCGATCTCGCACTACAGCGCGTCGAGGCGATCCGTGAGGCGGCCGTGACGATTGAACTGCCGCCAACGGCGCTCGACGTGCGCGTCAGCCTGAGCGCCGGCCTCGCCACCAGCGACGAAGGCGCGAATTCGCTCGACGAGATCATCGCGCGCGCCGACGTCGCGCTGTACGAGGCGAAGAACCAGGGGCGCGACCTCGTGCGCATCGCGGACGAAAGCTACCGCATGGCCTCATCCGGCGTGCGCCGGGCGCTCCGCTACCGCTGAGCGCGCGTCACCGGCCGCCGGCGGCGGTCAGCATCACGTACTCGACATCCGTGTAGGAGTCCGTCGGGAACACGTAGAAGAACCGCAGCGTCGCGGTCCCGGCATTGCGAAACGCATGCGGGGTATCGCCGGGGATGTACACCATCGCACCCGGACCCACGGCCTGCTGCTCGCCGTCGAGCGTGACCTCGCCCTGGCCCTCGATGACGTAGTAGATCTCGGTCTGGCTGTGCCGGTGGAGCGGCAGCATGCCGCCCGGCTCGATGTAGGCGACGCCGCTCGTCAGCTCGGCCGACGGCCTGCGGTCCGCGCTCGTCAGGGTGCGCCAGCTGATCCCGTCGGCCGGATCGCTTTCCAGCTCGACGCTGCTGTCCTCGATCACGAACGGGCGATTCGGCATGCAAGGCTCCCCGGCAGTCGACCGCGGCGCGCGGCCAGCCTGCAGCCGCTGCGGCTGCGGAGCGGCATTCTAGCCCGGGCATTGCCGCCTGCGCGCCGGGAAGCTGGGCGCACCATGCTCAGCCGGCGCGTCGCCGGCGGTAGCCGGCGTGCTCGACCGCCTGGACCGCCGCGGGCGCGGGCTGCGCCCCGACGTCGAAGTAGGCGACCAGGTCGTTCAGCACCCGGGCATGCTCGCTGAGCGCCTGCGTCTCGGTCGCAGCGGTACTGACGAGCGCCGCGTTCTTCTGCGTCACCGAGTCGAGCTGCGCGACGGCCATGTTCACCTCGGCGATGCCGCTGGCCTGTTCCTTGGCAGCGGCGGCGATCTCGGTGACGAGCGTGCGCGTGCGGTCGACCGCAGTCAGGATCTGCTCGAGCGTCTTGCCGGATTCGTTCACGAGGGTGGACCCGTCGCTGACGCGGCGCACGCTCTCGCCGATCAGAGCCTTCACCTCCCGTGCCGCCGTGGCGCTGCGCGAGGCGAGCTGGCGCACCTCGGTCGCAACCACCGCGAAGCCCTTGCCCTGGTCCCCGGCGCGCGCCGCCTCGACCGCCGCATTGAGCGCGAGCAGGTTGGTCTGGAATGCAATCTCGTCCACGACACCGATGATCTCGGCGATCTTCGTCGACGACCCGTTGATCTGTTCCATGGCGGCCATCGCTCGCCGCACGGTCTCGCTGCCGCAGTCGGCGAGCTGGCGCGCATTGTCAGCGAGCTGGCGGGCCTGGTGCGCGTTGTCGGCACTGTGGTTGACGGTCGCGGTCAGCTGCTCCATTGACGCAGCGGTCTCCTCGAGGGATGCCGCCTGCTCCTCGGTGCGCTGCGACAGGTTTTCGTTGCCGGCCGACAGTTCGCGCGCGCCGGTGTTGACGCGGTCGGCCGTGGCGCGGATCTCCTGCATGGTCGCGGCGAGTTTCTCGGCCGTCGCGTTTGCCTCCTGCATGACGGCCGCGTACACGCCCTGGTAGTCGCCGGAGATGCGTTCCGCGAGTCGGCCGGCTGCCAGTGCACCGAGCACCCGGTGCAGCTCCGCCAGCACGCGCTGGTTCGTGCCGAGCAGCGAGTTGACGAGCCCGGCGAGCATGCGGAAGAAGCCGGTCTTGTCCTCGAGCGGCACGCGCCGCTCGAGATCTCCGGCAGCGGCACCCGTGACGGTCGCCTCTAGGTCCCGCTCGGCCTTGACCTCCTGGGTACGGTCGGTCCACTCCATGACCGTACCAAGCCGCTTGCCGGACGCATCCAGCACCGGACTCGTCACCGTGCGGAAGTCCGCGTGCCCGTAGCAGCGGTCCTCGACCTGCGGCGCGCCAAGGAGCGCCAGGCGATCGTGCTCGTTCGCTGCATCGCCGGCGAAGGCGCCGAGCGACGCGCCGTGCAGCGTCGCGGCACTGAAGCCGGGCAGCCGCGCCCGCAACTCGCCCTCGTGTCGCAGGAACATCGCGCGCGCGTTCTCGTTGAGGTAGATGATCTCGTGGCGGGCATCGGCGACCAGCACGCTGGTCGACGCGCCGTCGAGTGCCTGGCGGATGCGCGTCGCCTCGGCCGCACGTCGGCGGCTGTCGGTCAGTTCAAAGCCCACCTTGGTCCGCAGCGACTGCAGCGCGCGCTGCAGTCGAGCGACCTCATCCTCGCCGCGTGCCTCGAAGATGCGGTCAAATTCACCCTGCGTGAGGTCGTCGACCTTGCGGGCCGACGCCTGCAGCGTGTCGGCGGCGCGCGCCGCGCTCCTCATGAGAATCGCGACGCCGGCGCCGACGGTGGTGGCGAGGAGTGCGACGACCGCGAGCGGCGTCTGCACGGCGCCGCCGAGCGCGGCGAGCGCGACGAGTCCGGGCACGCTCGCGAGCCCGCCGCCGAGCAGCGCCTGACGCCGCAGCGGCCAGCGGCCCAGCGTCAACGCCTCGCGCCACCGGCCCGCCTTGACGACGCGCCCTTCGCGTATCGCGAGCCCGGGTGCTGCCTTGTCGCGAAAGCGTCGGTACAGCGCGCCCGCGGCCGCAACGGCTTCGCGCTCCGGCCGCGTGCGCACCGACATGTAGCCCGTCACGGTACCGCCGGCCCGGACCGGCGTGACGTTGGCGAGCACCCAGTAGTAGTCGCCGTTCTTGCGCCGGTTCTTGACGAGGCCGGTCCAGGGCTTGCCGGCCTCAAGCGTCGCCCACAGATCCGCGAACGCCTCTTCGGGCATGTCCGGGTGGCGGACGATGTTGTGCGCCTTGCCGATCAGCTCGGCTTCCGCGTAGCCGCTCGCCTCGAGGAAGTCCTCGTTGACGTAGGTGATCCGACCCTTGGGATCGGTCGTCGAGACGATCACGGCACCGTCCTTCATGAGGTATTCGGTGGTGGTGACCGGAAGGTTCATGCGCACGATTGCACTCCGCCGGGCTCGCGGAAGAGCCCCATCCGCCGATCATGTCGGCGCGCTGCCCGCGTCCTGTAGGGCCTCGCGGTGCCCCGAAGCGTCTCAGGGGCCGCGGGTGTTGCGTACCCGCATACGTACTCGCCGCAGGGTCTGGCCGGGGGCCAGGGCCTCGCATGCCCGCAGCACGCGACCCGGCGCGCCCCGTGCGAAGGCACGCGGGCAAGGGCGGCGGCATACTTCGCCGGCCATGGGCCAGACGCCAGGATACCGACATGCTGGATGACCTCAGGAAGTGGCGCAGCGACACGCCGGCGACCCACCATCGCGCGCACCTCAACAACGCCGGCGCGGGCCTCATGCCAATACCCGTGCACGCCGCGATTCGTGGGCATCTCGAGCAGGAAGCCGAGCTAGGCGGCTACGAGGCAGCGGATGCGGCCACAGCGGCGATCGACGCCGCCTATGTGGCGGTCGCGCAGCTGCTCGGTGCGGCGGCGCACAACATCGCGATCGTCGAGAACGCGACGGTCGGCTTCTTCCAGGCGCTCTCCGCGTTCGACCTGCGCGCGGGCGACGTGATCGTCACCACCAGAAACGACTACATCTCGAACCAACTCGCGTACCTGTCGCTCGCGCAACGGTTCGGCGTGGTCGTGCGCCGCGCCGAGGACCTGCCGGGCGGCGGCGTCGACCCCGAGTCGGTGCGCCGTTTGCTGCGCGAGCCGGGGGTGCGGCTGCTGGCCGTCACCTGGGTGCCCACTAATTCGGGGCTCGTCCAGCCGGTCGAGGCGCTCGGCGAGTTCGCGGCGGCCGCCGGCGTGCCTTACCTGATCGACGCCTGCCAGGCCGTCGGGCAGCTGCCCGTCGACGTCGCGCGGCTGCGCTGCGACTTCCTGTCGGCGACCGCACGCAAGTTCCTGCGCGGGCCGCGCGGCGTCGGCTTCCTGTACGTGTCCGACCAGGCACTGGCGCGCGGCCTGCACCCGCTCTACATCGACATGCGCGGCGGCGAGTGGCGTGGCCCGGAGCGCTTCGAGCTCGCGCCCGACGCGCGGCGCTTCGAGAACTGGGAGTTCGCGTATGCGCTGCTGCTCGGACTCGGCGCCGCCGCACGCTACGCGACGATGGTCGGCGTCGAACGCGGCGGCGGCCGCGCGCGAGAGCTCGCAGCGCGGCTGCGGACGGCACTCGCTGCCCTGCCCGGATGCCGCGTGCTCGACCGCGGCGCCGAGCTCGCCGCCATCGTGACGGTCGAGGTGGCCGCCATGCCGGCACCGGAGCTCGTGCTCCGGCTGCGCAGGCAGGGCATCAATACCTCAGCGAGCCTGCGTGAGTACGCACTCATCGACATGGACGAGAAACGGGTGGCGAGTGCGCTGCGCATCTCGCCTCATTACTACAACACCGACGCCGAACTCGCGCAGCTGGTGGCAGCCCTAGCGGGGCTCGGTGGTGCTGCGCGCTGAGCACCTGCGCCGCTAGCGCGCGCCGCCGACGCAGTGCCGCACGCATTCGGCGAGTGCCCGCGCCGGGGCCGTCGGCGCCACGCGCGCAGGCCAGGCAAGCACGACGTTCTGGCGGAGGAGCGACTGCGCGAGCGGCACGCGCTCGACGCGCCTGCCGTCGTAGGCGCGATCGCTCGCCGGGCGGGTCACGAGCACCGAGACACCGAGGCCGTTCGCCACCATTCCATAGACCATCTCGAGCGACAGCGCGCGGTGCGCAATCCTAGGTTCGATGCCTTCGCTGCGGAAGACCGACAGCAGAAAGTCGCGACTCGACGGCAGGTCGATCAGCACGAACGGCTCGGCAGCGAGCTCGCGGGCCGAGACCGCAGGGCGCTTCGCGAGCGGATGCCGTGCCGGCAGTACCGCGTAGGGGGCGAGTTCCGCGACCCGCTCGAACACCGTGCTCGCGCCAGGACGCACGTCGTAGCTGAGCGCCAGTTCCACCCGGCCCGCCGCCAGCAGCCGGTCGAGTCCATCGAGGTCGGCCTCGACCGGCTGCACGGCGACCCGCGGGTAGCGGCGCGCGATCATCGCGAGGATGCCAGGAAGGTATTGCGGACCGAGGGTCGCGAAGTAACCGAACACGACCTCGCCCGCAGGCTCGCCGGCCGCGTCCGCCCCGCTCGCGAACGCGGCGAGTTGGGCGGCGAGGGCGCGCGCGGCGGGCAGTTTCTCGAGGCCGAAGCGGGTCAGCGCGAGGCCGCGTGCCGGCTGGCGCTGGAACAGCGCCTGCCCGAGCAGTTCCTCGAGCTCGCGCACCGCAACCGAGACGGCGGGCTGCGACAGGTGCAGCTGACGGGCGGCGGCCGCGGTACTGCCGTGCTCGGCGACGGCAAGAAAGGCACGAACGTGGCGCAGCGAGACGTTGATAGGATTATCTTATATAGGAGATGCGGTATTAGTATTTGCGATTATAGCTGAGCGGCGCAACACTGCAGCCCATGAACCGCGACGACGCCACCGCAGCTCGGGGTCCCCTGCAGGGCGTACGTGTACTCGACTTCACGCGCGTGCTGTCCGGGCCGTACTGCACGGCGCTGCTCGCTGACCTCGGCGCCGACGTCGTCAAGGTCGAGTCACCGCAGGGCGACGAATACCGGCACATAGGGCCGTTCCGAGATGGCGAGAGCGCACTCTTCCAGCTCGTCAATCGCAACAAGCGCAGCCTCGTGCTGGACCTCAAGCAGGCCGCCGATGGCGAGACCGCGCGCCGGCTCGCCGGCGCCGCGGATGTCGTCGTCGAGAACTTCCGGCCGGGCGTCGCCGCGCGCCTCGGCATCGGCTACGCCGAGCTCGCCGCGAGCAACCCGCGCCTCGTGTACGCGAGCATTTCGGGTTTCGGCCAGCACGGCTCCCTCAGGGACCTCCCGGCGTTCGATCTGGTCGCGCAGGCACGCTCCGGCCTCATGGCGCTCACCGGCGATCCGGCCGGCCCGCCGACGAAGGTCGGCGAATCGGTGGGCGACCTGGCGGCAGGCCTGTTCTGCTCGTGGGCCATACTCGCGGCGCTCTACGAGCGCGAGCGCACCGGCGCCGGACGCCAGATCGACGTCGGCATGGTCGACTCACTGGTCGCGCTCATGCCGACCGCCGTTGCGCAGTGGATGTTCGGCGCGAGCCCGCCGACGCGCAGCGGCAACCGGCACCCGTTGTCGACGCCATTCGGCGCGTTCCGCGCGCGCGACGGCCACGTCGTCATCTGCGTGCTGAACGCGCAGCAGTTCAGGAGCCTCGCCGGCTGCATCGGCCGGCCCGAGCTCGCGACCGATGCCCGTTTCGCGAGCGACGAGCTGCGCACGCGTCACGAGCGCGACCTCACGCCCCTGATCGAGACGTGGCTCGGCATGCAAACGGTCGCGGCTGCGGTGGCAGCGCTGAGCAGCGCGGGAGTGCCCGCCTCGGCGATCGCAGAACCACAGGCCGTGTTCGAGGGCGGCCACGTCGCTGAGCGGGAGCTCCTGTCGCGCACCCTGCATCCGGTCTTGGGCGCCATACCTGCGATGGAGCAGCCGGTCCATTTCGGCGGCCTCGCGCGCGGCCGCCAGCGCGCCGCGCCCGCGCTCGGTGGCGACAGCGGCGCCGTGCTCTGCGAATGGCTGGGCAGCCATGCCGGCAACCCGGCGGCGGGCGACACCGAGGCGACATCAACATGACCAGCGGCCCGTTGCCGGATGACCTGGGGGATGCCGATCGCGCCGCGGTCGAAGCGGTGCGGCGTCTGGCGGAGGAGGTGCTCGCACCGCTCGCCGCCGACACCGATGCGACGGCAAGCTTCCCGACGCGGCAGCTCGCGGCGCTCGCCGAGCTCGGCGTGCTCGGCATGAACCTGCCTCCCGCCCATGGCGGGCCCGGGCTCTCGGCAGGCGCGTTCGCCGCCTGCGTCGAGGCCATTGCCGGCGCCTGCGGCTCGACGGCGTCGGCCGTGACGGCACACTTCCTCGCGACCGACGCGCTGCTGATGGGCGGCGACGATGCGTTGCGCGCACGCTACCTGCCGGATGCGTCCGCCGGCAGGCGGCTCGGCGCGTTCGCACTCACCGAGCCACGCGCCGGGTCGAACCCGGCTGACATGCGCTGCCGCGCGACCGCGACCGCCGGCGGCTATCACCTGACGGGCGTCAAGCACTTCATCTCGAATGGCGGCGTCGCGGACTTCATCATCGTGTTTGCCGTCACCGATCCGCAGGCCGGGCACAAGGGCATCAGCGCCTTCGTCGTCGACCGCGGCACGCCCGGACTCCTGCCGGGCAAGCCCGAGAAGACGATGGGACTGCGGGGCGGCCACATCTTCGAGCTCGCCTTCGACTGCGAGATCGACGCGGCACAGCGACTCGGTGCCGAAGGGTCGGGCTTTCGCACCGCGATGAAGGTGCTGGACAACGGGCGCATCGAAGTCGCCGCCATGTGCCTCGGCATCGGTCAGGCCGCGCTGGATGCTGCACTCGGCTGGGTCGGGCAGCGCGAGATCGGCGGGCAGCCGCTGGCCGAGTACCAGGGCATCCAGTGGATGCTCGCGGACATGGCGACGGAGCTGCGCGCCGCGCGCCTCCTCACGGAGGACGCTGCCCGCAAGCGCGGCAGCGGCCGGCGCTTTTCGCTCGAGGCGTCGATGGCGAAACTGTTCGCGTCGGAGGTCGCCGGACGCGTCGCGGACCGCGCGCTGCAGATCCACGGCGGCTACGGCTACATCGCCGGCATGCCGCTCGAGCGCTACGTCCGGGACCTCAGAATCATGCGGATCTACGAAGGCTCCTCGGAGATCCAGCGCACGATCATCGCGCGCGCACTCGGCACCGGTGCCGTCCGCTAGCCGGTGGCGCCGCTAGATCGGTTGCGTGATCGATTTCGCGAGCGGCGTGAATAGCTGCGGCCCTGTTGGGGTCATGTGCCAGCAGTCCTCGAGGCGCACGCCGAACTCGCCGGGGATGTAGATTCCCGGCTCGTCGGAAAAGCACATGCCCGCCTCAAGCGGGGTGGCGTCGCCGTGCACGAGGTAAGGCGGCTCGTGGCCGTCCATGCCGATGCCGTGACCGGTCCGGTGCGGCAGGCCTGGCCGCCTGTACCCCGGTCCCCAACCCTCGCGCTCGTAGTAGGCCCGCACCGCATCGTCGATTGCGCCGACCGGTTTGCCGAGCTGCGCCGTTTCGAGCGCGAGTTCCTGCCCGCGCTTGACCGTGTTCCAGATCTTCGTCTGGCGGGCACTCGGCTCGCCGTAGATCCACGTCCGCGAGATGTCGGACTGGTAGCCGAGCACTTCGCAGCCACAGTCCATCAGCACGACCGACCCGTCACGCACCGTCTGCGGCTGGCGCGAGCCGTGCGGGTAGGCCGACGCCTCGTTGAGCAGGACGAGCGAGAACTCCGCCTCGCCCCCGAGCGCGACCGTCGCCGCGTTCATGAGCGCCAGGACCTCGGTCGCGCTCATGCCACGCGCGAGGTGCGCGTGCACGTAGCGCAGCGCCTCGATGGTCACGGTGTTCGCCATCTGCAGCAGCGCGAGCTCTGCCGGTGACTTGATCAGGCGGCAGGCACGCACCAGCGAGTCGCCCGAGACGATCTCGTAGGCAGCCGACACGCGCCGGACCCCGTCGATGATGAAAAAGCGCGTCGTCGATTCGACCGCGACGCTACCCGACATGACGCCCCGGTCCCGCAGACCCTGCACGATGCGCTCGAACGGACTCTCGTCCTCGTTCCAGATCCGCACGTCGCCTTCCACCTGCAGCGTCTCGCGCACCGAGGGTTCTTCGAACATGGGCGTGACGATGACCACGCCACCACGTGCCGGGATGACGGCACCGGTCGTTCGCTCCGAGCGGTGCCAGCGTATGCCGGTAAAGTATTCGAGCGTCGTGCCGGACTCGACGATGAGCGCGCCGACTTTCTGTTCGACCATCAGCCCCTGCAGCTTCGCCACGCGCGCGCGCCGCTCCGCCGCGGAGATCGGCATCGCCGAAGCCGTGATGCGCTTCAGGTCCATCGCCGCCTCCGCGCCATCGGCCGCCCGCGCAGTCGCCGCGAGCATAGGCAGCGCTACGCCGCCCGAAATCAAGCTGCGTCTCGAAATCATGTGTCGTCCCCCTGTGAGCCCCGACCGCAGTCTACACCGGTCGCAACCGCCGGCCCGCCGGCGCCGCGCTGCCGCGGCGTGGTCCTCGCGGCCGGCGCGAACGCGTCCGACGCTGCGCGCCGGTGGCATCGACAGTTCTTTGCAGTCGCCAGACTTACGATTGCGTAAACCCGACGCGCCGGCGCGGCGTTAGCTCATACACTCAAGTCCACACCGCGCCCCGCTGGAGGGAGTTCCCGATGAGCACTGTGCGTCTCCTCGTTCCGATTCTCTGCCTCGCAATCGCCGCCGGCGCCAGCGCCGCGCGCGCGGCTGAACCCACCGCCCCGGCGCCAGCGCCGGCGTCCGCACCTGCAGCGCACCACTGGCACGGACATCGCGGTGGTGCCGGCTCGCTGCGCCACGTGCTGAGGCAGCTCAATCTGACGCCGGACCAAAAGACCCAGATCCAGGCGATCTTCGCGCAGGCCAGGCCCCGCACCGACGCGCTGCGTGCGAGCGTGCGGGCCAACCGCGCGGCGCTCGCCACCACCGCACCGACCGATGCCAAGTATCCCGAGCTCGTGGCGACCGAGCAGTCGAATGCCATTGCGCGCATCGAGCGGATGAGCGACCTCAGGACGCAGGTCTACGCCGTACTCACGCCCGACCAGCAGGCGAAGATTCCCGCGATCGTCGCGGCAGGACAGGCTGCGCACGCAGCGCGGCTCGCCGCGTGGCGGGCCGCGCACCCGCAGGCCTGACGGGGACGAGAGTCCCTGGGAGCCCGGCATGAACATCCGCAAGTGGCTGGTGCGCGCGACGGCGAGTTTCCTGCTCGGCACCGTCGCGCCGCTCGTGATCGCGCAGACGAGTTCCGGCGGCGACAACCACGCTCGCGATCACGACAATCCGGCGTGGCAGGCCTGCCGCAAGCAGGCCGACGACAAGGCCCTCGAGCGTGGGCCGCAGCGCCGCTCGTTCATGCAGGACTGCCTAAGGTCCGCCAAGGACAATCCGCCGAAGCCGTAGGGCAGGGCCCGGTCGCGAGTGCGGAAGCGAGCCTGTGGTGCGTGCTCGACTCAGCATCCGGGCCGCGGTGCCCGCTGGCGGGATCCCTGCTAACGTCGTCCGATGCACGGCCTCCCGCAGTCACGCGTCCTGATCCTCGCGATCGTCCTCGCGCCGCTCGTCGTTGCCTGTGGCAAGGCGAGCTCGGGCACCGGCAGCACGATCCCCGGTGCGTCACCTGCAGACGCGTGGACCTGGGTCAGCGGCTCGACGGCCGTCGACGTGGCCGGCAGCTACGGCACCGCCGGCGCGGGGTCGACTACCAGCGGCCCCGGGGCGCGGCTCTCGCCCGTCACCTGGATCGATGCCTCGGGCATCTTCTGGATGTTCGGCGGCAACGGCGTGGATGCGGGCGGCAGCACGGGAATGCTGAACGACCTCTGGCGCTTCGACGCGGCGGCCGCGCAGTGGACCTGGGTCGGCGGCAGCACGACCGTCAATCCTTCGGGCAGCTATGGCACCAGAGGTTCGCCGGCCTCCGGAACCGGTCCCGGTGGCCGCAACGGATCGAGTGCGTGGACGGATGCCGCGGGCGACGAGTGGCTGTTCGGCGGGACGGGCCTCGATCAGAACGGTACGAGCGGGCCGCTCGATGACCTGTGGATGTACGCGCCGGGGACGGGCCTCTGGACCTGGGTCAGCGGGCCAGCGGTCGTCAATGGGATCGGCATCTACGGTACGCGCGGGACCGGGGCGCCGGCGAACGTCCCTGGCGCGCGCACGCTCGCGGCCAGCTGGTTCGACCTGAACGGCAACCTGTGGCTGTTTGGCGGCCAGGGCAGCGACGGCACCGGCGCGAGCGACGCACTCAACGACCTGTGGGAGTTCAATCCGGTCACGGGCAACTGGGCCTGGATCAGCGGCAGCGCGGTGGGCGCGGCGAGCGGTGCCTATGGCACGAAGGGGATTGCGGGCGCGGCGAACACACCCGGCGCGCGCTACGGAGCGGTTTCGTGGACCGACGCCGCCGGCGATCTGTGGCTCTTCGGCGGCGAGGGTTTTGACTCGGCGGGCACCGGCGGCGCCCTCAACGACCTGTGGAAGTTCAGCCCGAGCTCGGGCGAGTGGACGTGGATCAGCGGCAGCGTCACCGTCAACGGAACCGGCATCTATGGATCGCGGGGCACGGCAGCCGCGACCTCGGCTCCGGGCGCTCGCCTGCGTGCGGTCGCGTGGCTCGACGGCAGCGGCAACCTGTGGCTGTTCGGCGGGCTTGGCTACGACTCGTCCGGCAAGACCGGTTACCTGAACGACCTGTGGGAGTTCAGCCCCGGGTCCGGCAACTGGACGTGGATCGGCGGCTCGAACCTCGCCAACCCGGTCGGGAGCTACGGCACGCAGGGCACCGGCGCGAGTGGCAACGGGCCGGGCGGGCGGCTCGGCGCGGGTGGCTGGATCGATTCGACGAACTCACTCTGGCTCTTCGGCGGACAGGGAGAAGACGCGAACGGCCGGGGCGGGGCGCTGAACGACCTGTGGAAATTCAAGCCGTAATCATCCGCGCCCGGTGCGGCGGCGCGCGGCGGACATAACGCTGCGTGCGCACGAAAATGCTCGGCGCGTCACACAGGCGGCACGCCGCGTTTCTTCCCATTGCTCCGGCATCGCTCTAGAGTTTTCGTGCGGGCAGGTGGACGGACGACTCGCTCCATCCGGACAGACGCGCAACCGATACCGGGTCGGCTCCGGTCGCACACCACCTGCCAGCACCAGATATCGCCCGCACCGGACGAGAGGACTCATCGCATGCTGCCGCGCCGCGGTCCGCTGCCACCGACACCCATCGCGGGCGCGGCCGTGCCGGAGCGGGCGAGGTGCGGCGTGCGGCGAAGCGGTTCCGGAACGCGCCTTAGGCGCGAGCCGGGCTCCGCGGCCGGCACCGAGCCCCTGGAATCGCTGCCCGACCCGCTGTCGATCCTCGATGACGGCGACCATGACGCACTGCAGCTGACGCTGGTCTGACCCTGCGGCGGTGCGTCGGCACCCCAAACCCGCGAACACCTGCACGCAGCGGCGTTGCGCGAGTGGCACAATTGGCAGGCGCCGTTCGCCCGCAGGCGCACCGCACCGGGGACACGCTATGCAGGACATCGTCCGGGAACTCGAAACGGAAGGCTACGCGATCATCCGTGGCTTCCTGACGCCTGCCGAGGTGGCGGCGGTCGGCGCCGAGGCGGATCGCATGTACGCGGAGGGCATGAAGCATCACGCGACCTACCGCGACAAGAACCTGATGTTCGAGGTGCTGAACGATCCGAAGGCGCAGCGCCGAGTCGTCCTCCAGGCGCACTGGACCGCGTGGATCAGCCCACTCCTCGAGGAGATCCGCCGCAGCCCCGGGGTCTACGCCGCGATCGGGCCGCTCCTCGGGCCGGACATACGCCAGATCAGCCACCAGATCCACTGGAAGCCGCCCGGCGCCAAGTACACGTTCTACCGCTTCCACCAGGACGCGCGCTTTCGCGAGAGCCGCTCGCGTGCCGCCGACTACGTGCGCTACTCGGTCAACACCGGGCTTGCGATCGACCCGCAGACGACTGCCAACGGCGCGCTGCGCGTCGTGCCGCGCAGCCATCGTCTCGGCTACCTCGGGCTCTCGGATGACGGCCCGATCATGGTGGGCGAGACCCCCGACGCCGAGCTCAGGCGCGTCGGGCTCGACCCGAACTCCATCGTCACCTGCGAGATGGCCCCGGGCGACCTGCTGCTCTGGACGCTGTTCACCGTGCACGGCTCGGCGCCGAACGTCAGCCAGTACGACCGGCGCTTCATGATCAGCAGCTACGTGCGCGCCGACCAGAGCGAGCGCGGTGAGTGGGCGTTCCGCGGCGGCGTCTCGACGCCACTCGGTCCGGAACCGGAGATCTGCAAGTACGAGCAGCTGCGTGAACGCCCGGGGCCGTTCTACATCGAGGACAACTGGACCGAGGAAGCCAAGGCGGCGGCCGGACGCTGACGCCCTGCTGCCCGGGCCGTGTGAATCTGCGTACAGACGTCCGGTCCGGGGCGCGCCCAGACTGGCTCCCGGTCAGGAAACGAGGGATCCCCATGAGCAGCCACTTTCACGCGATCGTCTGGATCGACCACCACGAGGCCAAGGTCTTCGGCTTCAATGCGAGCGAGGCAGAGCCGCTCGTCGTACGCACGCACCTCACCGGGCATCATGGCCAGCACAAGGCCAACGTCAGCGGCGCCGGCCACCTCAGCATCGACCGCGATTTCTTCAACCGTGTCATGGCTGCGCTCAAGGACGTCGGGGCGATCCTGCTGACCGGGCCTGCGCACGCCAAGCTCGAGCTCAAGAACTACATCGACGAGCACAAGCCGGAGTTGGCGAAGCGCATCTCGGCGGTTGAGGCGCTCGATCACCCGACTGACCGCGAGCTCATCGCACTGGGCCGCAAGTTCTTCAAGGCGGACGACCGCATGCACGCGCAGCGCTAGGCTGCGGCAGATGCCGCGCGCCGCGTTGCCGCCTCCTCGAGCACGCGGCCGATGCCGACGGCAGCGAGCAGGTAGTGGAGTGCGGACCAGCAGTAGAGCAGCACCGTGATTACGAGGCCCTGCCGCGTCGCGGCAGTCAGCGACTCGGCACAGGCCCGTGCAAGCTCAGCCGTCGCCCGCGGTGCGGCCGTGCCGCCCGGACAGGCGAGCTGGAACGAGCCCGCGGACAGGGTCCCGCCGTGCACGAGGTCGGTGAAGTGTCCTTCCGCCAGCCGGTCGATCACCCAGCCCGTGAAAAGGGGCCCGCCGCCGAGTGCGAGCACGCTAAGACAGATGTAAAGGAGCGCCGAGGCGGTGGCCCGCCGCCGGCTGTCGACCACGTTCTGCACGATGCCGAAGGTGGGCCCGAGCGAGGCGTACTGGAAGAAGCCCGGAATCGACAGGATCACGGCCGCCGACTTCCAGTCCGGCTGCAGGAACGCGAGCACGTAGAACGGCACCGCAAGTGCGGTACCGATCGCGGGCACGAGCGCGTACCAGCGGCGGCTGCGGCGCGCGAGGGCGTCGGCGATGAATCCGCCTGTGAAGATGCCGATACCGACCGACACGCCGCCGGCAAAGCCGGACACGAGGCCGATGGTGGCGTAATCGAGCCCGTACGCGCGGCTGAAGAACGCCGGCACGAACTGGTACGACCCGTAGGCGGCGAACGAGCCGATCGTCACGCCGAGGATCACGTTGAGGACGGGCCAGTTGAGCAGCAGGGCACGCGCGACCGCGCCCAGCTCGGCGAGCTCGTGGCGCATCGAGAACGGCGTCGGCCCCGATGCGGTCGCGCGGGCGGTCGCGGGCTCCGAGTGGCCGCGCGGCGGCTCGCGCACCAGGGTCCTGATCACGAGCGCCATCGCAATGCCGGGCAGGCCGACGGTCACGCAGGCCGCGCGCCAGCCGTAGTGCAGCGCCACCCAGCCGCCGATGACCGCGCCGAGGATGTACCCGAGCGAGATGCCGCACGAATAGATCGACAGCGCCGAGGCACGGCGCTCGGGCACGACGTAATCCGAGAGCAGCGAATGGGCTGGTGGCGAGCAGCCGGCCTCGGCAACGCCGATGCTGACGCGTATCGCGAGCAGCTGCGCGAAGCCGGCCGCCGCACCGAGGAGCGCCGTCAGCGCCGACCAGGAGATGAGCGCCATCGCGATGATGTTGACGCGATTGAACCGCTCGGCGAGGCGCGCGATCGGGATGCCGCCGAGTGCGTACAGGATTCCGAAGGCCGTGCCGCCGAGCAGGCCGACCTGGGTATCGGTGAGCGCGAGGTCGACCTTCATCGACTGCGCGATGATCGAGATGATGCTGCGATCCATCGAGTTGAACGTGTACGCCGCCATGAGGAGCAGCGTCACCGCACGCGTGTAGCCCGCGGTGTAGACGGGCTCGTACCGGCCGTTCCGTGGCGTCTCCGGTCGCGTCGTGGCCGCCAACGCTACGCGCCCGGCGCGCCGGCGCCCGGCGGCTCGCCGCGCGCGCGCCATGCGGCGCGGATTCTGGCCGAGGTGAGCCCGCCGCCATCGGCGCGCCAGCCCGGCGGACCAAACACGATGCCGGCGGCGGCGCGCAGCGAACGCGCCGCGACGAGTTCGCGGCCGATGTCGAGCCACTCGTGAAACGCGATGCGCAGCGGGTTGTACGTGTGGATGTTCTTGACGATCCCGTACACCGGCCGGTCGTCAGCGCGTTCGGCGACGAAGGTACCGAACAACCGGTCCCACAGCATCAGCACGCCCGCGTAATTGCGATCGAGGTAGCGCGGGTTCGACGCGTGGTGCACGCGGTGGTTGGAGGGCGTGTTGAAGAGGTACTCGTACCATGCCGGCATGCGCTGCACCGCCTCGGTGTGGATCCAGAACTGGTAGAACAGGTTGAAGCCCTGCTGGGCGAGGATCATCGCCGGCGGAAAGCCGAGCACGGCGAGCGGGATCCACGGCAGCCAGGTACCGATGAACAGGCTCGTCCAGGTCTGGCGCACCGCTGTCGACAGGTTGTACTGCTGCGACGAGTGATGGTTGACGTGTGCCGCCCACCAGAAGCGGCACTCGTGGCTGATGCGGTGAAACCAGTAGTAGGTGAAATCATCGAGGAAGAAGAGCACGACCCATGCCCACGGCGAGGCCGAGGAGATCTCGAACAGCCGCACCTTCGCAGCCGCCGTCAGCCCCGCGAACACGACGCCCGCCATCAGCACGTTCATCACGAGGTTGCCGACCATCATGGCGAGCGAGGCCAGCGTGTCGCGCCGGCGGTAGGTGGCGCGCACGAGGCCGAAGCGGCCCAGCGTCGCCTCGACAGCGATCATCACCAGGTACGTGGCGAGGAACAGGTAGGGGAGTATCGGTTTGCCGTGCACGATCGTCACCCGCTCCGCACTGCCCGGCAGGCCATGGCATCCGCCTGCTGCCGCCCCCCCGGCGGCGATCTAGGCTACCACGCGCATCCGCGCGCGCCGCAGCTGCCGGGACCCGGACGGGCAAGGCGCTGGAACTCCCCACCGCGATCCGGGTCATAATTGCCGCCCCAGGGGGAGCCAAACTCATGAGACCGACCGTCAGGCGCGCAGTGCTGCTCGTGCTGTTCGCAATTCCGGGAGCCGACGCGCTGGCCGCAGGCCACACGCCAAAGACCGGCACGCCGTCGTCCCAGTCCGACAAGCCGGCCCCGGCGCAGGGCGCTGACTCCTACGACCCGGCAGCGACGTCGATGACGGTGGTGCCGTCAGCCAAGGGCGCGACCGTACGCGTCGTCGCCAATGATTCGAGTGATGCGAAGCAGATCGGGCTCGTTCGCGCCTCTCTCAAGCGTCAGGCGGACGATGCGGGGGCTGGAATTTTTCCAACGCCGCCCAAGGCGCGCGATAACAGCACGCCTGGGCTCGCGGCATTGCAGGCGGCGCCGCCCGGGCAAATTCTCGCGCAGTATTTTGAGGTCCGCGGCGGCGCCGAAATTCGCTATGCGGCGGAGGATCCGATGCTCGTCAGGGCGCTCAACGCCTGGGTCAATGCGCAACAGGACATGCTGGCCGCGGCGAGCGCTGCACCGGCCGCGCAGACCGCGCGATAGCGCGGTCCCGCGGTTCCGTTACTTGACGCTGTAGTTGCGTCCCTCGAGGCAGGCTGCGTCCGCGCGCATGTAATCAGCGCGACTCGCCTGTGCCTTCTGCGGCGCGCCGGCGCCACCCCCAGACGGATCAAACCCGGACTGGTCGACCGCCCAGCGGTGGCACTCGTAGCGATCCTTGTCCTGCTGCTCTTTCGACTGGCCGCCCTTCGGGTACATGAAGAGTTCGGTCGACGCGCTCGGTGCCGGCGCAGCGCCCGCACTCGCTTGGCCGCCGGCAGCGCCCGGGGGCGGAACCGATTGATAGAGGCCCGTCGCCGCGTTCCACGTGTAGTAGGTGTTGTCGGCGTAGTAGTAGGGCACGCCACCCCACCAGTACGTCTCGTAGTACCACGGGAGCGTCGCGAGGAAGAGGCCTGCACCCCAGAAGCCCCAGCCGCCGTACCAGCCGCCGCGCCAGCCGCCATGCCAGCCGCCGCCCCCGTGCCAGCCGCCATAGTGCGCGCCGCCGCCGAAGTGTCCTCCGCCACCACCGCCGTGGAACGAGCTGGGGGCGGCGAGTGCGGGCGTCGCGAGCACGAGCGTGCACGCGGCGACGATCAGCGGGACGATGCGGCGGATGGGATTCTTGGTCATGACGTCACCTCAAACCTGGGCGTAGATTCCTGGCCGGCGCGGATATTCGCCCCAAAGCGGCGCGGCTCCGGCAGCCACCCCTATTTTGACTCAAATCCACGTGCAGGGTTCCGGTAGCCCTATTCTTGACACAGCCTTTACATTAAATCGTGAGCCGCGTGCCTCTGCCATACGCCGTGCGCAGCCGGATCGGTAGTGGTGCGGATTGAGTTGCCGCCACTGCGCCAGCCGGGCGGCCCGTTTCGACCCACTGACTGACGGCCCCGGCATGCAGGCACATTCCACATAACGGGCCATCCGTCCGCGCGTTGACAGCCAGCGTGGTCCCGGAGGTTCCGAGAGCCCGTCCGGCCTAGCCCATGGCGCGCAGGAATGCCTCCATGTGGAACCGTGCCTGGGCATCCGTGTAGCGGTACGCGCTGCCCTCGGGACAGGCACGTCGCGCCTGGCAGCCATGCTCTCGGCATTCAATCCCGGCCCGGCTCCTGACATGCCGCACGCAGGCCTCGACGTCGAGCGTGCCGCCCCGGAAGGCGTTCACCGGGCAGCCCGCGAGGCACGGCCGTGGCGTGCAACTCTCGCACGGCGCGGCCGAGCGGGCCGCGGCGGGAAGCGCAATTCGCGTGCGCAGCCAGAGCGCACCGCGGTAGGCGTGCCACAGTCCAAACCGAGGATGGATCAGAAGGCCGAGCGGACTCTGGTGGACGGGTTCGGCGCGTCGCGCGAGTCGCTGGAAGGGCAGTCGTGGCGAACCGTTCGGGTAGAAGGCCTCGGCGTCGAAATCCCGCGCCAGCGCCCCGACGACGCGCTCCGACCATCGATCGAGCGGATCAGGACGCCCGTCGCCCGCTTCGGCAGAACGCTCGAAAGTGTTCCACTGCAGCCCGCCCGTGAATCCGAGCAGAATGACCGTCCCGCCCGGTGGCAGTTCGCGAATTTCGGCGGGGGCGGGGTGGAAGGCGCCGCGCACCTCGAGACCGCTTGCAGAGGCGCGCGCGGCGAGCCTCGCGAGCAGGCCGCTCACGCCGGGAACGCCGGCACTGTCCGAGGGGGCAGGTGCCCCCGCGGAGTCTTGCTGCGGGCTCATCGGTTCATCGTGTCGAGGCGGGCCGGGTCCCGTCAAGCCCGGCCCGGCCGGTCATTGCCGCATCAGCCCTTCGGCATCGGTGCGCCATCGTGCGCGCCGTCGCCGTGCGGACCATCGTGACCGTCGTGTTCGCGCTGGCCGCGCTCCTGCCAGCGATGCTTGCGTTCCTCGAGCTTCGCGCGTTGCTCCGGAGTCAGCACCGCATAGATGCTGTGCTCGGCGCGGATATGCAGCAGCATCAGCTGGCTCTCAGCCTTGGTGACGGCGTCGACCAGCGACCTGGCACGGGCGTCGTCGAACTTGTCCGATGTTGCGAAGCCTCGCAGCGACTCATGCGCCTTGCGCAGCGCCTTCATCTGCTCCCGCACGGCCGGTGCGTTCGTGTGCATGATCGTGAAGACCTTATCTTCCTGGTCCTCCGACAGCTTGAGGCCGGCGAGCATCCGCTCCCCACCGAAGCCTCCGCCATGGCCGTGCCAGCCACCACGCTCGTGACGGCCGAAGCCGCGTTCGTCCCCCGGCCCCATGGGTCCGTGGAAATCCGCACCCGCCGGGCCGGCGCCGTCCGGCGGACCCATCGGCGGTGATGCAAAGCCGAGCATCGGCAGCGCAAGCGCCAGGGTGCCGGCGAGAATGCGGACGGGGTTCGTCATCAGTCGACCAGTCATCTGAATGCTCCTTGCCGTCGTTTGGACCCGGCAGCGCCACCGTCCGTCGGTTCGGCTGCCGCGTTTGCCCACTATTATTAGGTCGGGGAGGCCCTGGAAGTTGCCTTTGACACGGCAAAGCTATGCAAAGGCCCCGACCGGCGTGCCGGCCCCCGGCAGGCCGCCCGCCGCCACTGAAGTGGCCCCGGCGACCAGGTTAAGCGGAGTTAATCGCGCCGGGCCCGGTCCGGGCGGTGCCGGCGTCAGCGGCCAGCCGTGCGGCGCGTTCACTACTCCAAGGCCGCGATATCCGCGGCGGAGAAGCAAACATGAAACGCATCACGCTTGGTTCCCTGATCCTGCTCGCGCTGTCACTTGGCGGCTGCGTCGTGGCACCCTACGGTCGTCCGCACTACTACTACCGCCCGGCCGTCGCAGTGGTGGCACCGGCCCCGGTGGTTGCGGTCCGCGTCGTTCCGTGATCTTTCGGACCGCAGCCGCTGCACGCGCCACCCGCCGGCAATCTCGCGCGGGTGGCGTGTGCAAGTTCGCGGGCATCCCGCTCGGATTCCCTCTGCTACTGCTACTGCCCTAGGTTGTATTTCATGATGCGGCCGTGGGGACCGTCGCGATCTCGTTCGAGGCCGTAGACGTCGCCGGCCGGTCCGCGGCGCTGCGCAGTCACCGCTTCGATGTCGGCGAGGTCAGCAGCCGACAGCACCAGCGACGCGGCCCGCACGTGATCCGCAAGGTGCGCGGCACTCGTCGCCCCGACGATCGCCGCTGCAACGCCCGTTCGATGCAGTACGGCGGCGGTTGCAACGGTCGCGAGGTCGCACGCGTGGCGCGCGGCAACCGCCGCAAGCACCTCGAGCAGCGCCTGATACGACTGCCAGCCGCCGAACTCGTCGATGATCAACCGGTACTTGACCAGCGATCGGTTGGCGAGTGCACCGGAGGGTGCGCGTTGCCCGCGCCACCGGTCCGACAGGAAGCCACCGGCGACCGTCCCGTAGCACAGCAGCGCGATTCCATGACGCCCGCAGAAATCCACCATGCCGTGCTCGGGTCGGCCGTCCAGCAGTGAGTACTGCAGCTGGTGCGCGACCACCGGCACACCCGCATCCACGAGTTCTGCGAGGCGTGGCACGTCGAAGTTCGTGACCGCGATCGCGCCGATGCTGCCAGCGCGCTGCAGGCGCACGAGTTCGAGGGCCGTCTCGACGTAGCGCGGCACGGCGTAGTCCCACCAGTGGAACTGCACGAGATCGAGCCGTTCCACCCCGAGTCGTTCGCGCGAGCGGTCGATGCATGCCTCGACGGCACGTCCGTCGATCGTGCCGAGCCGTTCGAGGTCAGGCACGAATTTGGTGTGCACGGCGAGGGCGGCGGCGTGCCGCGGGTACTCGCGCCGAAATTCGCCGATCATTGCTTCCACCCCGGTGTAGATGTCGGCGCAGTCGAAGCTCGTGATCCCTGCATCAACGAACGTCGCCATATCGCGCTTCGCCTGCGCGCGGTCGATCGCGCCGTGCCCACCGGCGAGATGCCAGCCGCCCTTGATGATGCGCGAGGCGACGAGCCCTTCGCTGACTCGCCGGCGCGGAATCATGGCGTCGACGGTGCAGGCAGCGCCGTCGCGGTCGTATCGGCATGCCGGAAACGACGCCGGCCGCAGCGCGTGATCCGCAACCGGCTCGGGCAGTTGGGGTCCGGGCACGCAACCTCGGCATCGGTCGACATCCAGTCTGCCGCCGCAGCGTGCCGCTGCTTCGCGGCGAGCAGCGGCAGGATTGCGGCAAGCGAATATATCGAGAATCCCTGGCCCGGCGGCAGCCGCAGCATCTCGCCCTCGAGCACGAAGTGGTCTCCCGGCCGTGCCCCGCAGTAGAGGCGCGCGCCGGGCGGCGCCAGGACCTCGATCCTGAGGTCGTAGAGCTCGAACTCGTCGGCGGCCAGCGGCGGGGAGTCGGTCGCGGGATCTGGCGGTGGCATCACTGATCTCCAGTCCTGGGCTGCGGTGTGGGCGGCGTCATTATCGCGTAATCAACTTCCGCCAGGGGCGCGCGGCCTTCGCGTCGACGTGCCGTCCGCGGTAGAGTGCGGCCATGAAGCTCACGCATCGCTGCTGTCGTCCCGCGATCCTCGCCATCGCGGCACTCGCCTGTTCGTGCGTCGCCGGACAGGCGCCACCGGCGCCGACGGGTCCCGCGGCCCTGTTCAGCGTCGCCGACGCCGAGCTGCCGCACGCGCTGACCTTCGTCGCGTACGGCGACATGCGCTTCACCGCCACCGCCGAACGGGACGCAAGCCTGCCGGCCGTGCGCGAGGCGCTGGTCGCGAAGATCGCGGCTGAACATCCGGCCGCTCTGTTTCTCACCGGCGACATCCCCTGGCACGGCGGCACTCTGGCCGACTACGGCGTTTATCGCGATGAGACCGGGCCGTGGCGTGAAGCCGGCTTGCGCGTCTATCCGGCGCTCGGCAATCACGAGTTCTCGGGGTGCGAGCCCGCGCAGTGTCTCGACAACTGGTGGTCGGCATTTCCCGAGGTGCGGGGCCATCGCTGGTACGCGGTGGCGCTCGGCAGCCGGCTGCGGGCGCTCGCGCTCGACAGCGATGCCCCGCTCACCAATGGTGCACCCCAGCGACTGTGGCTCGAATCCGAGCTGGGTGCGCTGGCGCCGAGCGTGAAATTCGTGCTGATCTGGCTGCACCATCCGCCGGTGGCCGACCTGTCCTCCGGAGCACTTGCCAACCACAACCCGCGGCCCAACGAGGTCGAGCTCGCCGACTATCTCAGCCGTGCGGCCCCGGCGTTGCATGCACGCGTGCTCGTCATTGCCGGCCATACGCATAATTACGAGCGTTTCGAACAGGACGGCATTACCTATCTCGTCTCGGGCGGCGGCGGCGCCCACCCCTACGAGGTCGAGCGGTCGCCGCGCGATCTCTACCAGGGAAAGGACTTTCCGAATTTTCACTACCTGCGCTTCCGGCTGACGGACGACCGGCTGTCGGCGGAGATGGTGCGGGTGACGGATCCCGACGCTGCGACACCGCAGCACTTCGAGGTCCGGGACCGCTTCGAGATCCGCGCCCGCTGAGGCGGGCTGGCGTCAGCTCGCGCTGCGCACCCGCCGCCTGAGCCGAATGCCGGCGAACGCAACGGCAGCGAGCACGACGATGCAGGCGAGGCGCGCCGCGAGGTGCCCGCCGGGCCGGTCGATCAGACGTGCATAGAGTCCCGGGCCCGGCTCGCCCGGCCGCGGCAGCGCGAAGGCAACGATCGAGTCGCCCGGCGCGACACCGGTGTCGCGATGGCCGCCCGCCGCGACGACGACGTACTGCCGTCCGCGCCACTCGTAGGTCATTGGTGTCGCTTCGGCGGGTGCAGGCAGACGCCCCTGCCAGAGCTCCTCGCCGGTTGCTGCGTTGAAGGCCCGAAGGTAACGGTCGAGCGTCGCGCCTATGAAGAGCACGCCGCCCGCGGTCACGAGCGGACCACCGAACGTCGGCGTGCCGAGATGGAGCGCGATGCCGAGTGGCGCGGTCTCCTCGGTCGTGCCGAGCGGCGACTCCCAGAGAATGTGGCCCGCTGCGAGATCGACGGCACTGAGAACACCCCAGGGCGGTGGATTGCACGGCAGGCCGAGCGGGGACAACAGCACCTCGCGCTTCATGCCGAAGGGCGCGCCGCGCTGCGGCGACACCTCCTTGTCCGGGTAGCGCTTCCTGGTGACCTCATAGTCGGCCGACGGAAACAGTGTCACGCGGTGGACCAGGCGTGTGGTATTGGCATACAGGATCTGGTGCACCGGATCGAACGCCACGCCACCCCAGTTGACGCCACCACCGGTGAACGGAAACAGGAGCGTCCCCTGCGTCGTGGGTGGCGTGTAGAGGCCGTCGTTGCGCGCGGACTTCAGCGCCGCGCGGCACACGCCGCGATCCCATGGCGTCACGCCGAAGGCATCGGCTGCCGCAATGCTCTGCGGCGCGAGTGGCGGTACGTGCGACGGATAAGGTTGCGTTGGTGACAGCGTCTCGCCGTCGGCACCGCCCTGGGGCACCGGCCGTTCCTCCACCGGGAACACCGGCTCGCCGCTGTCCCGGTCGAGCACGAACACGAATCCCTGCTTGGTGCCCTGGATCACGACATCGCGGGGACCCGAGGCGAGCCGCAAAGTTGCGAGCGTCGGCTGCGCCGGCACGTCGTAATCCCAGAGGTCGTGGTGGACCGTCTGAAATGCCCACACGAGCTCGCCGGTCGCCGCGCGCAGCGCGACGA